>Ga0136620_10000277_pt1 | contig 23224 bp, 19 predicted proteins | sample AntDrymUQ4162106_2_FD_104806 | JGI IMG/M metagenome (GOLD analysis project Ga0136620, IMG submission 104806) | Polar desert sand microbial communities from Dry Valleys, Antarctica - metaG UQ416 (21.06) | ecosystem: Environmental > Terrestrial > Soil > Desert | place: Antarctica: Dry Valley... | reverse complement strand
CGCCGCGCCGACACCCTGCTCGACCTGCTGCTGGCAGCCGACCCCGACGCCGATCACAGCCCCGCGGGTACTGAACCCGAGGTGACCCAACCCGAGCACGACCACGACGACGACCCCGACCGCCCGGCCGGCGCCCCTCCCGTCGAGCCGACGCGGCGGGCCGCTCCGGCGTGGGCGCGGCGGCCGGCTCACACCGGGGCCCGGTGCACGTCACCGCCCCGTGGACCACCCTGGCCGGGCTGGACGACCAACCGTGCGAGTTGCGCGGATACGGGCCGATCACCGCCCAACTCGCCCGGATCATCGCCGCCGACGCGACCTGGCGGCGGATCCTCACCGACCCGGCCTCGGGCACCGTGCGGGACGTCGGCCGCGCCACCTACCCCCCACCGGCGGCCCTCGCCGAGTTCGTCCGGGCCCGAGACGGGCATTGCCGGTTCCCCGGCTGCCGGCACCCAACCACCACCCGCGCCGGGCGCCTGGACCTGGACCACACCGAGCCGTTCCCCCGCGAGCCGACCGCGGACTACAACCTCGACACCCTGTGCCGGCACCACCACCTGATCAAAACCCACACCCACTGGCACGTCCGGCAACGCTGGGAAGGCAGCCTGCTCTGGACCAGCCCCACCGGGCAGCAACACCCCACCGAACCCCGACCCGACGACCACCACCCACCCCTGACCGCAGCCCTATGGCCAGACCAGCCACCCCAACCACCCCCCGAGCCACCCGACCCCGACGACGACTGGGAAACAGCAGCCGGCGACACTTGATGCTGACCTGGACGGCTGATCGGCTGAGCTGGGACGCGGCGGGCCACGGTCCTCAGCGGCGGTAGGTCAGGTGTAGCAGCGCAGCCACCTGTCGGTAGGGATCGCGGCGGCCAGCTTCCCTTTCGGCTGCCAGCAGCGGCGACAGCTCGTCAAGCGATGGCGCTTCCTCGTCTCGGTGATCGCAGAAGACGCGCACGCCGTACCAAGCCTCCGGTCGCCAGCCGTACGGCGCGAGTGCACGGTCAACGTCATCGGGTGTGTGTGCACGCGCGGTCAGTCCGAGGCGGTTGACATAAGTAGGGTTGTCGAATGCGTTGAGGGCCTGCTGCCAGTGGCCTCTGAGCCCGTCACGCATCGCGGTGGCGAGCCCGTTGCGGACCAGCAGCGAGAGGGTTGCCTCCGGGGCGGCTACCTGGGAAAGGGCGCCCAGCATCGGCGAGGTGTCCTCGAAGTACATCAGCACGCCGTGGCAGACGACGACATCGAACAGACCGGTTGTCAGCTCGGGTGCCGCCTCGCCGGGTCCCTGAAGGACGTGCACTCTGGAACGGACGTCAGCCGGCTCCGCGGCCAGGTCGGTCTCGAATCGGGCCAACAGATCCGAGGAGATATCCAGGCCAGTGACGTCGTGCCCGGATCGGGCCAGGAGCAGAGCCTGAGTGCCCTGACCACAGCCCACGTCGAGCACGCGAGCCCGGCGCCACCCGTGTCGGTCCAGGGTCTCGGTCAGCTGAGCAGCCACGACCTGTTGCCGGACCACATCCCGCAGCCTGCCGAGCACGCTGATCCACTGATCAACTCCGTCGAGAAAGACAGTGTTGGGATCGGATGGCTCGGCCATGCGCTCATCCTTCCGAGGCGAAATATCGGCCTCGCCCTTGCCCATGCCCGCTGGTGTTGACGGTTCTGTCGGTGCCGGGGTTTACTATTCACTCATTCGAACGCATGTTCGAATGCTTGCCCGGAGCGGTGGCCGTCGCGAAGCCGTTGTTCCGGCAGGACAGGGACCAGGCTGTGGCCGGTCTGGTTCCGCTGGCGAGGACGCTCGCCGGAGGCAGCGGGTCTCGACCCCCGCTGTCTCCGCAGAGCGCTCACTGGTTCGGCGGTGCAGGAAAGCGTCGCCGAACCAGTGATCCCTGGCAGCCCGCCATCGGTGAGGAGGACGTGTGACCAGGCTGCACGCCGACAACATCGACGTCGAGCGCGGCATTGTGTATATCGGCGTCGGCAGCGGTGTGGAGCGGGTGGAGGGACCGGCCAGGTTTAGCTGGGATCAGCGGTCGTACGTCGTTGACTCCGTGCTCGACCACTGGGTGGAGGCCGGAAACTGGTGGCGCCGGACCGGTGTTCCCCAAACCAGACCCGACGTCGCGGCGCGCGGGGTCGACGACGGCGAACGGGAGGTGTGGCGGGTAGAGGCTCGACGGGTATCTGCCGGGCGGGACTGCCCGGTGGGGGTCTTTGATCTGAACTTCGACTGGAGCGCGGGGCGATGGTTATTGATTCGCGTGCACGACTGACTCGGCGACAGCCGGCTCAACTCGCGCCGCTGCGGCCGAGCAGGACGGTGTCGCAGCCCGCGCTTGATCTGCTCGGTCAGGCGCAGGCCGGCTTGGCCGAGGCCGCCCAGTTGCGTCCAGCCGGTGAGCGGTATGCCAGGGCGCACCTGGCCGCGCTGCGCGGGGCGGCGGCGGTGCTGGCTGCGCGGGCACATCCGGACACCCATTCAGGCACTGGAGCGGTACGGCGACGCCGGCTGCGCAGCGCCTGGGATCTGCTCTGCGAGGTCGCCCCAGAGATGGGGGAGTGGGCGGCGTTCTTCGCAGCAGGTGCGGCTAAACGTGCGGCGGCTGAGGCGGGGGTGTCCCGGGCGGTCACCGATCGGGAGGCCGACGACCTGGTCCGGGACGTCGAGACGTTCCTCGCCGTCGTGGCCACCACCGTCGGATCGCGAGAAGGTGCCGAAGGTGGCTGACCCGTTCGTGCATCTGCACGTCGCCTCCGGGTACTCGCTGCGCTATGGCGCCAGCCACCCGGCGACACTGGTCGCCAGGGCGGCCGAGCATGGGATGGACACCCTGGCGCTCACCGACCGGGACGGCCTCTACGGCGCGGTGAAGTTCGTCAAGTCCTGTCGCAGCGCCGGGATCAGGCCGGTCTTTGGGGTGGACTTGGCGGTCCGCCCGGCCACCCACCCGGCGCTGCAGGCTGGACCGGCCCGCAAGACCCCTGCGCGGGGCGGGGTCAGCGTGGACCCTCGGCTGCCCCGGGTCACCCTGCTGGCGCGTACCGGAAAAGGTTGGGCCTCGCTGGCCCGGCTGGTCAGCGCTACCCACCTCGGCGGGGAGCGGGGCACCCCGGTGAGCAGTCTCGATCTCATCGCCGAGCACTCCGCGGACGTGCTGGTTCTGCTCGGCCCGGAATCCGAGCTCGGCCGGGCGCTGGCCGACCGGCGTCCCGACCTGGCCCGGGCGCACCTGGCGAGGTGGCGGGAGGCGCTGGGCCGCCACCAGGTGCTCGCCGAGGTGGTGCACCACCGGGCCAGAGGCGACCGGGTACGTGCCAGCGCGCTGCTGGGCTTTGCCGCCGAGCAGCGGCTGCCCGCCGTGCTGACCAATGCGGTGCGCTACGCCGAGCCGCACCAGGCACCGATTGCCGATGTGCTGGACTCCGCCCGCCGGCTCGTCCCGCTCGACGCCCGGCACATCGACCGGCGCAACGCCGAGGGATACCTGAAGTCGGGCAAGCAGATGGCTGAGGTCGCCGAGGAGGTGGTCGGACCGGACCGGGACGCCGCCCGACGATTGCTGGCCGCCACCCGGCGGGTGGCCGACCGCTGCGCGGTCGATCCCAGGCGTGATCTGGGGATCGGGGACGTGCACTTTCCGGAGCTGTCGGTCGGCCATGCAGCGGCCACCCCCGAGAAGGTGCTGCGACTGCGCTGCGAGGCGGGCCTTGGCCGCCGGAACATGACGCCGAACGACGTCGTACGCCGTCGGCTGGACGACGAGCTGAACGTCATCAAAACGCGGGGCTACCCGGCGTACTTCCTCACCGTCGCCGACGTGACCGACCTGATCCGGACAATGGGAGTCCGGGTGGCGGCGCGGGGGTCGGGTGCGGGCAGCCTGGTCAACTACCTGCTCGGGATCTCCGACATCGACCCGATCCGGCACCGGCTGCTGATGGAGCGGTTCCTGTCCCCGCTGCGGCAGGCGCTGCCCGACATCGATGTGGACGTGGAGTCCGCCCGCCGGATGGAGGTGTACGACGCCATCCTCGACCGGTTCGGGGGCGAGCGGTGCACCTGCGTGTCGATGATGGACACCTACCGGGTCCGGCACGCCATCCGCGACGTCGGCGCGGCGCTGGGCATGCCGCTCGGGGAGATCGACACGATCGCCAAGGCGTTCCCGCACATCCGGGCCAACCAGGTCAAGGCGGCGTTGCGCGACCTGCCGGAACTGCAGGCCAGCGGTCTCGGCCAGGACCAGCTGGCGGTGCTCTTCGACCTGGTCGAACGGCTGGACGGCCTGCCGCGCCACATCGCCCTGCACCCGTGCGGGGTGCTCCTGTCCGATGCCACCCTGCTGGACCGCACGCCGGTGGAGGCCAGCTATCTCGGCTACCCGATGAGCCAGTTCGACAAGGACGACGTCGAGGATCTCGGGTTGCTCAAGCTGGACGTGCTCGGCATCCGCATGCAGTCGGCGATGGCCTACGCGATGGACGAGGTGGCCCGCGTCGACGGGCACCGGCCCGACATCGACACCGCGCCGCTGGACGACCCGGCGACGTACGGGCTGATCCAGTCCACCCGGACGCTGGGGTGCTTCCAGATCGAGTCGCCCGGCCAGCGCGAACTGGTCGGCAAGTTCTCGCCGGAGAACTTCACCGACATCATCATCGACATCTCGCTGTTCCGACCCGGTCCGGTCAAGAGCGACATGGTCACGCCGTTCCTGCGCGCCCGGCACGGCTGGAACGAGACCGAGTACCCGCACCCGGATCTCGAGGACGCCCTGGCCGAGACGTATGGCGTGGTCGTCTTCCACGAACAGGTGCTGGAGATCGTCGCGGTGCTCACCGGCGTGAGCCTGGCCGAGGCCGACGAGGTACGCCGGGCGCTCGGCGAGTTCGACGCGCACGCCGAGGTCAAGGCCTGGTTCATCCCGGCCGCGCTCGGCCACGGCTACCCGCTCGACGTGGTGAACCAGGCCTGGAAGGTGCTCGCCGCGTTCGCCTCGTTCGGGTTCTGCAAGGCGCACGCGGCGGCGTTCGCGCTCCCGACGTACCAGTCGGCGTGGCTCAAGGCGCACCACACCGCGGCTTTTCTCGCCGGCGTGCTCACCCACGACCCGGGCATGTACCCCAAACGGCTGATCCTCGACGACGCCCGCAACTTCGGGATCGCGATCCTCCCGCTGGACGTCAACGCCTCCGACGAGTCCTACCGCATCGAGCGCGTCTCCGACGGTGAGGACACAGCAGGACCGGAGCCGGCGGAGGCGCGCGGGGAACACCGCGTTGAGAAGCCTGACCCGCGGCGCTACGGCATCCGGCTGTCGCTGACCGACGTCAAGGGCATCACCGCGGCCGAGGTCACAAGGATCGTGGCCGGCCGTCCGTACTCGACGCTGTCGGACTTCTGGCACCGCGCCGGGGTGTCCCGTCCGATCGCTGAGCGGCTGGTACTCGCCGGCGGGTTCGACTCGGCGTACGGGATCGGGTCGAGGATGCCGGTACGCCGAAGTGGCAGGGTCACCCGCCGGGACCTGCTGCTGCAGGTGGCCGAGCTCGACGCCTGGAGCCGGGCCGCCGCCCGCGCCGACCGGGCGCTGACCCCTCGTCAGCGTTCCGCCCGCCGACCCGCCGCCGAAACACCGGACGGTCTGACGGTGCGGGATGCTGCGGCGCGGCAGTCACGTGCCACCGCAGCGGTCGCCCCGCAGTCGGTGCAGCTCGCGTTGGATCTCAGCGCTGACGCCGACTCGGGTGAACGTCGCTCGGGGCTGCCGGAGATGACCGAGTCCGAGCTGGTCCGGGCCGAGCTGGAGATCCTGGGACTCGACGCCAGCCGGCACATCGTGGAGTTCTACTCGCCGTTCCTCGACGCCTTGGGGGTGGTCCGCTCCCGCGACCTGCTCGGTTGCCGGAGCCAGGCAGAGATCCTCGTCGCCGGGGTGAAGGTGGCCACTCAGACGCCGCCGGTGCGCTCCGGACGCCGGGTGGTGTTCGTGACCCTGGACGACTCCACCGGCCCGGTCGACGCGACGTTCTTCGAGGACGTGCAGGGACCGTACGCGATGACGGTGTTTCACTCCTGGCTGCTGGTCATCCGCGGCGTGGTCCGCCGAACCGGGCGGCGGGGGATCTCGCTGCGGGCAACCGGCTGCTGGGAGCTCCCGGCGCTTCGGGAGACCTGGGAATCCGCCGGAATGCCCGCCGTGTGGCAGGCGATGGAGGCGCAGTCCGCGGCCCTCACCGAGCAGGCGCTGCAGGGCGCGGCGGCCAGCCATTCCTCCCGGCCGGTGATCGCCCGTCCAGTGCTCGTTCACCCGTCGGGGTTCCGGATGTCGCCGTACGCCGATCTCAAACCGGCCGGGGAGGGGACGAAGACAGTGCCACGCAAGCTGTGGCATTCCAGCCCGGGCAGCTCCGGGCACTGACCTGGTGGTCACTGAGGGCGTCTGCGCGGCTCGGCCAGCTCTGCCAGCGTGACGCGGTCGATGCGCTCAGGGTCGAAGACGGCCACCCGGCACGGGGTAAGCGCCCGCAACGAGGCAACTCGTTCACCTTCCCCGAGGACTGCCATCTCTCCGACGACGGCCCCCGGGCCGATCTCGGCGATCCGCTCGTTGTCGATCACCGCTTCCAGCAGGCCGTCGAAGACCAGGAACATGTCCGTGCTGCGCTCGCCTTGGCGAGTCAGGAACTCACCCGTCTGCAGCCTGCGCCAGTGCGGACCGCTCTTGATGATCCCGGGCGACAGCCCGCGCTCGAGCAGGCTCTCGGCTGAGGCAACCACAGCGGGCTGGTCCTTCTCGCCCCACGGCGTGTTCCGTTCGAACGCCGTGCGGTACCAGCTGCGGAAGTCGATCAGCCCGGACTTCTTGATCAACCAGCCTGCGTCGTCGTAAATCCAATGTCGCGGGAATTGGCTTGCGCCCGCAAGGTCGTACCCGACCTCACCGTTCACCGTGATCGTCAGCGCGAGAGTCGTCCACGCGGGCGGCGACGTCAGCTGGAAGCCGGGCTTGCGGCGTACGTGCCGCGGCGCCGGCAGGTTCGGTCGCGCCCCGGCGGTCTGGACGAAGCGCACGGCGTCGTCGGTGACCACAGGCTGCGGCGTCAGCGTAGGCATGGCGACCGACTGCAGGCGCACATCTCGACGTCCGACCGTGAGGCGGGTCAACCCGGCGGACCCGCGCCCGGTCTGACCGTGCGCGACGATCCGGCCGTCAACGACATCGATCCACGCGGAGAGCTGATTCGCGACCCGGATCCGGCAGCCGGCGACCAGTTCGTCCAGGTCCGTCAGCGGTTCGGGTGGAACCTCGTCGTAGTGCATCACGCCGGCCTTGAAGGGCAGCCCGGCGGTCATCATCTCGACCGCTTCCAGCGGAATCCATGACAGGGCGGTGACCGAAGAATGAATCCGCATCTCTGTGGTCCAATCCAGAGTTAGTCCGGCAGCTGACGGTGCAGGAAATGCTCGAACACCTGGATCGTCCGGTCGCCCTGCTGCACGACGTGCGCAAGCCGGTAGCCCTGCACGTACATGTCGTTCAGATACTCGGCCCAAGCGGTGGAGTCGATCTGTCCGTCGCGCGCCTCGGCAACGTAGTGCGTGTCAAGGTCCGGACACATCGGCGGATTGCGGTGCCGCCACTTCCCCATCAGCGCAGTCCTCTCCACTGGTTCCGTCATCCTCGCCGCATTGTCAAGGCCCTGCCGGCTCGCCCATCGCCTCCCTCATCGCATCCTCCACGCTGTAGTTCGCGCCGATCGCGATGTCGCGGTGCCAATCGTCCGGAGGGGTGAGCAGCCGCACTTTCTCAAGGGTGTGCTCAAGTACGGCGGCGTCCGGGGCCGGGATCGGCAACTCCGCGTCGAGGCGCATCGACCCCGCAGCACCCAGCATCCGTGCCGCCCCACCGGCTTCGCCCAGCTCGGCGAGCAGCATGCAGAACAGCTCTAGCACGGTGATGGTGAGCTCGACATCGCCGAGCCCGACCGCCGCCTGCGCGTTGTCCCGCAGGTGCTCGTGTGCCTCGCCGACGCGTCCGGCCCGCAACATCGCCCCGGCCAGGTTGCAGTGATCGCATGCCACGCCCCACGGGTCGTCGAGTTCCTGGTCCAGTCGCAATGCCTCGTCCAACAGCTCCACGGCCGCGTCCGGGCGCTGCTCGTCGATCTCTAGCATCGCAAGGTTCGACAAACCGTTGGCCAGCCGCGCGCGGTCGCCGACCTCACGTGCGGCGGCGATGCCTTCGGTCAACATCGCTCGGGCCAACTCGTGATCGCCGAGCGCGCGGTGCACCGCGGCCAGGCTGGTCAGCTGGGCAGCGATCTGAGCGCTGTCGGCGGCGCGGCGCCAGTAGTCGAGACACCGCTCGAGCGCGGCCCGACTGCCGGCCAGATCGCCTCGCTGCAACAGCAGCACACCCAAACCGTGCACGGCGGTCATGAGCGTGTCGCTGTCCTGCCCCGAGGTTCGATCCACCGCTGTGCGCAACCATTGGCGCCCCTCGGACTGGTAGCCACAGGCGTACCAGAACCAGTTCAACGCCTCGCACAACCGCAGGCCGAGCTGAACGTCGTCGCCGCGCGAGGGCTCCCCGGCGGCCTCGGGGTCGAGGCACCAGGCAAGCGCCGCCCGGAGGTTGTCCAGCTCCAGCTCGAACCAGTCTCGAGCCTGCAGGTGCTGTGCGGTGCGCAGCTTCGGGCCGGCCACCGAGGCCCGGGCCAAGTAGTGCAACGCATGCCGGCGGCAGGCCGCCGTCAACTCCCCCTGCTCGCCGAGCCGCGCCCGAGCAAATACGGCAATGGTCTGCAGCAGCCTGATCCGCGGCTCGCCATCGGGTCCGTCGCTGACCACGGCGAGGCTTCCGTCCACGAGCTCGGCCACACAATCCAGCGGATCCACCGGCACCTCGATGACCGCCGCCATCGCGTCCAGGTCGAAGTCACCGCTGAAGACAGCGAGCTGACAGAACACCCGTTGCAGGAGCGGGTCCAAGAGGGTGTAGCTCCATTCGATGGTCTCGCGTAGCGTCCGTTGCCGCCGCGGCCGCCCGAGACGAGGACCGGCCAGTTCCATGCCGGCGTCCAGACGGGTCAGGACGGCGCGCGGACTGAGTAGTTTGAGCCGAGCCGCAGCCAGCTCCAGCGCCAGCGGAAGGCCGTCCAACCGGCGGCAGATCTCGACGACCGTTGCGGCGTTGGAGGCAGTCAAGGTGAGGTCCGGCCGCACCATCTGCGCGCGCTGAACGAACAGCTGGACGGCTCCGGACCCGGCTGCGGACTCGACGTCAGCGGCCACCGGAAGGGTCAGCGCTGGCACCGGATGCTCGAATTCGCCGGCCAGGTGCAGCGGCCGCCGTGACGTCGTCAGGATCCCGATGCCCTCACCGGTCGCCAGCAGCTCACCGACCACGGCTGCGGCATCGGGAATCGCCTCGAGGGTGTCCAGGATGAGCAGGACTTGGCGCTGGGCGACGTAGGACAGGAAGGTCGGTGGAGCCCTGCCCTCGCCGGTGACACCGAGCACCTCGGCGATCGTTGTCCACATCACCTCAGCGGTTTGCACCGACTCCAACGGGACGAAGTAGATGCCGTCGCGAAAATACGGTTCGAGTTCGGCGGCGACCGCGATCGCCAGCCGGGTCTTGCCGGCTCCACCCGGACCCGTCAGCGTCACCAGGCGGGCCTCGTCGCGTTCCACGAGCTGCCTCAGCTCGCGCAGCTCCCCGTCCCGGCCGACGAGGCGGTCCGCAGTCGCGGGCAGGCTGGAGCGCGCGCCGAGCGTGCGCAGGGCCGGGAAGTCCCGGCGCAGACCGGCGCCGGTGGCCTGATACAAGCGTTCGGGCTCCGGTAGGTCCTTGAGCCGGTGCGTACCGAGGTCGGCAAAGGACGTTCCTGCCAGTGGTTGGGCGATCGCGATGCGGTACGTCGCTTCGGACACGACGATCTGACCGCCGTGTGCGCAGGCGGCCACGCGGGCCGCCCGGTGGACGTCCATTCCGACGTAGTCGTCCTCGTGCCGTGACGGCTCTCCCGTGTGCAGGCCGATGCGCACCGACACGAGTACCCCGCTCGGCCAGTCCTGGCCGGCAAGCTCCCGCTGCACGTGGACAGCCGCATTCACCGCGTCGACAACCGAGGAGAAGACGACGAAGAAGCCGTCCCCGTCGGTGCCGAGCTCCCGACCGTGCCACCGCTGGAACGACGTCCGCAGGATCGCGCGCTGCCGGGACAGCACCGCGGGGTACTCCGAGCCGAGCACCCTGAGCAGATTCGTCGAGCCTTCGACGTCACTGAAGAGCAGAGTCAGCGTCCCCGTGGGCAGCGGGCTCTGGGACCCCGAATCAGATGCTGAACCGTTGCGCACCTGCGCCTTTCCACAGGATGGATGGAGTCGCCACATCGACGTGCGGCGCCGCTGGCGAAACTACACGTCCGGGCGGGCAGGACGCCGTCATACCGACCACGAGACACTGCCTGCCATGTCCCCGCACCGCACCACGGCGAATCTCGCGCGGAGGATCCTCGAGGCGGTCTCAGCCGCCCGGGTGGACACCGTGTTCGGGTTGCCCGGCGTACACAACCTGGCGTTCTGGCGGGAATCTGGACCCGACCTGCCGCGGATCATGGTGGTCCGGCATGAGCAGACGGCGGTGTACGCCGCCGATGGCCTGGCCCGGGCAACCGGTGGTCTCGGGGTCGCCCTCGCCACGACCGGACCAGGTGCGGCCAATGCGGTGGCGGCGTTCGGCGAGGCAGCGGCGTCCAAGTCCCCGGTGGTTCTGGCGGCCACCGAGATTCCGAGCGCGCTGGCCAAGCCGGGAGTCGTCCGCGGCGTCCTGCACGAGTCGGCCGACCAGGCAGCCCTGTTCGCTCCGCTGGCCAAGGCTGTCTACCGGCCCCGGACGGCCGAGCAAGCGGTGCAGCAGTTCGCGGCCGCGATCCAGACCGCGTTGACGTGTCCCCGCGGACCGGTCTACCTCGACATCCCGACCGACCTGCTCGCTGAGCCCTCCCCGCCCTGTGTCCCACAGCTCCCGCCGCGTCACACGCCGCAAAAGGCGGACGTCGAGAGGCTCGCCGCGGAACTCGCCGCCGCGGAGCGCATCGTGATCTGGGCCGGCGGGGGAGTGATGCAGGCCGATGCGGCACCGGAACTCGGCCGGCTGGCCGACCTACTGCATTCACCGATCGTCACGAGCTGGGGTGCTCGGGGTGTGCTCCCGCCGGATCATCCGTGGCTGGTCGGCATGCCTGCGCACGAGCCGGCCGTCGCCGAACTCATCGCCGACGCCGACCTGCTCCTCGCCGTGGGGACCGGCTTCGATGCGACCTCAACCCGCAACTGGACGATGCCGATGCCGGGCCGACTCGCCTGCGTCAACGTCGAGGCCGCGGAGCTGACCAAGAACTACTCGCCGGATGTCGCGGTGCTCGGCGACGCGAAGCTGGTCCTCGCAGCCGTCGCGGAACGGATAGGCCAGCGTGCGGAGGTGAACCCGATCGAAGTAGTGAGGGACGCCGTCCGGCAGCGGCTGGTCGACGACCCCGCGGGGCCAGCGCCGCTGCAGCTGCTGGCTTCCATCGAGGCGGCCGTCGACGAGAAAACGGTCGTCGTAGCCGACATGGCGATCCCGGGATACTGGTGGGCCGGCTACGGACGGGTGGCCGGGCCGCGGCGGCTGCAGTACCCGATCGGCTGGGGCACCCTCGGTTACGCACTACCGGCAGCGGTCGGAGCCGCGACCACCGGCCGCGTGCTCGTCGTCTGCGGCGACGGCGGCCTGCTCATGGCTCTCGGCGAACTCGCCACGCTCGCCCAGGAGCACCTGCCGGTCACGATCCTGGTGGTCGACGACGGCGGCTACGGCATGCTCCGTTACGACCAGGACCGGCTCGGTGATCCACATCGAGGGGTCGACCTGCACTCGCCGGACTGGTCGCAGCTCGGTTCGGCGTTCGGCATCCCCACCGAGATCGTGGCCGACCTCGGCGCACCGCTGGAGCAGGCATTGCGCCGTGGCCTCGCCTCGGGTGGTCCCCGGCTCGTCGCCGTACCGGCCCGGTTGACGCCACCACGGACGACCTCGCCCCGCTGGGCGGACTGACCTGCCTACCATCGGAGGCATGGTCACCCCAGCCACCATGTCACCGCCGCGTCCGATTCCCGTCGGCATCCCGCGACCCGAGTACGTCGGCAAGCCCGGACCGGCGCCGTACACCGGGTCGGAGATCAAGGACGCCGAGACGATCGCCGCCATGCGAGTGGCCGGGCGGGTGGCCGCAGCGGCGCTTGCCGAGGTCGGCCGGAACATCGTTCCCGGCGTCACCACGGACGAACTCGACCGGATCGGACACGAGTTCCTGATCGAGCACGGCGCCTACCCGTCGCCGCTGGGCTACAAGGGATTCCCGAAATCGCTGTGTACGTCGATCAACGAGGTGATCTGCCACGGCATCCCCGACGCCACGGTGCTGCAGGACGGCGACATCGTCAACGTCGACATCACCGGCTACCTCGGCGGAGTACACGGCGATACCGACGCGACCTTCGCCGTCGGGGAGATCGACGAGGAGTCGCGACTGCTGCTCGAGCGAACCCACGAGGCGATGATGCGCGGCATCAGGGCGGTCAAGCCGGGCCGGTCGATCAGCGTGATCGGCCGGGTGATCGAGTCTTACGCCAAACGGTTCGGGTACGGCGTGGTCCGTGACTACACCGGCCACGGCATCGGCACCGCGTTCCACACCCGCCTGGTCGTGCTGCACTACGACGAGCCGCGAGTGGACACCGTGCTGGAGCCGGGGATGACGTTCACGGTCGAGCCGATGCTGACCCTGGGCTCGATCGACTATGACATCTGGCCGGACGGGTGGACCGTTGTCACCAGCGACGGCCGCCGCAGCGCGCAGTTCGAGCACACGGTGCTCGTGACCGACAACGGCGTCGAGATTCTGACCCTCCCTTAGGGTCGGGCGCATGCCTCCGGACCGCCGCTCACCTGGCGGTGAAGCCGTGTCAGCCCGGACCGCCGCGGTCTGGTCGGTCCTGCACGATGAGCTCGCCCGCCGTCCCGGCGCCGTACTGTCCATTGTGGACGTTGGTGGTGGTACCGGTGGCTTCGCCGTACCCCTGGCCGAATTGGGGCACGCGGTCACCGTCGTCGATCCGAGCCCGGATGCGTTGGCGACGCTGGACCGCCGGGCGCAGGCCAGCGATGTGGCGGGGCGGATCCGGGCCATCCAAGGGGACACCGACACCCTGCTCGACCTGATAGCGCCGGACAGCGCGGATCTCGTGCTGTGCCACAGCCTGTTGGAGGTGGTGGACTCACCGGTTCACACCCTTCGCCTTGTTGCGGCAGTCCTGCGCGGAGGCGGCTCGCTCAGCATCCTCGTCGCCAACCGGGCTGCTGCCGTGCTCGCCAGGGCCGTCGGCGGACATTTCGCCGATGCCCAGCGGGCACTGGCCGATCCCGCCGGTCGCTGGGGCGAGGATGACGGCGCAATTCGCCGGTACGACGCCGATCAGCTCTTGACCATGGTTGCCGCGGCGGGGCTGTCCGCGGAACAATTTCACGGCGTGCGGGTGGTGGCCGACCTCCTACCGGGCGCGGTGGCCGACGGAGCGGGGGAGTCGCTGGTGGGCATGGAACTCGCCTTGAGCGGGACGTCGCCGTACCGGGAGATCGCGACCCAGCTGCACGTCCTCGCCCGCAAGGTGTGAGCCGGCTTGCCGTGCTGACACCTCTGACCCCTTCGTGGACCTAGCAGTGCCGCATCCGCTTTTCGACGTCGATGTCATCGACACAGTTGCGGCCCACCTGGCTTCGGTGGGCACTGTCTTCCGGGTTTTCGACCAGCAGGATTCCGGCTGCGAGTCGTACGGCGTGGCCATCGGACCGGAGCGCTGGTTCGTCAAGACCGCCCTGACGGCAGGTGCTGTCCAGTCACTGGAACGCGCCAAGGTCCTCCATGCGGCCGTCAAGCATCCGGCGATCATTTCCCTGCGGCACGCCCTGACCACTGCTGATGGCGTGCCTGTGCTCGTGTATCCATGGGTGGACGGCGAGCTGCTGTATCACGCGACCGTCCCGCGCACAGCGACGCGTACGCAGCCAGACAGCCCGATGGCCGCTTCCGCCGGCTACCGGTGGCGGCGGTGGAGGTGGCGATAGCGCGCGTCCTGGACGCGCATCTCGCGGTGGAGTCGGCCGGCTTCGTCGCGGTCGACTTCTACGACGGCTGCCTGCTGTACGACTTCGAGCGCGGTCAGGTGCGGCTGGTCGACTTCGACGAGTACCGACCTGGACCGTTCGTGTCCACCGAGCAACTCAGCGGCTCCCGGCGATTCATGGCGCCCGAGGAGTACGGCGTCGGCCACCCGATAGACATCAGAACCACCGTATTCACCCTCGGACGCGCCGCCCGGCTGCTGCTGGATGCCGGCGAGGAGGAGAACGCCTGGCGCGGCACCGCTGCTCAGCTCGACGTCGTACGCCGGGCCACCGACCCTGATCCGGCCGGGCGGTACCCGAGCGTGCGCGCGCTTGCTGACAGCTGGCGGCAAGCTTGTTGATTCAAGGGAGCCGGTTCAGCGACTATCGCCGGAACGCTCCTGATTGCCAACGTCACGCCAGGTGAGCCAGTCTCGGACTGGTTCGACGTCGTAGTCGGGCCCGTTGACGCCGAGCGTGATCTGGGTGAATCCCATCTCCAGGTAGTCCTCGGCCAGCGCCAGGTCGGCGCCGATCCGGTCGGACTCGATGCCGACGGCCCACTCGATCGTGGCCGGATCGCGGCCTTCATGGTCGCACCAGCCACGAAGTGCGGCCACCGCCGGCGCCAGCTCCTCCGGGCGGGACGGGAACATGGCGTGCCAGACATCGGCGTACCGGGCTACCAGGCGCAGGGTCCGGCGCAGGCCGGTCCCACCGATCAGAATCGGCATCCGGCGCACGGGGGCCGGGTTCAAGCCCGCGAACCGGTCGAGGATGGTCGGAAGGTTCCTGTCCAGCGCCGCGATCCGGCTCGCCACCGTGCCGAACTCGTATCCGTACGCGTCGTAGTCGCGCTCGAACCAGCCGGCGCCCATACCCAGCACGAGCCGCCCGCCGCTGATGTGGTCCACCGTGCGCGCCATGTCGGCCAGCAGGTGCGGATTCCGGTACGAGTTGCAGGTCACGAGCGGGCCCAGCTCGATCCGGGAGGTGGCCTCGGCCCAGGCGGCGAGCATCGTCCAGCACTCGAAGTGGGCGCCGTCCGAGGGGCCGTAGAGGGGATAGAAGTGGTCCCAGTTGTAGAGCACGTCCGCGCCCAGCTCCTCAGCGCGCACCGCGGCCCGCCGCAGGCCGGCGATAGAGCCGTGCTGCGGGTGCAGCTGCACGCCGATGCGTACCCTCGTCATGCCACGCAGGCTGCGGCTTCCCACTGTGGGAGGGTCAAGAGTGTTCCGGATCGGTGAGTTCGCGCGGTTCACCCGGGTGAGCGTGAAGATGCTTCGCCACTACGACGAGATCGGTTTGCTACCACCGGCGCACGTGGACCCGCGGACCGGATACCGCTGGTACGCCGCCGCCCAGCTGCCGTCGCTCAACCGCATCCTGCTGCTGCGGGATCTCGGCTTCGGCCTCGATGAGATCGCCGACGACGGCGGCGTGGATGTCGACTCGGCCTACGAGCGGCGGGAGCGAGAACTTCGAGCGGAACTCGGCCGCGCGTCGGCGCGGCTGCGGGCGGTCCGGGCCAGGCGGCTGATGCTCGCCGCGGTCGGCCCGGCTCGGCTCACCGACGTCGTCGTCCGCCCGATCGGCACCGAGCTGGTCGCCACCCTGGCCGACGTCGACGACGTGCCCGCCGCCTTCTACGAGGTCGAGGGGTATGTACGCCAACATGGCGCCAGGGCCGCTCGGCCTCCGATGGCGCTGCTCGGCGACGGCGGCACCGCCACGGTCGCGGTGCCGGTCACCATGCGACTACCCGCTGATGGCGTCATGTCCGTCACCCAACTGCCGGCGGTGCCCAGCATGGCCTGCACTGTCCATCGTGGACGGTACGGGGACCTCGGCGGGCATCTGCAGCGGATGCTCGGCTGGCTGGAGGAGACCGGGCGGCAGCCCGACGGGACGATCCGTGAGGTATACCTGCGCTTCGGCGCAGAACCGGAATTGAGGCTGCCGCCTGACTACCTCACCGACAACGTCGACGACCTCGTGACCGAACTACAGGTGCCGGTGCGGCAGACCGTCGGTCATGGGCGCTAGGCTGCGCCCTTCGAACAAGCTTTCGAGTTGAGGTGATCATGCCGGCCGATCCAGACGCCGACGATGCCGGGTGTCGGTTCCTGCACGTCGACATGGATGCCTTCTTCGCCAGCGTCGAGGTCCGCCGCCGCCCCGAACTGCGTGGCAAGCCGGTGCTCGTCGGCGGAGACGGGAACCGCGGCGTGGTCACGTCGGCGACGTACGAAGCCCGCGCCTGCGGGGTGCACAGCGCGATGCCGATGGGGCGGGCCAAGCGGCTCTGCCCGCACGCGGTCGTCGTCCCCGGCGACATGCGCCTGTACGCCGAGGTGTCCAAGGGCATCATGGCGCTCTTCCGGTCGATCACCCCGCTGGTCGAGCCGCTGTCGCTGGACGAGGCGTTTCTCGACGTGGCCGGGGCGCGGCGGCGACTGGGCGGCCCCTGGGAGATCGCCACCTGGATCCGGGCGCGGGTCGAGGACGAACAGGGGATCACCTGCTCGGTGGGAGTGGCCTCCACCAAGTTCGTGGCCAAGCTCGCCTCGACCAGGTGCAAGCCCGATGGACTGCTCGTCGTCCCGGTCGACGGAGTGATCCGGTTCCTCCATGCGCTCCCGGTCGCTGCCCTGTGGGGAGTCGGGGTGCGGACCGAGGAGCAGCTGACCCAGCTGGGCCTGCGCTCGGTCGGCCAGGTCGCCAACACGCCGCTGCCGACGCTGCAGCGGGCGCTCGGGCCGGCGTTGGGCGCGCACCTGCACGCGCTGTCCTGGGGTAAGGACCAGCGCGTCGTCGTACCGCACGAGCCGGAGAAGTCCATCGGCTCGGAGGAGACGTTCTCCTCCGACGTGGACGATCCCGCGGTGGTCTCACGCGAACTGCTGCGGCTCTCGGAGCGGACAGCGGGCAGGTTGCGCTCGGCCGGGGCGCTGTCGCGGACGGTCAGCATCAAGGTCCGCTTCCACGACTTCACGACGCTGACCCGGTCCCGCACGCTGCGCGTTTCCACCGATGTCGGCCAGGAGATCTTCGAGGTCGCCAGTCAGCTCTACGACGCGCTGGGGTTGGATCGAGCCCGGATCCGGCTGGTGGGGGTGCGTGCGGAGGGACTCGTGCCTACCGCCGAGGCGCCTGTCCAACTGCTGCTCGGGGCTCGCGAACACGGCCGGCGCGACGCCGAGCAGGCCGCGGATCGGGCCGCGCGACGTTTCGGCACCGGCGCCGTCCGCCCGGCCACGCTGCTCGATCCCCGGTCGGTGTCGACACGTCCCGCCCGGCCCGCCGGGACTCCCGAGGGGATGCGCCCGGGCGGCAACGGTGCGGACCGGCGACAGTGAGACGTAGCCAAACCGGAACAACCTCAGCCTCCGTTCGCCTTTCGCCCAGCCCGAACGGCTCGTATCCTTTGACGTAGCGGGTACTCACCCGCTCCGCTGACGTACTACCGGGAGGATCAGCGTGCCGCTCTCCGAGCACGAGCAGCGCTTGCTCGAGCAGATCGAGCGCGCGCTGATCGACGACGACCCGAAGTTCGCCTCGACGGTGCGCTCGACCGACCTGCGGACTCGTGCCAAGCGCAAGCTCCGGCTCTCGATCCTGCTCGGCATCCTCGGATTGGCCCTGCTCATCGGTGGGGCGGTCAGCCAGACGGTCGCCCTCGGCGTGTTCGGCTTCCTGGTCATGTTCGCCGGTGCCAGATACGCGATGATCAACTACAAGCAGCTCTCCGGTGCCGCCGATGTCCGTCCGGTGGACGGGAAGAAGCCCGCCGGATCGACTCGCAAGCAGCGCAAGACACCGTTGAAGAGCCGGCTGGAAGAGCGTTTCCGGCGCCGCTACGACGAGTAGCGAGTAGCCCCCAGCGGCACCTCAACTGCCTCCGGCGGCATTGGCGCGCTCATCGATGTCGGGCCGCCTGCGGCGCCCGCATCGACCGCCAGCGGGCCCGACCGCGTTCGCGCGTGCCACGCGCCTCCTGGCTGAGCCGGCGCACGGACGACGGGGGCAGCACGGCGGCCCGGAGCCGGTCGCGTCGCCCGGCGTCGTGCCGGATGACCGTGTTGACCGCTCGGGTGGCAGCGGCGAGGTCGCCGTCGACCGAGGCCTGCGCCTCGGGTGCGTAGCGAGCCCGCTCCTCGGCGGTCGCGAGCAGCCGGATCGCCTCGGCCGCCTCCCGGTCGAAGGAGTGCTCCTTGGCCACCCGCCGGGCCACGCCCCGCGGCGTTTCCGAGCGTGCCGTCGTACCGCCAAGATCCGCGGCCGTGTCGAGGATCTCGTCCCAGGCCGCGTGTGCGGCCGGGTTGCCGCCCTCGGCCGCCGTACGCAGCCGCCGTCGGCGCATGGCCAGCCGGAGCACCGCCGGGGTGACCAACGCTCCCACGACAAGCACGCCGAGCAACCAGATCAACACGGTCATCGGATCGAGGATCCCGGTGGACGTGCCGCCGCCCGCGCTGCCCTGCTCGCCCGGGAGGCTTGGCTCGAGATCCAGACCAGGCCCGCCCGCGGTTCCCGAGGCACGGGAGTTGGTCGCGGCTGACGTCGGGGCGGACGGGTTGCTGTCCACGCGGGGAGCCCAGGCCGGCTCGATCCCGCGGCCACCGCCCAGTGGTGTCGGGTCGAACGGCACCCAGCCGATCCCGTCGAAGTACGCCTCCACCCACGCGTGCGCGTCGTCGGTGGTCACCGTCCAGCTGCCGGCGTTGAACTTGCCTGGCGTGTAGCCGATGACGACCCGGGCGGGAACGTTGGCGAACCGCAGCATCACCGCCATCGCCGAGGCGTACTGCTCGCAGTAGCCCTGCCGGTTGGTCAGGAAGTCGACGAGAGCGTCGCCGCTGGTTCCCGGCTCGGTGCTCAGGCTGTAGATGAACTCACTCGCCGGGTCGGTGAAGAAGTCGTTGATCGCGATCGTCCGGGCGTAGGGACCCTCGGCGCCGTCCACGAGGTCGCTCACCAGGTTGGAGATCTCCGGCTTGACCAGCCGGGGCAGCGCCGTGAACCGCCGCTGCACCTGGTCCTCGGAGTCCAGATCGTCGGCGGCCTCGAGATCCCGCACCGACGGTGCCGGTTCGTCGGCTTCGACGGTGTACACGAGCCCCGAGGTGCGGTCGTTCTCGCTCCAGATCGTGCTGCTAATCGCGTCGAAGCGCCAGTCACCCTCGCTGTCCACATCACGGGTGGAGTAGTACGTGGCCAGGTACCGGTCGTCCTGGTCCAACACCTCGATCTGCGCTTGCACGTTGCGGGTGGGGCTGCCGCTCGGGACACCGGGCAGGTCGCCCGCGTTGGCGTCGAAGGTGCCGTCGAGGTTCCCTTCCGCCCAGCCCTGCTCGGTATACGTCTCGAGGGACACCGACCGCAGGTAGTACGGCTCCTCGACGTTTGTCTCTACCCGAAGCAGGTCGACCGGCTCGGGTAGCGTCAGGTCGCCGGCCAGACTGGCGAGGGGATTCGTCGACGTCCCGGGGCCTTCCCCGATTCCGTTGCCGACGGTTTGCAGGATCCCGCTGGGTAGCGACGGAACCAGCAACGGCAGCACCAGGCCGGCCGCGATCGCGAGCAGCCCGATCCGCCGCGAGGCGAGCAGCCCGAACGTCGGTGTACTCGGTCCATCGTCTGCCCCGCGTCCCCAGCGCAGCATGGCCTCGCGGCCGTCGACGAACAACAGCAGCAGGTAGCCCAGGGCCGCGCCCACGAACGGCCACCACGGGATGCCCTGGACGAGCGCCGCGGTCGGGATCGCATACAGCACGAGCAGGGCCAATCCGGCGACCGCCGGCCGGCGCATCGTGACCGCGAGGATGTCGACGGCCACGGCGACGGCACCGACGCCGATCGTGGCCAGGAAGAGCAGCTCGTCCAGGGTCTGAGCAGGGGAGACCTGGGTGCGCACGGCGTACCCCGCCTCGCCGAGCAGCGTCCGCATGTCCGACAAGCTCGTCCAGGTAGGAACCACACCCAGAAACGCGTTACCGGGGACGAACAACGCGGTGAGGACGACCAGGCCGCCGGCCACCTGCAGCAGCGGCGTCCAAGGTGCGAGGCCGGGCAGCCGGCGGGCCGCGACGCTGACTGCCGCTACCGCGAGGAGAACGAGGAATACCGGAGGCACCCAGTCGATGTTGACGAAGACCGGTTCCAGCGACAGGGCGCCGAGCAGTACGCCGATGCCGGAGGCGAGGGCAAGCTTTGTGGTGACTGTCATGAGCGAGGCTCCGTCCGGGAGCACACGACGGGAGCGGACTGGACGGAGCCGAGTGGGGTCACTGTCATGTCGCCGCTGCCGTGGCTGTCGCCGGTTCCAGGCCGAAGGTCAAGTTGCCGCCTGCCGCGGCAAAGGCCGAGACCCCGGCCTGTCCCCATGCCTCGGTGATGGTCATGCCGCGACGCCCGATCACGACCCGCCAGCCGCATCGCCGCAGCACACCGACCGATGCCTGGTGCCGCATCAAGGCGTCGGCGCGGCCGGAGCCGGTCATCCAGCTCGATACGTCGCAGAGCACCGCGATGCTGCGCGACGTACCCCCGCGGCCGGTGGCCAGTGCCTGCGCCTCGTCCGGGCCGATGTCTCCCAGCACGGCGACCAGCAGTCCGTCCTCGTTGGCGTGCCGCAGGGCCTGGATGCCGCGGTCCATCTCGTGATGCGCCGAGGTGGCGAGCACAGCTAGTTGGTCGAGCAGCAGGTGGCCGGTGCTGAAGTCCCCGTCGGTGCCTGTCTGCAGTTCGCCACTGTCCGAGAACAGCCGTAGCGAGTAGCCGAGCCGGCCGAGGTGGATGCCGATGCTGGCCGCCGTACTCACCGACCACTCGAAACTGGACGCGGCGCCTTCGCCGCGGTGCCGGGAGAGTCGCGCGTCGATGAGCATCGCCGCCCGGGTCTGCCACGGCTGCTCCTCGCGGCGCACCATGAGCTTGCCGATCCGGGCGGTGGAGCGCCAGTGCACCTTGCGCAGATCGTCCCCGTTGCGGTACTCGCGGGTGGCCGCGTCATCTTCGCCCTGGATCGCCACCGAGCGCGAGGTGCTGTCCCCGCCGGTGGACCACGCCCCGCCGAGGCCCAGGGTCGGCAGCGGATGGACGGTCGGCACCACGGTCAGGAAGTCCGTGCTGGAAAAGCCGCGGGTGAGCTCCACCAAGCCGAACGGGTCGGCCAGCCGCAGCCGTAGCGGCCCGATCCGGTACCGGCCGCGGATTTCACCCTTGGCCTCGTAGTGGACGGTGCGCGAGCCCCCGCCCGGCACCCGGTCGACCACGAACCGCGGGCGGCCGCCGAGGGTGTAGGGCAGCGTGTCCTCCAGCAGCATCAGCCCGGTCGGAACCATCGACACGTTGGCGAGGGTGAGCCGCACGGTGGCCGCTTCACCGGCCGGGACCCGCATCGGGGAGATCAGCCGCTTGCAGGACAGCCGGAACTGGGTTCGGGCGACCAGCATCGCGGCGATCAGCGGCAGCGCGACGAGGAACACCGCAACCCGGAGCAGATCCTTCTCACCCAGGATCAGCGCACTGAGCGCGGCCGCGAAGCCGGCCGCCACGAAGCAGCGTCCGCGGGTGGTCAGTCCGGTCAGTGCCTGGCGCACTCAGTCAGCCCGTCTCATCTGTCTGGACCGTTTTCGTCCGTCCCCCGCGGCACGGGAACCGTCCGGATCACGTCGGCGACCACCTGCTCCGCCGTACGCCGGGCGATCTGCGCTTCGGGGGTCAGGATGACGCGGTGCGGCAGCACCGAGCCGGCCAACTGCTGGATGTCGTCGGGCAGCACGTAACCGCGGCCGGACAGCGCCGCCTGCGCCTTGCCCACTCGCAGCAGCTGCAATGAGGCCCGCGGGGAGGCGCCCAGTCGCAGGTCTGGTGACCGGCGGGTCGCGTTGATCACGTCGACGATGTACTTGCGGACGGCGTCTGAGACGTGCACGGCGTGTACGGCGTGGATCAGCCCGCGGATCTCGTGCGCGCTCGACACCGGCTTGAGGTCGTCGAGGGGGTCGCTGCCGGCGTGCGCGCTGAGCATCGCGGCCTCGGCGTACACATCGGGATAGCCCATGGAGATCCGGGCGGTGAAGCGGTCCCGCTGCGCCTCCGGCAACGGATAGGTGCCCTCCATCTCGATGGGGTTCTGCGTCGCCAGCACCATGAACGGCGTCTCCAGCCGGTACGTCGTCCCGTCGACGGTGACCTGCTGCTCCTCCATGCACTCCAGCAGCGCCGACTGGGTCTTCGGCGAGGCGCGGTTGATCTCGTCGCCGACGACCAGGTTGGCGAAGACCGCGCCAGGCTTGAACTCGAAGTCGTGCGTCTCCTGGTTGTAGACGCTCACGCCGGTGACGTCGCTGGGCAGCAGGTCCGGGGTGAACTGGATGCGGTGCACCGAGGAGTCGATGGAGCGGGCCAACGCCTTGGCGAGTTTCGTCTTGCCGACACCGGGGACGTCCTCGATGAGCAGGTGGCCCTCGGCCAACATGACGAGGATCGACAGGCGAACGACCTCCGGCTTGCCCTCGATCACCCGCTCGATGTTGGCGGCGATTCGGCCGGTGGCCTCTCGGACGTCGTCGAGGCCGAGCGGCTCGATCCCGGGATCGTCGAGATCGCTTACGGCGCTGCGTGACAGCACGCGCGGTCCTCCTCGCCTGTATGGCCGCGCGTCCTCGAACGGCCGACCCTGGGCACTCTATGTCGAGCAGACGAATTGCCCCATGTTCGTGTCCCAATCGTGGTCATTGACCCGGGATGTATCAACTGAGTGTGCACCTTGAGTGTGCACTCTCCCTTCATGTCCTTCTCCCACCTGCTGCTGGGGATCCTCGAGCCGGCGCCATGTCACGGCTTCGCCCTGAAAAACGCCTACGACGTCCGCTTCGGGCGTGGGCGGTCCCTCGGTGTGGGGCAGGTCTACGCCACGCTCGCCCGGTTGCAACGCGATGGGCTCGCCGAGCTGGTGGGGGTGGAGTCGGGGGATGG
>Ga0136620_10000276_pt1 | contig 23251 bp, 20 predicted proteins | sample AntDrymUQ4162106_2_FD_104806 | JGI IMG/M metagenome (GOLD analysis project Ga0136620, IMG submission 104806) | Polar desert sand microbial communities from Dry Valleys, Antarctica - metaG UQ416 (21.06) | ecosystem: Environmental > Terrestrial > Soil > Desert | place: Antarctica: Dry Valley... | reverse complement strand
GCGGCCCATCACGAGGGCACCGGTGCCGGCGAGCGTCTCCGCCAGACGGTCCGAGTCGGCATTCGTCTCACCGCCGGGGAGGCCATGAGCCTCCCGGAACGCCGCGAGCGGGAAAACCCACTCGTGCAGAGCTTCGCCGCCTTCGCCAAGCGGCTGCTCCGGCGTCTGATTCGGCCCGGCCACGAATCCGTCCAGCGACATGGAGATCTCGAACGTCAGTTTCTGCATCAGTCCCCCAAAGGTTGGCTACTGAGGTAGGACTCCGGGAGGCGGAGGAAATCATCGCAGTGGTACCCTGGGACTCCCGGAACTTTGAAGGCAGCTTGGCGACCGGGTTCTGAGGCATCGCTTGCGATGCCGACCAGAAGAGGTCACGGCGGCTTCGCCGGCGTGACTGAATTAAACGCCTAAAGAGCCTCGGGCCTTCTGGCTCTCGTCTCTTTAGGACGGGAGCGTTTCCATGAGGGCGACGATCGAACAGCTCAAAGATCTTCTCGACGAGCGGATCGTCGTGCTCGACGGCGCCTACGGCGTGCTGATCCAGCGGACGGTCAAGGGTGAGGAGGCCTACAGGGGTGACCGGTTCCGCGACCATCCTCGCGATCTCGCCGGCGATCCCGATCTCCTCAACCTGACCCAACCGGACATCGTTCGGGACATCCACCGCTCGTACCTGGCTGCCGGGGCGGAGATCGTTACGACGAACACGTTCACGGCGACCACGATCGGGCAGGCCGACTACGCACTCGAGCCGTTCGCCTACGAGATGAGCGTCGAGGGGGCACGACTCGCGCGCGAGGCGGCCGACGAGCTCGACCGCCCCGCGTGGGTGGCCGGGTCGGTCGGGCCCCTGAACGTCTCGCTCTCGCTCTCGCCGAGGGTTGACGATGCGACCTATCGCAGCGCGACCTTCGACCAGGTCCGGGACGCGTACGCAGAGCAGATGAGGGGCCTCGCGGAAGGCGGCGTCGACCTCCTGATGATCGAGACGATCTTCGACACGCTGAACGCGAAGGCGGCCCTCGTGGCCGCGAAGGACGTGGCGCCCGACGTCCCGCTCTGGATCTCCTTCACGGCGATCGACCGAAGCGGACGCAACCTCTCCGGGCAGACGGTGGACGCTTTCTGGATCTCCGTCGCGCATGCCCGGCCGCTCATCGTCGGCGTCAACTGTTCCCTCGGCGCAAACGAGATGCGGCCGTTCGTCGAGGATCTGGCCAGGGCGGCGACGACCTACGTGGCCTGCCACCCGAACGCTGGTCTGCCCAACGCGATGGGCGAGCACGACGAGCAGCCGGGCGACACCTCCCGCATCCTCGGCGAGTTCGCTCGCGACGGGCTCGTCAACGTGGTCGGCGGCTGTTGCGGCACGACGCCCGACCACGTAAAAGCCATCAAGGCCGTGTCCGAAGGGGTGCCACCCAGACAGGTCACGGGGGGAGAGCGCCGCACGCGATTCAGCGGCCTGGAGCCGTTCGAGATCGGCCCGGACACCGGCTTCGTCATGGTCGGCGAGCGAACGAATGTCACGGGCTCGGCCAGGTTCCGCCGGCTGATCGAGGCAAACGACTACCAGGGTGCCGTCGACGTAGCCCTGGAGCAGGTGCGCGGCGGCGCGAACCTCCTGGACGTGAACATGGACGCCGACCTGCTCGAAGCGGAGCGGGCGATGACGACCTTCCTCAACGTCATCGCCACGGAACCAGAGGTCGCGCGCATCCCGATCATGGTCGACAGCTCCCGCTGGAGCGCCCTCGAGGCCGGCTTGAAGTGCATCCAGGGCAAGGGCGTCGTCAACTCGATCAGCTTGAAGGAGGGGGAGGAGCTCTTCCTCGAGCAGGCCCGGACGATCCGGCGCTACGGCGCCGGCGTCGTCGTCATGGCCTTCGACGAGCAGGGGCAGGCCGACACCGTCCAACGCAAGGTCGAGATCTCCGAGCGGGCCTACAGGCTCCTCGTCGACGAGGTCGGCTTTCCCCCCGAGGACATCGTCTTCGACCCCAACGTGCTCGCCGTCGCCACGGGAATCGAGGAGCACGACGAGTACGCCAAGAACTTCATCGAGGCGCTACCGCTGATCAAGGAGCGGTGCCCCGGCGCCAAGACGAGCGGCGGCATCTCGAACCTCTCGTTCTCGTTCCGGGGCAACGACGTCGTGCGGGAGGCGATGCACGCGGCCTTCCTCTATCACGCGATCCAGGCGGGTCTCGACATGGGGATCGTGAACGCCGGCCAGCTCGCCGTCTACGAGGACATCGCCCCTGAGCTGCTCGAGCACGTCGAGGACGTGATCTTCAACCGGCGGCCCGACGCCACCGAGCGGCTCGTGACGCTGACCGGAACCGTCGGCGGCGAGGGAACCGCCCGGGTGGTCGACGACGCCTGGCGCGACGCACCGGTGGAGAAGCGCATCGAGCACGCGCTCGTCCACGGGATCGTGGATCACATCGAGGAGGACGCAGAGGAGGCGCGCCAGCAGCTCCCGCGGCCCCTGGACGTCATCGAAGGGCCGCTGATGAGCGGCATGCAGGTCGTCGGCGACCTTTTCGGCGCCGGGAAGATGTTCCTGCCGCAAGTGGTGAAGAGCGCTCGGGCGATGAAGCGCGCCGTCGCCTACCTGGAGCCGTACATGGAGGAGGAGGCCAAGCTTCACGGAGGACGCGCGCCGCAGGCGAAGATCGTCCTCGCCACCGTCAAGGGCGACGTCCACGACATCGGGAAGAACATCGTGGGAGTCGTGCTCGGCTGCAACAACTATGAGGTCATCGACCTCGGCGTGATGGTGGCTGCCGACCGGATCCTGGACACCGCCGTCGAGGAGGGCTGCCAGGTGGTCGGCCTGTCGGGCCTGATCACGCCCTCGCTCGACGAGATGGTGAATGTCGCCAAGGAGATGGAGCGGCGCGGCCTCGACCTTCCGCTGCTGGTGGGAGGCGCCACCACCTCGAAGCAGCACACGGCGGTCAAGATCGCACCGGCGTACAACCAGCCCATCGTCCATGTCCTCGACGCCTCGCGCGTCGTCGGCGTCATGTCCAACCTGCTCGACCCAGGACGCCGGATCGAGCTTGAGCAGGAGAACTCAGAGCTTCAGGAGCGACTGCGTGAGCAGCATGCCGACAAGGAGCGCAAGCCGCTGCTGCCGATCGAGGAGGCACGCGCGAATCGCGAGGTCGTCGACTTCGCCGATCTCTCCGTGCCGGAGTTCACCGGGACGCGCGTCGTCGAGGTGGACCTCGAGACCCTCACCCGCTACATCGACTGGCAGTTCTTCTTTTATGCGTGGGAGCTGAAGGGCAAGTTCCCGGAGATCCTCGACCGGCCCGAAGCGCGGGAGCTCTACGACGATGCGCTCGCGCTCCTGTCGGAGATCACGGCGAGCAAGTCGCTGGTCGCCAGGGGTGCCTATGGCTTCTGGCCGGCGCGCTCCGAGGGCGACGACATCCTCCTCGAGGACGGTACTCGCCTCGCAATGCTCCGCCAGCAGTCCGCCTACGGCGACTCCAGGCCCAACCGGTGTCTCACCGACTACGTTAGCCCCGCCGGCGACCACGTCGGCGGTTTCGCGGTCACGATCCACGGTGCCGACGATCTCGCCGGCCGCTACCAGGCCGAGCAGGACGACTACAAGGCGATCACGGTCAAGGCGCTGGCCGACCGGTTCGCCGAAGCGTTCGCCGAGCACCTGCACGAGACTGCCCGAAGGCAGTGGTACGAGACCGGCCCCGGGCAGTCGAGCGAGGAGCTCATCGCCGAGCGCTTCCGCGGCATCCGTCCCGCCTATGGCTATCCGGCGTCGCCCGACCACAGCGAGAAGGGGACACTCTTCCGACTCCTTCCCGTCGACGAGGTCGGCGTCGAGCTGACGGAGAACTACGCCATGGTTCCCGGCTCGAGCGTCAGCGGCATCTACCTCGCACATCCCAAGGCGCGGTACTTCGCGGTTGGCCGGCTCAGCAGGGATCAGGTGGAGGACTACGCCGCTCGCAAGGGAATTTCGGTCGCCGAGGCGGAACGATGGCTGCGTCCCAATCTCGCGTACGAGCCCGAGACCGCTCCGGCCGTAGCCTGAGCTATCCTGACCGCGAGGCGCCCGAGAGGGCGTTTCGCCTGTATTCATGAAGACGACGCTCAAGCGAGGAGTCGGCAGAGCCGCGCACGCGAACGGCAACGGCCGTTCGGTCCTGCCTCCGGGCGTCCTGACACCGGTCACCCACTATCGCCAGCCCGAACGGCGGAGAAGCGTGGTCGGCATCCTCGGCCGAGTCCTCTTCTTCCTGCTTGCCGCGGTCGTCTCGCTTGGAGCAGGCGTTACGGGCGGCTACTGGCTGGAGGGCGAGCAGACCGTCGTCGACATCGACCGGACGTCGCGGAAGGACCCGCAGATCAAGAAGGCAGCGGATCAGCTGAAGATCCCGCTGCCCGGACGTCCCGCCATCGCGATGGTCGTCGGCCAGGACTTCCGCAAGTGGGCGAAGGACGAGGAGAAGGGCGGTCGTGCGGACACCGTCATGCTCATGCGCGCGGACCCGGTCATCGGGACGCTCGCTACGGTCTCGTTCCCGCGCGACCTGACTGTCGACATCCACTGCCCGGGCCGCTCGTCGTTTCCCGGGCCGATCAACTCGGCGTATGCGCTCTGCGGGCTGGAGGGAACGCTTGAGACCGTGAAACAGCTCACCGGCCTTCCGATCCACTACCTCGTGACGATCGACTACCGCGGCTTCATCCAGACCGTGGACAAGATGGGCGGGGTTTGGCTCGACGTCGACCGCCGCTATTTCAACGACAACTCCCAGGGTGGCCCGACGTATCCGCCGATCGACCTCCAACCGGGCTACCAGGGGGTCACGGGCCGTCAGGCGCTGTCCTATGTGCGGTACCGGCACACCGATTCCGACCTGTATCGAATCGAGCGTCAGCGCCTGTTCATGCGCGCGCTCAGCGAGCGGCTCTCGAGTGCCTTCAAGCCGTCTGCGTTCCCCAAGCTGACGAAGATCGTCCGGGAGAACGTGAAGATCGCAAAGGGGGGTGAGCAGGCGCTCGAGCCCGGGGAGTTCCGCGCATGGGCCTTCTTCGCCCTGAAGCTCCCGCCGGGCCGGATCTACCAGTCCAAGGTCGAGGGCCTGTACGGATCCGGCACTGAAGGAGACCCGCTCCGAACTGATTCCACGAACATCCAGTCGGCCATCGAGGAGTTCCAGAGTCCTGACGTCCAGGCAGGGGAGAAGGCGACTGCGGCCGCACTCGGGCAGCGTCCGCGGCTCACGGGCGCCAAGGCGCCGCCCCCAGCGCGGACGGCGGTGGTCGTTCTCAACGGCAACGGCGTCACGGGTTCCGCCGCCAACGCCAGCTATGTGCTCGGCCGGCGTGGCTACAAGACTCTGCCGCCGCCCGAGGGGGTGCTCGCGAACGCACCGAAGCCGTGGAAGTTCAAGACGCAGGTGTATTTCGATCCCGGGCAGCGCGGCTCGAAGGCAGCGGCCAGGCAGGTCGCCAACCTCTTCGGCTCGGCGGACCTGGCCGGTCCGATGACGCCGAAGCTCGCACCGTTCGCGAACACCGCCATGCTGATCGTGGTGGTCGGCCAGACGTTCCACGGCAACCTCGCTCCGGCCCCCGCCGACCGGACGCCGAAGCGCCGGCCGCCGAACACGACACGCAACCCGTCCGCGTCGCTGTCGCAGCTGCGCGCGGTCCGGCGCCGGGTCGACTTCCCGCTGATGGTTCCCAGCCTGATCGAACGGAGCTCCTCGCTGCATTTCGAGAACCCCGTCCGCGTGTACGCGATGAAGAAGGGCCAACGGGCGGTCCGGATGACGTTCCGGACCGGTGCCCAGGAGTACTGGGGCATCCAGCAGACGGCGTGGGACGACGCGCCCGTGCTCGAAAGCAAGAATGTGAGCCGGCGGTTCGGCAACCGCGACTTCGATCTCTACTACGACGGCTCCCGGCTGCACATGGTCGTCCTCCGCACCGAGGAAGCCTCGTACTGGGTCGTGAACACGCTGCGTGACACGCTCTCGAACGAGACGATGCTGGCGATCGCCAGGGGCCTGCGACCGCTGGAGGCGAAGAAGCGATGAGCAAGGTCGGGATCTTCGGCGCGGGCTGGGTCGGCGTCGTGACCGGGGCGTGCTTCGCCGAGCTCGGCCACTCCGTCGTCGTCCGGGACGTCGCGAGGGAGCGGATCGAGCCTTTGCAGAAGGGCAAGCTCCCTTTCCACGAGCCGCAGCTCGCGGAGCTCGTCGAGCGGAATCGGGAGCGCCTCACCTTCACGCTGGACGCAGCGGAGGCTGCCGGCGGCGCCGAGTTTCTCTACGCGGCGGTCGGAACGCCGGCGACCTACTCGGGCGACGCCAACCTCTCCTACGTCTGGAGCGTCCTCGACGACCTGCCCGAGCTGACCGGACGGCCGATCCTGGTGATGAAGAGCACGGTGCCCGTCGGCACCGGTGAGAAGGTTCGCGCGGCGCTCGACGCCCGCGGGCTCGAGCATGTCGGCTACGCCTCGAACCCGGAGTTTCTCGCCGAGGGGTCGGCCGTCGGTGACTTCATGCGCCCGGACCGCATCGTGATCGGCGCCTTCGAATCCGCCGACGGCGACCGGGTCGAGGAGCTGCACGCGAAGCTCGAGGCGCCGGTCGTCCGCGTCGACGTCGCGTCGGCGGAGATGATCAAGATGGCGGCGAACGCCTTCCTGATGACGCGGATCAGCTTCATCAACGAGATCGCGAACGTCTGCGAGCTCGTGGGCGCCGACGTCCAGGAGGTCGCGCGCGGCATCGGCCTCGACCACCGGCTCGGGCCGCACTTCCTGAAGGCCGGAATCGGCTACGGCGGCTCCTGTTTCCCCAAGGATGCGTCGGCGCTGAAACAGCTCGCCTCCAACTCGGGCTACCACTTTCAATTGCTGTCGGCGGTGATCGAGGTCAACGAGTTGCAGAAGCGCCGCGTGGTCGCCAAGCTCCAGAAGCATCTCGGCAAGCTCCGTGGCAAGCGCATCGCGCTGCTCGGGCTCTCGTTCAAGCCGAACACCGACGACATGAGGGAGGCGCCGAGCATCGTGCTCGCCTCCCGGCTCCTCGCGGAGGGCGCCGATGTCCGCGGCTGGGACCCCGTCGCGAGCCCGGGCGAGCTCCTGAACGGCGTCGAGATCACGGAGACGGTCGCCGCCGCCGTCCGGGACGTCGATGCCGCCGTGATCGTCACCGAGTGGGAGGAGCTGCGCGCACTCGCGAGCGAGGAGACACGCGCGTCCATGCGCAACCCGTTGATCATCGACGGCCGCAACCTCCTCGATCCTGCCGCGACGCGCGCGGCGGGCTTTGCGTACGAGGGGATCGGCCGGCCGACCTCGCCGCTCGACGGGCTTCCGGAGAGCGCCGAGCCAGAGCACGAGCTCGCCTGAGCCGTGGAGGCGATCATCCTCGCCGGCGGCAAGGCGGAGCGGCTCGGCGATGCTGCGGAGGGCAGGCCCAAGGCTCTCGTCCCGGTTGCCGGCCGGCCCCTTGCGGCTCATCAGGTCGCGCTGCTCGCGGGAGCGGGGGTCAGCCGCATCCTCGTGAGCTGCGCGGCGGGTCAGGAAGAGCTCTTCGCCAGCGAGCTGGCCTCGCTCGGCCCCGAGATCGTTCCGGTCGGGGAACCGGAGCCCCTGGGGCGCGGCGGGGGCCTGCGCCTTGCCGCTGCGGCGCGACGAGAGACCGGGCCGATCTACGCGATCAACGGCGACGAGCTCTTCGACCTCGACCCTGGCGACCTGCTCGATGCGCACAACGCCGCCGCCCGCGTCGCCGCGACGATCACGGTGGCACCCTTGAAGAGCCACCTCGGTGTCGTCGATCTCGAAGAGGACGACACCGTTTCGGGGTTTCGGGAGGCTCCGATCCTGCCGTTCTGGGTGAACACCGGCCTCTACGTCCTCGACGACGAGGCCATCGAGAGGCTGCCCGAACGAGGCGATCACGAAGCCACGACCTTTCCGGAGCTCGCCTCCGAGGGGAGGCTGCGCGGGTTCCGCCACGGGGGCCTGTGGTTGACCGTGAACACTCCGAAGGACCTGCGTCGCGCGCAGGAGTACGTCGAGGCGAACCCGCGGCGATTCCCCTCCCCGGGATGAAATGATCGCCGTGTGCCGGATTCGAGCTTGTCGCCGAACTTGAAGCTCCTCGAGCGCTGGGCGTTCCAACCCGAGCGGGTGGAGAAGCCCTGGGGTCACGAGCTCATCTGGGCCGTCGCGGAGCAGTACTGCGGGAAGATGTTGGTGGTCAGGCGCGGTCAGCAGCTGTCGTTGCAGTTCCACCGAGAGAAGGACGAGTCCTGGTACCTCCTGGACGGCCGAGCAGAGCTCGAGTTTGCGGCCGCGGGCGAGAAGGCCACGACCACGGAGGTCGTGACGGCGGGAGCCGCATTCCGGATCCGGCCGGGCACCGTCCACCGGATCCGCGCGCTCGAGGACACGACGATGCTCGAGGTGTCCACGGCTCATCTCGACGATGTCGTCCGCCTCGAGGATCAATACGGCCGGGAAGGCACGAGCCTGCCGTAGGGAACCACCCTGACACATCTGTGTTAAGGTCAGGTGATGAAGGGGTTCACCATCGGCTGCGCCGCTGAGACGACCGGGTGGTCGGCGCGGATGCTGCGCTACCTGGAGCACACCGGGCTCGTCGTACCTCCACGCTCCTCCGCGGCCTACCGGCTCTACGGGCTCCGCGAGCTGAACCAGCTGCGTTCCCTGAAGGAGCTTCGCCGCCAGTTCGGGATCGAGCTGACAGACCTCGCATTCGCCGCTCGACTGCGGCGCGAGCCGGCGCTGCGTGCGTCGGTCGACAGCTGGCTCGCCGGCAGCGTTCGGCCGGTCGACTGGGTCGACTGGGAGCAGCGAAAGCACGAGCGGCTCCTCGCCGCCTGATCACTACACTCCGCGACCCTCAACGAGAGAAAGAGAGCACATGGCCACCACGAAGCGCCACGACGTCAAGGATCTCGCCCTCGCGCCCGAGGGTATTCGCCGAATCGCGTGGGCAGACCGCCAGATGCCCGTTCTCGCCGCCATTCGCGAGCGCTTCGAAGCGGAGCAGCCGCTCGCCGGCTACCGGGTGGCAGCGTGCCTGCACGTCACGACGGAGACCGCCAACCTCGCCCGGACGCTGAAGGCCGGTGGCGCCGACGTCGTGCTCTGCGCCTCGAATCCGCTCTCGACGCAGGACGATGTCGCTGCGGCGCTGGTGGACGAGTTCGATGTCTCCGTCTTCGCGATCAAGGGCGAGGACAACGACACCTACTACCAGCACATCGAGGCAGCGGTCGACCATAAGCCACAGCTGACGATGGACGACGGCGCCGACGTGATCGGAGTCCTCCATGCGCACCGCCGCGAGCAGCTCGGCGACGTCATCGCGGGCACCGAGGAAACGACGACCGGCGTCATCCGGCTGAAGGCGCTCGAGGCGGACGGGGCCCTCGGTTTCCCGATCATCGCCGTCAACGAGGCCCAGACGAAGCACCTGTTCGACAACCGCTACGGAACGGGACAGTCGACGATCGACGGGATCATCCGGGCGACGAACGTTCTCCTGGCGGGCAAGCGATTCGTCGTCTCCGGCTATGGCTGGGTCGGAAAGGGCGTCTCGATGCGGGCCAAGGGGATGGGCGCCCACGTGATCGTCACCGAGGTGGATCCGTTGCGTGCGATCGAGGCGGCGATGGACGGCTTCGAGGTCATGCCGATGGAGCAGGCCGCGGAGGCCGGGGACATCTTTTGCACGGCCACGGGCGACAAGTCCGTCATCGCCCGGGAGCACCTGACGCGGATGAAGGATGGTGCGATCCTCGCGAACACGGGCCACTTCAACGTCGAGATCGAGATCTCGGCCCTGCGGAGCCTGGCCGCCGAGGTGCGCGAGGCCCGCGAGTACGTGGAGGAGTTCACGCTCGAGGACGGCCGGCGCCTGTACCTCCTGGGCGACGGACGGCTGATCAACCTCGCAGCGGCCGAGGGTCACCCCGCGATCGTCATGGACATGTCCTTCGCGAACCAGGCGCTTTCGGCCGAGTACGCGGTCGAGCATGCCGCCGAGCTCGAGCACAGGGTCTACCCGGTACCCGAGGACATCGACCGCGAGATCGCCCGGTTGAAGCTCCAGACAATGGGGATCACCATCGATCAACTCACCGAAGACCAGGCGTCGTACCTCGCCTCCTGGAACGAAGGCACCTGAGCTGGAGGAGCAGTTGAGGGCGTGAACGCGATCGTCCTCGCGGCTGGGTACGCGACACGGCTTCGGCCGCTGACCGAGCACGTCGCGAAGCCCTTGCTGCCGCTCGCCGGGCGGCCAATGCTCTCGTATCTGTACGAGAAGATCGCGGCGGTCGAGGAGATCGACGCGGTGCACGTCGTGACGAACTCGCGCTTCGCGGCCGACTTCCGGAGCTGGGCGGGCGAGGTCAGCGGCAAGGTCCCGATCGTCGTCCATGACGACGGCACGAGCACGAACGACGACCGCCTGGGCGCGGTGGGCGACATCCGTTTCGTGCTCGACGCGGCCGGCCTCGACGGCGAGGACCTGCTCGTGGTCGCCGGCGACAACTTCTTCGATTTCGACATCGGGGAGTACGTCGAGTTCTGGCGCGCGAAGGGTGACGGGAGCTGCATCGGCGTGCACGACGTCGGCGATCCTGAGCTCGCGAAGGAGTACGCCGTGGTGGAGCTGGACGGCGACGACCGCGTCACCTTCTTCGTCGAGAAGCCAGAAGCCCCGACGAGCACGCTCACCGCGATCGCGGTCTACCTCTACCGCGCCGAGCACGCCGCGCTCGTCCGGGACTATCTCGCCGAGGGAAACTCCCCGGACCAGCCGGGTCGCTACGTCGCCTGGCTGTACCCCAAGGTGCCGGTGTTCGGCTACCGCTTCCCGGGCAACTGGCTTGACATCGGGAACCGCGAGCAGCTGCTCGCGGCCGACAATCGGATGCGCGCGGAGCAGGGGCTTCCCGAGCGCACCGAGTACTCGCTCGAGAATTGACGCCTTCGGCGCACCTCGGTGTGCCACGAGTGCGGACTTCCGGCGTAGCGTCGAGGCGATGTGGCCCTCGATCTCCTCTTCCCGCGCCGTTGCGTCGTCTGTGCCCGGCTGGGTGCGGATCTCTGCTCGGGCTGCCGGACTCGCTTCCCCCTGCTGCTCGGGACCCACTGCGCCCGCTGCGGCGCACCGACGGTCTGGCCGGTCGCTCGGTGCCGTGAGTGCGCAGGCCGCCGGATCGCGTTCGCCTCCGCCCGCGCAGCGGTCGCATATGAGGACGCGGTCCCGTCGTTCGTCTCGGCCTGGAAGGAGCAGGGCATGCGTGGCCTCGCGCGGGAGGCGGCTCTGCTCACCGCCGCAGTCCTGCCCTGCCCGCACGCGGACGCCCTCGCGTTCGTCCCTTCCGACGGCGACAGGAGCGTCAAGCGCGGCCACCATCCTGCCGAGCGCCTCGCGCGCGAGCTCGCGCGACATTGGAACCTGCCCGTCGTGGCCTCACTTGCCCGCACGCGAGCAATTCGCCGCCAGCGCGGATTGCGCCTGGCCGAGCGGCGGCGCAATGTTGCGGGCGCGTTCGTGGCGCGGGCCGGGCCACCGAGGCGGGTCGTCCTCGTCGACGATGTCTACACGACCGGCGCGACGGCGTCGGCCGGGGCGTCCGCGCTCCGCAAGGCGGGCGCAAGCCGTGTGGAGGTGGTGACCTTCGCGCGCGCCGTCAGGTCAATACAATCGGGCAGCAAGGCGGCAACCGGCGATCTCGGGAGGACGCGGTGCGACTCCAGGTGAAGGGCAGGAACGTCGAGGTCACCGACTCCATTCGCGAATACGCGCAGGAGAAGCTCTCGAAGCTCGAACGCCAGCTGTCGGAGCTGACCCGGGTCGAGCTCGAGCTCGCAGTTGAGCGGAATCCCTCGATCTCGGCGAACCACGTCGCCGAGGCGACGATCTGGACGAAGGGGCCGGTTCTGCGAGCCCGTGAGGCGTCGGCAGACCACAAGGCGTCGATCGACCAGCTCGTGGAGAAGCTCGAGCGGCAGGTCAAGCGCTACAGGGAGAAGCGGCGGCCGCGCCGCGGCGCCTCGGGAGAGGTTTCCGACCAGGGGGTTCCTGTGGAAGGCGAGCCGATGATCGTCAAGTCGAAGCAGTTCGCGGTGAAGCCGATGAGCTCGGAGGAGGCTGTCCTCCAGCTCGAGCTCGTCGGGCACGACTTCTTCGTGTTCCAGAACGCGGACACGGGCGACGTCAACGTGGTCTACCGGCGGCGGGACGGGGCGTACGGTCTGATCGAGCCCCGGGTCTGACGGCCGCCGCCGGGGAGATGAGGTGCCGTTCTGGCGTAGGGACGAGGAGCCCGCACACGAACGCCTGGCCCGGGAGGCGGGGATCGACCTCGATTCGCCGCTGAACATGCCGGCGGACGTTCCCTTCCCTCCGGACCAGCGCGTCCCATTCGTGGGCGCGATCCGGGAGCCCGGGATCCACGGGATCCACCGGCAGCGGCAGTGGGACACGGTCGCGACGGCCGATGCCCCGGGCTTGCAGGGGGAGGAGATCGAGTTCGTCGTGCTGCCCGACGGCACCGTGCTCGTCGAAGAGGAGGTGTCGGAAGGCGCGCTTGCGCCTCTCGCGGAGGCCGTCGAGCAATCGCTCCCTCCGCCGTACCGAGCCCGCGCCGTCCAGCGCGACGGCGAGCTCTGGGGAGTGGCGGCCAACCGGATCGACGTGGTCGAAGTTCCGGAGACGATCCCCGGCGACATGGTCAGCCTTGCCGTCCAGGGCGAGGAACGGACACTCCTGGTGGACGACCGTCCGGTCTGGGACGCTGTCCCGACGTTGGAAGCCCACGCGGCGCAGCACCGAGACTACGTTCTTCACGCGGAACGCCTCGACGGCGACCTCTGGGCCGTCAAGGTCAATCCTCTGTAACCCCTCAGGGCGAGCCGCGTTGCCTCCGATACCCTAGGTCTGTGGCGACGGAGCTCGGCAGTTTCGAGAAATTCCTTCGTGTCGGCGAGGGCCGGCGGCTCAAGCGACTCAAGAGCCAGGCGGCCTATATCGGCACGCTCGAGGCCGACTTCGAGAACGTCGACCTCGTCGCGAAGACGGCAGAGCTCCGCGAGCGCGTCGCGAACGGCGAGACGCTCGAGGACGTTCTCTTCGAGGCGTACGCCGCCGTCCGCGAGGCGTTCAAGCGGTCGATGGGGGTGCGGCTCTTCGACGTCCAGCTGATGGGCGGCATCGCGCTCCACGAGGGTGACATCGCCGAGATGAAGACCGGTGAGGGCAAGACGTTCGTCGCCGTGCAGCCGCTCTACTTGAACTCGCTGAACGGAAACAACGTTCACCTCGTCACCGTCAACGACTACCTTGCGAAGCGCGATCCGGAATGGACGAAGCCGGTCTGGGACGCGCTCGGGATGAAGGTCTCCTACATCCAGAACATGATGCCGTTCACCGAGCGCAAGGTCGCCTACGAGTCCGACGTGACCTACGGGACGAACTCGGAGTTCGGCTTCGACTACCTCCGCGACAACATGGCCGTCGCGCTCGAGGGCACGGTTCAGCGCGGGTACAACTACGCGATTGTCGACGAGGTCGACTCGATCCTCATCGACGAGGCGCGGACGCCGCTGATCATCTCGGGCGAGCCCGAGGTCGCCGCGCAGGTCTATTACGACTTTGCCCGGGTCGTGAAGACGATGGAGGGCGTGCAGAGCTCGGGGCTGACGCCGAAGGGAATCGACGAGACCGAGCAGTCCGGGCTCGACTACACCTACGACGAGAAGCACAAGACCGTCTCACCGGCCCAGACCGCAATCGAGACGATCGAGCGCGCCCTCAACGTCGACAACCTCTACGACCCGCGCAACGTCCAGCTCGTCAACCACCTGAACCAGGCGCTCAAGGCGCAGGCGCTCTACCACCGCGACCAGGACTACGTCGTTCAGGACGGCGAGGTGAAGATCGTCGACGAATTCACGGGCCGGATCATGGAAGGCCGACGCTGGTCGGAGGGTCTTCACCAGGCGATCGAAGCGAAGGAGGGGCTCCCCATCCAGGAGGAGCACCAGACCCTCGCCACGATCACGCTCCAGAACTACTTTCGCCTCTACGAGAAGCTCGCCGGGATGACCGGCACCGCGAAGACCGAGGAGAAGGAGTTTGTCGAGATCTACAACCTCAACGTCGTGGAGATCCCGACGAACGTCGCAGTCGTGCGTGACGACGGCAACGACCTGATCTTCAAGACGAAGGAGGCGAAGTTCGACGCCGTCGTCGACGACATCGCCGAGCGCCACGAGGCCGGACAGCCCGTCCTCGTCGGCACGATCGACGTCGAGACCTCCGAGCACCTGTCGCAGCGTTTGGAGCGACGCGGAGTCAAGCACGCCGTCCTGAACGCGAAGCAGCACGAGCGCGAGGCCGAGATCATCATTGACGCCGGCGAGAAGCATGCTGTGACGATCGCGACCAACATGGCCGGCCGCGGTGTCGACATCAAGCTCGCCGAAGGCGTGCGGGAGCTCGGCGGTCTGTACGTCCTCGGCACCGAGCGCCACGAGGCGCGCCGGATCGACAACCAGCTTCGCGGCCGCGCGGGGCGCCAGGGCGACCCCGGCGAGTCGCGCTACTACCTCTCGGGGCAGGACCAGGTGGTGCGGCTCTTCGCCGGTGACCGGATCTTCAACATCATGGAGCGCTTCAAGCTTCCGGACGACCAGCCCATGGAGGCCTCGATCCTCTCCAAGCAGATCGAGGGCGCGCAGAAGAAGGTCGAGGAGCAGAACTTCGTCATGCGCAAGAACGTCCTCAAGTACGACGACGTCATGAACACCCAGCGAGGCGTGATCTACCAGCAGCGCCGCCGAGTGCTCGAGGGCGAGGACCTGTCCGAGGACGTCAAGGCGTGGATCGACGACGTCGTCGAGAGTCTCGTCGCGGAGTACACCGCCGCGGACTACTCGGAGGACTGGGATCTCGACGAGCTCGTGAACGCCGTCAACGACCTGTTCCGAACCGACGTCACGGTCGACGAGCTGCGAGAAGACCTCCCGGAGATGACCCGTGAAGCACTCGTCGACGATTTCCGCGAGACATCCCAGGACGAGTACGAGGAACGGACGCGCGGCTGGGGTGAGGAGGTCGCGCGCCAGGTCGAGCGCTACGTGATCCTCCAGGTGGTCGACGCCCGTTGGCGCGAGCACCTGGAGAACATGGACTACCTCCGCGAAGGCGTCCACCTTCGCGCCATGGCCCAGAAGGACCCGCTCGTGGAATACCGCCACGAGGGTCACATCATGTTCGAGGAGCTCGGACGCCTGATCCGCTCCGAGGTCGTGTCACTGCTCTTTCACGCGGAGGTGGAGCCGGGTGACATCGCAGACCTCGAAGAGATGCCGGGCGGATGGGACGAGGGCGGCAACGGCGCGCTCGCCTACGAGCACCAGTCGCTGGCCGGCTCCGAAGCGATTGCCGCGGCGGGAGCAACCGCGGCCGTCGGAGCCCAAGCAGGCTTGGTGGGCGGTGGCTCGACGAGCGTCGCAACGAAGCAGCGGGTGAGCTCCGAATTCGACCGAGTGGGCCGAAACGACCCGTGTCCCTGCGGCTCCGGCAAGAAGTTTAAGAAATGCCACGGAGCCTAGGGCGGCTGGCGCCGCCCTTTCGCGGAAAGTCTCACGACGTTCCGCGACCATCCTGAAGCCGGGCCCTGCTTCGCAGCGCGCGGCGCGTCTGTCTGCCCATGCTCGGTTGAACCCGGGTAGATGATCGGCGGAACCGGCCAAGCCGGTTCCGCGTCGAAAGACTCTCCGCGAACGGGGGGTAGCATCCCCTTCCATGGCTGAAACGACCCAAACCGTCGAAGACCGCTTGGAGCAGATCGGGATCCAGCTTGCCTGGGTCCGTGAGTACCTTTGACCCCGAGACGGTCTCGGGTCGCCTCTCGGAGCTCGAGGACGCCATGGGCGAGCCGGGCTTCTGGGACGATCAGCGGCGCGCCGCCGGCGTTTCCTCGGAACACGCGCGCCTGACGAAGCGCCTCGAGCGCTACCAGGGGCTCCTTCGCGACTACGAGGATGCCCGGGATCTCCTCTCCCTCGACGGCGAGCTCGCGGCTGAGCTGGACGAGCATCTACTGCCGATCGAGCGCGACCTCGATCGACTGCGGGAGGACGCTCTCTTCTCCGGCGAGTACGACGCGGGCGACGCGCTCGTCACGATCCACTCCGGGGAGGGCGGGACGGACGCGCAGGACTGGACCGAGATGGTCGTCCGCATGTACCTCCGCTGGGCCGAGCGGCGGGGCTACTCAGCCGAGCTCGTGGAGGCGAGCCCGGGGGAGGAGGCCGGCCTCAAGTCCGCCGCCGTCACCGTCTCCGGTGAGAACGCCTACGGGACTCTCAAGGCCGAGCGCGGCGTCCACCGGCTCGTCCGTCTCTCCCCGTTCGACTCGGCCCATCGACGGCAGACCTCCTTCGCGCAGGTGATCGTCGCCCCCCTCGTCGACGAGGAGGACGAGGTCGAGGTCGACGAGGGCGACCTGCGCATCGACACCTACCGCGCGAGTGGCGCCGGCGGACAGCACGTGAACAAGACCGACTCGGCGGTGCGCATCACTCATCTCCCCACGGGCATCGCCGTCCAGTGCCAGAACGAGCGTTCCCAGGCCTCGAACAAGCAGACGGCGATGAGGCTCCTCCGCTCGAGGCTCGCGGAGCTCGCCGAGGAGGCGCGGGAGGCCGAGATGGCGCGCGAGCGTGGGGCGGCGCAGAACACGGGCTTCGGGAGTCAGATCCGCAGCTACGTCCTCCATCCCTACCAGATGGTAAAAGACCACCGGACCGACCACGAGACGGGGAACACGGACGCTGTCCTCGACGGTGATCTCGACGACTTCATCCGCGAGTACCTGCTCGCGAAGGCCGCCGGGCGCGTGCTGTAGGGCCGCAGGTGGGTCTAGCAGGGGTTTTCGCTACACTCGTGCGTCGTCCAGTACCTACCGGCGCGCCGCCGAAGCGCGTACTTGCGATGACCGCCGTGCAGGAAAACACCCTCGTGACAGACTCGCCCGTAGACCTGGCGGAGCAAGCTGCGCCGCAGTCAGAGTCGGCCGCCGCCGCAGCGCGGGCGATGATCGTCTTCGATGGCGTCGAGAAGGTCTACGACCCCGATGTCGTCGCGCTCGAGACAGCATCGTTCGTGATCGAGAAGGGGGAGTTCGTCTTCCTCGTCGGGCCGTCGGGATCGGGGAAGTCGACGCTCATCCGCCTGCTGTTGAAGGAGATCGAGCCGACGTCGGGGCGCATCTTCGTCGGCGGCCGCGACCTCGGGCGCCTGCGCCGGTCGAAGGTTCCGCAGCTCCGGCGGAACATCGGCTGCGTCTTTCAGGACTTCAAGCTGCTCCCGAACCGCAACGCCGGTGAGAACGTCGCGTACGCGCTCAAGGTCCAGGGCGAAGGCCGGAATGCGATCCGCCGCAAGGTGCCGGAGGTCCTCGGTCTCGTCGGCCTGACGCACAAGACCGACTCCTACCCGGACGAGCTCTCGGGCGGGGAGCAGCAGCGTGTCTCCATTGCGCGCGCCTTCGTGAACCACCCGCCGTTGCTCGTCTGCGACGAGCCCACGGGAAACCTGGATCCGGACACCTCCGTCGGCATCATGCAGCTGCTCTACCGAATCAACCGCTCCGGCACCACCGTCCTGATGGCGACGCACGACCGGGAGATGGTCGACAAGATGCGGCGCCGGGTGATCGCGCTCGAAGACGGGCGCATTGCCCGCGACGAGCGGCGTGGGGGATACACGACGGAATGAGGCTGAGGCTGATGCTCAGCGAGGCCGTTCGCTCGATCAGCGCCAACCTCTCGACGACGGTCGCCGCGACCATGACCGTGCTGATCGGGATGTTCCTGCTCGGCCTCGTCATCGCCTTCGCGACCTATGCGCGCTCCTGGAGCGATGACGTCAAGTCGGGCCTGGTGGTGAAGGTCTTCCACGACCGCGATGCGACACCGAAGCAGGTGGACGCCGTGCGGGTCGTGCTCGAACGGGATTCGCTCGTCAACCAGAACCGCATCGAGTTCGTCTCGGCCAAAGAGGGCCTCGAGCAGATGCAGAAGGATCGCCCGGATCTCTTCAGCGCCAAGCTTCCCTACAACCCCCTCGGGCCGGCCTGGACCGTCTATCCGAAGCGGGCCGAGGATGTCGAGCAGATCGCAAATCGCCTCGGGGCGAAGACCGAGCGGTATCCCGCCGGCGTTCACAACGTCACCTACGGAAAGGAGAAGGCGAGGCGCATCCTCAAGGTCGCCAACATCATCAATGCGATCTTCGGGATCGCCGTGCTGGTGCTGGTGTCGGCGGCAGCGATCCTGATCGCCAACACGATCCGTCTCTCGATCTTCGCCCGGCGGCGAGAGATCGAGGTGATGAAGCTCGTAGGGGCGACGAACTGGTTCGTGCGCGGCCCGTTCATGCTCGAAGGGTTGCTTTGCGGTCTGACCGGCTCGGTGCTCGCGGTCATCCTGCTCTTCTTGAGCAAGGAGGTGGCGCTGCCGTCGATCCTGCCGCGGCTCGCGAGCGACCCGGGTGTCGGCGCGTTGGGGTTCTGGTTGATCGCTCTGATCCTGATGGGCGTAGGGCTCGTTCTCGGCGCCGCCGGCTCGGGGTTGACGCTCCGGCGATTCCTGCGCGTCTGATTGCCTGACCGCGTCGTCGTCGAGGTCGCTCGACGCGGCAAGCTCGTGGTCGGGGAGCCCTTCTTCACGCCGGGCGTCCCCATCGTCCTCGATCGCAAGGGCCTTGCCGATGTGGGGCCCGGCCAGCTCGCTGTGGTGACCACGGGCCGTGGCCGGGCGCGACTCGAGCGCCCCCTAGGCCCCGCCTCGTCGATCGAGAGCGTCCTCGATGGGCTTCTGGAGCACGAGGGGATGCGAGGCGCCGACGAGCCCTACGAGCCGCCGGAGCCGACCCTCGACGGGCGAGTCGATCTCCGCGACCAACTGTCGTTCACGATCGACCCCGACACCGCAAAGGACTTCGACGATGCGATCTCGATCGGGGTGGAGGGCGACGGGCTGCGGGCGTGGGTTCACATCGCCGACGTCTCGCACTTCGTCCCTGCCGGCTCGCCGCTCGATCAGGGTGCCTCGGAGCGCGGATTCTCCGTCTACGTTCCCGGCCGGGTCGCCCCGATGCTCCCACCCGAGCTCTCGGAGGACCTCTGCAGCCTCCGACCGCGACTGGACCGGCTCTGCGTCACCGTCGAAGTGCCCTTCGACGGCAATCTCGCCGCTGGAGAGGCGTCCTTCTACCGCTCCGTGATCCGGAGCCGGGAGCGGCTCACCTACGGGGGGACCGAACGGATCCTCAACGGCTCGGAGAGCGCGGATCCCGACGTCACGGAGGCCCTGAAGCTCGCCGAACGACTAGCTGTGGAACTGCGGCGCCGCAGGTTTGCGCGCGGCGCGCTCCGCATCACCACCGGTGAGGTCAACTTCTCGTTCGACGGGAACGGCGGTGTCGAGCGCGCCTGGCTCGAGTCGGAGCCCCATGCGCACATGCTCGTAGAGGAACTGATGATTCTTGCGAACGAGGCCGTCGGCGCGCTGCTCGCAGGACGGCGCCGCGAGGCGCTCTACCGGATCCACGAGCGCCCGGATCCCCAGGCGATCGGTCATCTGCTCGCGAAGCTCGCCGACCTGGACGTGCCGACTCCGCCGGCCCCCGCCGAGGAGCAGCTGACTCCAGGGATCGCGGCGGGGCTCGCGGCACAGGTCAGCGACCGCGTGACCGCCTACGTGGAGGAGTCCGGGCGGGGCAGGGACGCCTTTCCGGCCCTCGTGCTCCGGTCACTGAAGCAGGCGCGCTACGACCCGCGCAACCTCGGCCACTCCGGTCTCGCCAGCGCCGCCTACTGCCACTTCACCTCGCCGATCCGGCGCTATCCCGATCTCGTCTGCCACCGTGCGCTGCTCCGCGAGCTCGGCGTGGGTGACGACCCGGCTCCCGAGGACATCGGAGAGCTCGCCGAGCATCTGTCGGTGACCGAGCGGGCGGCGGCGAACATCGAGTACCGGGCCGACGACCTCTGCCTGGCGTGGCTCCTCGGGACTGTCCTGTTCGAACGTGGCTGGGACGCGATCTTCGAGGGCGAGGTCACTGGAGTGATCCCTTCCGGGCTCTTTGCGCGCTTCGGCGAGGTCTTCGAAGGCCTTCTCCCCGCCCGGCGGCTGCCGGGGGACTACTACGAGCTGAACGAGCTCGGAACCGCTCTCGTCGGCCGTCGTGGAGGCCGCACCTTTCGGCTTGGCGACACGATCGAGGTCCGCGTCGAGGACATCGATCGCCAGCAGGGTAAGGTCGGTCTGTCTCTGGCCGCCTAGTAGGCCCGCGCAAGAGGTATTTGCTGCGTGATGCAGTGGACGCCGCCGCCCCCGTTGGCAAGGGCATGGCCGGGCACGCCGACGACCTCCCGGTCGGGAAAGGCCTCGCGTAGGAGCGCGAGCGCGCGGCGGTCGTTCGAGCTTCCGGCGACCGGCACGATCACGCAGCCGTTTCCGATGTAGAAGTTGAGGTAGCGAATCGGCGAGGGGGGCACGTCGAAGTCGATCACCTCGAGGCCCGCGGCGACGAGAGCCGTTCTGTTCTGGGCGAGCCGGCCGGAGTTCGGGTCGTCGTCGCCCACGGCCTGGCACAGCACCCGCCCGGGTCCGACGAAGGCGGCGACGTTGTCCATGTGACCGCCCGTCCTGTCGTCGATGAGGCCATGCGGCAGCCAGACCGTTCGCTCGGCCCCGAGAGAGCGCCGAAACACGTCTTCGAGCTGCTCCTTCGTGGCGCCGAGGTTCCGGGACGACGTGACCGGGGCGCGATGCGCATCGGGAGAGAAGAGAAGAAGTAGTCGCCACAATGGGGGCATGGCCTCCGGCGAGAAGCTGATCGCAGAAAACCGGAAGGCGCGACACGAGTTTCACCTGCTCGAGCGCCTCGAAGCCGGGCTGGTCCTCGGCGGCTCCGAAGTCAAGTCGCTTCGGGAGGGCCGGGCCGAGCTTCGCCGGGCCTACGCCGACATCCGCGACGGAGAGCTGTGGCTGATCGGCTCGCACATCGCCCCGTACGAGCAGGCCGGCGACCACAACCACGACCCGGACCGCGACCGGAAGCTCCTCGTCCACCGCCGGGAGCTCTCCTCGCTGATCGGCAAGGTCCAGGAGCGAGGCTTCACGCTCGTTCCCACCCGCCTGTACTTCAAGAACGGCCGGGCCAAGGTCGAGATCGCGGTCGCCAAGGGGAAAGATGTCCGCGACAAGCGCCGCGACATCTCGAAACGGGACGCCGACCGCCAGATCGAGCGGGCACTCAAGGAGCGGTCGCGTTAAGACCCGTTCGCCCGACGACGGCTACCATTGGTGAACACATACGGGGGCGATCAGGTTTCGACGTGGTCGTTGCTCCGGCAGAGCTGCAAGCCGAGGTCCCCGGTCGGCCTCGTAAAACAACCGGGAAGAACACGCAAGTGCGGATAACAATCACGCACTCGCTCAAGCTGCCTAATCAGTAGCTGAGCGCGTCGCTCCGAGCTCGGCCCGTGGCTCGGTCAAGCGGCGTCAGAAAACGGGCTTGGCGCCGAGGGAATGTCATCGCCCGGAGCGCGACGCCAAAGGATGACTAGCCCGGCGGTTGGTCGGCTGCCTACCGGTCGGCGGGCGAAACGCAATGGCAGCCTATGCTTGTAGACGCTCTGACCGGTGCGTCCGCGGACGCGGGTTCGAGTCCCGCCGCCTCCACTGGATCAGAGAAGTGCGAAGGGCCGCGAAAGGGCGGCCCTTGCAGCACAAAGAGCCCCGCAGGAGCGCGAACGGCTGCGAACGAAAAGTGGTCGATTTGCGGGAGCCCGTGGGTGTCTGGGTAGCAGGACGGTCGCACGCCGCGCCCGTTTGGGTCGCATGCGACCCAAAAGGGCGGCGTGACCCGGCTGCTTCTCTACATCAACCGGCGTTCCGGGGTCGCCCACATCGATCGCAACTGCGCCTCGATCATCGCGGTTCCGGCTCGTTATCTCCGCCTCGAGCTCCACGATCCTGGAAAACCCCGCCGCCGCTGCTCGAGATGCTGGGACTCCGACACCCGCCCTCGTAGTCGCGCCTTTGCCGGCACGGCGGGGCCTGTCACCGAGCGGAGCGAGGGGAACCCGCGAAGCGGGTTGACAGGCGCCGACGGGTCGGCGACCCCTGCGACGGAGAGGGCGGGTGACGGAGAACGTGCGCTTCAGTTCGGAGGGTCCGGCCTCGAGCCGCGTGCCGGGTTTCTCATCTGGCTAGGCGAGACGCTCTATGGGCTCGATTTCGGGGTCGGGTCTAGTAACACCCGACCTAGTGCCAAATCTGTCACTCCCTGGCGCGACGACGCGTTCGAAGATGCGGGTGACCTCCGCTTCGTGCGCCGGCGCGGGTACGTCATCAACAGCAGGACGGGCGAGGTTCTCTCGTCCGTTGTCGCCGATGTTCGACGGGAGCGAGGACGGTGACGGCGGGCATCACCGAGGCTGGAGTCGACACATGGCGCTTGCTGTTCAAGACGACGCGGTCGTCCGGTGCAGAGGTCTTCGAGCTCGGGGATTACAAAGCCCATTGGATGCCTGGGCTCTCGCTCTTGGCTGTGGAGGGCCATCCGATGCCCGAGCGCTTGTGTCCTGGTGCTGAGCTCGAAGCCGCTTACGGAAGGGTGACTGACCTACTGAGCGCGGAGGTCGGCGCTTATGACTTCGTAGGTCTCTCAAGGCTCGACGCAACGGCAACGCATCTGTTCGGACGGTCGCAAGAGGGGATTGCGTTCCTTCAAGGATTCTCGGCGCTGGACTGGCCAAGATTGAAACCCGAAGTAATCGGAAAGCCGCCGGAAACGGTCTATCTCATCGCGCGCAATGGCCGTGGTAGAAAGCTGGCGCGCGCATATGACACGGGGCTGCTCCGGGGAACCTACGCTCGCGGGGAAGCCATTAGGCTCGAGGATCAGGGACGCTTTCGGTCCGGCGCACGCCCGACACTGGATATTGACCCTCGGGCGCGTTTCCACCGGAGATTCGTGCCGTTGTGGCAATCGATGAAAGGGGTGCGCGTGGCGAAATGAACTTCGAAGGGAAGTACCCCAGGGAGTGAATGTGCCGATCGGAATCATCCGAGGCTAGTGCGACGACCTCGCCGTCTCCGATCGACCTCCCTAGTGGG
>Ga0136620_10000275_pt1 | contig 23254 bp, 28 predicted proteins | sample AntDrymUQ4162106_2_FD_104806 | JGI IMG/M metagenome (GOLD analysis project Ga0136620, IMG submission 104806) | Polar desert sand microbial communities from Dry Valleys, Antarctica - metaG UQ416 (21.06) | ecosystem: Environmental > Terrestrial > Soil > Desert | place: Antarctica: Dry Valley... | reverse complement strand
TGGAACGAGCTCATGCGCTCGGCTACCTTCTCTCGTGGATTCCATCGCGCCGATCTAGCCACCGCTCAACACCCTTATGACGCCCGCTGCTTGTCCGGCACAGTACCCAAAGCGCGTCCCCCGCCCCGCTTCTTGCGTCCGCCGGTCACTTCACTTTGTACCAGTGCGCCGGTGGGGCAGCGTTCGACACATAGATTGCAGCGCGTGCAGGCGTTGTCGTCGATCAGGAAAAGGATGTCGTCGGTGTCCATCTGGCGCGCGAGCTCGACGTTGCCGGACTCCTCGACCGCAGTGGGGTTGACCATGAAAATGCAGTACCACGGGCAGATATCGACGCACCCCTCGCACAGGATGCACTGCTCGGGGATGAAGTCGATGAAACGCTTGGGCTTGACGGCCCCCCGGAGCCAGTCGGAGTCGACCAGGCCCATCTCGTAGTCATCCCGAAAGATGGGCTTTTCGATGATTTCCATGCGCTTGGGCTCGGGTACGTCTGGCACCGGCTCTCTTTTCTCCTATTTGCCCGACATGTAGCCCTTGACCGGGTCGGACAGGCCCTTCGACCCGGTGCGCTTGCGCTTCTTTTCCTGCCAGACGTATGCGCCGATCAACATCACAACGAGAATGCCTATCTGCACCGTGTTGGCGATGATGTCTCGGATGATCCGAATCTGAAGCGTGGCCAGCCCCTGGTCTCCGACGCCGGGAAGGCTCTTGGAGAACTCGATGATCTGGGCGACGAGCTCGTCGGCCTTGTAGATGATGAGCGATGGCACCTGTCCGAGCAGCAGAATCGCAACGATCCAGATCACAAAGCCAAGCAGGATCGCCTTGGACCAGGTCATGGGCTTGTCGGCTCTTTGCGCGACGCGTTCTCGGAGTGCCATCGCCCGCAAGCTTACAACGCAGGGACGAAGTGGAAACGGGACTTTGTACCCTTGAGCAGCGTCTTTGGCCCCGGGTTGGCTCGGCGCCGGCGCCGGCAGGTGGCGCTAGCGGTTGAGGTCCTCGAGACGCTGCTCGAGCCGGCGCTGGCGCGCCGAGATCGTCAGGAGGTACCCGCCGATGCCCACCCACACGGCGGCCATGGCGACGAACAACCAGGCGAGGTCGCTCATTGTCTCCTCCGCGAGGCGGCCGGCATCTGGACTGGGCTCACGTAGGGGCCGGGACCGAGCGCGGCATGTGGGAGCCGTCCGCAAGGTCGCCCTCGAGCTCCAGCCGGCCGACCTCGTCGGCGAGAGCCCCCAACCGAACCCTCACTGCGAGCAGCCAGGCGAACAGCAGTGTGAAGGCGATCAATGCCGAGAAAAAGGCGAGAAGCTCGGTGCCGCCCAGGGTCGAGCCCCCGGCGGCGTCCCCGACCGCGGGACCGCTCGGGTGAAGTGTCCTGAACCACTGGACGGAGAAGTGAACGAACGGCACGTTGATGAACCCGGCGATCCCTACGATCGCGGCACTGCGGGCGATCGGTGACTCATCGTCTGCGAGGCCCCGAAGGAGCAGATAGCCGGCGTAGGTGAGCCACATCACCAGGGCGGAGGTAAGGCGCGCATCCCACTGCCACCAGGTGCCCCACACCGGTCTGGCCCAGATCGGGCCCGTGATCAGGACGAGCGACGAAAACACGACCCCCAGCTCCGCAGCCGAATGGGCGAGGAGGTCCCACTTGCGTGCCCCCGTCCTGAGGAAGGCAATAGAGGCGATGAACACGGTTGCGAAGGCGATGTAGGCAACCCAGGCCGAGGGCACGTGGAGATAGAAGATGCGCTGGAGCTGCCCACCCATTGATGGGTCCGCCTCGCGCGCGACGAAGAAGATGAAGTACAGCGACACTGCAACCGCCGCCCACGCAGCTGCGGCAAGGGCACGGAATCCTGTGGTGCGGGCGCCTACGCGCGCGGTCGTGCTCATCTCTCCTCACACTACAGGTGCCTGCGCCGCTACCCAGGCGCACTGACGCCGGGCCCGGCCCGGCGTCAGTTGTGCGCTGGATCCTCTAGGAGGAAACCGCTTCCTTGGTCTTTTCGGCCTGCTCTTCGTGACGGCCCTCGGCAAACTCTTCGACGGCCTTGGCGCAGAAGGCGGGAAGGTCATCGGGTTTGCGGCTGGTGAAGAGGCCTGCGTCGATGGCGAGCTCCTCGTCGACCCAGTTGCCGCCGGCGTTGCGGATGTCGGTCTGCAGGCTCGGCCACGATGTGAGGGTCCGGCCTTCGACTACGCCGGCCTCGACCAGAACCCAACCCGCATGGCAGATCACTCCAACCGGCTTGCCGGTCTCCATGAAGTCACGGGCCAGCTTTACCGCGTCCCGATCGGCGCGGGCCGGAGGGGGGCCCACCGGTGTTCTCTGGTCGAAAAGCGCGGCTGTGCGCACATTTTCGACATCAGTTGGCAGCCACGGTCGGGGACGCCTTCCACTATTCGATGACGAACTCGAACGCCAGGGTGCCCACGACCATATAGATCAGGTCGAAGGCAAGCAGAATCCCGAACCAGCCGGCGCTCACCACCGCCCGGGTGGGTCGTCCGAGGAACAGGTCGGAGGTGAGTTCCACCGCTGCGATGAACACCGGTACCAGGACGGGGAAGGCAAGCACGGGAAGCATGAGCTCGCGGCTTCTGGTCTGCGCGGCGAGCGCGGCAAAGAGGGTGCCGATCGCAACGAAGCCGATATCGACCAGCAAAGCTATCGCCACCACGCCGGCGCCGAGGCCGATTGGGAACAGAACCGCAAAGACGGGAAACAGGAACAACTCGACCGCAACGATGAACATCAGGTTGGTGATCGCCTTGGCGAGATAGAGCCCTGAGCGGTCGAGTGGAACCAGCAGGAGCGCGTCGATAGCGCCCTCGCGGCGTTCGACCTCGAAGCTTCGGGCGAAGCCCACCAGTCCGGCGAAGAGAACGGTCACCCAGATGAATCCCGCGAGGACATCGGCGACCGAGGCGGTGCCGGCGGGCAGGACGATCCGGGCCCCCGGGCGGGAGGTGTCCGGGAGCGTGAATGCGAGCAGCAACGTGACCGCCAAAGAGAAGACGAGCATTGGGGGCAGGGTGTCCCGGCCGCGCATCTCGATCACGAGATCCTTGCGCGCCAGCAGCAGGGTCTTTCCGGCCCAGCCCCGCCCGCCCGGGGACGAGACCGTGCTCATGTCGGTGTCCCGGCCGGTGTGCGGACTCTGTAGCTGATGATCCGGCCGTGCTGGAGGATGATTGCCGCGTCGGCGTAACCCTTGACTCGCTTTGCGCCGTGTGTCGCGATCAGTCCGACGCGCCCTGGCCCCCGCCACGCCATGACGGCGTCGGATACGCTCCCGGCGCCGTCATCGTCCAGGTTCGCATACGGCTCATCGAGCAGCAGGAGCTGCGGTTCATGCAACAAGGCGCGGGCTACTGCGGCGCGCCGCCTGAGCCCGGCCGAGAGCTCTCCTGCAGGCGAGTCACCTCTGCCCTCGAGGCCCAGGAGGCCGAGCATCTCTTCCACCCGGGCGTCGCCCACCCCGTGAAGGCCGCCGAACAGCCTGAGGTTCTCCCGAACGGAGAGGCGGTCGTACAGCCCCGAACCGTGGCCCGCATAGCCGACGCGGGCGCGGAATCCCTCGTCCGAGATGTCCAGGGGGACGCCGTCCCAGGTCACCGTTCCCGCGTCCGGCCGAAGGAGGCCGGCGAGGACGCGCAGAAGGGTCGACTTTCCCGAGCCGTTGGGCCCGAAGAGACCGGTCACCCCCGGCAGCAGGAGGAGGTCGATGCCGTGGAGCGCGACGGTCCGCCGATAGGTGACCCGGACGCCCTCGAGGGCGATCAAGGGGTCCGTTCCGAGCTCGACTCGCCGAGCAGTCCCTTCAGCGCACGTCGCTTCTGCCGCCACTCCTCGTCGTTCAGCCTGCCCCAGCCGTGGTCCAGATCGAGTGCCGCGATGGTGGCGATGACTTCCTCCCGGGAAGGGCGGGAGGGCCCAGAGCCAACCGCCGGAGACCGAGCAGCCGGAGAAGGAGCGGCCGGCGTCGGTGGAGCAGGTGATGTGGCCGGAGTCGGGGGAGCAGGCGATGCCTGCCGGGAGCGTCTCCGGCGCGTGGTGACGAATGCGGTCGCGGCCGCGAGCGCCGCGAGGCCGGCGGCGATTCCGCCACCGAGCGGAAGGCCGATTCCGGCTTCCGCCGTGGCGCTGACCTGCACGACGTCTCCGGCCTCGATGCCCTCGGCCGCCGTCCACCTCGTGTAGGTGCGTCCGGCGACCCGGACGGATCCGTCGGCCACGAGCCGGTTCCCCTCCACCTCCAGGGGCCGCACCGCATGAACGACGAGCTCGGCGGTGGGATAGAGAGCGGTGCGCGAGACGTCGAACACGCCGCCCGAGCCGGCCGCCTGATACGAGAACGTGGTCGAGGTCTCTCCCGGTGGGATCGCGACCGTTGCTCCGAAGCCAAAGTCGGTGGCAACCGGCGGAGGGCCGTCCCAGCTCGAGTCCACGACGACGACGCTCGCCGGGTCGGCGCTCGAAGGAAGGCTGAAGCCGAGCGTCGGCGTCGCTCCCGGCGGTGCTCGCCGCCCTGCCGTCATGCTCCCGGCGCGCCCGATGTAGGCGTGCGGGGAGGTGTTCTCGACGACCACCGATTCGATCACCCCGAGATCGTCATCCGACGGCGCCAGGAAGATAGCGTCGCGCTTGATGACGATGGCGGCCGGATCCGAGGTCGTGGCCCAGACCCTCAGCGTGCTGTCGATCACCGGCGGCGCTTCGGTGTTCGCCGGCATCCGGACCGGTGATCCGGCAAAGAGGCCACCGTCGAAAGCGGCGTGGACCGCGTAGACGCGGCTCCGAGGGAGCCCCTCGAACCGGTAGCGGCCGAGCCTGTCGGTCACGACCTTCTGGGTCGTTCGAGCCGAGCCGTCGCGCTGCGCTCCGACGAGTGTCACCCGGACCCCGGCCCGGGGGGTCCCGCGCGCCCCATCTATAACTGTCCCCTTGAGGGTTCCGTTTGACGGTGGACCCTGCGCCCGTGCGGGTGCCAGGAGGACCCCGCCCACGAGAACCGCGACGAGTCCCAGAGCGGTGATGGGGGCCCTTCTGGGGGTCGAGCCGGCGGGCGATGCGAGGCAGGTCCGGTGCGCCGCCGACGCTCCTGCGCGGACGTAACGCCGGCCGGGCTTACGCAAAGGTGGTTAGGCGCCGCATTGCGGGCAGGGCTCGCCGGGCGGGCGCGCCCCCCCGCATGACGGGCATTCGAGTCCTGCCCTCACTGCGGCGATCTCAGCCTCCAGCGCCTCGTCGGTGCGGAGGGTGAAGTGGATGTCGTCGAGCTCGCGAAGAGCGGCCATTGCCTCGGCCTCGTACTCTCGTCTGAGCAACTCGAAGTCGGCCGCGGACAGCTTTCCCACCTCGCGTTCGTCCTCGATGTCGACCAACGCGGTGAGTGCGCTGTTCTTCTTGTCCTCGGCGTCGGCCTCCGCGTGGTCCCGGGGGCCCGGGCCGGCCGGTTCTCCACCGGCGCGCCTCAACGGGGTGAGGACATAGGCAAGGGCGAGGCCGAGCAGCAGAACGACGAGGATTACGGCGACCATCATCTCCCCTTGAAGGCGGTGATCTCGTCGTCCAGCCTACGCCGTTCGGACGGCGAAAGGGAAAGAGAATTTCGCTCTGGACCGTCACCGAGTCGAGTCTGTGGCGTGCGGGCAGACCAGTGACGCAACAGCACGAATGCGACTCCCGCACCGGTGGCGAGGACAACGACCGGCAGCGCCCAGGCGATCAGGCCCGTCCCCGAGGCCGGGGGCACCGCCCGTATCTCCTGTCCGTATTCCGATTCGAGCCTGGCCATGATCCGGGTGCGCCCCCAACCTGCCTCGGCCCACGCCGAGATCCTGTTCCGGAGATCCGCGGCGGCCTGAGAGGGACAGTCGTGAAGGGTGACGCCCGGGCAGAAAGGCGATGTGATCCTGCCCGCTATGTCGTTGGCGACATCCTGGGGCGCGGCCACTGCCGCTGCCGGGGCCACGGCCAGCACGGCCCAGCAGGCCACGGCCACGAGCAGCGCCTCCCTTTTCATCCGGCGACCACCACTGTTTCCCTGACGGGGCTTCGTGCGCTCGCCGGAGCAACCTCACCCCTGCCGCCCGAGAGCAGGACCCCCATCCCCAGGGCCATCACCGCGGCCCCCGCCCAGATCCACCACGTGAGCGGGTTCACGAAGGACCGGATGGCGGCGCTGCCGTCGGCGTCGAACTGCGTCACCACCACATAGAGGTCGTCCACCGGAGTGGTCCGGATCGCTACCTCCGATTGCGGCTGTCTCTGGGCGAAGTGGAAGTTGCTCTGAGGGTGCATGACTCCGATCCGAGACCCCCCGCGCCTGACGACGACCGTGGCCTCGTTGATCTGCTTTTCGGAGGTGCGCGCCTGCCTCATTCCCTCGTAGGTCAAGCTGTAGGCGCCCACATTCATCGACTCGCCCGGCTTCAAGAAGGCGTTCCGTTCGACCTTGAAGGCGCTGCCGGCAAACCCGATGACTATGAGGACGACCCCGAGGTGCACGACGTAACCGCCGTAGCGGCGGCGATTGCGCAACAGGGTGCGGGCCAGGGCCGGCCCCCACCCCAAGCGCTGTCTCGACCGGTAGACGCGGCTGCCGCGAACGAACTCGCCCCCGATGGCCACCGCGGTGAAGGCGCACAACCCGAAGGCAAGCAACGCCCCTGCGCTGCGGACGCCGCCGATCGCCAGCCCGGCTGTGACGGTTGTCCCCGCAATCATCGGGGGGCGGATGAGGCGCCCGAGCGCCCCCTTGCTCATTCGTCGCCACGACATCAGTGGGCCTATGCCGGTCAGCGCCACGATGGCGAGCCCCAGCGGCGCGAACACGGCGTTGAAGAATGCGGGCCCAACCGACAAACGGACCCCGGTCACGACCTCGGCGATGATCGGATACACCGTTCCCCACAGGACCGTGAATGCGGCGGCGACGAACAGGACGTTGTTGGCCAGAAAGGCCGATTCCCGCGAGACGAGCGCGTCCAGCCGGTTGTCGCTCTTCAGATGATCGAGGCGCAGGGCTATTGCAGCCAGCCCCGCCAGCAGCATCGCCGCAAGGAACGGGAGAAACCAGATGCCAGTGTCCCCCTCGGTGAAGGTGTGGATGCTCGACAGGATCCCCGAGCGCGTCAGGAAGGTCCCGAATACGGCCAGCACGTAGGTGGCGAGGATCAGGGCGACGTTCCATACCTTGAGCATCTGGCGCTTCTCCTGGATGACGACCGAATGGAGATAGGCGGTTGCGGTGAGCCAGGGCATGAACGATGCGTTCTCGACCGGGTCCCAGGCCCAGTACCCGCCCCATCCGAGCTCGGTGTAGGCCCACGCGCCTCCGAGCACGATTCCGATGGACAACGCACTCCACGAGAACAGCGTCCACCGGCGGGTGGAGGCGAACCACCGGCTGTCTGCATGCCCGGACAGCAGCGCTCCCATGGCCCAGGCAAAGGGAATCGAGAAGCCGACGAACCCGGTGTACAGGAGCGGCGGATGGATCAGCATCCCGGGCGATTGCAACAGCGGGTTCAAGCCCCTTCCGTCGGCGGGAATCTCGCCCATGGTGACGAACGGATCTGCGGGAACAACCAGCAGCAGGAGGAAGAAAGCTGAGATGCCTGCGAGGACGCATCCTGCCCACGAGACCACCACCGGCCGGGTGCTTGTTGCCCCCCGGATCGCCACCGTCGAGAACAACGTCAAAAGGAGCGTCCAGAAGAGGAGCGAGCCCTCCATGCCGCCCCACAGAGCGCTGATCGTGTACGGCCCTGCCAGCGAGCGCGATGAGTAGTTCACGACGTAGGCCAGCGAGAAATCGTGCGCAAACAGCGCAGAGACAAGAGCCGCGACGGCCAGTGAGGTGAACGCGGCCGTCACCGCAAGGGCCCGGGCGGCCGCCTCGGTCAGATCGCGCCGTTCCTTGCGAGCACCCAGGAAGAAGAGCACCAGGGCGCCGGTCACCGACACCAGAGCGCAGAGCAGTGCCGGTCGGCCCAGCATCCCGAGCGAGCTCACGTGGAGCTCAGGCCTTTGCCTTGAACTTGGACGGGCATTTCGCCAGAACCTCGGACGCGGTGAAGGTCGTGCCGTCGTAGCGGCCGCGAGCGACTACGTCCGAGCGATCCCTGAATGTGTCCGGGAGGGGCTCGCCGGTGACCACCGTCACGTTTGCACTGCCGTCGGTCAAGGCAAACGAAGTCTCGAGGCCCTGCTGCTCCACCGAGCCCGGCACCACGCGGCCGTTGACCCTGTACTCCTCCGACGTCGGGAGTGGATCGCCCCCCTCGAGCTCGCTCACCTCGAGGTAGAACGAGGTCGATCCCGGCCGGTTCATGGCCCAGCCGACCAGGCCGAAGAGGGTGAGGGCCACGACGACGGTTCCTACCAGGAACTTCGTCCGCCGCTGCCTGGAGACCGGGGGAGAAGATTGGGGGGACACGACACCCAAGCCTAAGTGACGCGCGCGTGCACGGGAGCCCCTACTGCGTCAGCAGGTAGAGGGCCGTGAACACGAACAGCCACACGGCGTCGACGAAATGCCAGTAATAGGTCGCCGCTTCGACGTGCCCGTGATCCCCGGCGCTGAAACGGTTCGCACGCAGCATCACGAGGGCGAGAATGACCACCCCGGCGGCGACGTGAAAACCATGAAAGCCCGTGATCGTGAAGAAGAGCGTGGTGAAGACGTTGTCGGCGGGGCCGAATCCGAGGGTCGAGTATTCGTATGCCTGGCCCGCGAGAAACGCGAGGCCCAGGCAGACGGTGACTCCGATCCATCTGGCCAGCCCCCGGCGGTCGTCTCGCTTGATGGCCGCCACCGCGAGGTGCTGAGTGACCGACGACGACAACAGGACCGCGGTGAGCACGATCGTCACGACTATCTCGATCTCCGGAGTCCCGGCCGGCGGCCACTCGTCGAAGCCCGCTCTGATGTTGAAGTAGGCGCCGAAGAGACCGCCGAAGAACATGACCTCCGAGGCGATGAAAAGGATCATGCCGAGCAAAGAAGGCGAGACCTTCGACTCTGGGTGGGCCGGTGCTCTCCGCTCTGAAGCCTCCATCTGTGTCACCTCTTCTCGCCTACTCTCACAGGATGGCTTCGATGCGCCGCTCGAGGGCTGCAGGCTCCAATGCGCCCAGGTCCACGGTAACGCCGTCTCTCCCCCTGGTGCCGCCCGCCGGAACCGTCGACAAATCGCCCCCTCGTTTCACGAAGAAGGTCTGCGGCCACCCCTCGATGCTGGACATCTTGTGCATTAGCTCGAGGTCCTCGTCGACAACGACGGGATAGGTGATGCCAAACTCACGCACGAAGCTCTTGGCGTCGGCTTCGGAATCCCTGGCGTTGACACCGATGACCACCAGGCCCTCGTCCCGGTAGGAGCGCCAGGCACGTTCCAACAGCGGCGCCTCCTCTCTGCACGGAAGGCACCAGGAGGCCCAGAAGTTGATCACCACCGGTGAGCCCTCGAGTGATTTCCCGGATACCGTGCCCTCGCCCGTCAACGACGGTAGGACGAATTCCGGAAGCTTCTCCGGGGGGGCGGTTTCCTCTCCGGCGGGAGTGAGGACTGCGCCGGCGACAGCGGCGGCCGCAGCCAGTGCCACCAACGCGAGGACGACTGCCCGGCGGGACCTCGGCTGTGCCCGGTAGCCTTCGAGTTCGTTGGAGGGGACCATGGGCCTTAGATTAAGGGCTGGTGGTCAGATATAGTCCTGCGCGAAAACGACGCGGCCGTGGAGGAGCTGTGAACCTTCAAACTTCCCGACGGGGACGGGCGTGGGTCGTCGCGCTCGCGGTCGCAATCGGCTTGCTCATGACCGGGTGTGCGTCGGACACCCCGCAAAGTGTGCTCGAACCCGCCGGCGATTCGGCGCGCAAGGCTGACGGGCTGTGGAACCTGACCTTTTCCATCGCGATTGTCGTTTTTGTGTTGGTTCAGGCCGCGCTCGTCTATTCCGTCATTCGCTATCGCGCAAGGCCCGGCCGCGAGGCGCGTCAGTTCGAAGGCAACGCGCGCCTCGAGGTGATCTTGACCGTGATCCCGGCGCTGATTCTCGCCGCCATCGCGGTGCCCACGGTTGGAACGATCTTCGATCTCGCCACTGAGCCCACCGGCGATGACGTTCTGCAGGTCAATGTGCAGGGCCGGCAGTACTGGTGGTTGTACGAGTACCCCGACCTGGATGTCGTCACCGCGAATGAGCTCCACATCCCGGTCGGAACCCCGGTCAATGTGACGATCGAAGGCTATGACGTGAACCACAGCTTCTGGGTGCCCCGGTTGGCGGGCACGCAGGACGTCGTGCCGGGCCGCGTCAATCGCATGACGCTCGAAGCGGACGAGCCGGGGACTTACAGGGGACAGTGCAAGGAGTTCTGTGGTCTGTCGCATGCGAACATGGCACTGCGCGTCGTAGCCCATGAGCCGGCCGGCTTCGAAACGTGGATCGCCCAGCAGCAACAGCCGGCCGACAAGCCGGGTGACTCGCTCGCCGCCGAGGGCGCCGATCTGTTCGTGAACGGCTCAGCGGATGGTCAGTTCGCCGATGGGGCCGCGTGCGCGACCTGCCATGCCATCGAGGGCCTGGAAGGTGCGGTGGGCGTAATCGGGCCGAACCTCACTCACCTGCAGAGCCGCAAGACCTTTGCGGCCGGGCTGTTCAAGACCAACGAGGCAAACTTGAGGGCATGGCTCGCAGACCCCCCGGCCAGGAAGCCGGGCTCTCAGATGCCCGACGTCGGGTTGACCGAGGGACAGATAGATGCCCTGGTTGCTTATCTGGGGACATTGAAGTGAGCGAGATCAGCGTAAGAGGAGATGATTGATGGCAACCGCCGCCGCAGGAACCGACCGCAGGTACTTTGCACGCCCCACGGCCAAGACCGGTTGGTGGGCGTGGATGACCACCGTCGACCACAAGAAGATAGGCATCCTCTACGGATTCACCTCGTTCGTCTTCTTCATCATCGGAGGCATCCAGGCCCTCATCATGCGGTCGCAGCTGGCCACTCCCGACGGCGAAATCGTGAGTGCTGCGATGTACAACCAGCTGTTCACGATGCACGGCCTCACGATGATCTTCCTGGTCGTCATGCCAATGGGAACCGCTCTTATCAATTTCCTGCTTCCCTTGATGATCGGCGCGCGCGACGTGGCATTTCCGAGGATGAACGCTTTCAGCTACTGGGTGTTTCTCCTCGGCGGCCTCTTTCTCTATTCGAGCTTCATTCTGGGCGGGGCGGCGGACGGGGGCTGGTTCGGTTACGCGCCCCTGAACAGGGAGCTCCCCGGCAACGGCATGACGTACTACTCGTTGGGACTCCAGATACTCGGAATCGCCTCCCTTGCCGGTGCGGTGAACTTCATCGTCACCATCCTCAACATGCGCGCCCCGGGGATGACGCTCATGCGTATGCCGGTCTTCGTGTGGATGACCCTGGTGGTCTCTTTCTTGCTCCTGTTCGCCTTGCCGGTGATCGGTGTCGCTCTGTGGCAGCTCATGTTTGATCGCTTGTTCGGCACAAGCTTCTACGACCCCGGCGCCGGTGGGGACCCATTGCTGTGGCAGCATCTGTTCTGGCTCTTCGGCCACCCCGAGGTCTACATCATGATCCTGCCTGCCATGGGCATCGTGTCCGAGGTACTGCCCGCGTTCGCGCGCAAGCCGCTGTTCGGATATCCGGCGATCGTCTTCGCCGGTGCCGCGATCGCCTTCATGGGGTGGGGCGTCTGGGCGCATCACATGTTTGCCGCCGGCCTGGGCCCGGTCGCGAACTCCGCCTTCGCCCTGTCAACGATGCTGATCGCAGTACCGACCGGAGTGAAGATCTTCAACTGGATCGGGACGATCTGGGGGGGCGCCGTCCGCCTTACGACCGCGTTTCTGTTTGCCGCAGGGTTCGTCTCGATGTTTATCATCGGCGGGCTGTCCGGGGTGACCCACGCCATCGTTCCGCACGATGCGCAGCAGACCGACACCTATTACGTCGTGGGCCACCTGCACTACGTGCTCTTCGGCGGCTCCATCTTCGGACTATTTGCGGGCCTGTATTACTGGTGGCCGAAGATCTTCGGGCGCCTGCTGAACGAGCGGATCGGCAAGCTGCACTTCTGGCTGATGATCATCGGATTCAACCTGACCTTCGGCCCCTTCCACGTGCTCGGCCTGCTGGGGATGCAGAGGCGGATCTACCGGTACGCTCCCGGCCTGGGCTTCGATTTGTGGAACCTGGTGGCGACGATTGGCGCCTTCACGATCGCTCTTTCGATCGTCGTCTTCCTGGTCAATGCGGTCGTGACCGCAAGACGAGGCGAGCAGGCGAGCGCCGACCCATGGGACGCCCGGACGATCGAATGGATGATTCCGTCGCCTCCTCCCGAGCACAACTTCGATGTGGTTCCGGTTATTCGCCACCGCGACGACTGGTGGCATCGCAAATACATCACCGATCCGAAGGGGACCCCCTCGCCGGTCATTGCAGGCGGTGCGGATGCGCGAGAGATGCCGCCCGAAGAGCGGGACAACGCAACCGCGAGTGAGGACGAGCAGGCCCACGGCATCCATCTGCCGTCTCCTTCCTATTACCCGCTCGTCACCGCGGTGGGCCTTCCCATCGCCGGGTACGGCGTGCTCTATCAGCCGCTGTTGCTTGCCGCCGGGTTCCTGATCGTGCTGGTCGGGGCGTTCGGCTGGGTGCTCGAACCGCCTGCGGAGCCGGCTGGGGCGGAGGCCGTATGAGCGCCGCCAACGCCGCGCACGGCGCATCCGAACCGCACACCTCGACAGGGGTCGACAACGTCAAGATGGCGATGTGGACATTCCTCGGGTCCGAATGCCTGTTCTTCGGCTCCCTCATCTCGACATATCTGCTCTATCACGACACGACCGGAGCAGGACCTACGTCGGCCGACGTCTACGACATTCCCTTTACTTCGATCAGCTCGTTCGTCCTGTTGATGTCGAGCCTCACCATGGTCCTTGCGCTGTCCTCGATCCAGCAGGGAAACCCCCGGGCAATGAGGATTTGGCTCATGGCGACGGCATTCCTGGGCCTCACGTTCGTGGGCGGCCAGATATTCGAGTTCACAACCTTCGTCGAGGAAGGTCTCACGCTGCAGACGAGTCCCTTCTCCAGCGCCTTTTTCGTGCTGACGGGGTTTCACGGGGCACACGTGACCATCGGAGTGCTGATGCTGCTTGGTGTTGTAGCTATGTCTTCATTCGGCCGTCTCGGCCCGGATTCAGCCCGTCCCGTCGAGATGGTCGGCCTGTACTGGCACTTCGTCGATGTTGTGTGGATCGTGATCTTCACGGTCGTCTACCTGATTCCATGACTGCATGAGCTCTCCAGAGGTCCACCACGAGGAAAGCAACCACCCGGGGCCCGCCCAGTACGTCCGCATAGCGGTGATCCTGTTCGTCATAACGGTCATCGAGGTTGCGATCTATTACATCGAGCCTTTGCAGGGCGTGCTCGTGCCCATGCTGATTGTCTTCTCACTGCTCAAGTTCATCCTGGTTGTGCTGTGGTTCATGCACCTGCGGTTCGACACGCGCGTCTTCACCTGGCTTTTCGTGACGGGCATCATCTTGACGTTCTCGGTCTTCGCCGTCGTGTTGTTGACTTTCTTTCTGCAAGGCGGGGCGGCGCCGGCGGCTCCAGGATTGGATGGTGGCTGAGGTGCTCGTTGCGGGGGTGACGGCATCGACACCATGGGTGTGGGTCCCCCACCCCGACGTCTGGCTACTGGTCGCCCTTCTCGGCGGCGGGTATCTCTGGGCATTGCGCAGCCTGGGCCCCCGGCTGGCGCCTCCCGGCGTGCCGGCGGCCACGATGGGGCAGAAGAGCGCATTCTTCTTCGGCCTGGCCGCGTTGTGGATCGGCGCAGACTGGCCGATGCACGAGCTGTCCGAGGGCTTCCTCTACAGCGCCCACATGGTCCAGCACATGCTCTTCACCTTTGTCGCGCCGCCCCTGCTGCTCCTCGGCGCGCCGAAGTGGATGCTCCGCCTGATCTTGTCGCCGCCCCGGTTGATGGCGGCCGTGCGAAAGCTGAGCAAGCCCTTCATTGCCCTGCTCCTTTTCAATGGATTGATCGCTCTCACCCACTGGCCCGCGCTAGTCAATGCGTCGCTGCGATCCGAAACCTTGCACTTCGGCGTGCACGCGGCCCTCTTCGGCGCCGCTCTGTTGATGTGGACGCCGGTGGTCGGGCCGCTGCCCGAGCTCGCGCGTCTGTCCGATCCCGCCAAGCTCCTCTATCTCTTCGGACAGTCGATCCTCCCCACCGTTCCGGCGTCGTTTCTTACCTTCGCCCAGCGGCCGATCTACAGCTTCTACGAGTCGGTGCCGCGTCTGTGGGGTCTGCCGGTTCTCACCGATCAACTGCTCGCCGGGTTGATCATGAAGATCGGCGGGGGGTTGTTGCTATGGTCGATCATGGCCGTGGTGTTCTTCAAATGGCATGCACGCGAGCTGTCCGATGGGCCTGATGAAGTCACCTGGGACGACTTCGAGATCGAGCTAAACGCGTTGGGACTTCGTAAATGAGCCACGAAGAGCACAATTCCGAACCCTCGTCCATGATGGACGAGGTACGGATCCGCGTCCCAAAGCCGAATCTTCCGGACGAGATCAGGTTCAGTGCGCCGCTTCCCATCCTCATCCCTCTGGCCGCGCTGGCTGCGATTGCCGTTATCGCATTCTTGTTTTCGCGCGTCCTGCTGGCGGTTCCCCGTGAAGCAGCGATTCTCATTGCCATCGTGATGGCGGCGAACATCCTCGGCGGATTCGCCTTCGCCGCCCTGCGGCCCAAACTCAGCCGTTCACAGCGCATCGAGCTTGCAATGGTCATCGGGTACCCCCTGCTCATCGGAATCGTCATCGCGCAGCTGGGGTTCGGCGCGCCGGCCGAGGAAGCGGCGGCGGAATCCGGGGGAGGCGGTGGCGCAGCCGTGAGCGGCGATGCCGTGCTGGTTGCCGACAATCTCGCTTTCGACACCGATGAGATCGAGCTCGCCGCGGGCGAGCCTCAGACGATCGGGCTTGACAATCAGGACAGCGCACCACACAACCTCTCGATCTACAAGAACGAGCAGGCGGGGTTGTCTCAAGAGGGCGCGTTGTTCGACGGCGAGGATGTGCCCGCCGGTTCGGCCACCGAGTACGAGGTCGAGCCTCTGGACGCCGGCAATCTGTATTTCCAGTGTGACATCCACCCCAGCATGGCAGGAGACGTCGTCGCGGCCGGGGCTGGGGGCGGCGGTTCCGGTGGCTCGGGTGGGAACAAGGGCGGCGGCTAGACCACCCATGGGTTGCGCCGTGGACGCGGCGGCGCGCCGCCTGCAGCGATGACCGCCTGGCCTTTCGAACCAGTTCTCTGGACTTTCGTAGGTTTGTCCCTCGCGATCTACTTTCGTGCGCAGTCGGGAATCCGCGGTTGGCCGGGAACCCGGCTCGGCTGTTTCGCCGGGGGGATGGCGGCGGTTCTCGTGGCGCTGGCAACACCCATTGCGACCTACGACGGAGTCTTCTTCTGGGTGCACATGGTCCAGCACCTCCTGCTGACGCTGGTGGCGGCGCCGCTGATTCTGCTGGGGGCGCCGGTGACCCTTGCGTTACGGGCGGCGTCGCCGCCGGTCCGCGCAAGCATGGTCGCGTTCTTGCATTCACGGACGGTCAGGCTGCTCGGTCACCCCCTGGTGGCGTGGATAACGTTCGCGCTCGTGATGTGGGTGAGCCATTTCTCTCCACTGTTCAATCTCGCTCTCGAGAACGCCGTGGTCCATGTAGCCGAGCACATGGTGTTTCTGATCGCCGGGTTGCTGTTCTGGTGGCCCGTGATCGGGTTGGACCCGGGCGCCAGGCGCCTCGGGCACCCGCTGCGAATCGTCTACCTCGTCACCGCGCTGCCCCAACAGTCGTGGCTGGGGCTCGCCATCTACTCTTCCTCGCGGGTGCTCTACGACCACTACAGGGTGCTGGAGCGCTCCGGGGGCCTGTCGGCTCTCGACGACCAGCGGGCCGCGGGAATCATCATGTGGGTCGGAGGCGACTTCCTCTTCGTCGTCGCCCTGGCCTTCGCCATCGGCGCCTGGGCCGGGGCGGAACGACGTGAGGGCGAGCGGGCCGATCGCCGCCTGAGTCGCATCGTCCGAGAGCAGGGATAGCCCGTTGCCGGGCCGCCACTCGGTTGACATACCACCGCAAGTGTCGTCTGCTGCCAGGGGCCGGGGATCGCCGGCCGAACTTCACCGAGGCAAGGGAGCCGGCCATGGCCGATCAGGACAAGTTGAACAACAAGGGCGAGGAGCTGAGGGGCAAGGTGAAGGAAGGCGCCGGGCGGGCCACCGACGATCCCGAGCTCGAGCGGCAGGGGCAACGGGACCAGAGCAAGGCCGACGTCAAGCAGGCGGGGGAGAAGATCAAGGACTCGATCAAGGGCCTGGGCGGCAAAAAAGACCGCTAGCCCGGGCCCGCCGGCTCTCGCCCCAACCACGTCCCTTACCGACCCCGGCCCGGACGCGTCGGCCCCCGTGACCCTCACCTGGCTGGCGCACGTGGTTGACGCGCGCTGAAAAAGTTTCTCGTGCGCCCAGCCACATCATGGCGTGGTCACCCGCACGAGTCCCGCTTCTCGGCGCACTGGACCACTCTAGTGCCCGGCCCTCGGCCCCCGGCCCCGGCTCTGGGGGCCCGGCCATATCGGTGGCCACTCGAGCCGTTATTTTGGCCGACTCTGGGGGGCCTGTCGGGCAAGGTGGAGAACGAAGAGGTAGTGCTTGCGAACCCGGCCCCCAGGCCGCGCGCGGATTCGCCGGTGGATCTCGTCGTAGAGCCACCGACGCGCCGCCGGCTCCATCGCGCGATGCCCCGAGTATGTATCCAGGAGCGCCACGTACTCGTCGGCCGTGTACCACCTGTCCCACCAGATACCGGCTCACCTGCACGTCGGTGAAGAAGCCGCTGGCTTCGATGTCGGCACGCTCGTCGGCAATCCCGTCGGGAGGAGAAGAGCTCGAGCTGGACCACGCCGGCGGCGGGCTGTCGTCTTCGCCGATCTCACGGTAGGCGCTCTGGACCTCAGCGAAGAATCGATCGCCGTCGAGAGGCAGGACGTGATGTGTGGCGATGATCGCCAGCGCCCCCTCTTGTCCCAGGACTGCAGTGGCCTTTGCGTATCGCACACCGGGATCGATCCAGTGCCACGACGTTGCGGCCAGAACGAGGTCAAACGATGAGCCGCTCGGCTCCCACTGCTCGAAGGGGGCCGTCACGACGTGCACCTCGGGGAAGACGGCGAGATTCATCCGAGCGACGGCCGCCAACGCTTCCCCCAGCTCGACGCAGATGATCCTCAATCCCCGTTGTGCGAGTGCCAGTGTCGCCTGGCCGGTGCCGCAGCCGATCTCGAGCACGGTTGCCCCAGGACTCAGTGCCGCGTGCTCGACGAACAGCGGCTCGGGATAGCCGGGCCTTATCGCGTCGTACAGTTCGGCGTCCTCGTCGAAGGTTCTCTTCAGACGGTCCCGCTCCATTGCCGGCCCCGGCCCAGCGCCCGCTTCTAGAGAATCAGGCGGTCGGCGGCCATGGCGACAAAGAGGAGCGCCAGAAAGTAGATCGAATACCGGAACAGGCTCCAGGCGACATCGCGTTCGGGGCGCCTCCACAATCGCACCGCCAAAGCAACGAACACGCTATTGAGCGCGATTGCAGATACCAGATAGATAATTCCCATGCGGCCGACCGCAAAGAACACCAGGCAGATGGCGAACAACAGCAGCGAGTAGAGCAGTATGTGCTTGGCGGTTTCGGCGCGCCCGTAGACCACCGGCATCATCGGAACTCCGGCGGCGGCGTAGTCCTTTTCATAGCGCATCGCCAGCGCCCAGAAGTGGGGTGGGGTCCAGTAGAAGACGATCGCGAACAGAGCAAGTGCGGGAAGGTCGACCCGTCCCGTCACCGCGCTCCATCCCACCAGCGCAGGGATGGCCCCCGCCGCACCCCCGATGACAATGTTCTGCGGCGTCGATCGCTTCAGGCCAATGGTGTAGACGAAGACGTAGAACAGCAGTGCCGCGGTTGCCAGAACCGCCGATATGGCGTTGACCGTCAGGTAGAGGAACCCGAACGCCGCAATCCCGAGAGCAACTCCGAAGACAAGGGCGTTCCGGGGAGCGATCTTGTGCGACGGGAGCGGCCGCTTCCTGGTCCGTGCCATCACCTGGTCGATGTCGCGATCGACGTAGCAGTTGATTGCGTTGGCCCCGCCCGCCGCCAGGGCGCCCCCGGTCAGGGTTGCGAGGATGAGCCACAGAGAAGGCCATCCATCGGCCGCCACGATCATTGGTGGGACGGTCGTGATCAGGAGAAGCTCGATTATGCGCGGCTTGGTCAAAGCAAAGTAAGCGGCCGCACGCTCGCGCGCGCTTACAGCCTCATGCTCGTGTCCCGGATCGGCGCCGTGTGGTAGCGGTTCGACGAGGGCGCCATGGGTCGCGTGGCTGGCGGCACGCCCCATCAATGAACCCCCGCACAAGGGGGGCAAGGCGCCGGAAGCAGGCCCCCCGTCATTCGGTGGCCGTCCTGAACGCCGGCTGCCGCCTGCCCGCAGGCTCCTCGGTCCGTGCCCTTTGCAAGGAGGGGTGTAAGGCGACCGAGATCCCCACCAGGCCCCCGAACAGCAGGGCCCCGACCAGCAGATGAGCGGTGACCACCGCAGCGTTGAGCCGGCTCCAGATGTTTGCGGCGCCGATGAGAACCTGCAGCACATATCCACCGGCAACCGCGTGAGCCAGGCGCGCCGCACCCGGCATCTCGCCCTTTCGCCGCACGACCTTGACCGCGAAGAGGATCACGACGACACCCACCAGCGCAGCGAGTACCCGGTGGGCCCAGTGGATCGCGTAGGACTCGACCGCCAGGTTGGGAATGAGGCTGCCGTTCATCAGCGGCCAGTCGGGGAACACATAACCCGCATCGGCACCGGTTACATATGAGCCGCTCAACAACAGCACCCATACCCCTCCGGCCAGCATCGCCGCCAGCCGGCTGAGCGACCGGGCGCCTGCTGCCGGGGGGTCGACGGCGGGCGAGGATGCGACGACGAGATACACGAGCACACCCACGAGCAGCAGGGCGGTGCCGAGATGAAGCACGACCGACACGGCCTGAAGCTCGAGCTTGACGACCACGGCCCCGAGCAGCGCCTGGAAGATGACCAGCCCGAACGCTGCAACGGAGGGCCACTTCAAGGCCGGTGATTCACGGCGCCGCCACACCGCCAGTCCGGCCAGACCGGCCAGCAGGAGAAGAACGACCGAGGCCATGAGCCGGTGTGAGTATTCGATTACGAGGGCGCGCGAGGCGAGCGACGGGATGAGCTCGCCCGAGCAGTCCGGCCAGTCGGTGCCGCAGCCCAGTCCTGATTTCGTCGCGCGCACCACTCCCCCAATTGCAATGAGGAGGAAGGTGGCGACGGTCGAGGCAACGGCGAGCCTCCGGAAGCGTTCCATCTCGGGCGATGTTACCCGCACGGGATAACGGCCAAATCGCGTCTACTCTCGATTGCATGAATCCGTTGGCTATGCGAGCTGTTGCACTGATCGCTGCGATTGCCTTGCTCGGCGCCTGTGCGGAGGATGCACCGGACGAGAACGCCGGCTCGCCGGTAGCGTCGTTCAACGAGGACTTCACCGATGTGGAGGCGTACCCGGTTTTCGTGTCGAGCGAGATTGTCGTGGGGCGCAACCGCCTCCTGGTCGGGCTCCTCAGCGGCGAGAACGACGCTCCGATCGCGTCACCAAGCATCGACATGGCGATCTCTTTCTTCGACCTGGAGAAGTCCGCCACCACGCCGGTCACCACCGAAAGAATGAACTTCGTGTGGACCCAGAAGCCGAGAACGGGGCTCTACGTGGAGGAGGTCGCGTTCGACTCGCCCGGGCGATGGGGCGCAGAGGTGAGACTGAACGGCGACGGCGTCGACGAGACCGTCCGAGCGAACTTCGATGTCGCCGAGCAGGCCGCGACCCCGGCGGTGGGCGAGCGGCCCCCGGCGGTAGACACGCCGACGGCCGGCGATGTCGCCGGCCTGGGGGCCATCTCCACCGACTCGGACCCGGATCCCCGCTTCTACAGGATGTCCATCGCCGACGCACTCCGCTCCGGGCGACCGTCGGTCATAACCTTCGCCACGCCCAAATTCTGCGAGTCCGCCACCTGTGGGCCGACCCTGGACATCGTCAAACGGGTCTCGGAAGGCTACCGAGCCATGAACTTCGTCCACGTGGAGCCCTACGAGCTCCCCATCGGCGCCGAGCGCAAGGTGGTGCCGGCCGCCCTCCGGTGGGGTCTTCCGACAGAGCCATGGGTGTTCGTCGTCGGTTCAGACGGGCGCGTGACGGCGAAGTTCGAGGGAATCGTCGGCGCGCCCGAGCTGAGGCGGGCGTTGAACGAGTTGTAGCCGAGACCTTTGGTCGAGATCTGCCGCTCAGTGCACATTCTCGACCAGAGAACGTCCGCCCTTAACCTTGGTCGAGATCTGCCGCTCAGTGCACATTCTCGACCAGAGAACGTCTATGCGTCCTCGATGGAGAGTGCGACCATTGCATCGCCTCGCTGCTGATCGAGCTTGACCTGCACGGGGGCGCCGGTGGCGCGGTGCTCGTTCAGATGGTCGAGCGGGAAGCTGTAGTCGACCTCCGGGTCGATCGTGATCTTGTAACTGCGGTCTCCGTCCTTGAGGACAAACCCGGTGACCTTCCCCAATCCCTGTGAGGAAACGTCAACCACTACGCCCGTGACGCTGGCAGGCGTTGTGCGGGTGGAAGTGCCTGCGGGAGTGCCGGCGCATCCGGCCCCTACGACCGCCGTCAGGAGACATAAGAAAAGCAGCCGGCGCCTGTGCACGGGGGTAGTGCTGCGACAGGCAACGTTTGCCGCGTTCTGCGGGCGAAGCGGCTGCGCCAGCCGGCGTTCTCGGTCGGGCACGCATCTCAACCGATGCGCACCCTCCCTGCGGCCTTGCCTGTCTTGCCTTTCGCGCCGCAGAACATCACCAACGTTACCTGCCACGGCACTAGGGTAGCGGCGCCCATGACATCGTTCTGGCCCGGGATAGACGCGTTGAGAGCCCAGATCGACGCGCGACTCGGCGACTTCCTGACGACGCGCCGGCGCGAGCTCGAGGAGGCGGGTGATCTCATCGATGAGATCACCAGGGTAATCGAGTCGGGGGGCAAGCGGCTCCGTCCTGCGTTCTGCTACTGGGGCTACAGGGGAGCCGGGGGCGGGCACTCGGACGACATCGTGCGCGCGGCGGCGAGCCTGGAGCTCCTCCATACCTTCGCGATCGTTCACGACGACATCATGGATGCCTCGAAAGAGCGTCGGGGAGCACCGACCTCGTTTGCGGAGCACGGCGTCAACGTCGCGCTGCTCGTCGGGGACCTGGCACTGGTGCTGGCCGACGAGGCCATCATGGCGTCGGGATTCGGCCCCCGGACGCTTGCCGCCGCATTCGAGGCCTACTCCCGCATGCGGCAGGAGGTGATCGCAGGCCAGTACCTCGATCTGAAAGCGGCCGGGAAGCCGGCAATTACGGAGGCCGAGGCGCGCCGGGTGGCCCTGCTCAAGTCCGGCCGCTACTCGATCCAGGAGCCGCTCGCCATCGGGGCGTCGCTTGCCGGAGCCCCTCCCGGCCTCCGGCGGCAGCTTTCGGACTTCGGGGAGCCGCTGGGAGAGGCGTTTCAGCAGCGCGACGACCTCCTTGGCACGTTCGGTGATCCCGCGAGTCTCGGCAAGCCCATCGACTCCGACATCAGGGAAGGCAAGCGCCATGTGCTCTACGCCAAGGCACTCGCCGGCCTTGACGGGGCAGAGCGCAGGACGCTCACCGAGATGTGGGGAGGAGGAGACGCTCTGAGCGACGACGACGTGAGAGGTCTTCGTCGTCTGATCGAGATCTCGGGAGCTCGCGAGGGGACCGAGGCCCTGCTCCAGAGGCTTGCAGCTTCGGCTCTGATGAGGCTCGACGCCCTCCCTATCGACCCAGACGCCCGGGCCGCGCTTCGGGAACTGGCGCTGCAGTCGACCGACCGCCAGTCATAGGCGGTTCTCGAGGCGGCTTTAGGGCAAACCCGCCTCGGATGAATTCACTGCGCGGTAACGTGGCCGGGCCACTGTGGATGTGCGCGATACATTTGCATTGATTTCAAGGTGGCTCGAGCAGGAGAAAGATTGGCCGATCCCGAACAGATCTATGGAGAAGTTCAGCAGGAGGAACAGCAGAAGGGTTCCAGCGCTGCGGTGATAGAAGCGCGCGCCAAGGCTGCGCGCCAACGTGCAACAGAGGGTTCACCGCACCCCAAGGAGGCCAAGTGGTGGCCCGGGGCACAGCCGCAGTTCGAAGGGGACGGAGCGGCCCCCGAAGGTGCCGCCGCCGAGGCCCCGGCCGAGGAAGAAGCCCCCGGCGAGGAAGAAGCCCCCGGCGAGCCGGCCCCGGCCGCCCCCGCCGAAGCACCCGCGGCGGAAGCCCCGCCCGCCGAGACGCCACCGGCCCCCGAGCCCACCCCCGCCCCGGCCGAGCCACCAGCCCAGGCCCCGGCGGCGCAACCTGCAGCTCAGGCGCAGGCGGCGCAGGCGGCACCGGCCCCCGCGGCCCCCGCCGACCCGGCTGCCGCTGCCGCTCCGCCTGCCGGCGGAACCGTCACGGAGGCTCCTCCTCGCGCCGAGACCCTCGGAGTCAGCCATGGAACCCCTGCCGGCAACCGGCTGAGGCCCGAGGACTCGGTAGCAAGCGACGCTCAGTTCGAAGCCCAGCAGGCGCTCTACGCGCGCCGCAAGCTGATCGACGACCTCGTTTCCTCGGGCGTTCCTGCGGTCAGCGCGACGGAGACCGAACGGCGAGGGTCGGGGTTCCTTGCGCTCCTCTACCTCGTCATTCCCCTGATAGCCGTGGTCCTGTTGCTGGGTGGAGACACGGGCTCCTCCGGCGAGGAGGCGCCGCCCGCGGACGGCGGCGCCGCTGCTGCTCCCTCCGGCGATGTCCAGATCGTGGCCGAGAACCTGGCCTTCGACACCGACACGCTCGAGCTGGCCGCGGGTGAGCCGCAGACGATCGGCTTCGAGAATCTGGACACCGAGCCCCACAACATCGCCATCTACGCCGACGCCGACGCCGCGACCGCTCAGGAAGGGGCGCTGTTCGACGGGGAGGA
>Ga0136620_10000274_pt1 | contig 23266 bp, 22 predicted proteins | sample AntDrymUQ4162106_2_FD_104806 | JGI IMG/M metagenome (GOLD analysis project Ga0136620, IMG submission 104806) | Polar desert sand microbial communities from Dry Valleys, Antarctica - metaG UQ416 (21.06) | ecosystem: Environmental > Terrestrial > Soil > Desert | place: Antarctica: Dry Valley... | reverse complement strand
CCGTGTCCGCGTCGACGACCGCCGCGAGCGAGACGCCGGGAAAATGATGGCCCTTGCCGACCATCTGCGTCCCGATCAGCACCGCGCGATCAGCGGCTGCGAAACGCTCGAGCGCCTCCTGCACCGCGCCGCGCCGGGCCGCCGTGTCTGCGTCGAGCCTGATCCGCTCGAGCTCGGGCACGTGCCGTTCGAGCTCCGACTCCAGCCGCTGCGTGCCGGCTCCGATCCGTGCGAGCTCGATCGAGCCGCACGCGGGGCAGGTCGCCGGGATGGTCTCGGAATAGCCGCAGTGGTGGCAGTGCAGCCGGCCGTCGCCGTGCAGCGTGAGCGTGACGTCGCAGAGCCCGCAGCGGCGCGAGCGGCCACAAGCCCGGCAGTGGAGGGCGGGGGCGACTCCACGGCGGTTCAGCAACAGGATCGCCTTGCCGCCGTCCTCGGCGAGCGAGCCCAGCTCGGCGAGGAGCGGTGCCGAGAGCGGATAGCCTGCCTGCCGCCGCAGGTCGACGATCCTCACGGTCGGCATCGGCGCGCCGAGCCGCGCGCCGAGCTGGAGGCGCTCGAGCCGCTCCCAGCTCTCCGGCCGTGGAGTGGCGCTGCCGTAGACGGCGACCGCACCCTCGAGCGCCGCCCTCTTCGCTGCGACGGTGCGCGCGTCGTAGCGCGGATCCGATTCCTGCTTATACGACGAGTCGTGCTCCTCGTCGACGCAGATGAGCCCGAGGTTCGGCACGGGTGCGAAGATCGCCGAGCGTGCGCCCACGACGATCGGCGCCTCTCCCGCGACGATCCGCTCGCGCTCGTCGCGGCGGTCCGCATCGGTCAGCGCGGAGTGGAGCACGGCGATCCGGTCGCCGAAGCGCGCCCGGAAGCGGCCGAGGGTCTGTGGCGTGAGAGCGATCTCGGGCACGAGCACGATCGAGCCGCGACCGCGCGCCAGCGCGGCCCCGCAGGCCTGGAGGTAGACCTCGGTCTTGCCGCTGCCGGTCGCGCCGCCGAGGAGGAGGTGGCCTCCGCCGGCCTGGAGAAGCTCCGCGATCCGCGCCACCGCAGCCACCTGCGGCGCCGTCAACTCCGCAGGCTCCGCCTCGCCGGCGAGCCCGTCGCCCGGAGGCTTGCGCTCGCCGCGGCGCGCGCGCAGGCGCGGCGCCACCAGCTCGAGCGCCCGCGCGGGCGTCGAGCCGTAGTAGCCGGCCATCCAGAGAGCCAGATCGATGAGCGCTGGTGGCAGCTCGTACAGCACGCGCTCGATGGGCGCGGCCGTGATGCCGGGCGGGGCCCCCACCCCGGTCTCGACGACCACGCCGCGCACCGCACCACGGCCGAAGCGGATCGCGACAACGGCTCCCCTCGCGACGCCTTCCGGCACCTCGTAGGTGAACGGCCGGGCGACGGAGCGCGAGGAGACGAGCGGGTAGACGGAGGCGAGGGGCACACGCCGAGGCTAGCCGGGGCCCCGGCGCGTACCGGCCGAAGCGGACGGGTCACGCGTCCCCCGCGGCCATGCCAGCTGCAACGAAAGCGTCACGATCTCCCCACACGTCCCGCCAGGACGTGTCCGGGGACAGTCCCCGGACGCGGCCGTTGCGGCCACGTCCGAGCAAAGCGGTGGGGGGCGTCGCATGCGCCGAACTACTGCTGTAAGGTGCGCCTTACATGAGCTGCGGGATGATCTGCGTCCACCGCGTCTCCAAGAGCTTCGGGGCCGTCACGGCAGTCGAGGCCGCCGACCTCTGCGTCGAGCGGGGGGAGTTCGTCGCCCTCCTCGGCCCCTCGGGGTGCGGCAAGACCACCCTCCTGCGCCTCGTAGCCGGCTTCGAGGAGCCTGACGCGGGCCAGGTGCGCATCGGCGACCGGGTCGTCGCCGACGCGGGCACGTGGGTCGCGCCTGAGCGCCGCCGGGTCGGGATGGTGTTCCAGGACTACGCCCTCTTCCCGCACCTGACGGTCACCGAGAACGTCGGCTTCGGCCTGCCCCGTCGGGAACGGCGCGCCCGCGTCCCGATCGTGCTCGCGCTCGTCGACCTCTGCGGCCTGGGCGGGCGCTACCCCCACGAGCTCTCCGGCGGCCAGCAGCAGCGCGTCGCCCTCGCTCGCGCGCTCGCGCCGAACCCCGAGCTCGTGCTGCTCGACGAGCCCTGGTCGAACATCGATCCGCACCTGCGCGCGTCGATGCGCGACGAGCTCGCCCGGATCCTGCGCTCGATCGGCGTCACGGTCGTCCTCGTCACCCACGACCGCGAGGAGGCGTTCTCGCTCGCCGACCGGATCGCGGTCATGCGCGCCGGCACGGTCGTGCAGGAGGGGTCGCCCGAGGAGGTCTACCTCGCGCCGGCCACGCGCTGGGCGGCCGAGTTCGTGGGTTCTGGCAACTTCCTGCCGGGCACGCTCGCGGACGGCATCGTGCAGACCACCGTTGGTCGCTTCCCCGCCATCAACGCGAACGGGGCGACCGCCGTCGAGGCGCTCATCCGCCCGGAGCTACTCGAGCTCGAGCCCGACCCGCTCGGCCGGGCCGAGGTGGTCGCGCGCGAGTTCCGCGGCCACGACGTCTTCTACCGGGTGCTGCTGGACGGCGTCGTCCTCGTCTCGCAACGACCCTCGAACGAGGTCGTTCCGCTCGGAGCCCGGGTCACCGTGCGGCCGCATGCTTCTCGCGTCGCCGTCTTCTCCTGATCAGTAAGGTTCGCCTTACAGTTGATGTAAGGAAGACAAGACAGGAGCGGGGATGAGAAAGATCACCGGAATGGTCGCGATGCTCTTCCTGGCCGCGGGCTGCGGTGGGAGCGAGAGCGGCGACAGCGGAGCGCTGGTCGTCTACTCGGGACGGGAGGAGGAGCTCGTGGCGCCGCTCTTCGAGCGCTTTGAAAAGGAGACGGGGATCGAGGTGGAGGTGCGCTACGCGGACAGCGCGGAGCTAGCGGCGACGATCGCGGAGGAGGGGGACAACTCGCCCGCGGACGTCTTCTTCGGGCAGGATCCCGGCTCACTGGGCGCGGTCTCCGACCGCCTCGCCGAGCTGCCGGAGGAGATCCTCGCCCGCGTCGACGCGCGCTTCCGCGGCGGTGACAGGTGGGTCGGCACGTCAGGGCGGACGCGTGTGATCGTCTACAACACGGACGCGCTCTCGGAGGACGACGTGCCCGACTCGGTCTTCGACCTCGTCGATTCGCGCTGGCAGGGCAAGATCGGCATCGCCCCGACGAATGCCTCGTTCCAGGCCTTCGTCACCGCGATGCGGCTCGACGTCGGCGAGGAGCGCACGCGCCAATGGCTTGAGGGCGTGATGGCGAACGAACCGAAGTTCTACGAGAAGAACACACCGGTGGTCGAGGCGGCCGCGTCCGGAGAGATCGCGGTCGGGCTCGTCAACCACTACTACCTCTATCTCGTGCGCGCGGAGCAGGGCGAGGACACGCCGATCGAGAACCACTACCTCGCAGGCGACGACCCGGGTGCGCTCGTCACCGTCGCGGGCGCGGGCGTGCGCGAGGGGGCGGACAACCGGGAGAACGGCGAGCGCTTCGTCGAGTTCCTGCTCTCCGACGAGTCGCAGCGCTTCTACACCGAGGAGGCCGAGGAGGCCGAGATCCCGCTCGTGGAGGGGATCGAGCCGAAGGAGGGCGTGCCCTCGCTCGACGAGCTCTCCGGAGCGGGGCCCGACGTCGACTTCACGCGGTTCGGGGAGGAGCTGGAGCGCACGCTGGAGCTGCTGAACGAGACCGGCTACACGTCGTGAGCCTTGCCAATGAGATCTGGGCGATGAGATCTGGGCGATGAGACGCGCGCGGGGGGGCCGGCGGGTGCAGGTGCCGCTCGCCCTCCTCCTCCCCGCAGTCGCCGTCGTCGCCCTGGCGCTGCTGCCGCTCGTCTATCTCGTCCTACGGGCGGCGGGAGGCGGCGGCCACGGGCTGGAGCTGCTCTGGCGCCGCAACACGCTCGAGCTGCTCTGGAGCACCGGCCTGCTCGTCGTGAGCGTGACCGCCGCGTCGGTGGCGATCGGCGTCACGCTCGCCTGGCTCGTCACGCGCACCGACCTCCCCGGCCGGCGCGCGTGGGCGGTCGCCGCCGCTTTGCCGCTCGTGATCCCGAGCTACGTCGCCGCCTTCTGCCTGCTCGGGGCGCTCGGCCCTCGCGGCCTCGCGCAGCAGGTGCTCGGCGTGGAGCGCCTCCCGGAGATTTACGGCTACTGGGGCGCGCTCGCCGCGCTGACGCTCTCGACCTATCCCTACGTGCTGCTGCTGACCTCGGCGGCGCTGCGCGGCGTCGACCCGGCGCAGGAGGAGGCCGCACGCGGGCTCGGAACGCCCGCGCGCGAGGTCTTCCGCCGCGTCACTCTGCCCGCCGTGCGACCGTCGATCGGCGCGGGCGCGCTGCTCGTAGCGCTCTACACCCTGTCCGACTTCGGCGTCGTCTCGCTGATGCGCTACGACGCGCTGACGCGCGCGATCTACCTCCAGTACCGCTCGCTCTTCGACCGTGCGCCGGCGGCGGTGCTGGCCCTCGTGCTGGTGGCGCTGACGGCGCTCGTCCTGCTCCTGGAGGGGCGGTCGCGGCGGCGCACGCACCGAAGCTCTCCCGGTGTCGCACGACGGCTGCATCCGCACCCGCTGGGGCGGTGGACGCTTCCGGCGCTCGGCTTCTGCGCGGCGGTCCTCGGCTGCTTCCTCGTCCTCCCCGCGACGGTGCTCGTGGTCTGGCTCGCCCGCGGGCTCGAACGCTCGGACTGGCCCTGGAGCGAGACGCTGAACTCGATCTCGGCCTCCGCGCTCGCAGCAGGCGCCGCCGCGCTCGCCGCGCTGCCGGTGGCGCTGCTCGCGCGCCGGCACCCGTCACGCTGGACGCGGCTGCTCGAGCGGCTCTCCTTCACCGGCAACGCCCTGCCGGGAATCGTGATCGCGCTCTCGCTCGTCTTCTTCGCGGCGAACTACGCGAGCCCCGTCTACCAGACCCTCGCGCTGCTCGTCTTCGCCTACGTCGTGCGCTTCCTGCCCCAGGCGCTCGCGGGCGTGGAGTCGTCGCTGGCCGCCGTGAGCCCGCGCGTGGAGGAGGCGGCGCGGGCGCTCGGGCGCGGACCGGTGGTGACGACGGTGACCGTGACGGTCCCGCTGATTCGCTCCGGGATCTTGGCGGGCGCCGCGCTCGTGTTCCTCTCGGCGATGAAGGAGCTGCCGGCGACGCTCCTGCTGCGGCCGATCGGCTTCGACACCCTCGCGACGGACATCTGGCGCTTCACCTCGGTGGGCGCGTACTCGGAGGCGGCGCTGCCGGCCCTGCTGCTGATCGCCGTGTCGGCTCCCTTCGTCTACCTGCTCTCGGGCAGGCATGAGCCCGAGGCGACGGAGCACGGCTAGAGTGGCGGCCGTGGCGGGACATTCGGTCGACGACTATCTCGAGACGATCTACTTCCTCGCGTTCCCGATCGGCGAGTACAAGCCCGATCCGAACTCGGCCGCGATCGCCTCGCGCGTGGCCGAGATGCTCGGCGTCTCGCGGGCCTCGGCCGGGGAGATGCTGAAGCGGCTCGAGGCCGACGGCCTCGTCGAGCGCGGGGAGCAGAAAGAAGCGCTCCTCACCGAGATCGGGATCGAGCGCGCCGAGCGGGTCGTCCGCAAGCATCGCCTGATCGAGCGCCTGCTCACCGACTTCATGGGCTACACCGCCGCCGAGGCGCACGTGCACGCGGACGAGCTCGGCGACACCTTCAGCGACGACATGGTCGACCGGATCCAGGAGCGGCTCGGGAACCCCGAGCGGTGCCCCCACGGCTGGCCCGTCGATCCGACGTTCGAGCAGGCGGAGAATCGCGAGCTCGCCCCGCTCACGGACCTCGAGCCGGGGAGGAAGGGCGAGATCGTGCGGCTCGCCGAGCACGACGGCGAGCTCCTGCACTGGTTCTACGACGAGGGCTTCGTGCCCGGGGCGACGGTCGTCCTGCGCGAGGCACAGCCGGCCGCGGGTCAGTTCAAGGTGAGCCTCGCCGGCGGCGAGCGCGCGATCACCGAGAAGGCCGCCGCCGGGCTCTACGTCCGGACGGTCTAGCTCGTCGCGCTAGACGGCGGCGGGGGCGGCGAGTCCGGCCGCCTCGCGCAGCCCGTCGGCGCGGTCGGTCCGCTCCCACGTGAAGTCGCGGTCGTCGCGGCCGAAGTGGCCGTAGGCGGCGGTCTTGCGGTAGATCGGCCGACGCAGGTCGAGGTCGCGCAGGATCGCGGCCGGGCGCAGGTCGAAGTGCTCGCCCACGAGCTCCTCGATCCGTGCGTGCGTCAGCCCCTCCGCCTCGGTGCCGAAGCAGTCGACGAGCACCGACATCGGGTGGGCGACGCCGATCGCATAGGCGACCTGGATCTGGCAGCGGGCCGCCAGGCCCGCGGCGACGACGTTCTTAGCCACGTAGCGCGCCGCGTAGGCCGCCGAGCGGTCGACCTTCGTCGGGTCCTTGCCCGAGAAGGCGCCGCCGCCGTGGGGAGCCGCGCCCCCGTAGGTGTCGACGATGATCTTGCGGCCAGTCAGGCCGGCGTCGCCCATCGGGCCGCCGATCACGAACTTTCCGGTCGGGTTGACGTAGACGAAATCCTTGTCCTCGAGCCGCGCCTCGTCGTAGAGCGAGCGCGGCAGGATCGGGTGGAGCACGTGCTCGATCAGGTCGGGCTTGATCAGCGTCTCAGGGTCGAGCCCGTCGCGGTGCTGCGTCGAGATCAGCACGCGCTCGATCTCGATTGGCCGTTGGAGCCCGTGCTCGTCGACCTCGTAGCGCACCGTCACCTGCGACTTACCGTCGGGACGCAGGTACGGGAGCACGTCGGCCCTGCGCACGTCGGAGAGCCGCTTCGCGATCAGGTGCGCGAGCATGATCGGCAGCGGCATCAGCTCGTCGGTCTCGTCCGACGCGTAGCCGAACATCATCCCCTGGTCGCCGGCGCCGACTCGATCGAGCGGGTCGTCGTCGCCGTGCTGGGCCTCGAACGAGTCGTCCACCCCCTGGGCGATGTCCGGTGACTGCTCGTCGAGCGCCACGATCACACCGCACGTCTCGGCGTCGAAGCCGTACTTCGCCCGCGTGTAGCCGATGTCGGCGATCGTCTTGCGGACGAGCCGCGGGATGTCGACGTACGTCTCCGTCGTGATCTCGCCTGCGACGACGACGAGCCCCGTCGTGATCAGGGTCTCGCAGCCGACGCGCCCCGTCGGGTCGTCCGTCAGGACGGCGTCGAGGACGGCGTCCGAGACCTGGTCGGCGATCTTGTCCGGGTGACCTTCGGTGACGGACTCGGACGTGAACGAGAAGGTGCGCGCAGCCATCGGCGGCGAAGGGTACCTGCTGGCGGCTACCGGATCCCGAGGAAGAGACCGAGCTCGGGCTCGTCCGGGTCGCTCACGTCACCCCAGACGATGAGGCTCTCGAGGGGCTCCAGATTCGCCTGCACCTCGGGCGGCACGCCCTCGTCGGAGAAGGCGGAGACGGTGCCGAGGAGCTCGATGAGGCCCTGCAGGTCGAGGTAGGCGTTGATCTGCGCGTCGTCGCCCACACCCGCGCCGTCGCGCGTGTCGCGGAAACGCTCGTCGTCCTCGAGCGAGTCGCCATCGTCTCGCAGGGCGTCGAACCCGTCCGGCGCGGTGGTGACGACGACGCGCCCGTCGCCGCCGCCGTACAGGATCGTCACCGGCCCGACCTGAAGCTCCCTCGCGTCGATCTCCCCGACCCGGCGCTTCCCCGTCTCTCCGAAGAAGCCGGAGGCGGTCCCCGCCAGCTCGTCCAGGGTGGCGAGCGCGCGCGCCTCGTCCTCGGGCTCGAGCACCAGCGTGAGCTCGGGGATGAGCAGGCCGGGGCCGGTGTAGAAGGCGAAGCCTCCGGCGAAGAGATCGACGATGTCGTCGTAGGGGACGCCGAGCACGCGCTCGACGTCGGGTGCACCGGCGTCGTCCAGTGCGCAGCGAAGCTGCCCGCTCAGGCCGAAGCCGGCTGCGTCGAAGCTCGGCCCGCCGAGGTATGCGAGCGCACGCGCCGGAACGTGCGCCAGCAGCGTCTCGTCTCCGACCAGGTCCGCCGCCCCTTCGCCGGCGGCCTCGAAGAGCATCCGCAGGCCGTCGTCCTGCGCCACGAGCGTGCCGACCGCGAACTCGAGCTCCCCGGCCGGCTCGGGCGTCTCGCAGCCCTCCGGAGCGGAGGCTTGCTGAAGCGCGGGGCCGTTCGCGTAGAGCGTCACGAGCGCATCGTCCTCCAGCCGGCCCTGGGCGGCCTCGAACCACTCGCTGCCGTCCAGCCTGTCGCCCTCGGCGCCGAAGCGGTCGAGGACGCCTTCGGACTCGGCGACGAGCGTCCAGCCATCGACAACGCGGGTCACGGACGGCTCGTCCGCCTCCTCCAGGAGCTGCTCGAGCTTCTGGGGGTCGCGCGGTTTCGTGATCACGACGACGTCGTCCCCCTCGTCGAGGTCGAGGAAGGCGAGGTAGGTGTCGTCGCCGAGCGCGGGCAGGAGATCCGCCTCGACGGAGATCCCCTCATCGGAGAGCTCCCGGCTCAGCTCGTCGAAGAGCTTGTCCTTGCCGGGGAAGCGGCCGAGCAGCTGCTCTGCCTGCCGCCACTGCTCCGACTCCGGGTCGGTCTCGAAGGCGAGCAGCACCGGCACGTCGGCCGGGACGATCCCTGCGACCTCGGCCGCGCCAGTAGCGGCGGTGTTCTCGCTCCCACCGCACCCCGCGAGGAGCACGGCGAGCGCTGTGAGGACGAGCACGGCGAAAGTACGAGCCATGTCACCCATCCTACTCGGCAGTCGGCTCCCGTCTCATGAGGTTTCCCACCAGCTCGTGTAGAGGGGCTCCCTCGAGCACGGAGCAGACGCCGTTCAGGATCGGCAGCTCGAGCCCGAGCCGGTGGGCCAGGTCGCGGAGGACCGGCGCGGTCGTCAGGCCCTCGACGACCATCCCGATCTGGCGCACCGCCTCGTCCGGATCCGTACCCTGGGCGATCAGCTCGCCAGCACGCCGGTTGCGGCCGGACTTCGACCAGCACGTCACGATCAGGTCGCCCATCCCCGCCAGACCCGAGAACGTCTCGGGCCGGGCGCCCGACTCCTCCGCCAGACGGGCCATCTCGGAGAGCCCGCGTGCGACGAGCGCTGCTTTCGCGTTGTCCCCCAGCCGCATGCCGTCGGCCCCGCCCGCGGCGAGCGCAATCACGTTCTTGGCGGCGGCGCACAGCTCGACGCCGACGATGTCGTCGTTCACGTAGATCCGGAAGGTGATCGAGTTGATCGCCGCCTGGAGCTCGAGCGAGAGCTGGTGGTCCTCGCTCGCGACCACCGCGGCCGCGGGCAGCTCGCGCGCGATCTCCTCCGCGATGTTCGGCCCCGAGAGAACGGCCACCGGCCGGCCCTCGACGAGCGTCGAGAGCCGCTGGCCGGTCGCCGGATGCAGGCCCTTGGTGAGCGAGAGCACCGGCGCGTCGCCGGGGAGGGCGGCAACGACGGATCCGAAGGTCGCGCTCGGCACGGCGACGACGATCAGGTCGGCCTGCTCGAGCGGCGCGTCCACGAGCGCCGTCGCGGTCACGGCGGTCAGGTCGACGTTCGTCAGGTAGCGCGGGTTGCGTCCCGTTTCCGCGATCGCGCGCGCCTGCTCCGGGTCGCGGCAAGCGAGGGTGACGTCGTGGTCGCGCCCCGCGAGGACGCGTGAGAACGCCGTTCCCCACGAACCCCCGCCGACGACGACGACCCTCACGAGCGCGTCCTCACGAGCGCTTCACGAAGTCGATCGAGACGGGGACACCGTCGAGCCCGAAGCGCCTGCGCAGCTCGTTCTCGACCCAGTAGGCGTAGTCGCGCGTGACGAGGCCGGGGTCGTTCACGTGGATCCGGATCCGCGGCGGGCGGGTCGAGACCTGCGCCCCGTAGAGCAGGTTGAGGCGCCGGCCGCGTTGCGACGGCGGCTGGCGCGCCTCGCGAAGCTCCGCGAGCGCGTTGTTCAGCGCCGGCGTCGGGATCCGCCCGGTGTGCTTCTCGAAGAGCGCGATCACGTGGTCGAGCAGGCGCTCGAGGCCGCGGCCCGACTTCGCAGAGACGGCGATCACCGGCGGGCGCTGCCGCAGCCGCGACGCGAGGCGCGGCTTCACGTCCTCGAGCGTGACCTCGTTCACGTCCCACTTCGAGAGCACGACGAGCGTCGAGCAGGAGGCCTTCCGCGCCACGTCCGCGACGGCGAGGTCCTGATCGACGATGCCCTCGCTCGCGTCGATCAGGACGAGCGCGATGTCGGCCCGCTCGGCGGCCGCGAGCGCACGCAGCTCCGAGTAGTAGTCGATGCCCTGCCGCTGCTTGCGCTTGCGCCGGAGCCCCGCCGTGTCGACGAGCAGGAAGGTGCGGTCGTCGCGCTGGAGGATCGTGTCGATCGCGTCGCGCGTCGTCCCGGGCACGTCCGAGACGATCACGCGCTCGCGCCCGAGCAGCTTGTTCAGGAGCGACGACTTGCCCACGTTCGGCCGCCCCAGAATGGCGACGTGGATCGTCTCGTCGCCGAGCGGCGCCCGCCCCACCCCCGGGAGCAGCGAGACGATCTCGTCGAGCAGGTCGCCCGTCCCGTGGCCGTGCAGCGCCGAGAGCGGCCACGGATCGCCGAGCCCGAGCCTGTGGAACTCGACCGCCTCGAGGTCCTTGCGCGGATCGTCGATCTTGTTCGCCAGCACGAGCACGGGCTTCTTCGCCGCGCGCAGGGTGACGGCGAGCTCCTCGTCGCCCGGAGTGATCCCGTGGCGCGCGTCGACGACGAAGAGGACGAGATCGGCCTCCTCAATCGCGGCCCGCGCCTGCTTCGCGATCTCCGGGCTGAAGACATCCTGGGCCGCGTCGTCCACGCCGCCGGTATCGATCAGGAGGAAGTGGACGCCGTTCCACTCGCACATGAGCTCCTTGCGGTCGCGCGTGACCCCCGGCGTCTCGTGCACGACCGCCTGGCGCGACTCCGTGAGCCGGTTGACGAGGGTCGACTTGCCGACGTTCGGGTAGCCGACGATCGCCACTGTGCCGGCGAGCTCAGGTGCGGTCTCGGTCTCGACCGTGCTCATGCCGGCGGAGTCGCGAGACGTGGGCGGCCGAGCGCGTGGATCTGCTCCAGCCACTCATGGAGCTCGCGCAGCTTCGCGGCGATCTCGGCAGAGGCCGCGCGGTAGCCCCTGCCGCCCCTGGGCAACCCCTCGAAGCGCATCGGCTGGCCCCAGGCGACCGACACGGGCGCCCAGTTTCCGATCCGCCACGTGTGCGAGCCGTGGATGGCGGCCGGAACGACGGGCACGCCCTCCTGGAGCGCGACCATCGCCGCACCGGGCTGCACGGGACCGAGCTCGCCGCTCAGCTGTCGGGTCCCTTCGACGAAGAGCCCGAGCGCGTGGCCGTTGCGGACGACCTCGCGCATCCTCCGCACCGCCTCCCGATCGGACTCACCACGTCGCACGGAGATCGTGCCGAAGCTGCGGATCAGCTGGCCGAGCCCGCGCACGCGGTGCGCCTCGACCTTGGCCATGAAGTAGATCGTGCGGGGCGAGACGCCGCCGTAGACGGGCGGATCGATCCAGTGGAAGTGGTTGAAGGCGAAGACGACGCCACCCGTGCGCGGGACGCGCTCCACGCCGTAGTTGCGGACCGGCGTGAGCAGCCGTACCAGCGGCTGGATCGTGCCGCGGCCGAGGGCCCAGACGACGTCGACCCGGTTCACGCGACTGCTCTGGACCGGACGAGCTGCTCGATCCGCGAGACCACCTCGTCGACGCGAAGGTCGGTCGTGTTGATCTGCACCGCGTCGGCAGCCGGGCGCATGTTGGCGGCGTCCTTCTCGTCCCGCAGTCGCAGGTCGGTGGCGAGGGCGTCGGCTGCGAGCTCGGGGTGCTCGGCGGCCCGCCGCTCCGCACGCACCGCGTGATCGGCGACGAGGTACACCTTCACGCGCGCCTGCGGCGCGACGACCGTGCCGATGTCGCGGCCCTCGATCACGACGTCTCCCTCCTGCCCGAGGGTGCGCTGCCGCTCGCGCATGACCTTGCGCACCGCGATGTGACGGGCGACGACGGGCACGAGCCTGTCGATCCCCGGCTTCCGGATCGAGGCGGTCACGTCGGCGTCGTCGATGAACACCCGGCCCGCGTCGTCGAAGCGGACGGGGTGCTCGCGCGCGAGTTCGGCGAGCTCATCGGCCCGGTCGAGCGCGAGCCCGTGCCGCTGCGCCAGCCAGGTGAGCGCGCGGTACATCGCGCCCGTGTCGAGGTAGCGGAACCCGAGCCGCTCGGCCAGCTGCTTCGCGACCGTGCTCTTGCCGGCCCCTGCGGGTCCGTCGATGGCGACGATCATCGCGGTGTGGGAGCTCCTGTCGAAGGGGTCAGTCGGAGCGAGTCGAGCAGCTCGTAGAAGCCCGGGAAGCTTACAGCGGCCGCTTCGGCGCCCCTGATCTCGACGCCCTCGCGCGAGGTGAGCCCGGCCACCGCGGCGAGCATCGCGATCCGGTGGTCTCCGTGGCTTTCGAACCAGCCTCCTCGGAGGCGGGAGGGCACGCCGCGCACGACGAAGCCGTCATCGGTCGCGCGGATGTGCGCTCCGAGCCGCCGCAGACCCTCCACGACCGCCTCGATGCGGTCGGTCTCCTTCGCGCGCAGCTCGGCGGCGCCGCGCAGGGTGCTGTCGCCGTGAGCGTGCGCGGCGAGCAGCGCGAAGAGGGGTAACTCGTCCACGAGGTCCGGGACCTCCTTCGCGGCGATGTTCGTCCCGACGAGCTGGGCGGGGCGCACGTCGAGGTCGCCCGCGGGCTCGCCTGCGATCCGCCGCCGGTTGAAGACGGTGATGTTCGCCCCCATCCGCTCGAGCGCGACGAGCAGGCCGGTGCGGCGCGGGTTCAGGTTGAGGCCGTGCAGCGTCAGCTCGGAGCCCGCGAGCAGCGTGCCGGCGGCCACGAACGGAGCTGCGGCCGAGAAATCACCCGGCACCTCGAGCTCCCCCAGCTCGAGTCGCTCCGCCGGGCGGACGGTGACGCTGCCGGGGCGGCGGCTAACCTCGACCCCTGCCGCGGCGAGCAGCGTCTCCGTGTGGTCGCGGCTCGGCAGCGGCTCGACGACCGTCGTCTCGCCGTCCGCGTAGAGCCCCGCGAGGAGGATCGCCGATTTCACCTGCGCGCTCGCGACGGGGAGCTCGTAGGTCAGGGCGCCGACGGCGCCGCCTGCGATCGTGAGCGGCGCGTGGCCCCCGGTCGAGCCCACCTCGACGCCCATTCGGCGCAACGGCTCGGCGACGCGCTCCATCGGGCGCGCGCTCAGCGACTCGTCGCCGGTGAGCGTGAAACGGCCGTCCTGCCCCGCGACGAGCCCCGCCAGCAGGCGCATCAGCGTGCCGGCGTTCCCGCAGTCGATCGGCCGTGGAGGCTGCTTCAGGCCGCGTAGGCCGACGCCGTCGACTCGCAGGGTGACCGGGCTCGCCTCGAAGACGCCGACGCCGAGCGCGCGCACGGCCGCGATCGTCGCCTCGGTGTCCGCCGAGCGGCCGAAGCCCTCGATCCGCGTCTCGCCCTCGCAGACGGCGGCGAGCAGGATGCCGCGGTGCGAGATCGACTTGTCGCCAGGGACGGCGATGTGGCCGAGGATCGCGGCGGCGGGCTCGATCCTCACCGCGAGCCCCCTGTGGACAAAGAGTTGCGCTCTTGTTGAAGGTTCGACATGCCCTTAGCGGACACGTCCGGGGACAGTCCCCGGACGTGTCCCCTAGGGACAGGGCTGGCGGGGACGGGGTTCACGGCTGCTCCGCGGAGGTGTCGAGAACGGGGGCGACTACGACGCCGTAGCCCTGCGACTCCAGCAGCGTGGTGGCGCGCTCCGCTTCGCTCGCCCCGGCGACGAGGATCGTCAGCGTGCCGCCGCGGTCGGTCGAGAGGTGCTGCAAGTCGAAGCCGGCGATGTTGATCCGCTCGGCGCCGAGCGCCTGCGCGATCCCGGCGATCACTCCTGGACGGTCGGGGACGTGGACTCGGAGTCGCTGGAGCTCGCCGGGATCGTCGTAGGCCGTCTCGAGCAGCCGGAGCCGGTGACCGGAGGCCTCCCCGATCCACCGCGCGAGGAAGCCGCCGTCGCGGGCCTCGAGCGCGGCTTCGAGCTGCTCGATCCGGCGGCGGTGCTCGGCGAGCGCTGCTCCGAGCGCCAACCGGTTCTCGAGGAAGATGTCGACCCAGATCCGTGGATTCGCGCCGGCGACGCGCGTCATGTCGCGCAGCGAGCCGCCGGCGCCCGCGAGTGGCTCGTGTCCGTCCACGCGCGCTGCACCGGCCTGGTTGAGAAGCACGTTCGCGAGCGCGTGCGGCAGGTGGCTCGTCACCGCAACGAGCCGATCGTGCGCCTCGGGATCGACCGCAACGGGGATCGCTCCCAGTGACGAGACGAAGCCGTGGAGCAGCTTGTACCGCTCCGGCTCGGTCGCCGCCACCGGAGTCAGGAACCAGGTCGCGCCCTCGAACAGCTCTGCGTTCGCGCGCTCGGGGCCGCGCGCCTCCGAGCCGCAGATCGGATGCCCGCCGACGAAGCGCGGCTCTCCCGCGGCGGCGGCGCAGACGCCGCCCTTGGTCGAACCGACGTCGGTCACGGTGCACGCGGGGCCGCTCGCCTCGAGTACCGCCCGCACCTGGGCGGGCAGCGCCGTCACGGGCGCGGCGATCAGCGCGAGATCGGCGCCCGCGAGCGCCGTGCCCAGCTCGGCGGCGGGCTCGACTGCACCGCGCGTCGCGGCGGCCGCAAGATGCTCGGCGTCCGGATCCCAACCATCTACGCGCGCGACGCCCGCCCGCCGCGCGGCGAGGCCAACGGACGCGCCGATCAGCCCGGTACCGACGATCGCCAGCTTCACCGCTATCCGATCGTCTTGCCGAGCAGCGACGCCAGCGCCCGAATCTCGTCCGCGAAGCCACCGAAATCGGCAGCGGGGATCTGTTGCGGCCCATCGCAGAGCGCCTCCTCGGGGCGCGGGTGCACCTCGACGATGATCCCGTCGGCGCCCGCGGCGACGGCCGCGCGGGCGAGCGGCAGCACGAGGTCTCGCTTTCCCGCTGCGTGCGAGGGATCGACGATCACCGGCAGGTGCGTCTCGTGCTTCAGCACCGGGATCGCGGAGAGATCGAGCGTGTAGCGCGTGGAGCGCTCGAAGGTCTTGATCCCGCGCTCGCAGAGGATCACCTGCGTGTTCCCCTCCTTGACGACGTACTCGGCGGCCATCAGGAGCTCCTCGATCGACGCCGAGGGGCCGCGCTTCAACAGCACCGGCTTCGGGGCTCGCCCGACCTCGGAGAGCAGGTTGAAGTTCTGCATGTTGCGCGCCCCGATCTGGATCACGTCGGCGGTCTCGACCACGGCGTCGACATCGCGAGGGTCCATCAGCTCCGTGACGAGCGGCAGCCCCGTCTCCGCTCGCGCCTCGGCGAGGATCTCGAGCGCCTCGGCACCGAGGCCCTGGAACGCGTACGGGGAGGTCCGCGGCTTGAAGGCGCCGCCGCGGAGCATCGTCACGCCCTCGGCGTGGACGGCGCGGGCCGTCTCCAGGGTCTGCTCGCGTGTCTCCACGGTGCAGGGGCCGGCGATGAAGCCGAAGTAGCTGTCCCCGATCCGCCGGCCCCGGGCCTCGATCACGGTCGCGTCGCGATGGAGCTCGCGCGAGACGAGCTTGTACGGCTTCAGGATCGGCAGCACCTGCTCCACGCCCGGAAAGCCCTCGAGCGGCAGCGTCGCCAGCAGCTCGCGCTCGCCGATCGCGCCGATCACGGTCGCGTCGCGGCCGTGGCTGACGTGTGCGCTCGCACCCGCTTCTTCGAGCCGCGCGACGATCTCGTCCACCTGCTCCTCGGACGCCTGCGCGCCCATCACGATCAGCAGCTCCGGTGATCCGACGACGGCCATGCGCGCCAGTGTAGTTGTGCCCTTGCGGCCCGAACCCGGTACAAATGAGCCGGTATGCGCATCTTCTCCGGCATCCGAGCCTCAGGCGACAAGACACTCGGCAACTACAGCGGCGGCTTCCGCCAGTACGCGGCAACGCAGGAGCGTGGCGAGGGGTTCTTCTGCATCGTCGACCTGCACTCGATCACGACCGCGTACGAGCCCGACCAGTTGCGCGAGTGGACACTCGGCCTCGCTGCAATGCTCTTCGCCACCGGGCTCGACCCCGAGCGCTCGACTGTCTTTGCGCAGAGCCACGTCGCGGCGCACGCGGAGGCCGCATGGCTGTTGAGCGCGGTCACGAGCTTCGGGGAGCTGCGGCGGATGACGCAGTTCAAGGACAAGTCGGACCAGCAGGAGTTCGTCTCTGCCGGGCTTTTCACCTACCCGGTGCTGATGGCGGGCGACATCCTGCTCTACCAGACCGACATCGTCCCGATCGGCGACGACCAGCGCCAGCACCTCGAGCTCGCCCGAAACGTCGCCGAACGGTTCAACGGCCGCTACGGCGAGACGTTCACCGTGCCGGACGGGGTTTTTCCCGAGGAGGGCGCCCGGATCAAGAACCTCCAGGAGCCGGAGCGGCTGATGTCCACTTCGGCAGGCAACGACCAAGGCGTCGTGCGGATGGTGGACGAGCCCGACGTTGTGCGAAAGAAGTTCAAGACCGCCGTCACCGATTCCGGCCGCGAAGTGCGCCACGATCCCGGTGAGAAGCCCGGTGTCTCCAACCTGATCGAGATCATGGCCGTTGCCAGCGGGCGCTCGATCGCGGAGGTCGAAGCCGCGTACGACGGCCAGGGCTACGGGCCGTTCAAGGAGGAGGTCGGCGAGGCGGTCGTCAGCCTGTTCGCGCCGATCCAGGAGCGGTTCCACGGGCTCCGATCCGACCCCGCCGAGCTGCAACGCCTGCTCGCCCGCGGCGCGGAGAAGGCACGCGAGGCCTCCGAGCCGACGCTCGTGTCGATGTACGACCGGATGGGCTTCGTCAAGCCCGAGCTGGGCCGCCCCTTCGGAGCCGCTCGACCTCGCTCGCAGTGAGCTCGCGCCACCCGCCGGGTCGCAGGTGGCCAACCTCCAGGCCCGCGTAGACGCTCCGGTGCAGGCGGCGGACGCGATGGCCGACCGCCTCGACCATGCGCCGTACCTGCCGATTGCGACCCTCGTGCAACACCAGCTCGAAGCACGCGCCGCTCAGCCGCCGCACACGGGCCGGCGCGGTGCGGCCGTCGTCGAGCTGCACCCCGTCCGCGAGCTTGCGCAGGATCCCATCGGTGGGTTGCTTCCAGGTCTCGACCTCGTAGACCTTCTCGACCCCGTAGCGCGGATGGGCGAGCCGATGCGCGAGCGGGCCGTCGTTCGTCAGCAGCAGCGCCCCGGTCGTCTCGAGATCGAGGCGACCGACGGGAACGACGTGCGACTCGTGCTCGACGAGCGAGACGACCGTCGGGCGGCCCTGCGGGTCGCTCGCTGTCGTGACGACGCCAGCGGGCTTGTTGAGGAGGACGTAGGCAAGCGCCTGCTTCGCGATGAGCTCGCCGTCGACCTCGACGACGTCGCGGGCTTCGACGAACGTGTTCAGTCGGCCGGGCTCGCCGTTGACGAGCACGCGGCCGGCCTTGATCAACTCGTCGGCCTTGCGGCGCGAGGCGACGCCTCCGCGGGCGAGATAGGCGTTCAGGCGCACGGCCGCATTCTCCCCGGTAGGCTCCGCTCGCCGTGCGCGACCGCAGCCGCGACCTGGAGCGCCTCGCAGACCTGCTCGTCGGCTTCGGCGCGAACCTCCAGCCGGGCCAGATCCTCGGCGTCACCGCCTACTACGACATGGCCGAGGCCGCCAGGGAGGTGACGCGGGCCGCCTACCGCCGCGGCGCCCGCTACGTCGACGTCTTCTGGTGGGACATGCTGATCAAGCGCGCCCGGCTGGAGCACGCCGACGAGGACACGCTCGAGTACGTGCCACCGTGGATCGGTCAGCGGCTGCGGTGGCTCTCGGACGAGCGGGCCGCGCGGCTCTCGCTCGCCGGCACCGACTCGACCGTCTTCGACGGAGTCGACCCGGCACGCATGGGCCGGGACTTGATGCCGTACGTGCGCGAGGTGCCGGAGATCGTCAACGAGCGCACGACGAACTGGACGGCGGGACCGTGCCCGAACCCGCGCTGGGCCGAACGCGTGCACCCGGAGCTCCCGCCCGACGAGGCGCTCGCGAAGCTCTGGGACGAGATCGTCTGGGTCTGCCGGCTCGACACCGACGACCCCGTCGCCGCGTGGCGGGAGCGGATGGAGGCGATCGTCGCCTCGGCCGACCGGCTGACGGAGCGGCGCTTCGACGCGATCCACTTCAGGGGGCCCGGCACCGACCTCACCGTAGGCCTCCTGCCGAGCTCACGGTGGCTCGGCGCGGACTTCACGACCGCGGACGGCCTCACGCACTACCCGAACCTCCCCACGGAGGAGGTCTTCACGACGCCCGATCCGGAGCGTGTCGACGGCCACGTGAGCGCGACGATGCCGCTCGAGGTCTACGGCTCCTTCATGTCCGGAATCAAGATCACGTTCGAGGGCGGCCGGGCGACGAGGGTCGACGCGGACGAGGGCGGCGAGGCGCTCCGCTCGATCGTCGCGAAGGAGGGCGCCGACCGGCTCGGCGAGGTGGCGCTCGTGGACAAGGAGGGTCGCATCGGCCCGCTCGGGACCGTCTTTTACGAGACCCTGCTGGACGAGAACGCGGCCAGCCACATCGCGCTCGGCAACGCCTACACCTTCCCGCTCGAGGACGAGGCCGACTGGCAGCGCGTGAACCAGAGTGGCGTCCACGTCGACTTCATGATTGGAAGCCCGGAGGTCGACGTCGACGGCGTCACCCGCGACGGCGACCGCGTGCCGGTGCTCCGGGGCGGTTCCTGGCAGCTCTAGCTGACCCTGGATCAAGCAGTCTTGCCGACGGCGACGCTCTGGAGGCGCTCCCGGATCTCCGCAGCCGACTCGCCCAGGTCGTCGAGGCGGGGGAGCGCGGCGATGCTCTCGAGCCCAAAGACGCGCTCGAAGAGCGGCGTCGTGCGGTAGCGGACCGCTCCGCCGGGCGCGTCCTCGCGGCCGGCCTCGGTGATCAGCCCCCGCTCGAGCAGGCCGGCGACGGCTGAATCGGCCGCGACGCCCCGAATGCGGGCGATCTCGGGGCGGCTGCACGGCCCCAGGTAGGCGACGATCGAGAGGGTCTCGAGCCCCGCCTGCGAGAGACCACGCTCGACGGGTCGCTCATAGAGCCTCGAGCATGCCTCCGCCGCCTCGCGCGCCGCGCGGAACGCATAGCCGCCGGCGACGCGCTCGAGCACGATCCCGCTGCGCCCCTCGCGGTAGCGGTCCGAGAGCAGGCCGAGCGCGGTCGCGATCCGCTCCTCGTCGTCGTCTGCGGCCTGCGCGAGCTCGTCGACCGAGAGCGGCGCGGACGCGACGACGAGCAGCGCCTCCAGCGTGCGGGCTAGCTGGTCGACCGGGTTGACGGTGATCAGGCGGAGCGGACGATCCATTCGGCACCTCTTTCGCCGTCGGAGCGGGAAACCCTTATGGGCGCAAAGGGAGCGGCTTGGTCGAGCGCGATCTCGCCGGCTTTGCGCAGCTCGAGCAGCGCCAGGAAGGCGACCGCCTGGTCGATGCGCGAAAGCTCGCCCACCTCGGCGTTGAAGTCGAAGCGGCTGCGGCGGCGCAGCACCGCTCGGAAGCGCTCGAGGAACTGCGAGACGGGCGGGAAGCGCAGCGCCATGTGCGCGAGCGAGAGCTGCGCGGGCGGCTCGGCGAGCGCGCGGAGCGCGGTCGCGAGGCGCTCCGGATCGTGCGGAGCGAGCTTCCGCTGGGGCTGCGGCGCGAGCGGCGCCGGGCCGACCCGGAAGTAGCGGTCGCGCTCCGCCGCCAGCCGCTCGGCGAGCCAGCCGGCGGCCTCCTTCATCCGCCGATATTCGGCCAGACGGCGTGCCAGCTCCTCCGCCGCCTCCTCCGGCTCGAGCTCGGCGAGCTCCGCCTCCTCCTCCGGGAACAGCCCGCGGGCCTTCAGCTCGAGCAGCGAGGCGATCAGGACCAGGAACTCGCCGCACGCCTCCAGGTCGAGCTGCTCGCGCCGCCCTGCTTCGACCTGCTGGGCGAGCCTCTCCACGAAGGCGATCACGATCGCGGCGACGTCGACGTCGGCCGGCTCGAGCTCCTCCTTGAGCACGAGCGTCAGCAGCAGGTCGAACGGGCCCTCGAAGGCGTCGAGGTCCAGGTCGAGCTCGCGGACGCCGTTCGCCGGGAAGGCAATCACGCGGACGAGGCTAGCGGCGGGATCGGACGCGGCCGCGCGGGACGGCCATCGCCGGCGGCGGCTCGACCTTCCGCTCGCGCCGTCGTCGCCGGCCGGGCCCGCGGCCGTGCAGGAACTGCCACCAGACGAAGAACGCGACGGCCAGAACGAAGACGACGAGCGAGACCCACGCGTTCACGCGCATGCCCGCGAACTCGCGGGACGGATCGACGCGCACGTGCTCGAGGAAGAAGCGAAAGGCGGTGTAGAGCGCGACGTAGAGCGCGAAGAGCGCCGGCGGGCGGAATCGGAAGCGGCGGTCGAGCAGGAGGAGGGCGCCCGCCGCGGCCAGGTTCCACAGCCCCTCGTAGAGGAAGGTGGGATGGAACGTCTCGGAAGTCAGGTAGTCGTCCGGCCGGCGAACGAGCTCGATCTCGAGCCCCCACGGCAGATCGGTGGGCTTGCCGAAGAGCTCCTGGTTCCACCAGTTGCCGACGCGGCCGATCGCCTGCGCGACGAGCAGCCCGGGTGCGGCCGCGTCGAGCAGCGCGAGCGCGCTCACACCGGCACGGTGGGCGATGATCGACCCGACGATCGCGCCGGCGGCGATGCCGCCCCAGATCCCGAGGCCGCCCTCCCACACCGCGAACGGGCCCCACCACTCGTCCGGGACGTCCTCCCAGCTCGTGGCCAGGTGGTACAGCCGCGCCCCGACGATGCCCGCGCCGACGCCCCAGACCGCGACCCGGAAGATCAGATCCCAGTCGCCTCCCCGCGCCACCCAGCGGCGACCCGTGAGCCAGATGCACGCAGCGATGCCCGCCAGGAGCATCAGGCCGTACATGTGGATCGTCAGGGGCCCGAGGTCGAGCGTGCCGGACGAAGGTGAGGGAATCGAGGCGAGGTTCGACACGGACCTAGTGATTCTGCCCGCCCGCGCCGGATGGCGTCAGAATCTAGAGGAGGATCTGCAGGGCGAGCTCGGGCTCGCAGCCTGCGCGAAGCAGGTCGATCGCGTAGTGCAGATCGACATCCAGCCGGGCCGCGAGCACGGCGGCGGCCCCACGCTCGTAGCCGGCGCGCTCGAGCTCGCCGGCGCGCCAGCGCTCGATCCGCTCCTGCTCCGTATCCTGTGTCTTTAGCTCTGCCGCAGCCATTTCAGCATCCTCTGTGTCGTTGTACACGGTATTCGTCTTTCTGAACGCTGCGGATCCCCCGTTTTGGGGTGATTGAGATAAAGCTTCAGTAAAGCCTTTGCAAGGAGTGTCAGCGGAGTGGTCGCCGGTCCGCGATCGATCCGCGCCGCGGCGAAGTCGGGGCCCGGGACGCCGGGCCCCGACCCAGGTGCGCTAGCGGCCGATCGCCGCGGGCTGTGGCGCGCTGCGGCTGCGCCGCAGGAAGAGCGCGAGCGCGGCCGCCAGCAGCAACGCGAGCGCGATCCCGCCGACGGGAACCGTCGGGAAGGAGGACGGCGCGGTGACGGGGCCGACCTCGACGGGCTTGAACGTGTGGGTCTGGCTGTAGCCGTCGTCGATCTCGTAGACCCACATGCCGGCCGCGGGGAAAACGACCTCGGCGTGGTAGACGCCGGTCGTGCCCGTCGGCCTCGCCGCGAACTCGCGCACGTCCTCCCCGTTCCGGATCCGCACGATCGGCGAGAGCCCGTCGATCGGCGTCCGCCCGTGGGCCTTGACCGTGAGGTCCGTGGACCAGGTTCCCCCAGCGACCACGTCGTCACCCGGCAACGTGCTGAGCCCGACGGTCGCGAAGCCGCCGGCAGTAGCCGCGGGAACGAGAACGGCCGCGGCGAGAAACACGAACAGGATCTTCTTCATGGACCGACCTCCTTCTGAGAGCTGTTGCCCTCACTACACCGCTCGTGTCCTCCGGGGTCCATCAGACCGCGGTGATCACGACCGGCTTGAAGGTGTGAACCCGTGCGCAGGCCGCGTGCGGAAAGCCGTCGAACACGCCGAGCCTGTACCGGCCGGCGGCCGGGAAGACGACCCGGGCGCGGTAGGAGCCGATCCTGGCGGTCGGTCTGGCGCTGAAGACGAACAACTTTCCGGCGGCGTTGCGGATCCGCACCGCCGGCTTCGCGTCAGGCATGGGCGTTCGGCCGTGCTGGAGGACACGGATGGTCACGACCCACGGCCGCCCGGGCTCGAGCCCGGGCCGGGGGAGCGAGCTGAGACCGACGGTGGCCCAGCAGCCGGCCCTGGCGACGCCTGGAAGGGCGAGGCCGGCAACGATCAACAGCGAGAGGACGAGCTTTCTCATCGGAGACCTCCTCGGGATGACAGCTTCTCTACCCCGCTCGACCGCGGACGGTTCCCTACCGAACGGACTCGGCGAGCTCGAGCGCCTCGCCGGGCGACACGTCCGCCTCGAGGCGCAGCAGCAGCGGGCCTCGGTTCCACAGGAGCGTGTTGCCCGCGAGCGCCGTGCGCTCGTCGGTGACGTTCCCGTCGCCGTCCAGGAACATCACGTAGTGCTCCTCGCCCGAGACGAAGAGGCCGGGGGCGCCGTCCACGGTAACGCTCTCGATCGTCGTGCCGGTGCCGAGCGCCTTCTTGTGGAAGCCGTCCCAGACGGCGCCGCGGAACTGGGAGAGCACGAGGCGCGGCCGCTCGGCCGGGCCGTACACGAGCGAGGCGACGCGACCCGAGCGGACGTGGATCGCATCGGGCTCGCCGAGGTCGAGGAGCTCGAAGCCCACGCGGCGCTCCGCCTCCTCCCTGCCCACCCGGTCGCCGAGGTCGAAGTCGACCAGTTCCACCTCCGGCAGCGACTCGAGGCGCACGACGGTCGCGCCCTCGAGCCGGAAGAGCTCGAGGAAGCTGCTGCGCGCGCCCGGCGAGAACGCGAGCACGCCCGCCGCGACGGCAAGGAGGACCGCGAAGGCGAGCGCGAGCGGTCGAAGTCGGCTCGGCCGGGCGGGCTGCGCCCGGAGCGAACGCTCCACCGCTGCCGCGAGGTCCGGCGTCGCCGGGTAGTCGACCTCACCGCGCAAGGCCGCCAGCCGGAGCTCCAGCTCGCTCACGCGT
>Ga0136620_10000273_pt1 | contig 23337 bp, 20 predicted proteins | sample AntDrymUQ4162106_2_FD_104806 | JGI IMG/M metagenome (GOLD analysis project Ga0136620, IMG submission 104806) | Polar desert sand microbial communities from Dry Valleys, Antarctica - metaG UQ416 (21.06) | ecosystem: Environmental > Terrestrial > Soil > Desert | place: Antarctica: Dry Valley... | reverse complement strand
TGCAGCCCGACCGCGATCTGCATGTGCATCCATGCCATCCCCGCGTACGGGTTGGCCGCGAGCGTGCCGAGGACGACGAGCTTCAGCGGAGGCATCGCGTCAGTCGAGCGCCCGCTCGAGTAGTTCGGACGCGATCGCATCGGCTGCGAAGTGCTCCTGTGCCAGCGCCCGAGCGTGCGCGCACTGGGCGTCGTAGTCGGCCTCGACGGCCGTGAGTGCGTTCGCAGCTTCGTCGACGTCCCGAAACCGGAAGAGCCCTTCGGCGTCGGGCAGATACTCGCTCGAACCGGTGTGCTGGACGACTGCCGGCTTGCCGCTCGCCAGGTAGTGCAGCGTGCGATCGTGAATCATCGCGGTCTCCAGTCGAACGTAGAGCGGCTTCGCGCAGCTGAACTCACCGCGGGATCCCTGGACGTACGCTCGGTATTCGGCCGGCCCCCACGTTTCCTCCCACAGCGGGCGGACGTGCCAGCCGTGACTCTCGAGGCGTCTGCGTTCCGCTTCGTCGACGTCCCAGGGGCCGAGCGTCAGCGCGAGCTCGATCTCGGCCTCCGTCCGAGCCGGAACGTCGATGAACTCCAGGAACGCCGTCCGCTTCTCGTTGCTCACCGGCTCCCTGTTGAGCTCGACCCACTCGTCGGAGCCCCACCAGTTCGACACCGTCGTGTACCGATCGCCGCCGCCGTTCACACGAGGCCAGGCGCGAAGCGAGACCGGCGGCCTCGTATGCAGCCATGGCAGCCCGCAGTCAGGGATCCGCGACCCGCCCCGGCCGACGGTCTCTCCGATGGTGAAGTACAGGTCGTGCTCCGCGACGCGAAGCGTGCCGTCGCTCAGGCACAGCTGCACGACTCCCGGATCCTGATCCACGAAGGCCGAGCGGCGAAACCGCCCGACCACGTCCTCGTCGGAGTGGTAGGCGAGGTTGAGATAGAGATCGGACTCGGCCGCCGCGGAGTCCAGCGTGAGGTAGCCGTCCAGGCCGTCCCATGGGAGCGGCGTCCCTGTCGGCGAGGCGAGCGCGACTCGAGCCCGGACGTCGTGCTTGCGGAGGACCCCTTCGACGGCGGCGAGAAAGTCGTCGAGCCCGTCGGGAAACCGGGCGGGATCGACGCTCTCGAGCCAGATCACGTCACACCCCACGTCCTCGAGCCCGTGTACCCAGCTGAGATACAGCCAGGGGTGCCCGCCGGAGCGATTGAAGTACGAGATGCTCGCGGACACGCAGACGGTCGGCATCACTCGACCCCCGCCGAGGTCAGGAGATCCCCGAGGACACGCTCGGCCGCGAAATGCTCTTCGGCAATCGCCCTCGCAGCCGCTGCGTGGCGCCCGTACCGAGCAACGACGTCGTCAACGGCCGCGACGGCCCCGTCCAGGTCGCGGACCAGCAGGAGGCCCTCCCCGACCGGTACCCCGTCGCGAAAGCCCGTGTCCTGCATGACGACGGGACGTCCTGCCGCGAGATAACAGACACTGCGGTCGCTGAACCACCCGCTCCGCGTCGCCACGTATTGCTCCTTCGCCGCCGTGAACTCGCCGAGCGATCCCCGGATGTAGCGCCGGTAGGCCGCCGGGCTCTTCAGAAGGGCTGACGGACGGGTGCGCCATCCATGGCGCCGTAGCTCCGCCAGCTCCTCGTCGCTGATCGCCGAGACAGCGATTTCCAGTGGCACGCCGACCCGTTGCGCGGTGAGGAGAAAACGAGCGAACTCGGGGTGCTTGCTCCAACGCCAGACGCTCCCGTTCCAGCGGACGTCCTTGTCGGTGTGCCGCCATTTGGCGATCGTCGTCAGCGTTCGGTCCTCCGGCGGCTCGTCGGTCGCCCACCAGTCCACGACGACAGGAGGGCGTGTCGGGTGCCAGACGTAGCGCTCGAGCGGCACCGGACAATCGGCGCCCCCGAGGTTCTCCCCGTACGTAAAGAGGCAGTCGTAGGCGTCGAGCTCGCGAATCTTCTCGCCGTCGCCGGCCGCCACTCTGACCTGGTCGGAGACCGGGTCGGTCTGGACGTAGACGAGGCTGGCAATCGCGTCGTGGTGCGGCAAGAGCTCCTGCGCGCCGCAGACGTTCACGACGAGTCGCGCCCCGGCGTACAGCCGCTCGAGGCCTTCCCGGTCGAGCGCGCCCACGCAGGCCGTCGCTCCGGGCGGCCGCAGGACCCACCGGTCTCCGAGCCCGATCGCCTCCATGTATCGCGCCAGGTAGGTCGCGTTGGCCTCCGGTTCACGCGTCGGCTCGAAGGTCTCGGCGTGCAGCAGCGGGCGTTCGGACTCCTGCACGTACCAGACGTCGAAGCCGAGACGCCGGAACCCGGCCAGATAGTGCAGCGCCTGCCAGGTCATGCCGCCGAATGGATACGAGCCGAGGTAGCCCCAGACGACGAGCGTCCCTCGATCGGCGGGTGGGTAGTTCAGCGGGAGGTTCACGGGAGGGTCGCGAGGTCGTCGGCGAGCCAGCTCCCGTAGGAGCGGAGCTTGAAGTCGACGGCGGAGGCGACGGATTCTCCCTCGAGGTGGTGACGCGACCACGCCACGAGCGCCAAGTTTCGGAACACCCGACCGCAAGCGGCAAGCGTCGGGACGTCTGCGTCCCTCAGCGCGCTCCACCCGCCGGCGGCCTCGCGATAGCTGTTCGCGTCCACCGTCGCGAGATCGGCGGCGGGTGGCCCCCACCCCGCCGACTCCCAGTCGAAGGCAGCAAACACAGGTCCTTCTGGCGTCGATCGGATTCGCGCGTTCTTCGCCGCGAGATCACCGTGAACCAGCGTCGACGGCACCGTTGCCAGCCACTCCTCGAGCTCGGGCCAGCGTCCCTCGACCTGCGATAGCCGGTCCAGCAGCATCAGCAGGGCGGCCCGGCCTCGAACCGGGAGGCGATCGTTCTCCAGCCCTCGCTCGACCGCGCCCCGAGCGGCTCTGAGCACCTCCCGGTGATGCTGCGACCCTCTCTCCGGAAGTTGCCGCGCCGCGTCCGACGATGCCGCAGCCGCGTGCAGCCGGCCCAGCCATCGTCCCGCGGCGGCGCGATGGTCAGGACGCTCCGGATCGAATCGCTCTCCGTCGAGCTCTTCGAGGATGAGCCACACGGTGCCGTCTTCACCCTCGACCACGCCGAAGAAGCGGGGAGAGTCGACGCCGAGCTCGGAGAGGACAGTCTCGTAGACCGCCCGTTCTGTCGCTCCGGGATGCCCGCGTAACGGTTTCGCGATCACATCCGCGCTCAACGGCCCCGCCGCAGACAGTCGGACGACGCCGTCCACCGGTGCGGCGCGGAGCAGCGCCTCCTCGATCATCCTGCGACGAGGTCGAGCGCTGCAGCCGCCGCATGGAGGCGAGGCCACCGCTGCGCGCACTTCGCGCCGAGCGTCCAGTCCGCGCGCTCGCCGAGCCAGCGGAGCGCCCAGTACATGCGCGCGGCGGCCAACCGGCGGCCGAACTCGCAAGGGGGCAGGCCCGCCCAACGCGCCTCGACATAGGCCGCCTCGGCACGTTGCGCGAGGTCAGCAGGCCAGCCGTCGCAAAGCGCGGCGAGGTCGATCTCGCCGGACGCGACCGCGGCCGACTCCCAGTCGACTGGGAGGATCTGCTCGCCGCGGACGAGGACGTTATGAGGCGTGTATTCGCCGTGGATCACGGTCGGAGACTCGAGGAGGAGCGGCGCGGCGGTCGCCTCGAACGCGCGGCACACCTGCTCGAGCCAGCCGTGGCGGTCGCGAAGCGGCCCCGCGAAGGAGAGAGTTCTCCGAGCCCACCCGCCGTAGTACTCGGGGTCGTACGCACGAAGAAATGCGGGAGGTTCTTCAGCGAGCATCCCGTGGAAACCGCCGACCCATGTCGCCGCCGAGAGGAACGCAGGCACGGGATCCGTCCAGTCGAGCCTGACCGCGCCGTCGAGATACTCGGTCACGATCCAAGTTCGGTCGTCGATCGTCGTCGCCCCGAAGAAGGAGGGGCCCAGGCCTCTCGGCGCGAGCACCCGCTCGTACACGTCTGCCTCGTAGCGCGAGCCGGCCCGGTGTCCATGTGCAGCGTGCTTGTGGCTCAGGCCGTACTTGCAGAGGAGCGGAGGCTGCTCCACGCCGCCCACGAGGCAGCGGACGATCTCGCTCGGAAAGGTGCTCCGCTGCGGGTTCGGCTCGCGCCCGAACACCGTGACGCGGTCTCCGAAAACCTCGGTCAGGCGTCCGCACAGCTCCTCGTCCGCGGGGAACGTCGAACGGAACGCAACGCGCTTTGCCCTGTCGGCCTCCCATGAGGACTCCCACCCGAGCGCGGCCATCGCATCGCCCATGTGGGCGTGATATCGCTCGATCTTCTCGGGGGATTTGCGAGCCCACTCGTGGGTGAGCGGCCGGAGGATCTTCGCGTAGCGCGCCAGCTGCTCGACGGTCTCGGCGTCGACCGTTCCGTACGCGTCCCGGTACCGGGCGAGGTCGAGGCCGCGGATGAAGTCGACTGCGGGGAAGCCCCGGCCGGCCTTCTCCCAGTCGAAGACGATGACCACACTGCCCCGTACCTGGACGTTCGACGCAGCGAAGTCGCCGTGGACGAGCGTCGGCGGAACCTCCGTCTCGAACCGTTCGAGCTCGGGCCAGTACGACTCCAGGCGGTCGCACTGCTCGATCGCACGCCGGAGGATCGCCTCGCCGACCGCATCGAGCCGCTCTTCCCCGAGCCGCTGTACGACGGCGTCCCGGGCCCGCGCGAGCCGGCCGAGGAAGTACCCCACGCTCCGATCGGGAAGCGCGAACTCGTCGACGACCGCGGCCGCCAACCCGTGCAGGCTCCCGAGCCACGCGCCGACCGCCTGCGGATGCGACTCACTGTAGAACTCGTAGGGCACGCCGCCCGCGTCATCGAGGAAGAGCCAGTGGCTCTCCTCGCCCTCGAACGAGCCGAGATATCCGGAACCGATCTTCAGCGCCGGAAGCAGCTGTTCGTACACGACGCGCTCCACGGCGACGGTCTCGGGTTTCGCGCGCTTCGCGACGATGCGCCGATCGAGCCGGTAGACGCTCGACTTCTCGCGCTCGTGGACGAGCTCCACGTCACCGGCTTCCTGTCCCGAAACTTCGCGCCACGCCCGGGCCGCCGCGTCGGCGCCGGGGGCGACGATCGCGCTACCAGCCACCATCCTGCAGCGCCGCCTCGGCCTCGTGGGCGTACGAGTCGAGCTTCCCGACGATGCGGCTCACCCACGGCGAGGCCAGGTGGTCGCGCTCTCCGGGGATCGCCGCCAGGCACCAGAGAACTTGACCCACCGAGGCGGCGGCGTCGAACCAGGATCGCCCGACCGCGGCGCCGATGCGGGCTGCCTCGGCGCAGTACGACTCCGGATCGGCCAGCGCCAGATCGGTGACCGGGAAACCCCAACCAGCCGCTTCCCAGTCGAATGCAAGGACGTCGTCGCCGCGGAGACGGACGTTCTTGCCGGCCAGCCCCCCGTGGACGAGCGTAGGCTCGAACGCCCCGGCGAGCAGCTCTACCCGCTCAGAGCTCGCCTCGATACGGTCGCAGGCGCGCAGCAGAGTCTCGACGGCCTGCCGCCCGGCGCCCGTGAGCGCCGGATTCGCGGCACCGCAATCCAGGGCGCACCGGGCACGCGCGACCACGTCGAGATAGTGGGCGGCGTCTCGGCGCGGGAGCTCGACGCCCGTCCGCACCGAACGAGACGCCTCGTGCAATCGAGCGAGCCAGCGCCCCAGCCGTTGCCTGTCCAGGTCGGACGACGTCAGCCGCTCCTCGCCCGCGTCCTCGAGAAAGAGCCACGAGCGGTCGCCTTCCTCGAGGTAGCCGAGACACCTCAGGTGCGCCAGGGGCAGGTGCGCGAGCACCTCCCGGTAGACCGCCCGCTCCACGCGGGATGTCTCGCTCGCGGAACGCTTGGCGATCAGCGTCGACCCGGGGATGCGCAGCCGATACACATCCGACTTGCCAAGCTTGAGCACCTCGACGTCAACCCGGAAAAGGGGCTCGGCGACGCTAACCAAGGCGCGCCCCTTCGGGAATCAGACCGGAAAGAGGGCTTCCGACGACCCGGCCCTGCGCGAGCTCGATGCGATCGTCGCAGTGCTCGAGGGTCGAGAGCCGGTGGGCGATCATCAGCGTCGTCCGGCCGGCCATCAGGCGCTCCATCGCCTCCATGATCGCCGCCTCGGTGCGCAGGTCCACGGAGCTCGTCGGCTCGTCGAGGATCAAGATCGGCGCGTCCTTGAGGAATGCTCGGGCAAGCGAGATTCGCTGCCGCTCGCCCCCGGAGAGCCGCATCCCTCGCTCGCCCACGAGGGTGTCGTAGCCCTCGGGCAGGCGCTCGATGAAGTCGTGCGCATTCGCAGTTCGTGCGGCGGAGACGATCTCGGCGAACGACGCGCCGGGGCGTCCGTACTCGATGTTCTCGGCAACGCTCGTCGAGAAGAGAACGGGCTCCTGCAGCACGACCGCGAACTGATTACGCAGGTCGGGAATCCGGTAGCCACGCAGGTCGGCGCCGTCCAGGAGGATTCGACCCGAAGTCACGTCGTAAAATCGCATCAGCAGGCTCGCGAGCGTCGTCTTGCCGGATCCGGTCTCACCGGCGATGCCGAGCCGCCTGCCCGGCGCGATCGCGAACGAGACGTCGTGCAAGACCGGCGGCCCTTCCGGATAGGCGAACGAGACGTCCTCGAAGGCAATCGCGCCGCGGGCCTGCGCGATCGACCGGGCGTCCGGCCGCTCGGGAACGTCAGGGCTCTCGTCGAGAACGGTGAACGCGCGCTCCGCGCTCGCCAGAGACGACTGAAGCGTGGTGATGCTCTTCGAGATCTGCTTCAACGGAGCGTAGAGCTGCAAGAGATAGGCCATCACGAGCAGCAGGCTCCCGAGAGTGAGGGTGCCGGCTTGGACATGGCGAACGCCGATGAAGAGAACCGCAGCCGTCCCGACGACGGTCGTGAGGCCGATGAGCAGCGAGAACCCTCCGTCGAGGGCGGCGAGGCGGATGCGAGCGCGCATCCCCTCGCTCGAACGGGTGAGGAAGCGCTCGTGCTCGCGCTCCTCCTGTGCGAATGCCTTGACGACGCGCAGGCTGGTCAACACTTCCTGCACTACCGACATCGCCGCGCTCTCGATTTGCTTCGTCGCACGCCAACCGGGTCGCAGCCGGGCCCGCGACGCCCACGTGAGGGCGAACAGAACGGGAGCGACGCTCAGAGCGATCAGCGCGAGGGTCGCGTCGATCCGCGAGGTGACGTAGATCATCCCGGTCAACGTCAGGCCGGCAGTCACGAACGGCGCCACTCCGTAGAGCGCGACGTACTGGATCGAGGGCGCGTCGTACTGGATTCGATAGACGGCATCGGAGCTCCCGCGAGCGTCGTGATACGACAGCGAAAGCCGCTGTACGTGGCGGAACAGGCGAGAACGGAAGTCGAGCTGGAGCCGCTCGCCCGTGTATGCGCCGAGCACCGTGCTGATCAACAGCTGCAGCTGGTCGAGCAATGCGACCATGATCAGCAGCCCGACCGCAAATGCGAGCACAGCGGCGTCCGATCGAGTCAGCGCGTCCGGGACGATGGAATCGAGGAAGCCGGGGAGCGCCTCCTCCCCGACGACGCTGTCGACAGCGATCTTCAGCGGTACCGGAGTCAGGAGCGCGAGCGGCGTCGCCAGCAGGGACAGTGCGAAGACGCCGGAGATGTGGGCCCAGTACGGCCGGGCCTGGCGAAACAGGCGGCGATAGAGCACGAAGTCCCCGTAGCCGGACGCCTTCGCCCGGTCCCGCCGCCATCGATAGGCCGCGAGCATGGCAAGTGAGGTTCCTACCGCACAGGTCACGCCGAGCCAGGCCTGCGGCCCCACACGACCGACGGCGAGCCCCGCCGACGCCGCTCCGAAGAGTCCGACGGCAAGCAGGGGCGTCGCGGCGCTAGTCGTCAAACGTTTCATACGCTTCTTGCCGCGGCACGCGCGGCCGAGCGAGGGGGACATGCCGTCCCGGATGCAACTCCTCGAGCAGCGACCAGGCGGGCCGCCGATCGCCGCCTGGTCGGCGTCCGCGCGTCGTCGTCTCGAGCGCGGTCCGTATCGAGCTGCGAAGAACCACGGCCTCGCGCAGGGCGGCGATCGTGATCGCGACGAGCGCCGCCGCCGACATCCAGGCAGAAAACGGAAACAGAGAGGCCGCAAAGACGGCGATTCCGAGGAGGAAGGCTCGCGGGCGGAGCGTTGCTCGATGAAACGGTTGCCACCAGATCACGGCCGTCGTGATCCGCGCTTTGAGCAGTGGTCCCGAGGCGCATTCCAGATCCCAGGTCTTGTGTGCCGCGCCCGTCTGCACCCTGCAGCCTCGCCGGCCGAGTTCCGCGCGAAGCTCCTCCATCCAGGCTGCTCGATCTCCGGTCCACTCCGCCGAAGCGCCTTCGGGTTCGGAGGACGAGCGCTGCGTCAGGCGACCCCAGGCCCGGACGAGCGGCTGCGCCACATGGAGGAATCCGACCAGCAGGCGGAATCTCAGCGCGTGCGGCTCGCGGCGCTCCGGCCGCACCCCGGCGGCGACCGCGAGCCCGTACGCCAGCATGGCCGACACGGCGACGAGTGGGGCGAGCACCCACCAGAGCGACAGTGGGGCGAGAACACCGAGGAGCGCGACCATCGCGAGCGCAGGCAGGTGGGCCCCGGCCGTCGCCGACAGCATCTCTGCTCGCGGCGCGACGACCGGCTGGAACGGGGCTGTGCCCATCGAGCCGTGGTACACGAGCGGTCGCAGGAGCGTCGGCAGCAAGCGCGCTCCGCCGTAGATGAAGCCACTCCAGCGAGCCTGTCCGAAGCCGTTGAAGCGATGTCGGTGGCAGCCGGCAAGCTGCCGCTCGGCCCGGCCGTAGCCGCGTTGCTGCCGCAGGTATGCACGAACGCTGTCCCGGCGGTGGTGCCGGACCTGGGCCGCAGCCGAGAAAGCGACCTCCGCACCGTGTTCCAACACCTTCCAGCACACGTCGACGTCGTCTCCCGCCGTTCTGTATGTCGGGTCGAAACCGCCGATCGCCTCCAGCGCTTCCTTGCGGAACGCCATGTTGCAGCCGGGGACATGCTCCGCGCGGTCGTCCCCGACGAGGACGTGAACCGGCCCTCCCGGAGAGGCTGCGACGGCGCGCTCGGTGAATCCTGCGTCGGCCATCTGGAGGTTCGGGCCGCCGGTTGCGGCCACCCCGTCATCCTCGAGGGACAGCGCCAGGTAGTAGGGCCACTCCGGGTGGCACGCGGCGTCGGCGTCGAGGAACGCGACGATCTCACCGGACGCTGCGTCGATGCCGGCGTTTCGCGCGGCCGAGAGGCCCCGGTGCGGCAGCTCCAGCAGCCGCACCCCGGATCGCTGCGCGACCGTAGCTGTGTCGTCACTCGAGCCGTCGTCACAGACGATCACCTCGAGGGCTGGGTATTCGCAGCGAGTGAGCGAGTCCAGGCAACGGCTCAGCGTGCGTGCCGCATTGTGGGCACAGACGACGACGGAGACCGTCGGCCACTCCGGACGCAGTGCGTGCAACGACGACCGCGCCCATCGGGCAACGACGTCGAGCGCCGGACGGGGCCGACGATCGACGTCGGTCAGGCCGAAGCCCCATCCCTCGACGGCCTGCCCGCCCACCGCCCAGTCGTCCGTCCACGAGAAGACCGTCGCCCCGGCACAGCCGGCCTCGTCCACCAGGCGAAGCTGCCAGGCGAGCGAGTCCGCCTGCTCGTCGTCTCCGTGGACCTGTGCGGCCAGGCCCACCTCCGTGAGGAGCAGCGGGACGTCCCCGGCAACGACCTGGAGGTGGCGCAGATAGGCCCGGAGCTGTTCGGGGCGCTCCAGGAAGACATTGAAAGAGATGAGATCCTGGCCCTCGATTCGGAGGTACTCGGTGGTGGGGAAGTTCGCGTAGGTCACGAGGAGTTCCGGGTCTGCCTCGTGCGCCTCTTCGACCAGCTCGGAGAGCAGTTCCTCGACGGCCCGGATCCCGTGGACGCGGATGACGTCGCTCGGGACCTCGTTCCCGATCGACAGGGCGAGTATCTCGGGCCTGCCGGCGCAACGGTCGAGCGTCGTACCGAGCGCCCGCCGCGCAGAATCACGGATGCGACGTCGGGCGGCACGTCCCGGATGCGTCTCACAGCGCCAGTCGTCGTAGGCGATGCCAGCGAGGAGGCGAAGGCCGAATTCGCTCGACGCGGCGAGCACATCGGGGGGCGGCGACGTATACGTCCGGACGGTATTCAGCCCCGTGGCGGCCATCTGCTCGAAGTCGCGGTGGACCACCGACGGGAGGGGGAAGAGCTCACCGTCGGAGCGAGGCGCGAAGGTGCCGTACGTGGCGCCGCGCACACGAAAAGGGCGGCCGTTCAGCGCCAGGTGCTTCCCGTCCGTGGTGACCCGGCCGACGCCGGTTGTCGCCGCCCTGTGACTTCGCCTCAATTTTCCTCCCCCGAGTTGCCGCGCGCAAAAAGCCCTCTCCAGGCGGCGTCGGAGGGCAAACTCAGTGTAATTGCTACTGAGGCGTTTTCAAGTGGTGGAGCCGGCTACGGCTCGGCAGTCTTCGCGACATCCTGCTTCTTCTCCGGCTCCTTCTTCTCGGTCGACTCGGAGGGCTTCTCGCCGTCGCCGCGCGAGGCCTTGCGCCCCCCGCGCCCGTAGTCGGTCGAATAGAAGCCCGAGCCCTTGAAGTGGACTGCGACGGGGTGCAGGACGCGCACGAGCGGACCCTTTCCGCAGACCTGGCAACCCTCGGGAGCAGGCTCCATGATGCTGTGGAAAAGCTCGTAAACATGCCCTTGCGGGCATTTGTATTCGTAAATCGGCACCCCGGCAGAGGATAGCGAGGCGCCAGGAGGCCGCTCGCCGAGGCACCGGCCGTTACTTGCTTCGCTCCTCGAGTGTCTCCTGGTAGCAGGGCGCGCCTTCGAAGGCGGCAAGGCCCACGGGCCCCCCTTTTCTCCGGCGGCGACGCCTTCGGACGGTTGCCATCGCCGCGGAGGCGCCGAGGAGACCGCCGAGGGCGAACGACTTCAGCCTCCGCACCCTGTCCTCCGCGTCCATGCAAGCATCGTAGAGATGCCCGTCATCTGCACCCTCGGAGATCTCCTGCTCGACGTGGTGGTCAAGCTCTCGCGACCCCTTGCGGAAGGGGACGACACGCACGGCGAAACGCGGGCGGGCGCGGGGGGTCAGGCGGCTAACGTCGCAGGCTGGGCGGCGGCGCTCGGCGCGGAATCGCGCTTCATCGGCCGGCGCGGAGACGACACGGCCGGGGAGCTCGTAGCGGCCGACCTCGAAGGACGGGGCGTGCAGGTGCTCGGCCCGCCACCCGCCGGAAGAAACGGCGTCGTCGTCTCGCTCGTCGACCGCGACGGCAGCCGGACGATGGTCTCCGACCGCGGAGTTGCACCCCAGTTGGCGCCCGACGAGGTGGAGCCGGCCTGGTTCGACGGCTGCGACTGGCTGCACCTCTCGGGGTATTCGCTCATGCAGGAACCGATCGGGTCGGCGGCCGAAGAGGCCGTGCGGCTCGCTCGAGGCGGAGGGTCGCGGATAGGCCTCGATCTGTCCTCCGTCAACCTGATCCGCGAGTTCGGGCGGGAGCTGCTCTCGGAGCGGCTCGACCGAATCCGCCCCGACGCGGTCTTCGGGAACGAGGCGGAGCACGACGAGCTGTCCGTGCCAACGGAGAGGCGCATCGTCAAGCGCGGCCCGCGCGGCGCGACAATCGACGGACTGGATCTGCCGTCGGTTGCCGGTGACGTGCTCGACACCACGGGCGCCGGAGACGCTCTCGCCGCGGGCTACCTCGTGGGCGGCGCCGAGCTGGCGATGGAAGCTGCCGCCCGTTGCATCGCCAAGCTCGGGACGATGCCGTGATTCGAGTCTCGGACGAGGTTCGCGAGGCGAGCGCGGTCGTCGCTCTCGAGACGACGCTCGTCGCGCACGGCTTTCCACCCGGCGAAGGAGTCCAGGTCGCCCTCGAGAGCGAGCGCCGGGTGCGCGACGCAGGCGCGGTGCCAGCGACGATCGGGATCCTCGACGGCGAGATCCGAGTCGGGCTGAGCGAACGCGAGCTCGAGCGTTTCGGCCCCTCAGCAAAGAAGGCAGGGCCCCGCGAGCTCGCGTCGTGCCTCGTCTCGGGCGAAGTCGGCGCCACGACGGTTGGCAGCACGCTGGCCGTGTGCCGCGCCGCGGGCATCAGCTTTATGGGTACCGGCGGGATCGGCGGCGTCCATCGCGGGCCGGCCTGGGACGTCTCGGCCGACCTCCTCGAGTTGCTTCGGACTCCTTGCCTCGTCGTCTCCTCGGGCGCGAAGTCGCTCCTCGACGTCCCTGCCACTTGTGAGTTCCTGGAGACGCTCGGTGTCCCGGTGCTCGGATGGCGCACCGACTCGGTCCCACGGTTCTACGACGCAGCCGGCGGGCCCCCGGTGTCCGCGCGCGTCGACTCGGTGGACGAGGTGCTGCGGGTCTCGCGCGCCCACTGGGAGCTCGGGGGCTGCGGCGTCCTGCTCGCGCGACCGCCCGACACGAGCGTCGACGTTGACGATCTGATCGAGGAGGCCCTCGCGGAGGCCGAACGCTCGGGGGTGGCCGGTCAGGCAGTGACGCCGTTCGTGCTCTCGCGGCTCCACGAGCGAAGTGGCGGAGAGACGCTCGAGGCCAACCGTCAGCTCATCGCTGCGAACGCACAACTCGCCGCCGAGGTGGCGGTGGCGGCTGCTACTGCTGCCGGCGTGTCTTGAGCCAGTGGCGGATGAAGTAGACCGGGACGACGATCCCGGCTGCGAGGAATGCCGCCACGCCCCAGGCGGTGGCGTGCTTGTTCTGGCGTTTCTCGGCATGCGCGAAGACAGCCATTGCCGCCACCGTTGCGAGGGCGAGGACGAACAGGAGCTCCCCGAAGGTCAGGCGCGCCAGCTCGGACGCCCAGGGGCTACTTGACAGCGCCGAGAAACTCGTCGATCGAGAGCGCGGTCAGCGTTTGCAGCTTCGCACTCCCTCGGGCGCCGAGCGCGACCGAGACCTTCGCGATCGCGGCTGCGTCGGGCGCTTCCACGACGTTGATGAAGTCGTAAGGCCCGAGGGTCGCCCACTGGTGGAGAACCTTCGCGCCCAGCTCCTCGACGTCTCGGTTCACCTCGCGGAGGCGGTCGGGGTTCGCCTTCAGCGTCTGGACGCCCTGCGCTGTAAGGGTCGTCAGCAGGATGTAGGTCGGCATTGCGGCTCCTTCAGAGGATGGGGATCGGATCGGACTCTAAGGGCGCCGCGCCAACCGCGCTTCCTGGTCGAAGTAGAGCAGCGAAGCGGCGAGGAGGAGGAGCGGTGAAAGCATGAAGACGGCGATGAAGGCCGCAATGCCGCCCGTCGTCTCCCCGAACTGGATCAGCAGGTACTGCAGCATCAGGGCGGTCAGGGCCGCGACGATGGTCACGGCGGCCATCGAGCCCAGCGCATGGCCGTAGTCCACGCGCGCGAGTGTGATCGCACGGCCGAGCGCGGCACGGAGCGGCAGCCGCTCGACGACCACGACAGGCACGACGAGGCCCAGGAGCGCGAACCAGGCCAGCGCCGGGAGGAGCAGGAACCCGGCCAGGAACGGGACGGGCAGCAGAACGAGCCAGCCGGCGGCGAACGCCCGGAAGGCGGTCCCGGCGTCGACGCGGCGCTCCGAGGCGACTGCCGCGGCACCCACGTAGGCGATGCTGATCAAAGCGACTCCCGCCGTTGCCCCGAGCGCGTACCGAGTGCGGAGCGGGACGTCGTCCAGCCCGACGAGGGCCGCCATCACCGCCGTCGGCAGGACTCCGAGAGCGAGCGCCACGGGTAGCCGCCGGCCGTAGAGGCGCATCGACTCGGCAACGAGCTGCCCTGCGGTGCGCGTCTCGGGCGGGGCAGGAGGCGGTAGCTCGGGCACCCGGCAACGGTAACCGCCCTTCTCGGTCTCCTGTGCCGCGCAGCCTCGACGGGCTGGCAGCGCTGAAGGTCGACGCGCGGACGACAGCGAAGGCACAAGTGGAGCTGCCCCGGCCCGCACGAGCCGGAGCGCTTCCGAACGCGGATTCCTACGACGCCTTCGCCGTGGGGATATCCCAAGTAGCCGAGGGCACTGCCCCTACGCCGGCGCCCTTTTCGCCGGTCGGCCCACTGAACTTGATCCTGGAGTAGTTCAGGCTCACCTGCTCTTTGCCGCTGGCGTGCCCGATCCCGCATGCTCTCGACGATTAACCGCTCGCGGGCGCTGTCTAGACGGCGGCGGGCGCGGCCGCCCGGGCCTTCTCGATTGCGAGCCCGCCGTCCTCGACATCGACGCGCACCGTGTCGCCCTCGGCGAACTCGCTCTCGAGCAGCCGGAGCGCCAGCGGGTTCTCGACGAGGCGCTGGAGCGCACGCTTCAGCGGCCTCGCGCCGTAGGTCGGGTCCCAGCCGGCCTCGGCGATGAGCTCCTTCGCCTCGTCTGTGAGCTCGAGGCCGAGACCACGCTCGGCAAGCCGGCCGCGGAGCCGCCGGAGCTGCAGCTCGACGATCTCGCCAAGCTGCTCCCGGCTCAATGCGTGGAACTCGACGACCTCGTCGATCCGGTTGAGGAACTCCGGCCTGAAGAACTCGCGCATCGCCTCGGCCGAGCGCAGGTTCGAGGTCATGATGATCACGGTGTTGCGGAAGTCGACCGTGCGGCCATGGCCGTCGGTCAGTCGGCCGTCGTCGAGAATCTGGAGGAGGACGTCGAAGACCTCGGTGTGCGCCTTCTCGATCTCGTCGAGAAGTACGACCGAGTACGGGCGGCGCCGCACCGCTTCTGTCAGCTGACCGCCTTCGTCGTAGCCGACGTAGCCCGGCGGGGCGCCGATCAGGCGCGCCACCGTGTGGCGCTCCTGGTACTCGGACATGTCGAGCCGGATCATGGCGCGCTCGTCGTCGAACATGAACTCGGCGAGCGCACGGGCGAGCTCGGTCTTGCCGACGCCGGTCGGGCCGAGGAAGACGAACGAACCGATGGGGCGATGCGGGTCCTGCAGCCCTGAGCGTGCTCTGCGCAGCGCGTTGGCCACGGCCCCGATGGCTTCGTCCTGCCCGACGACGCGCTCGTGGAGCCGATTCTCCATGTGGATCAACTTCTGCGTCTCACCCTCGATGAGCCTCTCGACCGGGATGCCCGTCCAGCGCGCGACGACGGCGGCGATGTCGTCCTCGTCGACCTCCTCCTTGACCATCGGGTTCTCGACGACGGCGCCGTCCCGCTCGGCCAGCTCGGCCTCGAGCTGCGGCAGCTCGCCGTACCGGATCTCCGCGACGCGCTGGAGGTCTCCCGCGCGCTCGGCTCTGTCCGCCTCCATCTTCAGCTCGTCGATGCGGGTCATGACCTCTTTGACCCGCTCGAGCGCCTCCTTCTCGGTTCCCCAGCGGGCGGCCAGTTCGTTCCGGCGCTCCTGCGCCTCGGCGTGCTCGCGCTCGACCGGCTCACGCACCTCGGCGGTCTCCTTGCCCATCGCGGCCAGCTCGATCTCGAGCTGACGGACCCGGCGGTCGGCCTCGTCGAGCTCGATCGGCGACGAGTCGATCTCCATCCGGAGGCGCGACCCGGCCTCGTCGACGAGGTCGATCGCCTTGTCCGGGAGCTGCCGGTCGGCGATGTAGCGGTCGGAGAGCACGGCGGCTGCGACAAGGGCCGCGTCCCTGATTCGGACCCCATGATGGGCCTCGTATCGCTCTTTGAGCCCGCGGAGGATCGCGATCGTGTCGGGGACGGACGGCTCGCCGACGAGGATCGGCTGGAAGCGCCGCTCGAGGGCCGCGTCCTTTTCGATGTGCTTTCGGTACTCGTCGAGCGTCGTCGCCCCGATCGCGCGCAGCTCGCCCCGGGCGAGCATCGGCTTGAGCATGTTTGCCGCGTCGACGGCTCCCTCCGCCGCCCCGGCGCCGACGATGGTGTGCAGCTCGTCGATGAAGAGGACGATCTGACCCTCCGCGGACTGGATCTCGGTCAGGACGGCCTTCAGGCGCTCCTCGAACTCGCCGCGGTACTTCGAGCCGGCGAGGAGGGCTCCGATGTCGAGCCCCCAGACGCGCTTGCCCTTCAACCCCTCGGGGACGTCGCCGGCGACTATGCGCTGGGCGAGGCCCTCGGCGATCGCCGTCTTGCCGACTCCCGGGTCGCCGATCAGCACGGGGTTGTTCTTCGTTCGCCGGGAGAGGACCTGGATCACCCGGCGGATCTCCTCGTCCCGGCCGATGACCGGATCGAGCTTTCCCTCCTCCGCGAGCTCGGTCAGGTCTCGCCCGAACTTCTCGAGTGCCTGGTAGGTGCCCTCCGGATCCTGAGACGTGACCCGCTGGCCGCCGCGGACGTCCTGGAGTTTCGCCAGGAGCTCGGGGCGAGGGACGACGTCGAGCGCGAGCAGCAGGTGCTCGGTGGAGACGTAGTCGTCCTCCAACTCGCGGGCCTCGTCGGACGCCCGGTCGAGCATCTTCGAGAAAGCGGCGGAGACACGAGGCTGCTGCGCCCCACCCTGCACGGACGGCTTCCCGCGAAGCACCGTCTCGGCCTGAGCTCTGAGGGCGGCCGTGTCCGGCACGAGCTGTTGCGGCAGCTCCTGGTCGAGAAGCCCGAGCAGCAGGTGCTCCGGGTAGACCTCCGGGTTGCCCATCCGGCGCGCGAGCTCCTGCGCGGCGCCGACGGCCTCCTGCGACTTGAGGGTGAGCTTGTTGAAGTCCATCAGCAGTCACCTTTCGTCCAGATCGTGTTCTCGCTCGCTGAAAAGCAAGCGGGGCAAGGACGCAGGGAGCGTTCGTAGCCAGAGGCTACGGGCGCGACTGAGGACGCAGAACCGCGCAGCTTTGCAGGCGCAGCGAGGGCGCGAGGTGGGCGGAAGGGGGCTGCCATTCAGCGTCGGCTCCTCACAGGCAGCGTCGGCGCCCGGTAGACGACGAGCTCGCGCTTGTACTGCCGCTCGACGTCCCGGAGCTGCTCGCGCGCGTCGCGCTCCATCCGCTCCAGCCGGCGCCGCAGGCGGCGGAGCTGATCCTCGAGCTGCAGAACCATCTCGACACCGGCGAGGTTGAGCCCGAGCTCCGTCGTCAGTCGCTGGATCAGGCGCAGCCGCTCGAGATCGCTCTCCGAGTAGAGGCGCGTGTTGCCGGACGTGCGCTGCGGCCGGACGAGTCCCTTCTGCTCGTAGATGCGGAGCGTCTGGGGGTGCATGCCGACGAGATCGGCGGCGACCGAGATCATGTACCGAGGCCGGTCGTCCACTAGCTGACCTTCTTCAGCTCCTCGAGCAGCTCGCGCTGCTTCTTGTTCAGCTTCTTCGGCACCTCGAGCCGCAGGCGGGCGATGACGTCGCCCTTGCCACCCTTCAGCTTCGGCGCGCCGCGACCCTTGATCCGCAGCAGCTTTCCGTGCTCGGAGCCCGCGGGCACCTTCAGGGAGACGGCGCCCTCCGGCGTCGGCACTTCGATCTCGGTGCCGAGCGCGGCATCGGCAAGCGACACCGGTACCTCGACCTCGAGGTCGCTGCCGCGCCGCTTGTAGACCGGCGAGTCCGCAACACGAGTCACGACGAAGAGGTCGCCGGTAGGCCCTCCGCTCCGCCCGGCCTCGCCCTTGCCTTTGAGACGGATCCGCGTCCCGTCGAGGACGCCCGCCAGGATCTTCACCGAATAGCGCTTCGTGCCGCGCTCCCCGCCGGTGCCACGACAGGCCCCACATGGATCCTCGATCACTGTCCCGTTCCCGCGACAGCGAGCGCACGGCTGCGACAGGGCAAAGAGCCCTTGGCTCTCCGAGGTCACGCCTCGGCCGCGGCACTGCGGGCAGACCTTCGGCGAGGTGCCGGGCTTCGCGCCGGAGCCACCGCACTCGCGGCAGGCCGTCTCGACGTCGACGGGGATCTTGGTCTCGATCCCGCGCAGTGAGTCCTCGAACGAGAGGTTCACGTGAACCTCGAGGTCGGCTCCGCGCTCCGCGCGCGAGCGCTGCTGTTGCGCTCCACGTCCTCGCCCGAAGATGCCCCCGAACAGGTCGCCGAGGTCACCGGCGTTGAAGTCGCCCTCGAAGTTGAAGCCGCCGCCGCGCGGGTCGAAGCCCGGCTTCCCGTCCGCCGAGCCGAACCGGTCGTACGCCTTGCGCTTCTCCGGGTCCGAGAGGACGTCGTAGGCCGTCTGGATCTCCTTGAACCGCTCCTCGGCCGCACCGTCGCCAGGGTTCTTGTCCGGATGGTGCTGGCGCGCCAGCTTGCGGTAGGCCTTCTTGATCTCGTCGGCTGAAGCGCCCTTCGGGACGCCGAGGGCGGCGTAGAGGTCCTTGGCCGCCGTCGCCACGCTACGCGTCCTGGGGTGGCGCCTGCGGCGCTTCCTCGGATGGCGCAGGCCCGGCGATCACGACTCTCGCGGGCCGAAGCACGCGGTCGCCGAGCCGGTAGCCCTTCTGGAGAACCTCGATCACCATGCCCTCCTCGGCCTCCGAGGGTTGCGAGAGCAGCGCTTCGTGGACGTGCGGATCGAACTTGCCCTCGGTCGAGACCTGCTCGAGCCCTTCCTTGCGGAGCGCGTCTGCGAACGAGCGGGCGACGAGCGCCACACCCTCCTCGAGTTTCGCCCCCTCGTGGGCCTCTGCGGCTTCGAGCGCGCGCTCGAGGTCATCCATGACCGGTAAGAGCTCGTTCACGAGCCGCTCGTGGGCTCGCGCGACCAGGCTTTGCTGGTCGCGCGCCGCCCGCTTGCGGTAGTTGTCGAACTCGGCCTGAACCCGCTGGAGGGTGTCCAGGAGCTCATCCCGCTCGCGCTGAAGGCCTTCGAGATCGTCGAGCTCATCGACCTCTTCGACCTCGGTGTTCTCGACGTCCTCGGCCATTACGAGGTCTTGGCCTCTTCCTCGTCGATGATCTCGTAGTCGGCCTCCTCGACGACCTCGTCGTCGGAGCTGCCCGAGGCACCGTTGCCTCCGTCGCCGGGTGCAGACTGCGCCTGTTGCGCGCTGGCCTGCGCGTAGATCGCCTCGGCGAGCTTCTGCGAGGCCTCTTGCAGCGCCTCGGTCTTCGCGCGGATCTCGCCGACGTCCTCGCTCTCGAGCACGCCCTTGAGCTCCATGATCCGGCCCTCGATCGTCGAGGCGTCGGACTCCTCGAGCTTGTCGCGATGCTCCTTGAGCGTGCGCTCGGACTGGTAGGCGAGCGACTCCGCCTGGTTCCGGGCGTCCGCGAGCTCGCGAAGGTTGCGGGCCTCGTCGGCATGCGCCTCGGCGTCGCGGATCATCTGCGCGACCTCCTCCTCCTTGAGCCCCGAGCCGCCCTCGATCCGGATCTGCTGCTCGTTGCCGGTGCCGAGATCCTTGGCGGAGACGTTGATGATCCCGTTGGCGTCGATGTCGAAGGCGACCTCGACCTGCGGCATGCCCCGTGGCGCCGGCGGGATCCCGACCAGCTGGAACTTGCCGAGCGTCTTGTTGTAGAGCGCCATCTCCGACTCGCCCTGAAGGACGTGCACCTCGACCGAGGGCTGATTGTCCTCGGCGGTCGAGAACGTCTCCGACTTCTTCGTCGGGATCGTCGTGTTGCGCTCGATCAGCTGCGTGAACACGCCGCCCTTCGTCTCGATTCCGAGGGAGAGCGGGGTGACGTCCAGCAGCAGGATGTCCTTGACCTCGCCCTTGAGGACGCCGGCCTGGATGGCCGCCCCGACGGCGACGACCTCGTCCGGGTTGACGCCCTTGTGCGGGTCCTTGCCGACGACTTCCTTGACCTTGTCGACGACCACCGGCATGCGGGTCATGCCGCCGACGAGGACGACGTGATCGATGTCCTTCGCCTCGAGCCCCGCGTCCGAGAGCGCCTGCTTCGTCGGGCCGACCGTGCGCTCGAGGAGCTCCGCGGTCAGCTCGTTGAGCTTGGCGCGCGTCAGCTGGAGGTCGAGGTGCTTGGGGCCCTCCGGCGTTGCGGTGACGAACGGCAGGTTGATCTGGGTCGTCATCGTCGACGAGAGCTCGATCTTCGCCTTCTCTCCCGCCTCGTAGAGCCGCTGGAGCGCCATCTTGTCGGCGGCGAGGTCGATGCCCTGATCCTTCTTGAACTCGGCGACCATCCAGTCGACGATCGCCTTGTCGAAGTTGTCGCCGCCGAGGTGGTTGTCACCCGCGGTCGACTTGACCTGGAAGAACCCCTCGGCGAGCTCGAGCACGGAGACGTCGAACGTCCCGCCGCCGAGATCGAAGACGAGGACGGTCTGCTCCTCCTCCTTGTCGAGCCCGTAGGCGAGCGCAGCGGCCGTGGGCTCGTTGATGATCCGGAGGACGTTGAGCCCGGCGATCTTGCCGGCGTCCTTGGTCGCCTCGCGCTGCGCGTTGTTGAAGTAGGCCGGGACGGTGACGACGGCGTCCGTCACGGACTCTCCGAGATACGCCTCGGCGTCGGCCTTCAGCTTCTGGAGGATCATCGCGGAGATCTCCGGCGGGGCGTACTCCTTGCCCCCGGCTTTGACGCGGACGTCGCCGCCGTCGCCGTCGACGACCTCGTAGGCGACGATCTTCATCTCCTCCGAGACCTCGGATCGCTTCCGCCCCATGAAGCGCTTGATCGAGAAAATCGTGTTCTGGGGGTTCGTGACCTGCTGACGCTTTGCCGGCGGGCCGACGAGCCGCTCGCCGTCGCCCGTGAAGGCCACGACGGAGGGCGTTGTCCGCCCGCCCTCGGCGTTCGGGATCACGGTGGGCTCACCGCCCTCGAGCACCGCCATGCAGGAGTTCGTTGTGCCTAGATCGATGCCGATCGTCTTTGCCATGTGTGCGTTCCCTCCGTGGAGACTTGGGTGTGGGTAACCGAAGAAATCTAAGCCTGAATGTAGCAGGTTGTCCCGCTCGTGGGCTCTCTGAGAGCCCTGCCGTACGACCGCCTCGGGTAAGAGGGCGGCCCGGAGCCCAGGCTCGCCGGTACGCTCCCCTGCGCCCGTGGCTGACCCTCGTGTCCAGGAATACGCCCGCCTGCTCGTCGAGCGGTCGATCGACGTTCAGCCGGGATGGCAGGTCATGGTGATCTCCCAGCCGGCCGCCCGGCCGCTGCTCGAGGAGGTCGTCCGGCTGATCGCTCGCCGCGGCGCGTACCCGCTCGTGCGATTCAGCTACACGATGGAGCAGCTGCCGTTCCTCTATACCTGGGCCGAAGAGGCGCCGACGGAACTGCTCGAAGAGGTCGCCCCCGCCGACGAGCACGTGTGGAACACGATCGACGCCTGGATGCTCCTTGGCGCCCCGGAAAACTCGCGGGAGGGAGCGGACATCCCGTCGGAACGGCGCGACGCCGTCCACAAGGCGCACGCTGCCTTCCTCCAACGTCGGCTCAGGATGGAGATCCCCTGGGTCACCTGCCGTTTCCCGTGTCCTGCGCTGGCGCAGGAGGCGGGGATGGGGCTCCGCGCCTTCGAAGAGTTCATCTATGGGGCCTGCCTCCTCGATTGGGATGCCGAAGGCGAGAAGATGAAGAGGATCAAGGACCGCTTCGACCAGGCGAGCGAAGTGCGGATCGTCGGCGCCGAGACGGATCTCCGATTCAGCCTCGAGGGCCGGACCGGCGAGGTCGACGACGGCCACGCGAACATGCCGGGCGGAGAGGTCTTCTACAGCCCGGTCGAGGAATCGACGGAAGGCGTGGTCAGCTTCATCGAGTACCCCGCCTACCAGGAGCCCGACCTCGTCGAGGGCGTCCGCATGCGCTACGAGGGCGGCAAGGTCGTCGACGCCTCTGCGACCGCGAACGAGGATGCGCTGATCACCAAGCTCGACCGGGACGAAGGAGCGCGGATCCTCGGCGAGTACGGGATCGGCTGCAATCCCGGGATCCAGCGGTACATGAAGAACACGCTCTTCGACGAGAAGATGTACGGCACGATCCACCTCGCGGTCGGCGCCGGCCTCCCCACGATCGGCGGCAAGAACGTCAGCGCGGTTCACTGGGACATGGTCAAGGACCTTCGGAACGGGGGACGCATCGAATGCGACGGCGAGGTCGTCCAGCTCGATGGTGAGTGGCAGTTCTGACCCCGTAGAGCTCGCCGATCACGACCCCAGCTGGGCCGAGCTCTTCGAAGAGGAGCGCGAACGAATCGGCGGGATCTTCGACGGACAGGCGGTCGGCATCGAGCACATCGGCTCCACCTCGGTGCCGGGACTGTGCGCCAAGCCGGTCGTCGACGTCCTCGTAGGGCTGCGCGAGCTCGGGCCCACGGACGAGCAGATCGGCGAGATGGATCGCCTCGGATACGAGTACCTGGGCGAGCACGGAATCCCCGGCCGCCTCTTCTTCCGGAAGTCGCCGCGGACGCATCACGTCCACGTCGTCGAGCATGGCGGCGAGCACTGGCTGCGTCACCTCGCTTTCCGCGACACGCTTCGGAGCGATCCGGCCGAGGCCGCCCGCTACGACGAGTTCAAGCGGCGGCTCGCGGCGGAGGGGCACTCGCGAGACAACTACACGGAGCTGAAAACGCCCTTCATCCGGGAGGTCGAGGCGCGGGCTCGCGCGAGGGGCCCCCGACCACCCGCCTGAGCGCAGCGGCCGCGGCCGGCTCGGCCATCAAGATCCCGGCGAAGATCACGGCGCAGCCCGCGAGACCGATCGCGCCCAGCCGGTCGCCCGCGAAGAGGTAGCCGGCGACCCCGGCGAAGACCGCCTCGAGCGAGAAGATGATCGCGATCCGCGTCGCGCTGACACGCCGCTGCGCCCAGACCTGGACGAGCAGCGCGAAGGCAACGGCGAAGAGGCCCGTGACGAGCAGCGCCGCCCAAACGGTCGTCCCCCGGGGAGGGGAGAGATCGCCGAGCGCGAGCGCGACCGCCCCGAAGAGCGCGCAGGCCGTCGCAACCTGGACGAACGTCAGCGCGAAGACGTCGTACCGGTTGGCATAGCGTCCCACCATCACGATCTGCAGCGCCTGCGCCAGGGTGCTTGCGAGGACGAGGAGGTCACCAGATGCGGAGCTCTCCGGCATTCCGGAGAGCATCGCCAGACCGACGATTGCCAGGCCCACGGCGAGCCAGAGCTCGCGTGAGATCCGCGTTCGGAAGAGTGCGAGCGCCAGCAGCGGCGTGAAGAGGACATAGAGGCCGGTGATGAACCCCGTGTTCGTCACCGTCGTTCGCTCGAGGCCCGCAGTCTGCAACCCGATCCCCAGGGCGACGAGCACTCCCAGGACTCCCCCCGCGCGGAGCCCACCGCGTCGGAGGCCACGAAACCGGCCGAGGGCGAGAGGCGCAAGTGCCAGACCGGCGATCGCGTAGCGCACCGCGAGAAAAGCGAAGAGCGGATAGAGCTCGACGGCGTCCTTGACCTGGACGAACGTGAGACCCCAGACCGCCGT
>Ga0136620_10000271_pt1 | contig 23398 bp, 19 predicted proteins | sample AntDrymUQ4162106_2_FD_104806 | JGI IMG/M metagenome (GOLD analysis project Ga0136620, IMG submission 104806) | Polar desert sand microbial communities from Dry Valleys, Antarctica - metaG UQ416 (21.06) | ecosystem: Environmental > Terrestrial > Soil > Desert | place: Antarctica: Dry Valley... | reverse complement strand
AGCGTGATCTCCGACGGCATCCAGTCCAGGCCCTCGGCGGGCATGCAGTACTCGCAGCGCAGGTTGCACCGGTCTGTCAGCGAGACGCGCAGATCGGTGGCCAGCCGGCCGTGCCGATCTGCCAGCCCACCGCTGGTCGGCACCCCGGCCGGCGCCGCGTCCAGCACCGAGAGGTCGTCCATCCCGCCATCGTACGGGCCGGCCGGTACCGTCGGACGGTGTACCGCTTCCTGCTGTCCGGGCGCTGGGTGGCGCTCGGGCTGGTCGCGGTCGTTGTGGCCGCGGTCTGTGCCCAGCTGGGGCTGTGGCAGTTCGAGCGGCTTGGCGAGCGACGCGCCGACAACGCAACCGTCGAGTCGAACCTGGACGCCGCGGCGGTCCCACTTGCGCAGCTGAGCCCCGTGGACGCGCCGCTTCCCGACGGCGTCGAGTGGCGCCAGGTGAGCCTCAGCGGGACGTACGACGCCGACGCGGAGATCCTGGTGCGCTACCAGACCCGCGGACCGCTGCGCGGGGTCGACGTGGTGGTCCCGCTGCAGCTGTCCGACGGCAGCCTGGTCCTGGTCGACCGCGGCTTCCTGGAGTCCCCCGCTGGCACGCCGGACCGCGCCGCCGTGCCTTCGCCGCCCGCCGGCACGGTCGAGGTGACCGGGTGGCTGCGCGCGGACAGCGATGCGCCCGAGGAAGCCACCGACCCGATCGACGGCACGGTCCGCGCGGTGTCGTCCGCCGCGCTCGCCGACGAGCTGGCCGCTCCACTGCGGGCCGGCTGGGTGCTGGCGGTCGAGGAGCAGCCGGCGGCAGAGGGCACCGGCCTGGTCGGGCCGGAGGAGCCCGACCTCGGCACCGGCCCGCACCTATACTACGGGCTGCAGTGGTTGTTCTTCGGCTTCCTCGCGCTGCTCGGGTACGCGTGGTTCGCATACGACGAGGCGCACCCCCGCCGTCGATCCCCTGGACGGGAGGTGGATTCGATTGGCCGGGCTGATCGAGGACTACGCGTTACTGGGTGACACGCACACGGTGGCGCTGGTCGGTCGCGACGGCGCGATCGACTGGCTCTGCCTGCCGAGGATCGACTCGCCGGCCTGCTTCGCGGCCCTGCTGGGGGACGAGGACGACGGCCAGTGGCTGCTCGCGCCGGCCGTGGGCGGGCCGGCGACGAGGCGGCGCTACCGCGGACCGACGCTGGTGCTCGAGTCCGAGTGGGACACCGACAAGGGGACCGTTCGCGTGCTGGACATGCTGCCGCCGCGTGACCAGGCCCTCAACGTCGTCCGCATCGTCGAAGGCGTGTCGGGAACGGTCGAGATGCGGTCGGAGCTGCGGCTCCGTTTTGACTACGGCCAACGGATCCCGTGGGTGCGGCACCTCGACGACAACCAGCTCGCCGCGATCGCCGGGCCGGACTCGGTGACGCTGTGGTGCGACACGCCGACCCACGGCGAGGGCTGGTCCACGGTCTCGGAGTTCAGCATCGACGCCGGACAGCGGGTGAGCTTCGTCCTCACCTGGCGCCAGTCCCACGAACCGCCGCCTACGCCGATCGAGCCCGCCGACGCGCTCCAGCGCTCCATGGACTTCTGGGAGGACTGGGCCGAGCGAGCCGACCTGCCCGGCCGGTGGCGAGACGTCCTGCTGCGCTCCGTACTCACTCTCAAGGCACTCACGTACGAGCCCACCGGCGGCCTGGTCGCGGCAGCGACGACATCGCTTCCGGAGGCCATCGGGGGGGTCCGCAACTGGGACTACCGCTTCTGCTGGCTGCGCGACGCTGCGATGACGTTGGCGTCGATGATCCGCTGTGGCTACACCGACGAGGCGGACCAGTGGGCGAGCTGGCTCCGGCGGGCGGTGGCCGGCCGGGCGGAGGACGTCCAGGTGATGTACGGCGTCGCCGGCGAGACATCGCTGCCGGAGCGCGAGCTGGGCTGGCTGGCGGGCTACGAGCAGAGCGCGCCGGTTCGGGTGGGTAACGCAGCTGCCAAGCAGCTGCAGCTGGACGTGTTCGGGGCGGTGCTGGACGCCCTCGACCTGGCCCGCCGCAACGGGGTCGTCGAGGATGACGACTCCTGGGAGCTGCAGGTACGTCTGGTCGAACACCTGGAGACGATCTGGGAGGAGCCGGACCACGGACTGTGGGAGGTGCGCAGCGAGCCGCGGCACTTCGTGCACTCCAAGGTGATGGCCTGGGTGGCGTTCGACCGGATGGCCGAGGCGGCGAAGGCCAAGGAGATGGACGAGCAGGCAGCGCGGTGGCGGTCGCTCGCCGACGATGTGCACGAGCAGGTCTGCGGCAAGGGTTTCGACCCCGACCGGAACACGTTCCTGCTCGCCTACGACAGCGATGCGCTCGATGCTTCGTTGCTGCTGCTGCCTCGCCTTGGCTTCCTACCTCCGGACGACCCCCGCGTGGTGGGCACGATCGATGCGGTGCAGCGGGAGCTGTCCGTCGACGGCCTGGTGCTGCGGTACCGCATGGACGACGCCGGCATGGAAGACGGGCTGCCCGGTGTGGAGGGCACCTTTGTCGCCTGCTCCTTCTGGCTGGTCGAGGCGCTGTGCCGTATCGGGCGCACCGACGAGGCGGTGGAGCTGTTCGAGCGGCTGCTCGAGCTGACCAACGACGTCGGGCTGCTGGCGGAGGAGTACGACGTCACGGCCGGCCGCCAGCTCGGCAACTTCCCGCAGGCGTACAGCCACCTGGCGCTGGTCAACGCCGCGCTCGCCCTCGACCAGTCCTGACCCAACCGGCGATCCGCGGCAAATGGTCCCCTCATCCGCGGCAAATGGTTCCGCCATCCGCGGCAGGTGGTCACACACCGGCTAAGCCACGATGTTCATTTTGCCGCGGATCGCACGACCGTTTGCCGCGGATCGGCGTTAGGTGGAGGCGCGGACGAGGGCTTCGAACAGCCGAGGGTCGGTCCCGACCTCCGGGTGCCACAGCACCCCGACACAGAACCGCGCGGTCGGGTCCTCCACCGCCTCCAGCACGCCGTCGTCGGCCCACGCCACCGGCTCCAGGCCGGGGTGGGTGAGTACCCCCTGGTGGTGGTAGGAGGACACCTCGACCTGGTCACCAAGGATGCCTGCCAGCCGCGAGCCGGCTGCGATGTCCACCGAGTGAGCGCCGTACTCGCCACGACCGGGCCCGTGGACCTTCACGCCCAGCCGGTCCGGCAGGTGCTGTTCCAGTCGACCACCGGCGGCCACCACCATCACCTGCATCCCGCGGCAGACCCCCAGCACCGGTAGGTCGCGCTCACGGGCCGTTCGGACCAGCGCCAGCTCGGTGCCGTCTCGATCCGGGCGCGGCGGCTGCACCGACGCGTGCGCCGCCTCCCCGTACCGCGCCGGGTCCACGTCGGCACCACCAGCCAGCAGCAGCCCGTCGAGCGGGCCGAGCATCGAGTCGACGACATCGGGCGTTGGCTCCGATGGCGCCGGCGGCAGCACGACCGGCAGGCCGCCAGCGCCCCGCACCTGCTGCACGTACGTCAGCGGCACGATCGTCGCAGGAAGGTCGCGCCAGACCGCCCACGACGCCGGCTCGACGTACGCGGTGATGCCGATGACCGGGCTCATCTGCCGGTCACAGCGGTGTCACGTATGAAGCGCTGATCCCGCCGTCGACCAGGAACGTCGAGGCGTTGACGTAGCTGGACTCGTCGCTTGCCAAGAACAGCGCCGCGTTGGCGATCTCGACCGGGTCGGCGAAGCGACCCATCGGCACGTGCACGAACCGGCGCGACGCCCCCTCCGGGTCGGACGCGAAGAGCTCGCGCAGCAACGGGGTGTCGACCGGCCCGGGGCACAGCGCGTTCACGCGGATCCCGTCTCGCGCATACTGCACCCCGAGCTCGCGTGTCATCGCCAGCACCCCGCCCTTGCTGGCGGTGTAGGAGATCTGCGATGTCGCCGAGCCCATCACCGCGACGAATGAGGCGGTGTTGATGATCGACCCGCGACGCTGCTCGAGCATCGTCGGCAGCACCGACTTGCAGCACAGGTAGACACCGGTGAGGTTGACCTCCTGCACCCGGTTCCACGCGTCGATCCCAGTCGCGAGGATCGACTCGTCGTCGGCCAGCGCGATGCCGGCGTTGTTGAACGCGACGTCCAGGCCACCGTAGCGATCCACCGCGACCGCGACCATGGCGGTGACCTGCTCGGCGTCGGTGACGTCGCAATGCACGTAACGTCCCTGCACCTCGTCGGCGACCTCCGCGCCCCGGTCGTCGTCGAGGTCGGCCAGCACGACGTTCGCGCCTTCAGCGGCGAACCGGCGCACGGTCGCCAGGCCGATGCCGCTGCAGCCTCCGGTGACCAGCGCGGTCTTGCCCGCGAGCCTTCCGGTCCGCTCCTCCGCCATCAGTTCAGCCCTCCGTGCTGATGAACACGTTCTTGACGTCACTGAACGAGTCCAGCGCGTCGGGTCCCAGCTCCCGCCCCAGCCCGGACCGCTTGAACCCTCCGAACGGTGTGGAGTACCGCACCGACGCGTGCGAGTTGACCGACAGGTTGCCCGCTTCTACGCCGCGCGCAACCCGTAGGGCTCGACCGACGTCTCGGGTCCAGATCGACCCGGACAGCCCGTACTCGGTGTCGTTGGCCATCGCGACCGCGTCCGCTTCGTCGTCGAACGGCAGCACGGCCACGACTGGCCCGAACACCTCCTCGCGCCAGATCCGGTCCTGTTCGTTCGCCGGCAAGACCACCGTCGGCGGGTACCAGAAGCCCGCGCCAGCCGGTGCATCGCCGCGGAACGCGACCGACACCCCGTTGCCGTCCCCGTTGCCGTCAACGTATGCGGCGACCCGGTCCCGCTGCGCCGCACTGATCAGCGGCCCCATCTCGGCGGCCTCGTCGGCCGGGTCGGTCACCCGTACGGACGCGACGGCCGGCTCGAGCAGCTCCAGGAAGCGGTCGTGGACGCTGCGCTCGACCAGGATCCGGCTGCGGGCGCAGCAGTCCTGGCCGGCGTTGTCGAAGACCCCGTACGGCGCCGTCGCCGCCGCCCGCTCCAGGTCGGCGTCCGCAAACACGACGTTGGCGCTCTTGCCGCCGAGCTCGAGCGTCACCCGCTTCACCTGCTCGGCGGCCTGCGCCATGATCCGGGTCCCGACCTCGGTCGACCCGGTGAAGCAGATCTTGCGGACCTGCGGGTGGCGAACGAGGCGCTCCCCGACCACCGACCCCTTGCCCGGCAGCACGGTCAGCACGCCCTCCGGCAGCCCCGCCTCGAGCGCGAGCCCGCCGATGCGGATCGCCGTCAGCGGGGTCATCTCGGCCGGCTTGACCACCACGGTGTTGCCGGCGGCCAGCGCAGGCGCCATCCCCCACGCCATGATCGGCATCGGGAAGTTCCACGGCACGATCAGACCGACCACGCCGAGCGGCTCATTGAACGTAACGTCCACGCCGCCGGCGACCGGGATCTGCCGCCCGAACGCGCGCTCCGGAGCGGCCGCGTAGTAGGTGAGGACGTCGCGGACGTTGCCGGCCTCCCAGCGGGCGTTGGTGATCGTGTGGCCGGCTCCGACCACCTCCAGCCGGGCCAGCTCGTCGACCGCGGCGTCGACCGCGTCGGCGAATCGACGGAGCAGCCGGCCGCGGTCGGCGGGATCCACCGAGCGCCAGTGGCCGTACGCGTCGTGGGCGGCAGCGACTGCCGCGTCGGTTTCCTCGATCCCCGCGAGCTGCACCGTTTCGACCGGGCGCTCGGTGGCCGGGTTGACCACCTCGTACGTGCTCGCCCTCACAGCCGCTCGAACCCGCGTACGCGCTCCCAGTCGGTGACCGCCGCCTCGAACGCTCGGAGCTCGACATCGGCGGCGTTCACGTAGTGGGCGACGACGTCGTCGCCGAACGCCTCGTGCGCCAGCGCGGAGTCGGCGAACAGGTCGCGCGCCTCGCGCAGCGTCGTCGGCACGTGTGGTGCGTCCGAGGTGTAGGCGTTGCCCTCCATCGGCGGGCCGAGCGGCAGCTCCCTGTCGATGCCGTGCAGGCCGGCGGCCAGCATCCCGGCAAGCGCGAGGTACGGGTTCACGTCGCCGCCAGGCAGCCGGTTCTCGACCCGCAGCCCGGGACCGTGCCCCACCACCCGCAGCGAGCAGGTGCGGTTGTCGTTGCCCCAGGCGACCGCGGTGGGCGCGAAGCTGCCCGGCTGGAACCGCTTGTACGAGTTCACGTTGGGCGCGTACAGGAGGGTGAGCTCGCGCATGGTCGCCTGCAGCCCCGCGACGAAGTGCTCGAACAGCGGGGTGGGCCCGTCGCCCTCGTCGAAGACAATCTCGCCGCCGGGTCCCCGCACGCTCATGTGCAGGTGGCAGGAGTTGCCCTCGCGCTCGTCGAACTTGGACATGAAGGTGAGCGCCTTGCCGTGCAGGGAGGCGATCTCCTTGGCGCCGTTCTTGTAGACCGAGTGCTGGTCCGCCGCGCGGGTCACCTCGTCGAACCTGAAGGCGATCTCGTGCTGCCCGAGGTTGCACTCCCCCTTCGCGGACTCCACCACGAACCCGGCCGCGTGCATCCCGTTGCGGATGTCCCGCAGCAGCGGCTCGACCCGGGTCGTGCCGAGCAAGGAGTAGTCGACGTTGTACTGGTTTGACGGGGTGAGGCCGCGGTAGCGAGCCGACCAGGCCGCTTCATACGTGTCCTCGAAGACGATGAACTCGAGCTCGGTGCCGGCATAGGCGACAAGATCCTGCGCCCCGGCGAGCTCTACCTGGCGGCCGAGGACGGCGCGCGGACTCTCGGCGACCGGGCTGTGGTCGCCGTCGAGCCAGGTCAGGTCGCAGAGCACCATCGCCGTGCCCGGCAGCCAGGGCACCGGCCGCAATGTGGACAGATCGAGCACGAACTCGAAGTCACCGTAGCCGCGCTCCCAAGAGCTGATCGCGTACCCCTCGACCGTGTTCATGTCGACGTCCACGGCGAGCAGGTAGTTGCACCCCTCGGTGCCGTGCTCGAGCACCGTGTCCATGAAGAACTGGGCGTGCATCCGCTTGCCCTGCAAGCGCCCCTGCATGTCCGGGAAGGCGACGACGACGGTGTCGATGACGCCCGTGTCGACCTTGCTGCGCAGATCCTCGACGGACATCGGGGCGGGTCGGTTCATGGGGACTCCTCTGCGGGAGCGGCGAGAGTGGGCCGACCCTACCGCCGCGACTTTCAGCGCGGTTTTGGCCACGATCGACCCTTGAAGCCCTAGAGTCTGCCTCGCGGGGATCGGAAGATTCACCCGGGAGGGCCGCATGGCGGACCAGGCTCAGCTCAGCGACGACGAACGCATGCTGGCAAAGCTCGGCTATAAGCAGGACCTCAACCGCACCTGGTCCGGGTTCTCCAACTTCGCCATCTCGTTCTCGATCATCTCGATCCTGGCGGGCTGCTTCACCAACTTCGGCGCCGGCTTCAACAACGGCGGGCCGATCTCGATCTCCTGGACCTGGCCGATCCTTGGTGCGTTCATCCTGCTCATCGGGTTCACCATGTCCGAGCTCGTCTCCGCCTACCCAACGTCTGGCGGGATCTACTGGTGGGCGCTCCGGCTCGGCGGCCCGCGGGCCGGCTTCTTCACCGGCTGGCTCAACCTGATCGGGCTGGTCGCGGTCACCGCGGGTGTCTCGTACGGCTGCGCCACGTTCATCGACCTGACCTTGAGCACCTGGTCGACCGGGTATGCCGAGAACTACTCCCTCACCCGCGTCTTCGTCACGTTCCTGGTCGTGCTCGCCGTCGCGTCCGTGCTGAACATCTTCAGCAGCCATCTGATGGCCGTCGTGAACAACATCTCGGTGTGGTGGCACGTCGCCGGCGCGCTGGCGATCGTCCTGATCCTCGTCTTCGTGCCGGACCAGCACCAGTCGTTCAGCTATGTGTTCACCGAGCGCTTCAACAACTCCGGCTACAGCGACGGCAGCACAACGAGCCTCGGGTTCTGGTTCGCGGTGGTGCCGTTCGGCTTCCTGCTCACGCAGTACACGATCACCGGCTTCGATGCCTGCGCACACCTGTCCGAGGAAACCGAGTCGGCGTCCAATGCGGCCGCCAAGGGGATCTGGCGTTCGATCCTCTCCTCGGTGCTCGCTGGCTACGTCCTGCTGCTCGCGGTCGTCTTCGCGATCCCGAACGGTCCGGACGGTGCACCCGACAACGCTGGGGTCGGTGGCGGTGGCGTCGCCTACATCTTCACCCAGTCGCTCGGGGTCAACTGGGCCGGGCTGGTGCTGTTCATTTCCGCGTCCGCACAGGTGTTCTGTGCCACGTCGTGCATGACGTCGGCTTCTCGGATGACGTTTGCGTTCAGCCGCGACGGCGCGGTTCCTAGGTCGAAGTCCTGGACGAAGCTCACCGCGAAGCGGGTGCCCGCGAACGCGGTGCTGCTGGTCGCGGTGGTCAGCGCCCTGGTCACCTTGCCCGCGTTGATCGAGGTCAACATCGGCACCGAGGAGAAGCCGCTGATCATCCCGGTCGCGTTCTTCGCGGTGACATCCATCGCTGTGATCGGGCTCTACCTGGCGTTCTCCATCCCGATCTGGCTGCGCTGGCGTCATGGCGAGAGCTTCGAGGAGGGGAGCTGGACCAACGGTGCGAAGTACAAGTGGATGAACCCGATCGCGGTCGCCGAGATCATCGTCGTGTCGGTGTTCCTCATGCTGCCGTTCGTGCCCGCTGCCAACCCCTTCAACGAAGGGTTCGAGTGGAAGTTCGTCAACTACGCACCGATCGTCACCCTCGGCGCGCTGCTGCTGCTGGCGATCTGGTGGACGACCTCGGCCAAGCACTGGTTCAAGGGCGCGAAGAAGACCATCGACGAGGACGTCGTCCGCGCCTTCGAGACCTGACCTCGGAGGGTGACTTTCGCTGGGGCCCCAGCGAAAGTCGCGCGGCCCCAGACATATTTCGCTGGGGTGGTGGCTTGACGCTGGGGCCGTACGGCTGGTCGCGCCGGGTACGGGCTAGTCGGGGTGGGTGGCGGTGTCGAGCAACTGCTCGAAGGCCGGGCCGTCGAGCTCCGCGACCGCCCGGTCGTACTTCCCCATCCCCCACGACCAGAAGTCGAAGTCGATGTCGCTCACGGCGTCCTGGATCGACGCCCACAGCGTCCAGCCGTAGTTCGACATCAGCCCGAACAGCCTGGCGCGAGCGACCTTGTGCCGCAGCGGCCGGCGGTAGTAGGCGCCGACCAGCACCTCGAGCAGCTCCGGCGACAGCTTGGACTCGGCCCAGATGTTGCCGAGCTCGAAGCAGGCGTCGTTGTTGCCCGCGTACTCGAAGTCGATGACCCAGAGCCGCTCGCCGGCGTCGATGAAGTTGGCTGCGAGCAGGTCGTTGTTGCACGGCACGGTGGGGTCAGCTCGTACGGCTAGCGCGGCCGCGACCCGGTCCACCTTCGGCGCGAAGTCGAGATAGCGGTCGGGCAGCCGGTAGCCGCGCTCGCGGACGAGGTCTAGGTAGCGCCGCTGCACGGCGAACATGTCGAAGTCGCTCACGAACCGCTGCGCGCCATGCAGCGTGCGGCACACGTCGGCCACCCGCACCAGGTTGTCCTCGACCTCGAGGTCGTCGGCCTCGAACGTCCGACCCTCGACCCACTCGATAACCAGCGCCTGCTCGTCGGGCAGGTAGCCGACGACGCCCGGAGCCGCGCCGGACTCCGCCGCCCGCCGGGAGTTCTCGTGCTCCGCGTCCCGGTCGATCGCCAGCAGCTCGCCGCCCTCGGAGAACAGCCGTACGACGAGCACGCGGTCGTCGGCCTCGACCCGCAGATTGACGTTGGTGAGCCCGCCCTCGAGCGGCGTTACCTCCCGGGACCGACCCACCCCGCCCAATACTCGGTCGAGCACCCGGTCCACCCGCGCCCGTACGTCGGACGGCAGCTCCCGCGCGACAGTGACCGACACGTGCGCATCCTGGCCCGTAGGGTGCTGTGATGGCGACCCCCCTGCCGGACACGGCCAGGATCGTGGTGATCGGCGGCGGCATCGGTGGCGCCAGCGTCGCCTACCACCTGGCCGAGCTCGGCGAGACCGACGTGGTCCTGGTCGACCGGGCGGAGCTGACCAGTGGGTCGACGTTCCACTCCGCCGGGCTGGCCGGCCAGCTGCGCGCCGACCCGACCTTGACCCGCATGAACCAGTACTCCGTCGAGCTGTACCGACGGCTGCAGGCCGGAGGCGACGACGAACCGACGCCGGGCTGGGTCGAGTGCGGCGGGATCCGGCTGGCGTCGTCGCCGGAGCGGATGGATGAGATCCGCCGCCAGATCGGCTGGGCGGCAGCCTTCGGGCTCGACCTGCACGAGATCACCGCCGCCGAAGCGCACCAGCTGTTCCCGCTGCTGGACACCAACGGCGTGGTCGGGGCCGCCTATCTTCGCTCGGACGGGTATCTCGACCCGTCCCAGCTGTGCCATGCGCTAGCGACACACGCGCGGCGGGCGGGCGTCGCGATCCATCCGCACACCCGGGTCACCGGCATCGTCACCGACCGGGGCCGGGTCACCGCCGTGCGCACCGACCGCGGCACGATCGGCTGCCAGACGGTGGTCAACTGCGCCGGCATGTTCGCGGCCGAGATCGGGCGGATGGTCGACACCCGGATCCCGGTCGTCCCGCTGACCCACCAGTACCTGGTCACCGAGGCGTTCCTCGACCCGGACCAGCTGGCCAAGCCACTGCCGACCATGCGCGACCCCGACCTGCTCGTGTACTTCCGGCAGGAGGTCAACGGCCTGGTCATGGGCGGCTACGAGCGAGCCCCGGCTGCGTTCGCCGCCGACCACCGCACGTACGACGCGATCCCGGCCGACTTCAACGGCAAGCTGCTGCCCGAGGACTGGGACCGGCTCGAGGAGATCACCACCAACGCCCAGGTACGGGTGCCGGCGATGGCCGACGTCGGGATCCGCAGCTTCGTCAACGGCCCCGAGGCGTTCACGCCGGACAACGAGTTCTGCCTCGGTGAGACCGACGTCGACGGCTTCTTCGTGGCGGCAGGCTTCTGCGCGCACGGGATCGCCGGCGCGGGCGGGATCGGGCGGGTGCTCGCGGAGTGGGTGGTGGAGGGTGAGCCGAGCCTCGACGTCTGGCACATGGACGTCCGCCGGTTCGGGCGGCACTACCGCTCCCCCGCCTACACGATGGCCCGCACGCTCGAGACGTACCGCACCTACTACGACATCACCCACCCGTTGCACGAGCGCAGTGCCGGCCGGCCGTTGCGCACCCCGCCCGCATACGGCTGGCACGGTGAGCACGACGCGGAGTTCGGCGAGAAGGCCGGCTGGGAGCGGGTCAACCACTACCGGAGCAACGCCGCCCGCGGTGACGAGTCGCTCCGCCCCCGTGGCTGGGCGGGCCGGCTGTGGTCGCCGGCGGTCGACGCTGAGCACCGCGCGACCCGGGAGGCGGCCGGCCTTTTCGACCAGTCATCGTTCGCGAAGCTCGAGGTCTCCGGGCCGGACGCCGCCGAGCTGCTCGAGTGGCTGTGCTCTGGTCGGGTGGCCCGCGACATCGGCGCGGTCACCTACACCCAGCTGCTGAACTCGCGCGGCGGGATCGAGGCCGACCTGACCGTTACCCGCTGGGGGCCGGACCTGTTCTGGGTGGTCACCGGCACGGCGTACGGGCCGCACGACCTTGCCTGGCTGCAACGGCACGCGCGCCGGCGCGGGTCCGACGTGCGAATCGCCGACGTAACCGGGCAGCACTCCTGCTACTGCCTGTGGGGTCCGAAGAGCCGCGACATCCTCGGCCGGCTCACCGGAGCGGACCTGGCCGACGACGCGTTCGGGTTCATGTCGGCGCGAGAGATCAGCGTCGGCGACACCCCCGTGCGCGCACAGCGGGTGACGTTCACCGGCGAGCTCGGCTGGGAGCTGTACGCGCCGGCGGAGTTCGGGCTCGGCCTGTGGCGGGCGCTGTGGGACGCCGGCCAGGGCCACGGGCTCACCGCCGGTGGGTACCACGCGATCGAGAGCCTGCGGCTGGAGAAGGGCTACCGGGTGTGGAGCCGCGAGGTCACGCCGGAGACGACGCCGTACGAGGCCGGCCTGGGGTTCGCGGTCCGGCTGGACAAGCCCGGAGGGTTCCTCGGTCGCGACGCCCTCCTGGCGGCGAAGGAGACCGGGCCGGCGCGACGACTGCGCTGTCTGGTCCTGTCCGACCCCCGGTCGGTGGCACTTGGCAACGAGCCGGTCCGGGTCGGCGCCGAGGTGCGAGGGCGAGTCACGTCCGGTGGCTACGGCTACACGGTCGAGAAGTCGATCGCGTACGCGTACCTGCCGGTCGATGTCGAGGTCGGCACCGGCGTCGCCGTGCTCGTGGACGGGGAGTGGGTTGCCGCCGAGCTCGTCGACGAACCGTTGTTCGACCCCAAGGGCGAGCGGTTCAGGGGCTGACGTCGAGGAGGGCCGGCAGCAGCTGACTCAGCGACTCGCGCAGGACCGCGTCGGCCTGGGCGTCGTACGGCGTGGGCTCGGCGTTGAGCACGACCAGCCGGGCGCCGCTGCCCTGCGCGATGTCGCACAGCGACGCCGCGGGGTGTACCTGGAGCGAGGTCCCGGCGGTGACCAGCAGGTCGCAGTCGCGAGCCGCGGCGACCGCTGCGTCGAGCACCTCGCGTACCAGCGACTGGCCGAACGAGATGGTGGCCGACTTCTGTACCCCGCCGCAGTCCGTGCAGGCCGGGTCGGCCTCGCCGGCATCGACCCGGGCCACCGCCTCGGGCATCGGCACCCGCTGACCGCAGTCGAGGCACTCCGCCTCGCGTAGCGTGCCGTGGATCTCCACCACCGCGTCAGTGGGCAGGCCCGCCGCCTGGTGCAGGCCGTCGATGTTCTGGGTGACGACTGCCCACCCCCGGCCAGTCGCCCAGAACGACGCGATCGCCTCGTGCGCCGGGTTGGGCCGCGCTTGCCAGGCCGGGTGGTCGCGCCGGCTGCGCCAGGCCCGGCGGCGCACCTCCGGGTCGGCCAGGTAGTTCTGCAGCGTGAACATCGCCTGCGCCGACGGATCTCTGGTCCACACCCCCTGCGGCCCGCGGAAGTCAGGGATCCCGCTGTCTGTCGACATCCCTGCGCCGGTGAGGAACGTGACGGCGCGTGCATCCGACACCCAGTCGCGCACCTCGGAGGCGCTGACGGTGTCGGTCACCATGTCGCGAGCGTACGGGGCTCGGGTCGCGCCGACCTACGTGCGCCGGTACCTCAGCCACAGTGCGCCGGAAGGGAGCTCCTGGCACTCCACCAGGCGCAGGTCGAGCTGCCCAGCGCCGGTGGGAAAGAAGGGCCGGCCGGCGCCCACCGCGACCGGGCTCACCCACATGCGGAACTCGTCGATCAGGTCCATCAGGGTGGCCGCGAGGGTTGGGCCGCCGATGTCGACGTGCGTGCCGGACTCCGCCTTGAGGCGTGTCACTGTCGTACGCGCGGCTGTGCGGGGAACCAGCGTCGCACCGTTGCGGGTGGCCGCGAGCGAGTCGGACACGACGAAGCGCGGCGTCGCAGCGTACGCCGCTGCAAATTCCGCCTCAACGCGCGGGCGGCTGTCCTCCTGTGCAGCCTGCATCCAGTAGTCGTCCAGGGTGTCGTACATGCGCCGGCCGTAGACGAACGCGCTCGCTTCGCGCGCCTGCTGATTGGCCAGCGCGTGGACTTCGTCGTCCGGGGCGGCCCAGTCGAAGCCACCCTCCGCGTCCTCGGCGTAGCCGTCGATCGATACACCCATGCTGTAGATCAGCTCGCCCATGGGCCGACCTTACGCAGCAGGTCTCTCCCGCAGCCGTCGCGCTCAGCCGCAGTCGGCGCCCTTACACCACCGCAGCCGCTCGAGCCGCTCGACCATGTACGCCAGCCGCTCCTGGTGGTCAGGGTGGTACGCAAGGTTGTCGATCTCGTCCGGGTCGGCGCTCAGGTCGTACAGCTCGTAGGTCCCGAGCTGGTCCCACTCGATCAGCTTCCATCGATCGGTGACGGCGGCGTGGTAGACCCAGTCGGTCTGCCTGACGCTGCGCGGCGCCGCGTACCGGACCTGGCCACCGTCCTCGGGGTCGATCGGCAGGTCGGCCTGCTCCACCAGTACCGCCCGGTCGTGGTCGCCGTCGGGTCGATCAACCGTGGGCAGCACGGACTGGCCGTCGAGCTCGGCGTGGACGTCTTCGGCCGGCATCCCGGCCATCTCGAGGACGGTGGGCGCCAGGTCGTGCATGCCCGCGGGCGCGGCCCAGCTGTTCCCTGCCGGCACGCCGGGGCCGGCGATGAGCAGCGGCACCCGCGCCGCCGGTTCGTACGGCTGGATCTTGCCGTGGGTCAGCCGGTGCTCCCCCGACATAAAGCCGTTGTCGCTGGTGAAGATGACGTAGGTGTTCGGGCTCCAGCCGTGCCGGTCGAGGGCCGCGAGCACCCGGCCTACCGCGCGGTCGGCGGAGGCCAGCGCCTCCCGACGCTGCTGGTGACGCAAGGCGATTCCCGATTCCTGACTCGGGCTGAGCGGCGGCAGGTCGGCGGCCGGGCCGGTCTTGTCGCTCATGTCGACCTCGTTGTAGGCCGGCCCGGTTGGATGCGCCGGCCCGGTGTACGTGTCTCGATCACGCGGCGGCACGAACGGCGAGGGGATGCCGCCGTCACCGTCGTTGTGCGGTCGGCCGTTGTGCGGCGTCACGAACGACAGCTCGAGGAAGAACGGTTCGGGGTTCGCCACCACGGTGTCTAAGAACTGGATGGCCTGCTCGCCAAACAGGTCGGGACTGTTCACCCCGCTGTGGTCGACGACCGTGCCGTTCTCGTTGGTGAGCACTGCCTTGTAGTGGTACGTGCGGGTCGTCCCGTTCCAGAAGTCCCAGCCCGGAGGCACGTGCGTCTGGGTCGAGCTCTCGTATCCGTTCAGGTACTTGCCGACGTAGCCGGTCGTGTAGGTCGGGTCGAGCCAGGCGGCAAGCGTCGAGTCCTCCAGCGCGGAGAAGGCGGCGAAGCCGCCGTCCGGCTCGGCGTTCGTGAGAATGCCGGTGTTGTGCGGGTACTGGCCGCGCAGCATGCTGGCCCGGCTCGGGCAGCACAGCGGCGTCGGTGCGTAGAAGCTGGTGAACTGCGTCCCGGTTTCCGCGATCTCACTGGTGACGGTGGGCATCCACGGCAGGTCGTCCGCCCGCATGTCGTCCATGACCACTAGGACGACATTTGGCGACGTTGCCGGCGCCAGGCCGTCCGCAACCGGAAGTGACGCGGTGGCCGTCGGGCCGGTGGTGGCCGCCGGCCCGAGCAGACCGGCGAGGGCGACGGCGGTCCCGACGATCAGTCCGTTGCGCATTGGCCATGCCCCCTCGCCGCCGACTGCCCAGGACATATCTCATATCCAGCCATAACCATGCATAACACCGCGCCCTACAGGGCACGGGTGGCCCCGCCGTCCACGGTCACCATCGTCCCGGTGACGAAGGAGGCGGCCGGGGATAGCACGAACGCTGCGACCCGCCCGAACTCGGCCGGCTGGCCGTCACGGCGCAGGGGAACGCCGGCCAGCCGGGCGCTCCGAGCCGCCTCGGGGTCGTCGGCGCCCTCGTCGAGCTGCCGGGCCCGCTCGGTGTCGAACCGGCCGGGCAGCAGCCCCACCACCCGGATTCCCCGCGGGCCGAGCTCGTCGGCCATCGTCTTGGCGAGCATCGCCAGGCCTGGCCGCAGGCCGTTGCTGATGCCGAGGCCGGGGATCGGCTGGCGCACCGACGTGGACAGGACAAGCGCGATCGCTGCCTCGGAGCCGGCCGAGCCCGCCACCGCGCGTACGAGCCGGGCGGCCCCCAAGAACACCGACTCGAAAGCGGCCCGCCACTGCTCGTCGGTCGCGTCGTTTGCCGCCACTGGCGGCGGGCCACCCACGCTGACCAGCGCGCCGTCGATCCGGCCCCAGGTGTCGAGTGACGCAGCGACCAGCCGGTCGGCGGTGTCGGGGCCGGCGTTGTCGGCGGTCACGGTCGTCACCCGGTCGACCCCGCTGTCCGCCGACAGCGCCGTACGGGCTTCGGCGAGCCGCTGCCCGTCCCGGCCGGAGAGCACCACCCGTGCGCCCTCCCCGACCAGCGCCTCGGCGCCGGCGCGGCCGAGACCGCTGCTGCCGCCAGTCACGACGAAGACGCGGTCGCGCAGTCCGAGGTCCATGCCTGCTCCCTTACGCGGGGACGGTGGGCTGGTCGTCGCTGAACTGGGTCCGGTACAGCTCCGCGTACACCCCGCCACGGGTCACGAGCTCGGAGTGGGTGCCCCGCTCCACCACCCGGCCATGGTCGAGCACGACGATCGAGTCAGCATGTCGCACCGTGGAAAGCCGGTGCGCGATGACCAGCGACGTACGGCCGGACAGCGCTGCGTCGAGCGCCCGTTGCACCGCGGCCTCGGACTCGGAGTCCAGGTGCGCAGTCGCCTCGTCGAGCACGACCACCGACGGCGCCTTGAGCAGCAGCCGCGCGATCGCCACCCGCTGCCGCTCGCCGCCGGAGAGCCGGTAGCCGCGGTCACCGACGACCGTCTCCAACCCCTCGGGCAGCGAGGCGATCAGGTCGGCAACCTGCGCCGCGCGCAGCGCCGCCCACAGGTCGTCGTCGGAGGCGCCCGGACGCGCGTAGCGCAAGTTGGCAGCGATCGTGTCGTGGAACATGTGCGCGTCCTGGGTGACGTGACCCACGACGTCTCGCAGCGACTCTTGTGCCACGTCGCGTACGTCGCGGCCGCCCACCCGCACCCTGCCGGAGTCGACGTCGTAGAGCCGGTTGATCAGGTGGGTGACGGTCGTCTTGCCGGCGCCGGACGGCCCGACCAGCGCGACCATCTCGCCGGGGCGAACCTCCAGGCTCACGTCGTCGAGGACGGTGCCGGAGTTGCGCTCCTCCTTGCGGGCCACCGCCTCGAGGCTGGCCAGGCTCACCTCGTCCGCCCGCGGGTAGTGGAAGCTCACCCGGTCGAGCTCGATGCCGGCCGCGGCGGGCGGCAGGGCGACCGCGTCCGGGCGGTCCTGGATCGAGGGCTCGAGGTCGAGCACCTCGAAGACCCGCTCAAAGCTCACCAGCGCGGTCATGATGTCGACCCGTACGTTGGAGAGCGCGGTGAGCGGCCCATAGAGCCTGCCCATCAGCGCGGCCAGCGCGAGCAGCGTCCCGACGGTTAACGTCCCGGAGATCGTGAACAGGCCGCCGACCCCGTATACCAGCGCCGTCGCCAGCGCGGCGACCAGCGTCAGCGCGGAGAAGAACACCCGGCTGCTCATAGCGATCCGTACGCCGAGATCGCGAACGCCCTCCGCCTTGGCGGAGAAAGCCGCGTGCTCCTCGTCGACGCGGCCGAACAGCTTGACCAGCAGCGCGCCGCCGACGCCGAACCGCTCGGTCATCGACGTGCCCATGTCGGCGTTCAGCTGCATCTGCTCGCGGCTCAACCCAGCGAGCTGGCGACCCGCCCACTTGGCCGGCAGCAGGAACAGCGGCAACAGCGCCAGTGCCACCAGCGTGATCACCGGCGATAGCAGCAGCATCGTTCCCACCACCATCGCCAGGCTGATCACGTTGGACACGACACCTGACAGCGTGGAGGTAAAGGCACGCTGGGCACCGATCACGTCGTTGTTGAGCCGCGACACCAGCGCGCCGGTCTGGGTGCGGGTGAAGAACGCAAGTGGCATCCGCTGAACGTGCCCGAACACCTGTCGGCGGAGGTCGTAGATCAGTCCCTCTCCGATCCGCGAGGAGTACCACCGCTGGGCAAGCGTCAGGCCAGCTTCTGCGAACGCGATCAGGGCGATAACGAGTGCCAGCTTGACGACGAGGCCGCGGTCACCGGCCAGCACGCCGTCGTCGACGATCCGCTGGAACAGCAAAGGGGTGGCGACGACCATTGCGGAGTCGACCACCACGAGGGCGAGGAACCATGCGATCTGCGGTCGGTAGGGCCGGGCGAACGCAACGATGCGCCGGACCGTCTGGCGCGAGACCGGACGGGCCTCGGACGGATCGGTGGAGAAGGACCGCAAGGTCATCCACCTGGTCGCTCCCGGCATCATCGCGTCGAGTCAACACCCAGGCGCCGGCTCTTGTTCCGGGTTCAGCCTCGGGTGAACGCCTCGGCAACCTCACGCAGCCGTACGGCCTGGGCCGCACGCTCCGCCGCCAGCTGATCGTCGTAAGGGCGGTCGTCAGCCGACAACAGCAGCTGCTTGGTGGCGGCGACAGCGCCGTGGAGCGGGGTGGTGAGGGCTGCGACCAGATCGCCGACGGACTCGTCCAGCCGTTGTGCGGGGACGACCGCGGTCGCGATGCCGAGGTCGCGCGCCTCGGCGGCGTCCACCCACCGTCCGGTGGCGCAGATCTCCAGCGCTCGCGAGTAGCCGACGAGGTCGACCAGCGGCTTGGTGCCGCCCAGGTCGGGGACGATCCCGAGCGAGGTCTCCCGCATGCTGAAGCGTGCGTCGTCGGCGACGACGCGCAGGTCGCAGGCGAGCGCCAGCTGGAAACCGGCACCGACGGCGTGACCCTGGACCGCGGCGACGGTGACGAGCTCGGGTCTACGGCACCAGGTGAAGCCGGCCTGGAACTCGCTGATCGCGGCATCCAGCTCGCCATCGGACAACGCGGCGAGGTCGGCCAGGGACCGCTCGCCGGGTAGCCCGGCAGGGGTGAACGCCGCGCGGTCGATGCCGGCGGAGAACGACGGCCCGTCACCGCGTAGGACGACGACCCGTACGTCGGGGGTGAGCGCCGCCGCCCCTGCCGCGAGCGCCCGCCAAGTCGCCGGCGTCTGCGCGTTGCGAACGTCCGGTCGGGCCAGGCTGATGGTCACGACCTCATCGGAGTGGTCGAGCCGGAGCCCCGCGGCCGCCAGCGTCTCCGCGTCCGGGTACGTCACGGTCGACGACCCTAGGCCACCCCACTTCGCGGGCGGTTTGTCACGCAGCTCACCCCTTTGCGTGGCACACCGCCCCCTTGCGGGGGAATGCGCCACGGAGGGGGCACTTTGCCGCCCCTACGTGGTAAACGGCGCCGGCTGTGTTCCTCAGGCGAGGGCGACCAGGTCGGCGTACTCCTCGCTCCAGAGGTCCTCGGTGCCGTCGGGCAGGATCAGCACCCGCTCCGGCTCGAGCGCCTGGACCGCACCCTCGTCGTGGGTGACCAGGACGATCGCGCCCTCGTAGGCGCGGATCGCGGCCAGCACCTCCTCCCGGGACGCCGGGTCGAGGTTGTTCGTCGGCTCGTCGAGCAGCAGCACGTTCGCGCTGGACACGACCAGCGCGGCTAGCGCGAGCCGGGTCTTCTCGCCGCCGGACAGCACCGCCGCCTGCTTGTATGCGTCGTCGCCGGAGAACAGAAACGAGCCGAGCACCGCCCGCGCCTCCCCGTCGGTGAGCTGTGGCGCCGAGGAGTGCAGGTTCTCCAGCACGGTCCGGTCGGTGTCGAGCGTCTCGTGCTCCTGCGCGTAGTACCCGATCCGCAGCCCGTGCCCCGCCACCAGCGCGCCGGTGTCCGGCTCGTCGATACCGGCGAGGATTCGCAGCAACGTGGTCTTCCCCGCGCCGTTGAGACCCAGCACCACCACCCGTGACCCCCGGTCGACGGCCAGGTCGACATCGGTGAACACCTCCAACGACCCGTACGACCGCGAGAGTGCCTCGGCGCGCAGCGGGGTCCGGCCGCTGGGTGCGGGCGCGGGAAACCTGATCCGGGCCACCCGGTCCACCCGTCGCTCGGCCTCGAGCCCCGCCACCAGCCGCTCGGCGCGCCTGGCCATGTTCTGCGCGGCCGTTGCCTTGGTGGCCTTCGCGCGCATCCGGTTCGCCTGCGCCAGCAGCGCCTCGGCCTTGCGTTCGGCGTTCTTGCGCTCGCGGCGGCGCCGCCGCTCGTCGGTCTCACGCTGTTGCAGGTATGCCCGCCAGCCCATCGCGTACACGTCCAGCTCGGCCCGGTTGGCGTCGAGGTGGAATACCTGGGTGGCGGCGTGCTCCAGCAGGTCGGCGTCGTGGCTGATCACCACCAGCCCGCCCCGGTGCTGTCGGAGGAACTCCCGCAGCCAGCGGATCGAGTCCGCGTCGAGATGGTTGGTCGGCTCGTCGAGCAGTAGCGTCTCGACGCCCGAGAAGAGGATCCGCGCGAGCTCGACCCGACGGCGTTGGCCGCCGGACAGCGTCCGCAGCGGCTGGCCGAGCACCCGGTCCGGCAGCCCGAGGCTGGCAGCGATCACCGCCGCCTCGGCCTCGGCGGCGTACCCGCCGCCGGCCTGCAGCTGCGCCTCCGCGGTCGCGTACCGACGCATCGCCCGCTCCGCGCGCTCCGGATGGTCGCTGCCCATCTCGTGCTCGGCCCGCCGCAGCCGCTGGACCACTTCGTCCAGACCGCGGGCGGACAGGATCCGCTCCCGGGTCGCCTGGTCGAGGTCGCCGGTGCGCGGGTCCTGCGGTAGGTAGCCCACCGACCCGGTCCTGGTCACCTGCCCCGACGCTGGCTGCGCCTCGCCGGCGAGGATGCGGGTCAGCGTGGTCTTGCCGGCCCCGTTTCGCCCGACCAGCCCGACCCGGTCACCGGGACCGACCCGAAACGATGCGTTGGCGAGCAGCAACTGCGCCCCAGCACGCACCTCGAGTGCCTGGGCGGAGAGCATCGGGGTTCCTTCGGTCGGGGCGGTTCCGGGCAGCGCGAAGTCCGGTGCCCCCGGGCTTCGCCCGGTCACCGGCAGGTACGGCTACGCCGCGTCGACCGACACGACGGTCAGTGTAGGGCTGGCGCGTCCCGGACTCGAACCCTTACCGCGCACGCGGACCGTGCGGCGCGGCCGAGCACCGCCTGCCTGGGATTCGGTACCTCGAGCCGACGCGTCGAGACCACTAGCGGCACCCGCTCCTCGAGCCGCCTGACGGCGTCTGTGAGAAGCAGCCGGTCGCCCCCGGACACGAGCGTCCACGGTCGCCGACGCCCAGCGGCACCCCACACATCCGCCGCCGCGTCGACCGCCGCAGTCACGACGGAGTCGGCCTGGTTGTCCCGCCGACGGGCAAAGCGCTGCTGGCTCGAGCCGCCCTTCTTCGTCCGACCCTGCACGTACCGCGTGCCGACCGAGCTGTCGACCACCCGCTCCCCCTCGCACCAGGCGACCGCCCACCCGCCACGGCGCAGCAGCAGCAGGGCGTACGGCTGCGTGGCACTGACGCGTGCGACGTGCCTCATCAGCATCGCCAGATCGCCCCAGCCGGAGCCGGGGTCGAAGGCAACGTCCAGCAGCGCGCTCGTGCCGTCAGCCGCGTGCAGCACAGGTTCCCCAGACCCATCGGCGAGCAACCGTACGTCGCCACCGTTCCCGTCGCGGAAGCGCTCGACCCACCCTGCAAACCGGCCGGCCGGAACCTCTGCGTACCGCACGCAGTCAGTTCCAGCCGGTCGCGAACACCACGCGGATCAGCAGAGTCAGACGCTGAAGCCGAGCGCGCGTAGCTGCTCGCGTCCGTCGTCGGTGATCTTGTCCGGACCCCAGGGCGGCATCCACACCCAGTTGATCGCGAAGTCGTCGACCAGGCTCTCCAGCGCCTGCCGGGTCTGGTCCTCGATCACGTCGGTCAGCGGGCAGGCGGCGGACGTGAGCGTCATGTCGAGCGTCGCCTTGGCGCCGTCCAGGTGCACGTCGTAGACCAGGCCGAGGTCGACGACGTTGATCCCCAGCTCGGGGTCGACCACGTCGCGCATCGCCTCAGTGAGGTCGTCGACCGTCGTGGCCCGCTCGCCGAGATCGACCTCGGGCAGATCGTCCGCGGCCCTTGGGGCAGTTTCGGCACTCATCGGTCCTCCTGTCTCGCCGACGCCTGCGCGACGGCATCCTTCCACGCCATCCAGCCCAGCAGGGCGCACTTGATCCGGGTCGGGTACTTCGCCACCCCGGCGAACGCCACCGCGTCCTCCAACCGGTCCTCGTCCGGCTCGACCGTCCCCCGCCCCTGCATCAGCTCGAGGAACTCGTCGTGCAGCGACAGCGCTTCCTTCAGCTCACGTCCGACGACCAGGTCGGTCATCACCGACGTGGCCGCCTGGCTGATCGAGCAGCCCTCCGCGTCGTACGACACGTCGGCGACCGTGTCCGCGTCGAGGTGGACTCGCAGCGTGACCTCGTCCCCGCAAGTGGGGTTCACGTGGTGGGTCTCGGCCTCGTACGGCTCCCGCAGCCCCGCATTGTGCGGGCTGCGGTAGTGGTCGAGGATGATCTCCTGGTACAGCGTGTCGAGGTCGTTCATCACGCCACCTTGAAGAACTTCTGCACCCGGTGGATTCCGTCCACCAGCGCGTCGATCTCGGCCTTGGTCGTGTAGAGGTATGCGGACGCGCGCGTCGACGACTGGACTCCGAACCGTGCGTGTGCCGGCTTGGCGCAGTGGTGCCCGGCGCGCACGGCGACGCCGAACGAGTCGAGCACCTGGCTGACGTCGTGCGGGTGCACCCCGTCGACGACGAAGCTCACCGCACCGCCGCGGTCTACCGCCTCGGTCGGACCGAGGACGGTGACGCCGCCGATCGTGCCAAGCCCCTCGAGCGCGTACTCGGTGATGGCTTGCTCGTGCGCGGCAACAGCGGCCATGCCGAGGTCGGCGAGGTAGTCGACGGCGACGCCCAGGCCGATGGCCTGCGCGATCGGAGGCGTGCCGGCCTCGTACTTCGCCGGTGGTGGCGCCCAGGTCGACCGCTCCATCCGGACGGTCTCGATCATCGAGCCGCCGCCGAGGAACGGTGGCAGTCGGTCGAGCAACTCACGCCTCCCCCACAGCACCCCGATGCCGGTGGGGCCGACCATCTTGTGCCCGGTGAACGCGACAAAGTCGGCGCCGGTTGCGGTCACGTCGACCGGCAGCTGCGGCACCGCCTGAGACGCGTCCAGGACGACGAGCGCCCCGACCTCGTGCGCGCGCCGGGCAATCTCCGCGACCGGGTTGACCGTGCCGAGCATGTTCGAGACCCAGGCGACCGAGACCACCTTCGTGCGCGCGGTGATCACCGCGCCGACATCGGACAAGTCCAGCCGGCCCTCATCGGTCAGCCCGAACCAGCGCAGCGTCGCGCCGGTCCGCTCGCACAGCAGCTGCCACGGAACGATGTTGGAGTGGTGCTCCATCTCGGTGATGACGACCTCGTCGCCGGGACCGATGGCGTCCCCGCCGCGAGCCCAGGACAGCACGTTCGCCACCAGGTTGAGCGCCTCGGTCGCGTTCTTGGCGAAGACCACCTCGGCGGGATCACCCGCGCCGACAAACCCGGCCACCTTCGCTCGCGCTTGCTCGTAAGCGACGGTCGCCGCGTCCCCGAGCTGGTGGACGGCGCGACCGACGTTGGAGTTGTGCAGCCGGTAGTGGTCGCTGAGCGCGTCGATCACCACCTGCGGCTT
>Ga0136620_10000267_pt1 | contig 23598 bp, 25 predicted proteins | sample AntDrymUQ4162106_2_FD_104806 | JGI IMG/M metagenome (GOLD analysis project Ga0136620, IMG submission 104806) | Polar desert sand microbial communities from Dry Valleys, Antarctica - metaG UQ416 (21.06) | ecosystem: Environmental > Terrestrial > Soil > Desert | place: Antarctica: Dry Valley... | reverse complement strand
TGTGCATCCTGCATCGCGACCTCGGGGCGCACTTCGTCCGCGGGGTGACACCGGACCGCTATCTCGCCAACTACATGGGACGGGCGGGCGGCGTGACCGCCGGCAAGGACGGCAACATGCACTTTGGCGACCGACGCCTGGGCTGTGTCGGGATGGTCTCGATGCTGCCCGACATGGCGCTCGTGGCCGCCGGGATGGCGCTCAAGTTCAAGCTGCGCGGTGAGCCGCGGGTCGCGATGACCTACTTCGGGGAGGGGTCGACCGCCAACGGCCAGTGGCACGAGGCGATGAACCTCGCCGGCGTCCACGGTCTGCCGATCGTCTTCGTGCTCGAGAACAACCAGTTCGCATACTCGACCCCGAACGAGCTCGAGTTCGCGGTCGACCCCGTCGAGCGCGCCGCAACCTACGGGTTCGCCGGCACCAAGGTCGACGGCAACGACGTCGAGACCGTCTTCGAGGCCGCTCTCGAGGCCGTCGAGCGGGCGCGCTCCGGCGCCGGCCCGACGCTGATCGAGTGCGTGACGATGCGGATGCACGGTCACGGCGCCCACGACGACATGAGCTACGTGCCGGGGGAGATGCTCGAAGAGTGGGCGGCACGCGATCCGATCGAACGCTACGCCGAGCGCATGGTCGCCGAGCACGGCTTCTCCTCCGGCGAGGTCGAGGCGATCCGCGACGAGGTCGAGGCCTACGTCGCGGACTGCGCCGCCAAGGCACTCGACTCGCCGATGCCCGACCCGGCGACCGCGACCGGCGGCGTCTTCGCCGAGCGCTGGGAGCCGCTCGGCGACGGGCGCGCGCCGTGGTCGTCGTGGTCGATGACCGAGTCCGGCAACGGCTCGGGCCCGGACCGAGAGGAGGCAGCATGACCACCGCCCAGACAGCTCCGGCGACCGCCCAGGGGGCGGCGCGCGAGATGACCTACCTCGAGGCGATCTCTGACGGGTTGCGCGAGGAGATGCGCCGCGACGAGTCGGTGCTGTGCATCGGCGAGGACATCGGCGCCTTCGGGGGCGCGTTCAAGATCACCGACGGATTCTTCGAGGAGTTCGGGGCCGCGCGGGTGCTCGACGCCCCGTTGGCCGAGAACGCGATCATCGGCGCCGCCGTCGGAGCCGCGGTGGAGGGGCTGCGTCCGGTTTGCGAGATGCAGTTCGCCGATTTCATCTCCTGCGGCTTCGACCAGCTCGTCAACGTCGCGGCGAAGCTCCACTACCGCCAGGGAATCGCGGTGCCGATCGTCGTCCGCCTGCCCTCGGGCGGCGGCTTCTCGGGCGGCCCGTTTCACTCCCAGAATCCCGAGGCCTGGTTCTTGCAGACACCGGGGTTGAAGGTCGTCGCGCCGGCGACCGCCGCCGACGCCAAGGGCCTGCTCGCCAGCGCGATCCGCGATCCAAACCCGGTCTGCTTTCTCGAGCACAAGGGCCTCTATCGCCACGTCAAGGGGGAGGTACCCGAGGGTGAGTACACGGTCCCGCTGGGCACTGCGCGCGTCGCACGGCCGGGCGATCCCGGCGAGCTGACCGTGATCGCCTACGGCTCGACGGTCCATCTCGCCGTGCAGGCGGCCGAGGAGCTGGACGAGGACATCGAGGTGATCGACCTGCGCTCGCTGTGCCCGCTCGACATCGAGGCGATCCTGGCCAGCGTTCGCAAGACCAGCAAGCTGCTGGTCGCCCACGAGGCGACGCGCTCATGCGGGGTCGGCGCGGAGGTCGCGGCGATCGTCGCCGAGCAGGCGTTCGAGGACCTCGACGCCCCAATCGCGCGGCTGACGGCGCCCGACGTACCGATCCCGTTCAGCCCGCCACTCGAGCAAGCCGTTCTGCCACAGCTCGACGAGATGAGGGAGGCGTGCCGTGAGCTCCTCGCATACTGAGAACGCGGTCCAGGTGACGATGCCGCAGATGGGCGTCTCGGTCGCCGAGGGGACGATTGTCGAGTGGAAGAAACGGGGCGGCGACTGGGTCGAGTCCGACGAGACGATCTGCGATGTCAGCACCGACAAGGTCGATGTCGAGATCCCCGCACCGGTCACGGGCCGCGTCGAGAGCATCCTCGTCGAGGTCGGTGAGACGGTGGCGGTGGGCACGCCGATCGCAGAGATCGACCCCGGCGCGACGCCCGGCGAGCCGCACCGTGACGAGAAGCGCGCTCCGCAGGCGGCGGCCGGCGCGACTGAGCGGCCGGCGCAAGTCGACCGCTCGCGCTTCTACTCGCCGGTCGCGCGGCGAATCGCAGCGGAGCACAGCGTCGATCTCGAGCAGGTGGAGGGCACGGGAGTTGGCGGCAGGGTGCGCAAGAAGGACGTGCTCGCCTACATCGAGTCCGGGAACGGCGAAGGGGCGAAGGCCAAGCGCGAGCCCACGCTTCACATCGAATCGCCGTACCGGCCCGACGAGCAGCAAGAGCCACAGCGGACGGTCGAGCTGCTGCCTGGGCGACGCGAGGCGATGTCGCCGATGCGCCAGGCGATCGCCCGGCACATGGTCTCGAGCCGCCAGACCGCGGCACATTGCACCACGATCGTCGAGGTCGACATGTCGCAGGTCGAGGCGCGGCGCGACCAACTCAAGGAGGAGATGAAGCGGCGCGGCGCTCCGCTCACCTATCTCGCCTTCGTCGCTCAGGCAACGGTCGAGGCGCTCACCGAGCATCCGGTCCTCAACGCGTCGGTCGAGGGCGAGGAGATCGTCTACCACGACGACGTCAACCTCGGGATCGCCGTGGCACTCGACGACGGGCTGATCGTTCCGGTGATCCCGAAGGCTCAGCGCCTCAGCCTCGAGGGCCTGGCCGCCGCGATCGCCGACGTCGCGGAGCGCGCCCACTCGCGCGATCTCGAGCCCGACGAGGTCCACGGCGGCACCTTCACGATCACCAACCCGGGCCGGTTCGGCGCCGTCCTGGCCACCCCGATCATCAACCAGCCCCAGGTCGCGATCCTCGACCTCGAGGCGGTCGTCAAGCGTCCGGTCGTCGTCGAGGGGCCGCAGGGGGACGCGATCGCGATCCGGCCGATGGCATACCTGCCGATGTCCTGGGACCACCGGGCGCTCGACGGCGCCGAGGCCGCGAAGTTCCTGTCGCAAATCAAGCAGCGGCTCGAGACTTGGGAGGTAAAGACGTGAGCGTCGCGATTCCGATGCCGAGCCGCGAGCCTGCCCCTGGGACGGGGCCGACACCGGGCAGCAGCGGCCCGCTCCGCGCGGCGATCGGCGGCGTTCCGTTCGAGCACGAGGAGCTCGTCGTGCGGCGCGGGCCGCGCAGCGGATGCTCCGCGGTCGTCGCGGTGCACTCCACGGCACTTGGCCCGGCGCTCGGAGGGCTGCGGCTGTGGCGCTATCCGACGACGATCGACGGCGCCCGCGACGCGCTGCGACTCGCACGCGGCATGACGCTCAAGGCGGCAGCCGCGGGACTCGATCTCGGTGGTGGCAAGGGCGTGATCTGCGCCCCGGCGGGGTTCGTGGCGAGCGGCGAGCAGCGCCGCGCGATGCTGCTCGACTTCGGCGACCTGGTCGAGTCCTTGGAGGGTCGTTACATCACAGCCGAGGACGTCGGGACCTGTCCGCAGGACATGGTCACGATCGCCCAGCGCACCGAGCACGTGACCGGGCTGCCGCCCGAGCACGGCGGCTCTGGCGACCCGAGCCCGTTCACCGCGCTGGGCGTCGAGGCCGCGCTGCGCGCCTGCGTTCGCGAGCGCTTCGGAGCTCGCGAGCTCGCGGGCCTCTTGGTCGTCGTTGTCGGGCTCGGTCATGTCGGGGAGCAGCTCGCGCGCCGGCTGCGCGACGCGGGCGCCCGCGTGCTGGCCGCTGACACCCTGCCAGAGAAGCGCGCGACGGCGCGCAGGCTCGGGATCGGTTGGGTCGAGCCCGAGCACGCGATGCTCACCCAGTGCGACGTGCTGGCGCCGTGCGCGCTCGGCGGGGCGATCAACGCCGCCAACGTGGAGCTGCTGCGCTGCGCGATCGTCTGCGGCTCGGCCAACAACCAGCTCTCCGACGATGACCTCGCCGACCGGCTCGCGGCGCGGAAGATCCTCTACGCACCGGACTACGTCGCCAACGCAGGCGGCCTGATGCACGTCTACAGGGAGGTTGGTGGCTTTGGCGAGCAGGAAGCGATCGATCTGGCGCTCGGGATCGAGACGACGTTGCAGCGCGTGCTGGCGATCGCGGCCGAGCGCGATACGACGCCGCTGCGCGCCGCGGCCGAGCTTGCCCGCGGCCGCCTGGCGACGGCGCGCGCCGCACGGGCCCAGGTGCGACACTGAGCACGATGAACGAGGTCTGGGTCGTCCGCGCGGGTCAGGTCCCCTACCAGGGTGGGCGAGCGATTCAAGAGTGCCTCGAGGCGGCGCGACACGAGCAGCGAATCCCCGACGTGCTGCTGCTGCTCGAGCATCCGCCCGTCTACACCAAGGGAAGGCGCTCGACGCCCGACGAGTTGCCGATGGGCGAGGACTGGTACCGGATGCAGGGGATCGAGGTCGCGGAAACCGACCGCGGGGGGCGCGTCACCTACCACGGACCGGGCCAGCTCGTCGGATACCCGATCATGAGCCTGCGGGCCTATCGCGACGACGTCCATGACTTCATCAGGCGGATGGAGGCAGTGATGATCGAGTCGCTCGCCGCCTACCGCGTCGAGGTCGGATTGATCGAGGGCCTGACCGGAGTCTGGACGCGGGGCGCGAGGCCTGGCGGGGACCCGGGCGGGCAGGAGGCGCGCAAGATCGGCTCGATCGGCGTCCACGTCAACCGCGGCATCACCACGCACGGCTTCGCGATCAACGTCAACAACGACCTGCAGCCCTTCGAGTGGATAGTTCCCTGCGGGATCGAGGCCTGCCGGATGACGTCGCTGAGCCGCGAGCTCCGCGCGGAGCAGGACCTGGATGCCTTCATGGACGTCGTGCGCGATCGCTTCGGCGCAATCTACGGACGCGACCCCGTCGAGCGCGAGCCTGCGGATCTTGGCCTCGGCGACCAGCTCGGATCTGCGGCGGCGATACGGTAGGAACATGGAGAGCGGAACCCTCCAGGAGCGCATTCACGTGACGAGGTCGCGGCGGCGGCCAGGCGGCGGGCCGGAGATCGAGGGACGTCCGTTTCGCGAGCGCAAGCCGCCGTGGCTGAAGGTCCCCGCCCCCGGCGGTCCCAACTACCGCAATCTGCGATCGATGATCGAGGGCCAGGGCCTGAACACCGTCTGCCAGGAGGCCAACTGCCCCAACGTCGGCGAGTGCTGGGAGCGCGGCACGGCGACGTTCATGATCCTCGGCGACGTCTGCACCAGGCGCTGTGGCTTTTGCAACGTCCAGACGGGCAAGCCGACATTCAGCGACCCCCTCGAGCCGATGCGGGTTGCGGCGACGGTCAAGCGCATGGGCCTGCGCCACGCGGTCGTCACGTCGGTCGACCGAGACGACCTGCCCGACTACGGCGCCGGCGCCTTCGTCGGGGTCATCCGCTCGATTCGCCTTCAGGCGCCGGGCTGCAGGGTCGAGGTGCTGACGCCTGACTTTCGCGGCCAGGAGATGCCGCTGGCGAAGGTGATCCACGAGCGGCCCGACGTCTTCAACCACAACGTCGAGACCGTCCCGAGGTTGTATCCGAAGGCCCGCCGGGGCTCGAGCTTTCTGCGCTCCTGCCGCGTCCTGCGACTCGCCAAGGAGATGGGTGGCGACGAGGTCGTGACGAAGTCCGGCCTGATGGTGGGACTGGGCGAACGCTTCGAGGAGATGGTCGAGGCGTTCGAGATCCTGCGCCGTCACCGCGTCCAGGTCCTGACGGTCGGCCAGTACCTGCGCCCGACCGAGAACCACCTGCCCGTCGACCGCTACTGGCACCCCGAGGAGTTCGCGGCACTGGAGCGCGCCGCGTACGAAATCGGCTTCGAGTCGGTGGCCGCGGGGCCCCTGGTGCGCAGCTCCTACCACGCCGACGAGCAGGTTCCCGCCAGCGCGGCGGGGTAGAGTCCGGCGCCGTTCGAATCAAATCGACAGAGGGAGCGACACGATGTCTGAGCACGCATCGACGTCTCGAAGCTTCGGCCGGCGGGCACTGACCGCCGTCTCCGTCCTCGCGATCGCCGCCACCGGCGCCGCTTGGTCGGGCTGCGGGGACGACAACGAGGACGAGGTCCAGGACGCGATCGACAACGCCAACGAGCAGATCGACGAGGCCGGCGAGGAGGCACAACAGCAGGCCGAGGAGATCACCGACGAGGCTCAGCAGCAGATCGAGGAGGGCACCGAGGAAGCACAGGAGGGCGCTGCCGAGGCGACCGAGGAGGCTGACCAAGCCGCCGAGGATGGCGAGGACCAGGCTCAGGAAGCCCAGGACCAGGCCGAGGGCGCCGGCAACGGCTACTAGCCCGGGGTCAACGCCGCGCCCAGGCACGCGGCGCCCACGGTTTGCAACGGCTCCGCCCTGGCGGGGCCGGTGCGCGTTAAGGGAGCCACTCTCGAGAGCCGTAGGCTTTCGGCGCCCTGATCCCGCTCAAGGACAACCTGCCGACGGCGCGGTTTCCAATCGTGACCGTGCTGCTGATCGCGATCAACGTCGCCGTCTTCGTGTGGCAGCTCAGCGCGTCGGGTGACGAGCGCAGCGCCACCGCACCGGTCCTCGAGCGGGCGGGCGCGTCGGAGCGCGACCAGCTCAACTTCGAATACGGGGCGATTCCGCGCGAGGTCCTCAACCCGGGGGAGTACTGCGCCCCGACGGGCGTCCGTGGGGGGAAGATCGGGGAGGCGTGCGGACCGCGGACCGAGATCGAGCAGGAGTCGGGCCTCGAGCAGGCACCGTGGTGGCTGACGCTGCTGATGTCGATGTTCATGCACGGCGGGATCCTGCACATCGCCTTCAACATGCTGTTCCTGTGGGTGTTCGGCAACAACATCGAGGACGCGATGGGGCGCGTGCGCTTCATCTGCTTCTACCTGCTCGCCGGGATCGTGGCGATCTACGCCCAGTCCGTGGTCTCCCCGGACTCGCTCGTGCCCCAGATCGGCGCCAGCGGGGCGGTCGCCGGAGTCCTGGGCGGCTATGCGCTGTTGCATCCCCGAGCCCGGGTGCTTACGCTCATCTTCATCATCTTCTTCGTCACGATCGTCGAGATCCCGGCGATGATCATGCTCGGGATCTGGTTCGTGCTCCAGTTCGTCCCCGCGATCGCGGACGTCGCGACCCCGGCGGTCGGCGAGGGTGGTGGCGTCGCCTATCTGGCCCACGTCGGCGGCTTCGCATTCGGGCTCGCGCTGATCAAGCTGTTTGCCCGGCGCGGCGACGACGAGGCGCGCAGCGCCCTGGCGCATTGAGGCCTGGGCGATGAACCCCGACGTTCGCACGGCGCTGCTCGTCATCGGGTTGCTGTTCGTCGTCGCGTTCGGCGGCATGACCCTCTACGTGGTCGGCCGCTCGGGCTTCAACACCTACGGCGACCTGCTGCTCGCCGTGCTCTCGATCGGTGTCGTCACGATGGTCCTGATCGGGCTCGTCGGGGCGATTCGCCAGCCGCCGAGCAAGTAGCGCGGTTACGCGTCGCGCCATCGGTGCGCGACGCTAGCTTGCGCGGTAGAGGATGAACGCCACGCGGGGACCCCTCAGCGCCAGGCGGGCGACGCTCGCCTGCCTGCTGATCGTGGTGGTGGTGGCGTCGTGGGTGGTCGTCGAGAACCGGCCCTGGAACGACGACCCCGACGCTGTCGTCGTGCCTTCGACCGCCTCGTTGCCCTCGGTCGCGATCGCCGGCTCGACGGCTCCGGTGTCGGAGGTTCCGAAGAGCCCGGAGGCGGCGCGCTTCGCACTCGAGCCGCGCCCGGCGCAACTGCCGGTGCACGTCGATTTCGACAAGCCACCCGAAGCGGGCGTGATGTTCGACGTCCGCAGCGGCGAGGTCCTGTGGCAACGCCGGCCGCACCGCGAGCTTCCAATCGCGAGCCTGACGAAGATGATGACCGGGCTGCTGATCGCTGAGCGCCACCGTCCCGGTGAGCAGGTGCTGATCACCGATGAGGCGCTCGCCTACGAGGGCTCCGGGGTCGGAGTGCTGCCGGGCGGCAAGAAGGTCCGCCTCGAGGCGATGCTCAACGGGCTGCTGCTGGTGTCGGGAAACGACGCCGCGATCGCGCTCGCCCAGCACGACGCGGGCAACGTCGACGCCTTCGTGCGGCGAATGAACGCCCGGGCCGCCCGCCTGGGTCTGACCTGCACCCACTTCACGAGCCCACACGGCCTCCAGGACGAGGGCAACTACTCGTGCCCACTCGACCTCGCCGCGCTAGCTCGCGCCGACCTCGCCAACCCACGCGTCCGGGCGATCGTCGGCGACGACCACGAGCGGTTGGCGTTTCCGATCGAGGGTGGCTTCCTCGATCTTTACAACAACAACCCGTTCATCCGCAGCGGAACCCCGAAGATCACCGGCGTCAAGACCGGCTACACCGACGCCGCGGGCCGCTGCTACGTCACGACGAGGCGGATCGGCGGCCGCCATCTCGGAGTCGTGCTGCTCGACTCACCCCACCCCTTGCCGCAGATCACCGAGCTGATGCGGGCCGGGGCGCAGGCGTAGGGGCGCCTGGGCGCGGAGGCGGAGCGCCGCAACGAGGCTGAAGGCAGCGACCGCGACCGGGGCGAAGACCAGCGCCCAGGAAAGGGTGCCGGGGTCGGTATCCGAGTACGGCGCGAGTCCGAACGGCAGCACGTGCGCGGTGACGAAGCCGACGAGGACCGTCGCGCAGAGCAGGGTTGCGACCCCGGCGGCGCGCGGGTCGCGAGTGGCGACGAGCCACAGCGTCAGCCCGAAGGCCGCGTACTGCACGGGCAGCAGCAGCCAGAAGAAGATCCCGAGCCCGCCGAGCGTGTCCTGGTTTACGAGGTGATCGACGTCGTGGGCGACGGCGAGCGCCAGCAACGCCACGAGACCCCCTGTGAGCAACTGCCACACGCGGCCCGTGGGCTGAGCTTGCGGGCGCGAGGTCATGGCCTCAGCTTAGGGCGGCGGCCTGCTCGGCCTTCGGCGAATCCGGCGGCGGGCACGATGAGCAAAATGAGGGCCGCGTCGCGTCAATGCCTCGGGCTTTACCGAATCCGCACGGGGGTGCCGATCGGCATGATGTGGGCCAACCGGCTGATCGCATCGTTTTCGAGACGAATGCAGCCATGGGATGGCTGACCGGGAATCAGCCCCGGTTGGTCGGTGCCATGGATGCCGATCACTCCGCCTCCGGGCCAGTCGCTGAGGCTCGAGTAAGCACTGGTACCGAACGCCCAGGGCCCGTAGGGCCCCTCGGGGTCCGCGACCTCAATTCGCTCGCGGATCCAAAAGCGGCCGGCGGGGGTAGGCGTGCTCGCCTTGCCGACCCCGATCCGGGCCTGCCAGATCCGCCGCCCCGATCGGTACAGGGTGGCGCGCTCGTGGCCACGATCCACGACGAGGCGGGTTCGGACCACGTGCAGCGAGCCAAGAGCGGATTCCTGGACCCATCCCGCGCGGCCGTTGGGCCGCATCGGGATGCGCACGTTCAGCCATGTCAGTCCATCCGGATCGGTCCAGCGCCGCAGCACGAGGTAGACCTCCGGAAACCCGTCCTCGGTGACAAAGTGCAGTCGCGCTACCCGCGGCGAGGTCGGCGCCGGATACTGCCGGACCGTCGCCCTGGCCTCCGGATGCGCCCAGTAGGTTGAGGCCCGCTCGTCGGATAGGAGCTCGCTCCCCGCAACGCCCGCCCCGGTCCCGGCGTTCGCCGGCGCCGAGAGCGCGAGCGCTACGAGGAGGACGAGCGCGAGGACCCAGCGCCGCGGGGGCACCGGCGTCAGCCCGTGAAGTCGGGAAGCACCGGGGCGTCGCAGCGCCTGAACTTACGCGTCTTCACCGTCTTGTTGCCCGCGTTGTCACGAGCCACCACCCGGATCGTGTGCCGCCCTGCGTCCAGGCTCTCGGCCGGGATCAAGACGGAGAACTTGCCGCTGGTCGTGCTCTTGATCAACTCGCCGTCGAGGAAGACCTTGACGTTCTTGATTCCCGATTCGTCGCTGGCGGAGATCTGCAGCCTAAAGTTGCTCGCGGGGCACTCGTCGTTGGGAATCCCGTTGTTGGGACCGCCAGCTCCGATGTCCACGACCGGCCCCTGGGTGTCCCCTCCAGGGGACGGACCGGGCGCCGGACTGGGGGCCGGTCCGTCCCCTGGAGGACCGGGCGCCGGACTGGGGGCCGGACTGGGGCTCGGGCTCGGCTCAGGTTCGGGTTGCGGGGGCACGGCGCACTGGGCCCTCGTGATGGTGTTGCTGTCGAGCGTCGTTGCGCCGTTGTCGGCCAGGAGCCGTCCGTCGACCGTGGCCCCGGTGTTGGCCACGATCGAGGTCAGCGCGAGGACGTTGCCGACGAAGGTGGTCGTGGTTCCGAGTATCGCCGAGCTGCCGACCTGCCAGAAGACGTTGCAGGCCTGCGCGCCGTTGATCAGGTTGACCGTGCTGTTCGACGCCGTCGTCAGCGTCGAGCCGATCTGGAAGATGAACACGGCGTTGGGGTCGCCCTGCGCGTCGAGCGTCGTGGTGCCGGTCAGCTGAGCCGACGTGGCGTAGCAATAAACGCCCGAGGTGAGGGTCAATCCGCCGAGGTCCTGACCGGTGAGGGTAACGTCACAGGCACGGCCGGCGGCGTCGTTGTAGGCGGTGGTCAGGTCTGACTGGGCCTGTCCCGCGACAGCGTCGGCGGCGTGGATCGTCCCGTTCACGATTCCGGGCGGAAACCCCGTAACCGCGTTGTTCGGACTCACGCCGAGGTCGCCGTTGACCACCGAAGGACCGGTGTTGGTAACGGCCGAGCCACCCAGGACAGCGAAGCCGTCGGCCGTTCCAAGCCCGACCGGCGCCTGCGCCTCGGCGTTGCTCACGAACAGCAGCGCCGCCAGCGCTCCAACCGCCAGCAGCCCGAAGCCGCGCAACGTCGCCCTTGCTCCGCGGACGGTGCGCAACGAAGTCGCGGCACCCCCGTTGGCGATTGCCCCCTGAACCGCGTTCGCGCTGTTCGCGCCTTGCATTCCGTTGCTCGCGTCTGAAGTCATCCGTATGGTCCTCTCGGGATCGAAATCGCTTCCGTTCGAGTCGCCACGGTGCTCTGGACGGCTTGAGCGTCTTTGGACCAGATTCGCCGGCATCCTTCGCACGGCCGAGTCCAAGCTATGTCTAGGTCCATCGGGCCGTATGCGCGAAACCTTGAGTCAGGCCCTTGCCGCACGCCTGCACCCGTCCGCCGCCAGGCACGGTTCGCAAGGCGTGCCGTCATCCCTTGAAGCTCCCCCAGCCGCCGCTCGAGAAAGCGCCCGCGGAGGCGTTCGCGGTCGCCGCTGAGCGCTGGCCCTTCGACGGGATGCCCGCCACCCGCGCGTCTGGCTGGTGACCACGGCGCGCGCAACTTCGGATCAGGCGTCACAAACCTGGCACGTTCGCGTCTTGTTCTGCCACAGCTTGCGGCTTACGGTCCCGGGAGGACCGGAAGCCGTGAAACCGCTTACCAGAAAGCAGAAGGGCGACCTGGCTGAGCTGAAGGTTGCATGCGACCTGCGCCGGCGCGGGTACGAAATCGCGATCCCGTTCGGCGAGGAATCGAAGTACGACCTTATTGTCGATCGGCACGGGCGCTTAGAGCGAGTGCAGGTCAAGCACACGGACCGCGGCAACCGCGGCGCGATCGAGGTGCCGTGCTATTCACAGACGATCGTCAACGGAAAGGTCCGTTCGATCACCTCGTACACGCACGACAGCATTGACTGGCTAGCGGTCTACGACGCCCCGAGCGACTGCTGCTTCTACATCCCTGCCAGGGAACTTGGTAACGGCCGCAAGGGCTTGACGCTCCGATTTGCGCCAACTGCGAATTCCCAAAAGATCGGCATCCGGTTCGCGGAGCGCTACGTCGATCTCATAGACGACGATCCGACGCTAGGGTTCTAGCTGACTGATGATGGAGCCAGCGGGATTCGAACCCGCGACCTCCTGCTTGCAGGGCAGGCGCTCTCCCAGCTGAGCTATGGCCCCTCGGCGCAATTGTAGGAGCGCCTGGGGCGTCCGCCAGGACGGCCCCAACCACCCAGCGGTCCACCTTGCGCACCGCGGCATGTGTGAGAGACTCCGCCGCAAGTTGCGGGATCCCCACGAGGAGAGCGATGGCTGAGACCGAGACGGCGCCCGAGACCGAGGCCGTCGGCGAGGGCGAGCACGACGAGAAGTCTCCGCAGGAGGTCGAGGAGGCGCAGCGCGACGCCGAGAAGAAGGGCGACACCAAGCCCGGCCAGCGCGCAGAGGTCTCCAACCTCGACATCGTCAAGCACTACTTCGACATCGCCGCCGAGAAGCTCGAGCTCCCCGACGACCTGCGCACCGTCTTCTGGGAGCCGTACCGCGAGGTCAGCGTCCAGATCCCCGTCAAGCTCGCCGACGGCAAGGTCCACGTCTTCTCGGGCTACCGCATCCAGCACAACGGTGCCCGTGGTCCCTATAAGGGCGGGATTCGCTTTCACCCCGACGTCGACGTCGACGAGGTCCGTGCGCTCGCCTCGCTGATGACCTGGAAGACCGCCGTCGCGGGCGTTCCCTTCGGCGGCGCCAAGGGTGGTGTCAACTGCCCCGCGGGCGAGCTCGAGCAATCCGAGCTCCAGAAGATCTCACGCTCGTTCATGGACAAGATCGAGAAGGTGCTCGGTCCGACCCGCGACATTCCCGCGCCCGACGTCAACACCAACGCCCAGGTGATGGCCTGGATGATGGACGAGTACGGCAAGCTCCACGGTCACACCCCAGCGATCGTGACCGGCAAGCCGATCGCTCTCGAGGGCTCCTACGGCCGCGAGGCGGCGACCGGCCGCGGCTGCGTCTACATGTTCCGCGAGGCCGCGCCCCATCTCGGCATGACGCCATCCGACACGACCTTCGTCGTCCAGGGCTACGGCAACGTCGGCTCGTGGGCGGCGCGGATCATGCAGCAGCTCGGCTGCAAGATGGTCGCCGTCTCCGACGCAAACGGCGCGATCCGAAACGACGAGGGAATCGACGCCAGCGCCCTGCAGGAGTTCATCTCCGAAGGCGGCAAGATCACCGACTTCGAGGGCTCCGAGGCGATCGAGCCCGACGACCTGCTCGCCGTCCCCTGCGACGTCTTCATCCCGGCTGCGCTCGGCGGCATGATCCACGAGGGCAACGCCGATCGGATGGAGTGCCGCATGATCATCGAGGGTGCCAACAGCCCCACCACCCCGGTGGCCGACGAGATCCTCTCGGAGAAGGGCGTCTACATCATCCCCGACGTGATGGCCAACGCCGGCGGCGTCGTCTGTTCGTACTTCGAGTGGGTCCAGAACCTGCAGCACTTCCGCTGGGACGAGCGCGAGGTAAACGACAAGCTCGGAAACGTCATGCGCCGCGCCTACCGCGAGGTCTCGGCGCGCGGCAAGCAGGACAAGCTCCCGCTGCGCCAGGCCGCCTACCTCGTCGGGATCGAGCGTGTGGTCGAGGCCGCACGCATTCGCGGCTACATCTAGACCCGCCTACCGCTCCTCGTCGTCGTCGTCGTCGAAGTCGAAGTCCTTCGGCTTTCCCTGCTCGAACCACAGCCGATCGCTCTCCGGGGCGTCGCGCAGAAACTCCGGCGTCTTTTCGAGCACGTCGTCGTCCTCCTCCGGAGACTCGGGCTGGGACTCAGGCTCGTTGCCGGTTGGCGAAAGCTCGATCTCGTCGTCGTCGAGCTCGAGGTCGAGCTCTGTCAGTTCCAGCTCGCCGAGCGCTTCGTCGGCCGTGGTCTCTTCACCGGCGGGCGCCTCGGACGCATCGTCGCCGAGCCCGAGCTCCTTGGCCATGTCGTGCACCTGGGTGTCATCGGATGGCGGCGCCGGCGCATCCTCGATCGATTCGGCGGGCGGCGTTTCGGCGGCGGGAGCCTCCTCGGCCGGGGGCTCGACCGCGACGCTCTCTTCGGGGACGTCCTCGACGAACGGGTTGTCGAGCGCGAGCTCGCCGGCGTCGACGAGTCCCTCCTCGGCAGCGAAATCGTGAAACGCGATTGAGTCGCCCGAGGCCGGAGGCTCGTTCGCGCTCTGTGCGGGTTCACTATCGGAGGGTGCGAGATCGCCGCCATCCCCCTCGGGGGACTTCTCAGGCGCGGGTGGGGGCTCCTCGGGAGCGGGCCCGTCGGGGACCGGCGGAGTCTCGGAGACGGTCGCTTCGTCGACGGGCGGCCCGGGGGCCGCAGCCTCGATCTCATCCAGGGTGACCTCCGGGCGGTCGCTCGAAGACGGTCGCTCCTCGACCGCGGTATCGGCGCCGGGCGTCGCGAGAGCGTTCGCGATCGCGGCGTCGGCTGCACCCGAGGCGTCGGGACGGCCGGGAGGACCGAACGCCTCGTCCTCGAGCCGCTTGATCTCGGGCTCGTCGGTACCCCGCCTGCGTTTGAGGTCGAGGTGATCCTTAATCGCGTCGTCGAGGATTCCCATGTCCGACTTGGTGTAAGCCTTGCAGAGTCTGGTCGCTCACGACGACCCGGGCAAGAGGCGCAATTCACGCATATAGCGCCTTAATTCATGCTTTGCAGGGCTATGTTCGCCGCTCGACTGGCTGTCCCTGCGCCGCCGGGTCGTCGGTGGCGGCGGGGGCACTCTCAGTGCGATTCCTCCCGCCGCGCTTGGCGCGGTACAGGGCCGCGTCGGCGGCGGCGATCAAGGCCTTCGTATCGGTCGCCGAGTCGGCTGGCGAGGAGGCAACTCCCAGGCTCGCAGTGACTTCGACCCCGCCCTCGCCCTCGATCAGTGGCACCCGGGTTTCGGCGATCGCGGTTCGGATCCGCTCCGCCACCTCGAGCGCACCCTGGGGTCCGGTCTCTGGCAGTGCGACCACGAACTCCTCGCCTCCGTAGCGTGCCGGCTCGTCGACCCCGCGCGACTCCTGCTCGAGGATCCGCCCGATGGTTCGCAGCACCTCGTCGCCCTGAAGATGCCCGAAGGTGTCGTTAACCCGCTTGAAGTCATCGATGTCGAGAATCGCCAATGACAGCGGGTGCCCGAAGCGCTTCGCACGCGCGGCCTCCTTGTTGATCAGCTCGCGGAAGCGGCGCGGATTGGCGAGTCCCGTCAACTCGTCTCGCACGGCCTGTTCGGAGACGAGCTCGTGCAGGTCGACGGAGGCGACCGAGATCGCCGCCTGCGCGCACAGATACCGCAGCATCTCGCGCTCGCCCTCGTCGAACGGCGGCCCTTCACGCGCGACTGCGAGCACCGCATCATGGCGCTTCGACTCCGCCAGCCCACCGAGTGGTTCAGCCAGCGCCACGATGCCACCGTTTCCCTCGCTCGCCGGCTCGCCGTCCTCGAGCGTACGCTCGATCGCGGCCCCGAGCGTGGCACGAACGCCCCGCGCCTCGACTCTGCCGACATCGACCTCGAGTGCCCTGTGTCCCGCGAGCACGACCCTCGCGGCGCTGGCGTCGCAGGCGCCAAGCGCCGTCTGGCCAACGACCTCCAGCAGGGCGCGGCGGTCAAGTCCTGACGCAAACGCCTCTCCTATGCGCTGCACCGAACGCTCGAGCTCGACTCGCTGGCGGCGAAGCTCGCCCATCTGGTCGGCGAGCTGTCCGCTCATCTTGTTGAACTCTCGCGCCAGGCCGGCCATCTCGTCGTTTCCTTCAACCGGCACGCTCTGGCTGAAGTCCCCGCTTCCAACCCGCCGGGCTGCATCGAACATCGCCGCGACCTGTCCCTGCAGCGCGCGCAGCAAGACGACGATGAAGAACAGCGCCACGGCGAAGAACGCCGCAAGCGCCCCGGCCACGAGCGGCGGCGTGGTGGCCACCCCACCGCTCTCGAGCGGTGCAAAGGCCGCGAGCCGGATGTCCGGCTCGGCGCCTCCCGGCGCCACGGTATCCACGCGGTAGTCATCACCGGCTAGCTCGACGTCGTGCGCGCCGTCATCGGTATCGATGGTCGCGTCGCCAAGATCTATCGTCGAGGCGAGCTGATCGTCTCCCCGCAGCACGGCGAGATCGTTGCCGGTCAGCCTCTTGACCTCGGCGGAGTACGGCTTTGCCGCCAGCGCCGTCACCGACACCGCGCCGATCGGCCCCTCCGGGCCGCGCAACTCGAGCTCGCCGGCCGCTATGCCGTCGCTCGGGCCGGCGTTCGCAAGCTCCCCGCCGGAGCGGTCGACAACGGTTACCGAGACGAGCCCGAACTCGCGGCGCAGCCGCGCCGCGGCCTCACCCGCCGCGGCTTCGTCCCCCGTGCGCAGCGCTTCTGCGAGCGTTGCGTCACTACCGACGGAACGAGCGTCCTTTCGGGCCTGTGAGAGGGCGTCGTCGTACAGCGCCAGCGCCGTCTCGGTTCCCGCGCCGAGCCGCGCATCCGCCTTGCCGGCACGCGAATCGTCGGCGATCAGGCTCACGAGCACCGCCACCGCGACCATCGGCAGCACGACGATCAGCAGGAAGAACAGCGTCAGGCGTCGGCGAAAGCTCACACTGCCAGGTTAGATCGGCAACTCGCCGCTTCGTGATGAGAACCGTTGCACGCGCCCACGGTCAATGAGCACGAGGATCGAATCTCGGCGGGTGCGCGGGTATCCTCCAGCGGTCGCTCGGGCTCGCCCGAGACGTCACCCAAGGGGCTATAGCTCAGTTGGGAGAGCGCCTGGATCGCACCCAGGAGGTCGCCGGTTCGAGTCCGGCTAGCTCCATCTCTACTTGGTCGCTTCCGCTTTCCATGCGCCGGCTCCAGCACGAGGCGGCCAGCCGTGGCGCGCTCGGACTGGCTTGATACGGTTCGCGACAGTGATGATCAGCGAGCGTTCGCGCGTTCCGGTTGCGATCCTCAGCTGCGCCCTGCTCACGCTTTCGATTGCGGTCGCTGGCTGCGGGGGCGACGAGGAGGGCAGCTCTGAAACGGTAGCGTCGGCGGAGACGTCCACTACAGCGCAAGACGCCGAAGCCGCGATCCTCGACACGGTGAGCCAATTCTCCGCTGCCCAGGACGCCGCCGACTCGGCCACCGCGTGCAGCTTCGTGACCGAGGACTTCTACCTCAACGTCGAGCCGACAGCCGCCGACGAGATCACGAGCTGCGACCAGGCGGTCACCTTTGGCAACGCCTTCGTGCCGGTCATCGAGGGCCAGCCACGCGTCAAGAGGGTCGATGGCACGGAAGCCGAGGTCTCGGCCTCGGCTCCACTCGGCGATTTCGTGATCCTGCTCGAAAACGTTGACGGCCGCTGGCTGATCTCCGACGTCGAGGGCTGAGATCGAGGCCAGCGCGACACAGACCGGCTACCGGATCGGCGCCTCGATACTCGCCTTCGCGCTCCTGATCGCGGCCGGGTTCATGATCGTCGTGATGATCGACATCGGCCCGAACCCCCCGTGTGACGCAGTGTTCGCCGGCGAGGAGAAGCTGCCCTTCGACCACAACTGCTTCGACGGCTCGTCCGGCGCGAAGACGACCAGCCTCCTCGCCGGGTGGCTGAGCGGAATCATTGGCCTGGTCGCGATGGGCGCCTCGGTCTACTACGCGGTCAAGGCCCGTGGCGCGCGCCTCGTGCTGCTCCTGACCGCCGCCGCGATCGTTCTCGGAGCGATCAGCATCGCGCTCGGCGCGCTGCCGATGGTCGAGCTTCAGGGTCCAGACCTTCCGACCGCCGCGCCGTAGCCGTCCCGTTGAAAGCAGCAGGGCAATTGCGTCGCTTCACAGCCACTCGCATCAGAGCTCCTGGGAGAGGGCGACCTTTAGCTCAGGCTGGAGTCGAGGGTGCGACATCGCTCGCGCAGTATCTCGCTTCAAGGGCGCCGGGAGGTCCAGGACCTCCGAAGCCGAGGCGTGGAGGTGGAGGGGATCATCACCCTTCCGAGCGGGCTCAAGCGAGCCTTCTTCAAGGATCCGGATGGCAACGTGATCGGGATGCGGCAGCTCTAGCGAGTCTGCGGTTCGTGCGCATCGCTGGGTGGGCAGCACCGCTTCTGCTTCGGGCGCGAAGAGCGCAACTCCCGAACGGATCTTGATTGGGCACCAGCAGCGTTCTGGTGCCCAAATCGACCGACATCCACGGTGATCCAGGGCTATCCCCGCTCGTGCGCATCACGGTCCGCCGAGTCACCTTCCGCTTGTTAGAGCGGTAAGAGCCGTATCTCGGCCCCGCGTGCCATCCCGCATCGCACCCAGGAGGCCGCCGGTTCGAGTCCGGCTAGCTCCATCTTTGAAACCCCTGCTGGTATTGGGTTTTCTTTCCGTCGCCCGCTGAAGGACCCGGCCCCGCCGTTCAAAAAGAAGGTGAAGGCCGACAAAAAGCACAAGTTCTTAGTCCGCGCCATAGACGCCGCCGGAAACGTCGACCCCACACCCGCGAAGCGCAAGTGGAAGGTAAAGGACTGACGGCGCGACACCGACCGCGCGGCTGAGCCGCACACCGCGGTGCTGCGCGGTGATACTGCCAAATCGAGGTGCCTGCTGATCCATTCCGAAAGCCTCGACTCCGACCGGTGCTCGAGCTTCTTCGGCCCAATGACGGCCAAGCCCAACGACACCTTCACCGGGCCATCAGGGGCGATTTGCTTGTGGCTGCCCCCGGTCAGCTTCACTGGAGCGCCACACACAGGGCAGTCGGGCAGGTTCTCCATTGCTTCCGACCCTCTCACGATCTGGGCGCTGGCGTCAACGACAGCTCGATACGACTATCCGCCCTACTCCGGTTCCTTCGCGCCCGGCGCGACGGCGACCACCCTTGCGTCCTCGGGGAGGACAACGGCTTCGCGCTCCCCGCTCAGCACCCGACTCCAATGGGCACCAGAGCAGTTCTGGTGCCCGAATCCAAGATAATCGGCGGTAATCCCCGGCTATCCGAGCCGCGTGCGGATCAGCGCTGCGCGTCCGGATCTCGCGCTACGGAGCCAACTCGGACACTCAACGAGCGGCGACGCCATCCCGCATCGCACCCAGGAGGTCGCCGGTTCGAGTCCGGCTAGCTCCATCTCAATGATTGCCGCGTGCGGCGTAGCGCGCCGCGAGCGCTACTCCGACAGCCCGGCGGCTTCGAGGGCTTTTCCGCGCGTCTTGAACCACGCCACCCGGACGACCTTTCCCTCCCGGATCGTCCAAAGACCGTATTGCGCCCGGCTCTCGACCTCGGCCCCGCTCGCTCGTCCACGCGCTCGGCTGTGCACGACCGAAACGACGTGCTCGCCCGCGTCGATCAGCTCCTCGCAGTCGTCCTCGATGCTCTCCCATGGCTCCTGGTACTCACGGAAGAACATCCGCAAGCCATCGTGGCCGCGGTAGACGCCCCCTATGCCGAGGTCTCGGTATGGGCTTTGAGACCCATCCAGCTCGACTTCTGGGTCGTAGAGCGCGAAGACGCGCTCGGTGTCCTGACGGGCTACGGCGTCGTAGACCTGACACACGATCTCCACGTTTTCTTGCGACATCGCCTACTCCGACAGCCCGGCGGCTTCGAGGGCTTCGGCCCAACTCCCGAAAGTTCGATTCTGCGCAATCAGGTCATCACGGAGCGTCACGATCCACGCGGCCTCCCGCGTCACCTCGACACCGCTTCCGTGACCCCTCCCATGGAAGGTGCCAAGGACGAGCACTTGCCCACTGAGATCTTCGATTCGCTCGACGTTGACCGTGATGCTCTCCCATGCCTCGCGGAAGGTGTGCCAGAACTCGGACCAGCCCTCACGCCCCCGATAGGCGTTGTCCGTGTCCATGAAAAGCCCGGATGGACGAAACTCGAACTCTGGCGCAATGAGGTCCAGGGTCGCTTCGAGATCGCCTGCGTTGAAGGCGTCGTATATGCGCCGCACTGTCTCCACGTTCTCCTGCGACATCGCCCGCGCAGTATCGCGCCTCGAGAAGCGATCGCCATTGGGCACCAGTTCCGTTCTGGTGCCCAAATCGAACGACATCCGCGGTGATCCCCGGCCATCCGCGCCGGTGCGCTTAATGACCGATACGGCCAGATTCCGCCTGCTAGAGCCGAAAGCGCCGACTCTCGCTTCTGGATGCCATCCCGCATCGCACCCAGGAGGCCGCCGGTTCGAGTCCGGCTAGCTCCACTCGAGGCCCCCCCCAGAAGCGCGAAGCTTGGCTCTCGCCCTCCAAGGGGTCACTGGGGGTCTGGGTTCCACTGGTGCTCGTTGAGCGAGCTGGCTGCGTGCCCTCGCCGCCGTCAACGAAATGCCGCTTTGCGTCTCAGGGCCTCGGCACGTTGCGGATGTTGGTCTTCGCCTGCTCCCAGACCTCATCGATGTGGCCGTTTAGCGACTTCTTGATCGCGGTCCGGGCGAAGCCCTTCACCTGGTCGAGGGTCACGTTCGGCGGCAGGGACAGGGCCTCGGGGTCGGTGCAGACGTCGCAGAGAACCGGGCCGTCGGCGGCGAGCATCTCGCGGATGCCGGTCTCGACCTCGTCGTGACGCTCGACCCGGATTCCGCGAATCCCGCAAGCCTCGGCGAGAGCGGCGAAGTCGACGCTGTTGAGCTCGGTCTGGAAGTCGGGAAAACCGGCAACCTGCATCTCGAGGCGAACCATCCCGAGGACGCCGTTGTTGAAGACGATCACCTTGACCGGGAGGTGCTCCTGGGCGAGCGTGATCAGGTCGCCCAGAAGCATCGTCAGGCCGCCGTCGCCCGACATCGAGATCACCTGGCGGCCCGGCTCGGCGCATTGGGCGCCGATCGCCTGTGGGAGGGCGTTTGCCATCGAGCCGTGCTTGAAGGAGCCGAGGATCTGCCGCTCGCCCGATCCGTGGACGTAGCGGGCTCCCCAGACCGTCGTCATCCCGGTGTCGAGGGTGAAGATCGCGTCGTCATCGGCGAACCGGTCCAGCGTGGCCGCCACGTACTCCGGGTGGACGGGATGCTGCTTGGCGACGTGGTCGACGTAGACCTGGAGCTTCTCTACCTCGCGCTCATGCCTTGTGCGCTGTCGCTCGAGGAACGATGCAGCTTCCTTCTCGGCGACGAGCGGCATCAGCGACCGGACGGTCTCGCCGACGTCGCCGATCAGCCCGAGCTCCAGCGGCACGCGCCGGCCGAGCCGCTCGCCCCGAACGTCGAGCTGCACGACCTTGGCTTTGTCGGGCAGGAAGGCCCGGTAGGGAAAGTCAGTGCCCAGCAGGACGAGCAGGTCGGTCTCGTGCATCGCCCCGAAGGCGGCGCCGAACCCGAGCAAGCCGCTCATCCCGGCGTCGAAGCGGTTGCCGGCCTGGAAGTGATCCTTGCCGCGGAACGAATAGGCGACGGGAGCCTTGATCCTGTCGGCGAGTTCGAGTACCGATTCGCGCGCTTCGTTGGCGCCGGCGCCGCAGAAGAGCACGGGCCGCCTGCTTGCGTTTATCAGCTCGGCGAAGGTCCGGAGCTCGGCTTCGGCCGGCCGCATGACCGGGCGCGCGACGGCGATGTGGCTGCGCCAGCCGTCGTCGGGGAGCGTCGCCGCGGCGACGTCCCCGGGGAGGACGAGCACGCTGACGCCGCCCCTTGCGATCGCCGTCTGGATCGCGACGTGGAGGGCGCGGGGAAGCTGTTCGGCGGCGGAGACCAGCTCACACCAGTGGCTGCACTCCTGAAAGAGTCGCTCGGGGTGGGTCTCCTGGTGGTACTCGGTGCCGATCTCGGTCGTCTCGATGTGCGAGGCGATCGCCAGCACGGGGGCGCCACTTCCATGGGCGTCGTAGAGCCCGTTGATCAGGTGCAGGTTCCCCGGTCCGGCGCTGCCGGCGCAGACGGCGATCTCGCCCGTGATCTGTGCCTCGGCTCCGGCGGCGAATGCTCCCGCCTCCTCGTGGCGGACGTGGACCCAGCCGAGCTTGCCGTCGGAGCGCCGAACCGCGTCAGTGATCGGATTGAGGCTGTCGCCGACGACGGCGTAGATCCGCTCGACGCCGACGTCGATCAGGCGGTCGACGATGTAGTCAGCGACCCTTGGCCCGCTCATGTCGCGTGCTCAGTCGCTGAGCGCGACGTATGCGCGCTCGTCGCGGTGACGTAGACGAGGTGGTGCATCGCGTCGATACCGACCTCGGTCGCGCCCCACTTCCAGGGCGGCGGCGCAACGCCGAGGGAGGGCAGCATCACGAGGGCCGCGGGCCAGATCGCGGCAAAATGTGCGCCGGCGGCCCTTGGGCCGGTGACGCCCGCGGCTCCGATCAGGCCACGGGCGGCTCCCCAGCCTGTCCCATAAGACCAATGAACGACGTTCGAGAAGCGCGCCTGGCCCTCGGGGTCGCGGGGCTGGACGCCAAGCACCTTGCCAGCGTCATCAGCCGGGGCGGTGCTGCCCTTCCGATCGCGCAGCTTCATCTCCAGGGTGCTCGATGCCGTCATCGCCGCGGTCCCAGCCGCGCCCGCGAACAGGCCACGGCCGACCGCCGAGCCGACCTCCCCAAAGCGCTTCACGCCGCCTCGGGCTGGAGCTTCAGCGCCGCCGAGTTGATGCAGTAGCCCTGCCCGCCAAGATCGCTGGGGCCGTCGGGGAAGACGTGGCCCAGGTGACCGTCACAGCTCGCGCACCGGACCTCGGTGCGGCGCAGGATCAGGCCCTCCCGATGGAGGTCGACGCCTTCGTCGACCGCAGGTTCGGTGAAGCTCGGCCACCCGGTACCGGAGTCGAACTTCGCATCGGAGGAGAACAGCGCTGCGTCGCATGCGGCGCACCGGTAAATCCCGTCTTCCTCGGTGTGCACGTAGGCGCCGGCGAAGGGTGGCTCGGTCCCGCTGCGGCGCAGTACGTCGTACTGGGCCGGCGTCAGCTCATTGCGCCACTGCTCGTTGGACTTCTCGATCTTCGCGGTCATCTCGGGTTCCTTTCAGTTGGTGAACCCTATGACCATGCGTGCCGAGGAGAACGGTTCAGGCCACCTCCTACCCCGGCTCAGGCGGTCCCCACGATCCCTGTGGTCAGCCAGAGCGACAGCACTCCATTTGGGCACCAGAGCGAGCCTGGTGCCCGAATCCACGGTAATCGCCGGTAATCCCGGGTTATTCGAGCTACGCGCCGATAAACGTCGGCGTGCCGAATTCCCCTTTACAAAGCCGGATCCGGTGGCCTCAATGCAGAAACGCCTCCCCGCATCGCACCCAGGAGGTCGCCGGTTCGAGTCCGGCTAGCTCCATCTCAATGATTGCCGCGTGCGGCGTAGCGCGCCGCGAGCGCTACTCCGACAGCCCGGCGGCTTCGAGGGCCTCGGCCCTGCTTAGGTATTGCCTGACTCGGCGGACCTTCCCGTCGTAGAAGAGGAACACCTGCGCCATGGTTGCCTCAATCGGAACCCCTTGCGGGCTGATGCCCTTTCCCTGCCATACGACGACGACCTCCTCATCCGCATCGAGGTATTCCGGCGCCCGAAACTGGCCGTCCCAGCCGAGGGCCAGATAGCCCTCGACCTGTTCTTGGAAAGCGGACCTTCCCGCGTGGCGGTCCGCATCGGGAAGCTCGGGCGGGTCCCAGAGCTCTATCTCGGGGTGCCACAGCTCCTTCGCGGCTTCCAGGCCGTGCGCGTTGAACGCCTCGACGTACCTGCGAGCGAGCTCCACGTTCTCCTGCGACATCGCCTA
>Ga0136620_10000265_pt1 | contig 23653 bp, 24 predicted proteins | sample AntDrymUQ4162106_2_FD_104806 | JGI IMG/M metagenome (GOLD analysis project Ga0136620, IMG submission 104806) | Polar desert sand microbial communities from Dry Valleys, Antarctica - metaG UQ416 (21.06) | ecosystem: Environmental > Terrestrial > Soil > Desert | place: Antarctica: Dry Valley... | reverse complement strand
GTGGTGGCGAACGACGCGGTCGGGCCGTACGTTCTGCTCCGGCTCGAGCGCGGCGAGATGGCGCCGGGCGTGCCGGGGCAGTTCTTCATGCTCGAGGCCCCCGGGCAACTGCTCCCGCGACCGATGAGCCTCTGCCTTGCTCCTCCGGCGGAGTTGGCGTTCCTCCTGGAGCCGATCGGGCCCGGCACCCGCGCGCTGGCAGCGCTTGCTCCTCGCGAGGGGATCCACGTTCTAGGCCCGCTCGGGAACGGCTTCGATCTCGACGTTCGGCGCCCGCTGCTCGTGGCCGGCGGGATCGGGATTGCGCCGATGCCGTATCTCTCAGACGCCCTGGGCGGGCCGCCCGCGGTTCTGGGTTTCCGCAGCGCGCGCCATGCCGAGGCAGCGCGACTCCTTCCCGGCGCCGAGGTGGTAGTCGAGCCTCGACTCGTGACCGAGCTACTGCCCGACGATCTCGGGGACGTCCTGGCGTGCGGTCCCGAGCCGATGCTCGAAGCCGTGCGCGAGCTCGCTCCCACTGCGCAGGTCGCATGGGAAGCGCCGATGGCCTGCGGCTACGGCGCTTGCTACGGCTGCGTCGTCGACGTCGACGGCCGCTACGCCCGACTCTGTGTCGAGGGCCCGGTGCTATGAGTTCGTGGCGAAAAGAACAAGGGTCTGACCCTGGACGTGTCCGCAGGGGACAGTGGAAGGTGTGTCAAATGCGTGCCAAGTTGTCCACAGGAGGATGAGCGTTCGACTCCTGAACGCGAGCGGTTGCCTCGACGCGCTCACGGCGCCGGAGGTTGTAACAACGCTCGACGCGTTCGTCACGAAGACAGTCACACCCCTCCCGCGGGAGGGAAGTCCTCCACCGCGGATTGCGGAAGTCGACGGGTGGATGCTGAACTCGATCGGCCTCCAGAACCCCGGCATCGAGGTGTTCTCGACGAGCGTCCTGCCCCGTCTTCGAGACTTGGGGGTGCCGCTCTGGGTGTCCGTGGGCGGGTTCTCGGCGTCCGACTACAGGATCTGCTGCGAGCGCATCGACGAGCTCGACGCCGTTCACGTCGTCGAGTTGAACCTGTCCTGTCCCAACGTCGACGAGGCGCCGGAGACGGTGGTCGAGCTCGTCGAGGCCGCCCGAAGCGCGACGGGCAAGCCGCTCTACGCGAAGCTGTCCCCTGCGACCCCCCACATCGCCGAGCTGGCGCGGGCAGTCGCGCACGCGGGAGTGGACGGGCTCTCGCTCGTGAACACGCTCCGGGGCCTCGCGCTCGACCCCGAAACACTTTGCCCGCGGCTTGCGCTCGGGTCGGGAGGAGCGTCCGGACCTGCGCTCCGACCGATCGCCCTAGCCTGCGTGCATGCCTGCGCGAAGGCAGTCGAGCTGCCGATCGTGGGCATCGGAGGAGTCATGTCGGGGAAAGACGTGCTCGACTTCGTAGCCGTCGGCGCGAGCGCTGTGGCGCTCGGCACCGTGCTCTTCGGTGACCCGTTTGCACCCGCCCGTATTCGGGACGAGCTCGAGCGAGAGGCGAGGTCGGGTGCGTACGGCTCCGCGGCAGAGATCGGCCGACTAGCACACGGATCGGCCTTCCCGACGGAAGTGTAAGCAACATAGAGAACAAAAAAAGTCCTGCAAATCCAGGTAAACGTTGCCGCTTGACCCGCGCTCCGAGCTTGGTAGACTCGTCCGGCTCATGGTCACGTCGAAGACGCACGCGCAGGCGCCTGCCCGCTCTCTCGATCAACGGATGGAGGCGCTCCAGCGAGCGAACGACGTCCGCGTGCGCCGCGCGCAGCTCAAGCGAGACCTGAAGGCGGGGCAGGCGCAGATCGATTCGATCCTGCTCGACCCGCCCGAGTTCGTCTCCACCGCGAAGGTCTTCGACATGCTCATGGCTGTTCCGAAGTTCGGACGCGTCAAAGCCGCACGGCTGCTGAACCACTGCCGTATCAGCCAGTCGAAGACCGTCGGCGGTCTCTCCGAGCGCCAGCGAACCGAGCTCGTCGACCTCTTCAACCACCGCGCGTGACTTTGCGCAAGATCGGAATCCGCGAGTGCGGATTCCGATCGCGCGGGAAGACCCCTTCATGGGGTGCCCAGAGACCGAATGCTCCGGGGTGTGAAGCAGGCAGCGTTCACCGCTCGTAACTAGACCGGAATCCGCTGGCGCGGTTTCCGGTCTTGCGGGAAGGCCCCTTCATGGGGTGCCTAGAGACCGAATGCTCCGGGCTGTGAAGCAGGCAGCGTTGACGCCTCGGGTTGAGTAGGGTTGCCGCGTGCCGTCAGCCCGGCCCGTTTTCGTCGTCACCGGGCCTTCGGGCGCAGGCAAGGGAACACTGATCAAGGGGCTCCTCGACCGCGTCAGCGGAATTGAGGTGGCGGTCTCGGCGACGACCCGGCCCCGGCGCCCGGGCGAGCTCGACGGTCGCGAGTACCTGTTTCTTTCCGACGAGGAGTTCACGCGCGGAGTGGGGGCTGGCGAGTTCCTGGAATGGGTGCGGTACGTCTCGGGACGCCGGTACGGGACGCTCCGTTCCGAGATGGAGCGAATCGCAGACGACGGAAAGACCTGCGTCCTCGAGCTCGAGCTGGAGGGCGCGCTCAGGGTGCAGGATCAGGTTCCGGGAAGCGTGACGATCTTCATCGCCGCAGACGTCCCTGAGCTCGAGCGTCGGCTGCGCGAGCGTGCGACCGAGAGCACGGGGGAGATAGGCGGGCGAATCGCGCTCGCGCGCAACCAGCTCGAGCAGGCGCATCTCTTCCGGTACATGGTGCGAAACGACGATGTCGAGCGCGCGACCGCAGCGGTCGGAGCCATCGTGGAGTGTGAGCTGGCATTCGCAGGTACCATGAGCCGCCCATGATCCACCCACGACTCGATTCCCTGCTCGCCAGGACCCACGATTCGCGGTACACGCTCGTCATCGTCGCCGCAAAACGCGCGCGGCAGATCAACAACTACCATCATCAGCTCGGCGAAGGCATCGGCTTCGACGAGGCGCCGCCGCCACTGATCGAATCCCGCTCCAAGAACTACCTGACGATGGCAATGGAAGAGATCGCGGGCGGGAAGATCACGTACCAGACTCCCTCCGCCTAGCGCCCCACGCCGGGAGAGCGCATGGCACGCATCCTGCTCGGCGTCACCGGGGGGATCGCGGCCTACAAGGCGTGCACACTCACGCGCCTGCTCGTACGCGCCGGGCACGACGTCTTCCCGCTCGTGACCGAGGCGGCGGAGCGATTCGTCCGGGCTGAGACCTTCTACGCGCTCGCGCGAAAGTCGCGAAGCGACGATCCCTATCCACACCTCGGGCGAGCCGACCTGCTGGTCGTCGCGCCGCTGACGGCGAACACGCTAGCCCGGCTCGCGCACGGGCTCGCGGACGACCTCTTGACCGAGGCGGCGCTCGCCCACGCCGGGCCCGTGCTCGTGGCGCCGGCGATGAACGTTCGCATGTGGGAGCACCCTGCCACGCAGGAAAACACCGCGCTTCTACGCGATCGAGGCGTGGAGTTCATCGGACCAGCAGAGGGTGAGCTCGCCGAGGGCGAGATCGGCGCGGGAAGGATGGTCGAGCCCGAGGAGATAGCCGCCAGGATCGCCGAGCTGCTAGGCGAGTCGCCGAGCGCACCGGGTCCGCTGGAGGGTCGCCGGGTCGTCATCTCGGCCGGAGGCACGCGCGAGCCGCTCGACGCGGTTCGCTTCCTCGGGAACCGCTCGTCGGGTCGCATGGGCGTTGCGCTCGCCGAAGAGGCACGCTCGCGGGGGGCCGAAGTCACGCTCCTCGCCGCGAACCTCGCGGTGTCGCCGCCTCCGGGAGTGAGCGTGGTCGAGACGCCGACGGCCGCCGTTCTCGAGCGAGAAGCTCTTGCTCTGGCGGATGCGGACGTCATCGTCATGGCCGCGGCGGTGGCCGACTACCGGCCGCCGTCGGCGCTCGGCGAGAAACGCCCGAAGGATGGCGCCCCCTGGACGGTCGAGCTCGAGCCCACACCGGACGTGCTCGCCGCCCTCGGCGCGGCCCGCGTGCCTGGCCGGGTTCTCGTCGGATTCGCCGCCGACGGCGCAGAGAACGGGCTCGTGCGAGCACGGGAGAAGCGCCTGGCCAAGGGCGCCGACCTCATCGTCTACAACGACATCAGCCGGGACGACATCGGCTTCGACGCTCTCGAGAACGAGGTCGTCCTCCTTTCGGAGACAGGTGAGCGTCACGTGCAGAAAGCGCCGAAGCGGGAGGTCGCCGCGGCAGTGCTGGACGAGGTGGAGCGGCTACTCTCGAAGAGATGAGCGACCCGGCTCCGGCGCGAGAGGCGGTAACGTCCGCTGTCGCGGCCGACGTGGTCCGGCGTGTCGTCGCGAACCTCGAGCTCGCGGTGCGGGCACCGCGCGAGACGCTCGAGCTGTGCGTCCTCGGTCTTCTGGCCGAAGGGCATCTGCTGATCGAGGACTTCCCCGGAGTCGGGAAGACCGTGCTGGCGAAATCTCTCGCGCGCTCGCTCGACCTCGACTTCTCGCGGCTCCAGTTCACGCCGGACCTCCTGCCGACGGACGTCACCGGTGTCAATGTCTTCAATCAGAGGACGAATGAGTTCGAGTTCCGGCCGGGGCCGGTGTTCACGAACGTGCTGCTCGTGGACGAGATCAATCGCGCGTCGCCGAAGACGCAGTCGTCGCTCCTCGAGGCCATGCAGGAGACCCAGGTGACGATCGACGGCGAGACGTACCCGCTCGAGCTTCCGTTCCTGGTTGTCGCAACGCAGAACCCGATCGAGTACGAGGGGACGTATCCCTTGCCCGAGGCTCAGCTCGACCGCTTCACGGCGATGCTCTCGCTGGGGTACCCGCCGCTCGCCGAGGAAGCGCGGATGCTCGCCGAGCAGACGACCGATCCCCCGCTCGACCATCTCCGGCCGGTGGTGCATCGGGAGGACGTGCGCCTGGCAATCGAGGCAGCGCGAGTCGTGTACGTCGAGGAAAGCGTCAACCGCTACGTCGTGGGGCTGCTCGCTCACACGCGTGCCAGCTCGAAGCTCGCGCTGGGGGCGAGCCCGAGAGCCGGCATCGCGCTCCTTCGCATGGCGAAGGCGCGGGCAGTTGCAGCCGGCCGGGACTACGTCCTGCCGGAAGACGTCCAGACAGTGGCAGTCGTGGTGCTCTCGCACCGCGTGATCGTGGCGCCCGAGGCACGTGCCGCAGGCATCCCCGGACAGGAAGCGGTGCGGGAGGCGCTCGCCGAGACCCGGGCGCCGGCATGAAGAACGCGCGCCCGCTGCTCGCGTTCGCGTTGGAAACCATGTTTCCCCACGTCTTTCCCCGATCAGAGCTCGCGCGGGCGAACTCCGATCTTGCGAGAGGCCCGCGTGCCCCCTTCTTCTCGAGGGCGTGGGGAACCTCCCGGTTTCCCACGCCCCTCCACCCTCACCTGCCAACCGAGGTCGGCCCATGAGGCTGGGCGGCGCGTTTCTGCTCGGGTTGTGTGTGACCGCAGCCGCGCTCGCGTTCGGGTCGCGGCCGCTGGGCGTAGCGGGAGTCGGCCTGTTGCTCGCGGCCGGGGCCGTGCGCGTCTGGGCGGGGTTCGTGCGCGGGCCGGTGTCCGTGACGTATGTGGTTGACCCCGCGCCCGCCACCGAAGGCGACCGCGTTCGCCTCAGGATCGATACGCGCCGCGCTTCTCGCATGCCGGTGGGATCGCTTGTCGCTCGCGGCGCCCTGGACCGGATCGGCGCCTACGAGTGCCGACTGAGCGGCCATGGGCGAAGCGCCGCCGGCGCTCTCGAGCTCGGACGTCTTCCCAGAGGCCGTTTCCCGGTCTCGGACGCACGTATCGTGATCGGCGACCACCTCGGACTCGAGTCGATCTCGCTGATGACGGATCAGGCGGGCGTAGCGGTCGTCGTGCATCCGCGCCTCGTCGACCTGCAGTCGCTTTTCAGCGACGCCGGGCGGTCGGGAGGAGCAGGGCGCCGGCTCCTTCTGCGGCGGCCTGCGGGCTTCGACTTCCATTCGGTGCGCGAGTACACACAGGGCGAGTCGCTCAGGCGCGTGCACTGGCCGACCACGGCGCGCCGGGGGCAGCTGATGGTGAAGGAGCTCGAGGACACGCCGCGCGACGCCGTGGTCGTGCTCTTGGACTGCGATCCCGCCGGAGCGAGCGGCCGTCCTCCGGACTCCAGCTTCGACGCCGCCGTGCGCGCTGCGGGATCCGTGCTCAAGGTGCACGCGGGGAGAGGCCGGAAGGCAGCTCTGGTCACCACCGGCAGCGGCGGCGCGGTCGTCCAGGTCTCGTCCCTCGCCGAAGACTTCCGGTTGGTGTTGGGAGTTCTCGCTGTCGCCCGGCCGGACGCGCGCTCGAAGCTCGCCCGCTGGCTTGTGCATGAGCAGGCGCGAACAGCGCAGGCGGGCGAGCTCGTCGTCGTCACCGCGAGCCTGGAGCCTGCGGCGGTCGATGTTCTGCTCGCCATCGCAAGCCGCCGGCTCCTCTCGATCGTCTGGGTCGACGCGCCGAGCTACGCCGGCAGGCCGACGCGCACGCCGTCGGGCCCGCTTCGCCTCTCGGGTCTCGGCATTCCGGTCGCCGTCGTGCGTCGCGGCGATGATCTGGCAACGGCTCTCGATGCGCCCCATGTGGAGGCGCTAGCCCGTGCGTAGAGGTCGCAGCGGTCGGACACTCGCTGCGTGCGCGCTGCCGGCGTTCGCAGTCTCGGTGTCGTGGCTGCGCCTCGAGCAGCCAGCGGAGATCCCAGAAGCCCTCGCCGTGGTCGCCCTCGCGTTGGCTCCTGCTCTCGTGCCCTCCGGCTGGCCGCGTGCCGTGGCAGTGCTCGCGGGCATCTTCGGCGCGGCCTGGATCGCCTTCGACGCGCAGCCCTGGGAGCTCTTGCCGTACCGCGACGAGCGCGTCCTCGAACCCGTGGCCGCCGCGGCCAGCCATGGCATCGGAGCGTTCTACCTCGTGCTCCTACCGCTCTCTCCCGAGGCCAACCCCGAGATGCACGGACTCGTGCTCGTGGCGATCTTCGGCTTCGTTCTCGCCGTCTCGCTCCTCGCGGCCGCTTCGCGCCCCCTTGGCGCCGCGGCGGTGACCGTCGCAGGCGCCGGCTGGGCTGCGACGCTCGTCGACGGGCAGACGGTCGTGCTCGGCGCCCTGGCTCTCGCTGCCGCGCTCTCGACCCCGATGATCCTGCGCGTCCGCTCGGCGCCCTCGCTCGTCGCAGGGCTGGCGGTAGGCGCGACTGTCGTCGCTGGGGCGGTGTGGGCGTCGTCCGCGACGACGGTCGCACGCGAGGCGGCGCTGAACTGGGAGAGCTGGGACTTCCAGAAGGTCTCAGCGGAGGCAACGGGCGTCCGGTTTGCGTGGGACTCGAACTACGAGGGCATCCGTTTCCCGCCGACGAAGACGGTGGTGCTCACGGTGGACGGCCCTGAGCAGGCGCGCTACTGGCGCACATCCACGCTCGATCTCTTCGCGAGCGACCACTGGTTCGAGGATCTCGTGTGGCTCGGGCGCGTGCAAGCAGATTCGGACGCGATGCCCCTCGACCGGCTCACACCCGCGCGGGCTGCGAACCGGGAGAACTGGCTCGAGCAGCGGATCGAGGTGAAAGCGCTCGTCGACGACCGTCTCGCGGCGGCCGGAACGCCGGTTGCCCTCGACTCTCGGCGACTCGGGAACGTCTCCCGCTGGTCCGGCGGCGTCCTTCGCGCGCGCAGCCCGCTCGGCGAGGGCCAGCGCTATCGCGTTTGGAGCTACGCGCCTGATCCCGCCCCCGCGGCGCTCGCGGGCTCGAAACCGCGCTATCCGGCTCCAGCTCGACGGTATCTCGCTCTCGACGCGAGGGGCTTTCCCGTGTTCGGAGCTCCCGGGCGCGACCGAGTCGTGCGCCAGTTGCTCGCTGACCCCGCCTACGAGAGCTTCGCCCAGTACACGCCGCTCTACGAGACCGCGCGCCGAATCACCGGATCACCAGCTAACCCATATCCGGCAGTGCTCGCGCTCGAGTCGTGGTTCCGGTCCCGGGGAGGCTTCGTCTACGACGAGCAGCCGCCGAGCGCAGACGGGCCGCCGCTCGTCTCCTTCGTCACCCGGACGAAAGCCGGCTACTGCCAGCACTACGCGGGCGCGATGGCGGTCATGCTGCGGTTGCTCGGGATCCCTGCCCGAGTCGCTGTCGGCTTCACGAGCGGGAGGCTCGAGGACGGGAAGTGGATCGTGACCGACCACGAGGCGCATGCCTGGGTCGAGGTCTGGTTCGCGGGACAGGGCTGGGTGCCGTTCGATCCGACTCCCGGCCGCGGGACGTTCGGCGGGACCTACTCGTTCGCGTCGGATTCGAAGGACGCGGTCGCGGCGCTTCGCCGGGGTGATCTGAACGGAGCGACTCCGTTCGTCGACCGGGAGCGGCCGGACTTGGCGGACCGCGTCCGTGCGCGCGCAGCAGCCGCGGACCGAGGGCCGTCGCTCTTCGCGTTCGCGTTCGGGATCGGCGTGCTCTGGGCGCTTGCGGTCGGGCTCGGCAAGGCGATCCTTCAGCGAACGCGGTACCTCACTCGTGATCCGCGGCGCGCCGCGACCGCGAGCCGGAGTGAGCTCGAGTCGTTCCTGTGTGACCAGGGGATCGAGGTTCCGCTGTCGGCGACGCTCGACGATCTGCGTCGTCTCGTTCGGGACGAGCTGGGGATCGACGGTCGCCCGTTCGCCGAAGCGGCTGCTCGCGCGCGCTTCGGCCCACCGGCCGATTCGCGCCGTGGGGCCAACGCGGCTCGGCGAGAGCTACGCGCCCTCCTTCGTCGTATGCGCACTCAGCTCTCGCTCTGGGCGCGGCTTCGTGGATTCGTCTCGCTGCGCTCGCTCCGCCGCGGCTGGCCGTCGTGACGGACACCTACGACCTCTTCCAGCAGGGACGGAAACATCTGCGAAGCGGGATGAACGCGCAGGCGACCGTGTCGCTGGAGAAGGCCAAACAGCGGGAGCCCGAGTCGCGCTCCATCCGCGAGGCGCTCGGCATCGCGTACTTCCGGATGCGCCGCTGGGAGGAGGCCGAGGCGGAGTTTCGCGCGCTCGTCGAGCTCTCGCCCGCCGACGAGTTCGCCCACCAGGCGCTGGCCCGCGCGCTGGTCAAGCAGGGGAAACGCAAGGAAGCCACACGGCACCTCAAGCTGGCTCAGTCGCTGCGCCCGCGACCGGATCTCGAAATAGACGTGCGCGCCGAGTAGCGACGGTGCGAGCGGTGGCGCAACGTGTCCGGGAGGCCTCGGTCAGCGTCGAGGGCGAGGTCGTCGGCGCCTGCGCCGCCGGGCTCGTCATCCTGCTTGGTGTCGCCGCCACCGACGGAGACGCCGAGGCCGACCGCCTCGCGGCGAAGATCGCCCGCCTGCGCATTTTCGAGAACGAGGAGGGCCGCTTCGACCGGTCGCTCTTGGAAATCGCGGGTGAAGCGCTCGTCGTCAGCCAGTTCACGCTTATCGCCGATACGCGAAAAGGGAACCGGCCGAGCTTCACCGCTGCTGCTGAGCCCCACGTCGCTGAGCCTCTGTACGAGCGCTTCTGCGCGCGGCTCGCGGAAGAGGGTCTCGCAGTCGCGCGAGGTCGTTTCGGAGCGCGCATGGAGGTGTCGCTCGTCAACGACGGGCCGGTGACGATCGTGCTCGAAGCCTAGGTTCGTGGCGCCCGCGGCTCTGGCGCTCGCCCTCGGCGCGGCTGCCCTGCACGCCGGCTGGAACGTTCTTCTCGCGCGCTCCCGCGACGTCCGAGCCGCGACCACGGTTGCCCTCGTCGTCGGCGTGATTTCGTTCGCGCCCTTCGCAGCTCTCAGCTGGCGGGTGGAGGCCGCCGCGATTCCTTGGATCGTGGCCTCTGCGCTGCTGGAGCTCGTCTACTACTTCCTCCTGACTGCGGCGTACAGCCGCTCCGACCTCAGTCTCGTCTACCCGATCGCACGGGGGGTCGCGCCTGTCCTGGTGTTGCTCGGCGCGGCACTCGCCGGAGTGACGCTGGGTTCGTGGCAAGCGCTCGGCGTCGTCCTCGTGGGAGGAGGCGTTCTTCTCGTTCGCGGTCTCGTCGGGCCGTTCGACGGGAGGGGCGTGGCGCTCGCGCTCACGATCGCCGCGACCATCGCCGGGTACACGCTGGTCGACAACGAAGGGATCGAGCACGCCTCGGCGATCGCTTACCTCGAACTCGTGCTCCTGCCGGTGGCCGTCGCAGCGATCGTCGCGTACGCAGCCGCCGGTCGGCTTGCGAGCGTGCGAGCCGAGATCGGCTGGCCCGCGCTCGCGGCGGGTGTCAGCTCATTCGGCGCGTACGCACTCGCGCTCGCGGCGCTTTCTCTGGCGCCGGCCGCCGCCGTCGCAGCGGTTCGCGAGACGAGCATCATCCTCGCCGTTGCGCTCGGTGCCGTCATCCTTCGAGAGCCGGTGGGCGCTGGCCGAATTGTGGGGGCGATGCTCGTCGTCGCCGGTGTCGTGCTCGTCGCGGTGACATGACGGGAGCGAGCCTGCACGGTGCTATCCTTCGCGCACCACATTTCACCGGCTTCACGAAATGGGCGCGCAGCGCCCATTCTTTTTGTGAGGCAGTGTTTCAAAGCAACTTCGGAGGACGGATTGAGCACGTACGCGCGCGAACGGACGCTTCAGGACGAGATCGCACCGGCGGTCGAGCGTGGCGTGCCCGGGGTGGAGGTGCTGGCCGTGGAGCTTGTCACCCCGAGCCGTTTCTGCGTCTACGTCGACCATCCGAACGGCGTCGACCACGCGCTCTGCGCGCAGGTCACGCGGCTCCTCGACGCCTATCGCCAGGACTTCACGATCGACGTGTCTTCTCCGGGGCCCGAGCGGCCGCTCCGTAAACCGGAGCACTTCGAGCTTGCGCTCGGGCGCCACGTGGCGGTACGTACGGAGAGGAAGATCGCGGGGCGGAACCGCTTTAAAGGCGAGCTGGTCGACGCCGCAGACGGAGCGGTCTTGCTCGCGACCACGGGTAACTCCGACCCACTACGTATCCCGTACGACGCCATCGTGCGGGCGAATCTGATCGATGAGGGGTTGACGACATGAGCCAGGAGATCATCGAAGGGATCCACGCGATCGAGAAGGAGAAGGGAATCGAGGAAGGCATTCTCATCTCCGCTCTCGAGGACGCGCTGCTTGCCGCGTACAAGAAGACGCCCGATGCCACTCGTCACGCCCAGGTGACGCTCGACGGGGAGGGCGAGTTTCGCGTCCACGGGATCGATATTCCAGAAGACATAGAAGTCCATCTCGTCGAGGAGGCCCGCGAGGCGCGGATCGCCGAGCTCGAGAAGATCGAGGAGGAGACGGGAGAGCGGCAGCACACGCTGATCGCCGACGAGGATCTCGACCTCGACTGGTCTCAGGTTCCGCCCGACCAAATGGTCCGCACCGACGTGACCCCCGACAACTTCGGGCGGATCGCCGCGCAAACGGCCAAGCAGGTCATCCAGCAGCGCATCCGCGAGGCCGAGCGGGCGATCATGTACGAGGAGTACGTCGATCGTCAGGGCGAGGTCGTCACCGGGATCGTCCAGCAGGCGGGCGACCGAAACAACGTCCTCGTCGACCTCGGACGAGTCGAGTCCTTGCTCCCGCGCTCCGAGCAGGTTGACGGAGAGCGCTACGAGCAGGGGAGCCGCATCAAGGCCGTGATCGCCGAAGTGCGCTCGGGGACGAAGGGGCCGCAGGTGATCCTCTCTCGCCGCGATCCGGAGCTGATCCGCGCGCTCTTCGAGCTCGAGGTCCCCGAGATCGCCGATGGACTGGTCGAGATCCGGGGCGTCGCGCGCGAGCCCGGATACCGGTCAAAAATCGCCGTCGAGTCGCACATGCAGGGCGTCGACCCGGTGGGCGCCTGTGTCGGCCCGCGCGGATCGCGCGTTCGCATGGTCGTGTCCGAGCTCCGGGGGGAGAAGATCGACATCATTCCCTGGAACACGGAGCCCGCCCGCTTCGTGGCCAAGGCGCTCTCGCCCGCTCGCGTGCGCGAGGTGTACATCGACGACGAGACGAAAGAGGCGACCGTCATCGTCCCCGACGACCAGCTCGCGCTCGCGATCGGCAAGGAAGGGTTGAACGCCCGGCTTGCCACGCGTCTCACCGGCTGGAAGATCGACATCCAGTCGGAGTCGGAGTTCGCTCAGGCGGAGGCTGAAGCCGCATACGCCGGCGCGACCGACGACGAGGAGTATTCCGGCCGTTGCGGAGCGATCCTCTCGAACGGAAAGCGCTGCCCGAATGCCGCGCTCATGGGGTCGCGCTACTGCGGCGTCCCCGCTCACCAGGCGCTCGTAGGGATGGAGCCCCAGCCCGGAGACGCCGATGGAACCGGCGCTGTCGGGAAAGAGGAGCTCGTCGCTCCCGAGTCAGAGTCGGAGCTGGAGCTCGCTGGCGAGCTCGTCGCGGACGTGTCTCTGGAAAGCACTCCTCTGTCACTCGAGGACGGCCCTAGAATTGAGCACTGATGGCTGACGGACGCAAAGGGCCAAACCGCCCGATTCGCCCGCGCGGAGGCTCCGCGGGGCGCAAGCGGCGCGTGGTCATCGAAGGGGGCGGCGCACGCAGCCGTGAGGGCCGGCAGCCTCGCGATCGCTCGGGTGTCGGGCCTCCCCGTCAGCAGCAGCCCGTCGCTCCGCCGAGCGGCCCTGCGGTCGTCGAGTCGGGCGCCACCGTCAAGGATCTCTCCGCGGCGTTCGGCGTCACGATGCCCGAGCTGATCAAGATCCTCATGTCGCTCGGCCAGATGCGAACCGCGACCCAGTCGCTCGCCGACGAGGAGATCGAGCTGATCGCCACCGAGCTCAAGCGCGAGGTCACGATCAAGCACGCCGCCGAGGAAGAGCTCGAGCCCGCCGAATACGAGGACGACGAGGCCGACCTGGTTCCGCGGCCACCGGTCGTGACGATCATGGGCCACGTCGACCACGGAAAGACGACGCTCCTGGACGCAATCCGCGAGGCCTCCGTTGTGGAGACCGAAGCCGGTGGGATCACCCAGCACATCGGCGCCTACCAGGCGACGGTGGGCGGCAGGCGCATCACGTTTCTCGACACCCCCGGCCACGAAGCCTTCACGGCCATGCGCGCCCGTGGGGCGAAGGTGACCGACATCGCGGTGCTGGTGGTCGCGGCAGATGACGGCGTCATGCCGCAGACGAAGGAGTCGATCTCGCATGCCCGCGCCGCCCAAGTGCCGATCGTCGTCGCCGTGAACAAGATGGACATGCCAGCCGCCAACTCGGATCGTGTGCGAAGCGAGCTCGCCGCTGAAGGCCTGCAGCCCGAGGAGTGGGGCGGGACGACGCAGTTCTCCGAGGTCTCCGCACGGGAGAGGACGAACCTGGAGGAGCTTCTCGAGAAGATCCTGCTCGTCGCGGACGCGGAGCTCGACCTGCGCGCGAACGCCGGCGCCGAGGGCTCAGGGGTCGTGATCGAGTCTCGCCTCGACATCGGGCGCGGCCCGGTTGCCACGGTGCTGATCAATCGAGGAACCCTGCGCGTGGGTGACGCCGCCGTCGCAGGCGATGCTGCCGGCAAGGTCCGAGCGCTGTACGACTATCGCGGGGAGAAGGTCAAAGAGGCGAAGCCGGGCGACCCGGTCGAGATCCTCGGCTTCGACCATCCGCCGACCGCCGGCGAGTTCGTCCGCGTGGTCGAGCACGAGCGCCAGGCGAAGCACCTCGCGAACGTGCGCGGCGAGCGGCTGCGGCGCGAGCAGTTCGCGCAGCGCCCGCGCCGCCGCGTCTCGCTCGAGTCGTTCCATGGCGACCTCTTGGCAGGGGAGATCCAGGACCTGAACATTGTCTTGAAGGGTGACGTTCAGGGCTCCGTGGAGGCGCTCCTGAGCGAGCTTCAGAAGATCCAGCACAGCGAGGTTCGCGTCCAGGTCATCCACACGGGCGTCGGCGGGATCACCGAGAACGACGTGAACCTCGCCTCTGCATCCGATGCTTTGGTGATCGGGTTCAACGTGCGCCCGAGCGCCGACGCGCGCGTGCTCGCCGAGCGCGAGGGCGTCGACATCCGAACCTACCGCGTCATCTACCAGCTCACCGACGACATCGAGAAGGCGCTCGTCGGAATGCTCACTCCGGTACAGACCGAGGCGACGCTGGGCGAGGCCGAGGTCAGAGCCCTGTTCAAGGTCTCGCGGCTCGGCACGATCGCCGGCTGCATGGTCACGACGGGAGTCGTCCGGCGCGGAGCGCAGGTGCGGATCGTCCGCGACGGCACCGTGATCTACGAGACCTCGATCTCGCAGCTCAAACGCTTCAAGGATGACGCGCGCGAGGTGGCCGAAGGCTTCGAGTGCGGAATCCTCCTCGACGGCTTCAACGACGTGAAAGAGGGCGACATCCTCGAGGCGTACGAGACGCGCCAGGTCGAGCGCACCGATCTCGATGAGCCCGCGCCGGTCGCGGCCGCGGCCTCGTCTGACGAATCCCCGTAGGGTCTAAGCCGACGCGAGCGTCACCTCTGCACCGGTTGAATACCGGCATGGCCGGCTACGTGGGCATCCTCTCGATCGAACTGCACTTTCCTGAGAACGGGTCGCTGAAGGGCAAGCGGAAGTTCCTGAAGGCGGCGAAAGCGCAGCTCCACAAGCGCTTCGGCGCGTCCGTGGCGGAAGTTGACCATCACGAGCTTTGGCAACGCGCCACACTCACGGTTGCGTGTGTCGCGCGGGGCTACTCGGAGCTCAACGAGCTGCTGGCTGCGGCAGAACGCTATCTCGGTGCACAGGAGTACGAGCTCCACCGCGTCGAACGACGGATGATGTCCGTAGAGGAACTGTCGGCGGATCCGTACGCGGCCAGCCTGGCTCTCGAGGGAGCAGGATGGGAAGGCAACCTCGAGGAGATGAGGGACTCGGACTAAGTGTCCGCTCAGTGTGCAAGCCGCCAGCGACCGGAGGAGCGATGATTGACGCAGAGTGGAAGTGGGACGAGACGCTGTTCGGTGGCAGCGCTCGGTATTACCGTTCCGGGCGCTTGCCGTACCCAGCTGAGCTCGCGAGCGCCCTCCAGGAGGAATTAGGCCTCGACGGTAGCGGAAGATTGCTCGACGTCGGCTCTGGTACAGGCGAGATCGTGCTCCTCCTCGCGCCGCTGTACGACGAAGTCGTCGGTCTCGACGCAGACGAGGACATGATCACAGAGGCGCAGAAGGAGGCGCTACGACAGGGCCATCGGAACACGACGTGGGTGAACGCGCGCGCGGAGGAACTACCTCTCGACCTCGGAACCTTCCGTACCGCGACGTTCGCTCAGTCCTTTCATTGGATGGATCGCCAGCGGGTAGCTGCCACGGTCTTCGAGATGCTCGAACCGAACGGTGCTTGGGTTCACGTGGATACGAAGACGCATCGTGGCGCTGCGAGTAATGAGCAGTTGAGCCACCCCCAGCCGCCACGACGTGAGATCGAGGAACTGGTCGAGCGCTACCTTGGCCCTGTGAGGCGTGCTGGGCAGGGAACGCTTCCCGGCGGGACGCCCAGCGGCGAGGGCGAGATCATGGTCGCCACAGGGTTCGCCGGGCCACGCCGACGCGTGCTCGACGGCAGACGTGTCTTCGAGCGTTCAGAGGACGAGATCGTCGCCTCGATCTTCTCGGTAACGTCGTCCGCGCCACAACTGTTCGGTTCTCGCCTCGCGGAGTTCGAGCAGGACATGCGACAAGTCCTGCGGCGTGTTTCCCCCGGCGGCCGATTCTGCGAGGTTTCGCAGAGCATCCAGTTGATCATCTGGACTCGACCTGCCGACGACTCAGTCGCCCGTCACAAGAAACCACCTCTAGGGCTGCTCGATGTCTGATCGCAAGCGACGCGTCAACGAGGCGATTCGGCAGGTGCTCTCGGACACGATTCCTACGCTCAAGGATCCGCGGATCGGGTTCGTGACAGTCACCGGCGTCGAGGCCGCGACTGGCTTCGCGCACGCGACCGTCTACGTCAGCGTGTTCGGCACCGAAGATCAAAGGGAGCGCACGCTCGAGGGACTCAAGGCCGCTCACGGCGTCCTCCAGGCACAGGTCGCGCGCGAGCTGCGTCTGCGGCGGACTCCTGTCTTGTCCTTCCAATACGATCCGACGGTCGAGCAGGGCGTCCGGCTCGGAAAGATGATCGACGAGCTCGCGCCCGACCCCGCGGATGACACTGAACAGCGATGACATGCAGGCGGTCGTGGCCGCGCTCTCCGAGAACCAGAGGTTCGTCGTCGGCGCGCACGAGAACCCGGACGGCGACGCTCTGGGCTCGCTCCTCGCGATGCATCTCGCGCTCGGGCAGCTCGGAAAGGAAAGCGCCATGTTCGTGCCGGGCGACGCGCCGCTTCCCGGCGAGTATTCGTTCCTCGAGCTGGAGGGCATCCATCGGCAGCCGCCTCCGGACCACGCCGAGCGCGTTCTTGTCGCCGTCGACTGCGCGAAGGAGGAGCGGCTCGGGCCCGACCCCTCACTACTCGAGAGCTCGCCCTTCACGGTCGACATCGACCACCATCACGACAACACGCGCTTCGGCGACGTCAACCTGATAGTCGCAGACGCGTCCTCTACCGGAGAGATCCTCTGTGATGTGTTCGGTGAGCTCGGGGTCGAGATGACGCCCGAGATCGCCGAGCCGCTGTATGTGGCCCTCGTCACCGACACCGGCCGCTTCCAATACGCGAACACGAGCTCCAAGACACTGCGGCTGGCAGCGGATCTGATCGACGCGGGTGCGGACTGGCACAAGGTCTTTCAGACGGTCTACGAGAACGTGCAGTTCGCCAAGCTGAAGCTGCTCGCGCGTGCGCTCGAACGCGCGGAAGTGCATTCAGGCGGTCGCCTCGTGATCTCACACCTCCGAAAGAACGACTTTGCCGAGGTTGGCGCCGCCGAGCCGTACTCGGAGGGAATCATCGACTACCTGCGCGCAGTAGAGGGGGCGATGGTCGCGGCGCTGATCCGGGAGCCGCCCCGTGGAAACGGGCCTACGCACCGGGTGTCGCTCAGGGCTTCGGTGGACGAGATCGACGTCTCGGTGATCGCGCGAAAATCGGACGGCGGAGGCCACCGACAGGCCGCGGGCTTCTCGAGCGAGCTCTCACTCGACGAGCTCAAGCGCTTCATCGTCGAGGAGTTCGAGCATGCCGCTGCCGCGATCTCTCACGCCTAGCGGGATCATCCTCGCCGACAAGCCGGCGGGGCCGACGTCGTTCGCAATTGTCGCGGCCGTGCGGCGTGGTACGGGCGCACGGACGGGACACGCAGGAACGCTCGACCCGTTCGCGACCGGCCTGCTGCTCCTCCTCTCGGGAGCGGCGACCCGCCTGCAGCCGCGCTTCGTGGGGCTCGACAAGCGCTATGTGGCGGAGATAGACCTGGCCGCGACGACGAGCACCGGCGATCCCGAAGGGGAGATCGTCGAAGAGCATGAAGCTCCGAGTGCCGTTGAGCTCGAAGCGCGGCTTGCCGGGCTGCGGGGACCGGTCGATCTCCCGATCCCAGCTGCATCTGCGGTGAAGATCGAGGGCGAGCGCGCGTATCGGCTGCACCGTCGGGGTGTCGCGGTCCAGATGCCGGTGCGCCGGATGATCGTCCGCGAGCTTCGGCTCGAGGTCTACGCGGGCAACACTGCCCGGCTCGATTTGCTCGTCTCCTCGGGCACGTACATTCGGGCGATTGCAGAGGCGCTCGGCGGCCATTGCCGCGAACTGCGCCGAACAGAAATCGGGCCGTTTTCGGTCGAGGAGACCGACCCCGAGCGAATCATCCCGCCTGAGGAAGCGCTCGCGAGGCTCGCAACGTGAAGGTCGTCTCGACGCCTGAGGAAGTCGCGCCCAGCGCGCGTGCAGTGGCGATCGGGAGCTTCGACGGGGTGCACCGGGGTCATCGATCTGTCCTCGACGCGCTCAGCGAAACAGGGCTCGCGCCTACTGTGGTGACCTTCGACCCGCATCCCCGGATTGCCCTCGGCAATCGTGTCGATCTCCTGACGACGCTCGAGCGGAGGCTCGAGTTGATCGAGGAGGCTGGCGTCGAGACGACCCTCGTGGCGCCATTCACCCCAGATCTCCAGCGGATGACTCCGGAGGCTTTCGTCGAGCGCTACCTCCGTGCGATCGGCACTGAGGTGGTGCTGGCTGGGGAGGACTTCCGCTTCGGCGTGCGGCGTAGCGGCGATCTCGAGCTCCTCGAGCGACTTGGCTTACAGATCGTCGTGCCGCCGGAGTGCCAGGGGGTGTCTTCGACGGCGATTCGTGCGGCCGTGGCGGACGGTGACGTCGCTGCGGCTGCTGGGATGCTCGGCCGCCCGTTCGAGCTCGACGGCCTGGTTGTGGCTGGAGATCAGCGTGGCGGAACCCTCGGGTATCCGACCGCGAACCTCCTCATGGAACCAGGACTTGCGTGCCCTCGCTACGGGATCTACGCAGGCTCTGCGCGCGAGCATCGCGCAGCCGTCTCCATCGGGACGAATCCGCACTACGGAGGCAAGGAGCGCCGCATCGAGCCCTACCTCCTGGATTTCGAGGGCGATCTCTACGGCCAGCGCCTTGTGGTCGAGATCTGGGAGCGGCTCCGAGACGAAGCGGTCTTCGAGTCGGAGGAGGCGCTCGTCGGCCAGATCGCGCGCGACGTCGAAGCGACGCGGAACGCGCATCGACCCGATGCGTGAGTCCGGCTACTAAGGAGGGTTTGACGAAACGAGTCCGGGGCGGGATGCCGCGTGAGCTAGTGCAGTGTCAGACACCGCACGTTTCACCGCACCTCTCGCCTCTTAGGCTGGCCTTGGCGGACTGGCTTAGGGACATGTCTTTCTCGGCAGGAACGATGCCCGTTGGGTGACAGCAAAACAAACTCATCGCGCGACGCTGTGGACAAATTGGCGCTGATCTGTCGAAACGGCGCTTGACAAAGTCCGGTGTCTGACACCGTCTTTACAGCTCTAGGGTGCGGGTGGCTCGGAAGGCGTCGAGGAACCGCCGGTCGTGCGTGACCAGGATGACCGTGCCGTCGTACTGCTCGAGCGCCGATTCGAGCTGCTCGATCGCCTCGAGGTCGAGGTGGTTGGTCGGCTCGTCCAGAACGAGGGCGTTCACACCGCGTGCGGCCAGCAACGCCAGTGTCGCTCGGCTTCGTTCGCCGGGGGAGAGCGAGGGAGCGGGACGGCGCAAGTCGTCGGCGCCGAGTGCGAACTTGGCGAGGAGCGACCGGGCGGCGCCGGCGTCGAGCCCTGACGCCGAGAGGAAGAGCTCGAGCAAGGCGCGATCTCCGGCGAACACACCCGCCCCTTGAGGCAGCTCCCCGAGTACGACGCCAGGGCCGACCCAGCGCCGCCCGTCCGTGAGAGAAATCTCGCCGAGAAGCGCCTTCAACAACGTTGTCTTGCCTGCGCCGTTTCGTCCGAGAACGACGAGCCGGTCACCGTCTCGCACCTCGAGGTCGACTGGACCGAGCCGCAAGCCATCCCTTTCGACAGTCGCCTGCTCGAGCGGAGCGACGACATCTCCGGCGCGTCGCGTCGGAGTGAGCTCGAGCTCGAGTCGCCAAGGCGACCACGGCTTCTCGACGCGCTCCAGGAGTCCCAGCTTCTTCTCGAACCGCTTGCCGACGTCCTTCGACTTCTTTTTCTTGCGACCTTGCCCGTACCCGCGCTCCTCCCACTGGCGCATGGTTCGGGCCTGCTCCTGGATCCGTCCGCGCTCGTCCACATACCGCCGGTAGGCGCTCTCGTTCCGCTTGGCTGAACGATCGCGCTCGGCCGCGAAGGCGCTCCAGCCACCCGCGTACTCGCGCACCCGCCGCGTCTCGGCCTCGAATTCGACGATCCGGGTCATCCGCTCGAGGAACGTTCGATCATGAGAGACTGCGACAAGCCCGCCGCGGTGACGATCGAGGAAGCGCTCGAGCAGCTCGAGCCCGGCGAAGTCGAGGTCGTTCGTCGGCTCGTCGAGCAGCAACACGTCAGCGTCCGAAGCCAGGATGGCCTCGAGCTGCGCGCGCGCCGCCTCGCCTCCTGAACGATTTGCCGCCTCCGGCTCTTGCGCCAGATAGATGACAGCGAGCCCCGGTGGCTCGAGACTCAGCGTCCCCGAGTCCGGCGGCTCGAGGCCCGCGAGCACGCGGAGCAGTGTCGACTTGCCAATGCCGTTCGGCCCGACGACACCGATCCGACTACCGGGTGTCACGGTGAGCGAGACGCGGTCGAGGACGACCGTGTCACCGAACGACTTGCTTATGGAACGTGCGGCGAGCGCACCACGAGAGCGCGACATGAGCTGACCACCTCCTGCTGGAGCCAGAGGACGAGGGCGGATATCGGTCAGCGTGCGCGCATGAAGAGAGCTCGCGCTCCGCCGAGAGGATAGAGAAACGCGCCTCGGTGGCGGGTCGGTAGCTTTCGGACGATGGCCAGTCAGAACGGAGAACCGCTGATTCAGGCACGCGGGCTCGTCAAGCGCTTCGGCGAACTCGCTGCCGTCGACTCGGTCGACTTCGACCTGCAGCGAGGCGAGGCCTTCGGCTTCCTCGGCCCGAACGGCGCCGGGAAGACGTCAACGATGCGCATGATCGGCTGCGTCTCGCCGGTCACGGACGGGAAGCTCAGCGTCTTCGGGCTCGACCCGGCTCGCGACGGAGTCGAGATCCGCGGCCGGCTGGGAGTCGTTCCCCAGGAGGACTCGCTCGACATGGAGCTGACCGTCCGCGAGAACATCATCGTCTACGGCCGCTACTTCGGACTCCCACGCTCGGTGCTCCGAAAGCGGGCTGACGAGCTGCTCGAGTTCGTCGAGCTCACCGATCGCGCGAAAGATCGCGTCGAGCCGCTCTCCGGCGGGATGAAGCGGCGGCTCACGATTGCCCGGTCGCTCGTCAACGACCCGGAGGTGCTGCTGCTGGACGAGCCCACGACCGGACTCGATCCGCAGGCGCGACACGTCGTCTGGGACCGGCTCTACCGGCTCAAGCGCCAGGGCGTAACGCTGCTCTTGACGACGCACTACATGGACGAGGCCGAGCAGCTCTGCGACCGGCTGGTCGTCATGGACAAGGGGAAGATCGTCGCCGAGGGCTCGCCGCGCGAGCTCATCGAGCGCTATTCGACACGAGAGGTAGTCGAGCTGCGCTTCGAGGACGACGACAAGCGCCCGGACGACTTCGGCTACTGGACGGACGGGCTCGTCTCGCGTGTAGAGCCCTTGCCGGACCGCGTCCTGCTCTACACCGATCAGGGCGATGCGGCGGCCCACGGGATCCACGAGCGCGGACTCGTCCCCGAGAGCGTGCTCGTACGGCGAAGCACGCTCGAGGACGTGTTCCTCCACCTCACCGGCCGGACACTCATCGAGTGACGACTCTCGCGCTCGCTGTCCGTCCGCTCGAGTTCTACTTCGCGCAGTACCGCAGGGTCTGGCGCGGAACGGCGATCTCGAGTGTCGTCACCCCCGTGATCTTCCTGCTCGCGTTCGGGTTCGGGCTCGGCGAGCTGGTGGATCGAAGCGCCAATCTCCCGAATGGCGTCTCCTACATCGAGTTTGTCGCGCCCGGGCTCATCGCGGCAACGGCGATGCAGATCGCGTCGTTCGAGGCGAGCTGGCCGGTGCTCTCCGCCATCAAGTGGAGCCGGCAGTACCACGCCATGCTCGCAAGCCCGCTCCGGGTGGGGGACATCTTGATCGGACACCAGGCGTTCATCGCGTTCCGCATGCTGACGACGGCGTCGGTGTACCTCGCGGCGATCGCGGCGTTCGGCGCCGTGAACTCGCCGCTCGGCATCCTCGCCATTCCGGTCGCGGTGCTCGTGGGGGTGGCGTTCGCGGCGCCGATCGCGGCATGGGGGGCCTATACGGAGAACGAGGCGTCGTTCGTCGCGATCTTTCGTTTTCTGGTCCTGCCGATGTTTCTCTTCTCCGGGACGTTCTTCCCCGTCGAGCAGCTCCCGCGCGTGCTCGAATTCGTTGCCTACGTCACGCCGCTCTGGCATGGCGTGGATCTCGCCCGGCAGCTGACGCTCGGCGACGTGCAGCTCTGGAGCGCCCTCGGACATCTGGCCTATCTCCTCTTGTTCATCGCCGCCGGACTGACCGCCGCGTACTACTCCTACCGCCGCCGTCTGCTCGTCTGATGACCGAGCTCGCCGCCGATGCGCGCTTCGGACCCCGCCCTCGTCGGCGCATCGGCGGTCTCCTCATCGTCGAGCGCAATGCGATGGTCTACCGCAGGACCTGGCTGATCCTGTTCTCTGGGTTCTTCGAGCCGCTCTTCTACCTCTTCTTCTTCGTCTACCCGCTCGGAGAGCTGATCGGGGAGGTCGCTCTCGACGAGGCGACGCTCGAGTACGCCGCCTTCGTCGCGCCGGCGCTGCTGGCGGCCTCAGCGATGAACGGCGCCTTCTACGACGCGACCAACGTCTTCTGGAAGCTCCGCTACGGGAAGGTCTACGACGCGATGCTCTCGACTCCCGTAAGCCCGGGCGATGTCGCAGTGGGGGAGACGATGTGGGCGGTCGTACGGTCGCTGATCTACTCGGTCGCGTTCCTGAACATCATTCTCGTGCTCGGCCTCGTCGACTCGTGGTGGGGCCTCCTGATCCTCCCCGCGTGCTTCGTCATCGGCTTCGGCTTCGCGGGAGCGGGGATCGCGGCGGTCACCTGGATGCGGGGTTGGCAGGACTTCGATCTGATCCAGCTCGTGATGCTGCCGATGTTCCTTTTCGCGACGACGTTCTTCCCCTTGTCGGTGTATCCGGAGGCGATCGAGTGGATCGTGCAGGCGCTCCCGCTCTACCACGGGATCGAGCTCGTCCGCGCGCTGTCGACCGGCGCCGTGGGCGTCTTCCAGCTCGTCAACGTCGCGTATCTCCTGACGATGGGCGTCGTGGGGATGTTCATCGCCTCGAAGCGGATCGACGGTCTCCTGTTGAAGTAGGGGCGAGGCAAGCCTCGCCCCTACGACAAGATGGCGACGCCGCTCCGCCTGGGATCGCCGGCTGCTCCCGTCCGCCCCACGCAGCTGACCCCGCCGAAGTAGTGGTGGAGCTCGGCCCAGCGCCGAACCGTGCGTCCCTGCGCTTCGAGCTCCTCGAGCGCCGCCTCGTCGACTCCGGGCTCGACATCTACGAAAGTCGGCATAGGGTGGATCCGCGGCCGTGACACGGCGTCCTCGGGCGCGAGCCCTTCGTCGAGAATCCCGGAGAGGACCGTCGAGAGCGCCATCTTCAGCCGGGTGGCGCCGGCCGCGCCGATTGCAAGCGCCAGGCCCGCATCGTCGAAGGCGAGGCTAGGCGCCATGCGACTCTGGAGGTGATCTCCCGGTTGGGGATCACCGGCAGCGATGTCCGACTCGCCGAGCAGGTTGTTCAGCTGCAGGTCGAAGCCCGGCACCCAGACGCCTGCGCCGACTCCGAGCGAGTGGGTGAGGACGCAAGCGCGACCTTCACGATCCACGGCAACCATGTTCGTCGTGTGCTCGCCGCCTGTTTCCGCTCTCTCGAGGGCGGCAACGAGCTCGAGCACGCGTTCGGTCGGGGAGATCCCAGCGAGCCGCGGGAGTCCCGGCAAGAGCTCGGGCACCCCCGAGAGCCCGCCGCGTGTGGCGACCCGGTGTCCATGGAAGCCGACGAGGACGGACTCCGCCCAGCGCGGCCGATAGTCACGAAGATCCTCTGCGCTGAG
>Ga0136620_10000264_pt1 | contig 23661 bp, 23 predicted proteins | sample AntDrymUQ4162106_2_FD_104806 | JGI IMG/M metagenome (GOLD analysis project Ga0136620, IMG submission 104806) | Polar desert sand microbial communities from Dry Valleys, Antarctica - metaG UQ416 (21.06) | ecosystem: Environmental > Terrestrial > Soil > Desert | place: Antarctica: Dry Valley... | reverse complement strand
GGGTCGCGTAGGTAGGTGACCTTCGCGCCCGCCGTGTTCAGGACGCGCTGCGCAACCTCGGTCAGCTCGTCATGGCCGATGACGAGGATGTTCCGCCCTTGAGCGCGCTCAGCTGACGAACCGTCTGCCACGGCGCGTGAGTATGCCGGGGGAACCCCGGGCATTGCTGAAACGGTCCGGTTACTGGGTGCTTAGCCGTTGGCCTCTGTCGCACTCAGCGGTCACTGACCCCAACCTGGTCGGCGCGGGGCGCGCCGGTCGAGCGACCGGCGGGCTCCTCCCAGTCCTCCTGGCGACCGAGGGCCGTCATGTCGAGGTAGTAGTGGGTGCCGCCCACCTGCTCGGTACCGCGCCCGTAGGTCGAGTAGGTGTGAAAGACGCGGTCGCCGTCACGCAGGAAGACGCTGGTGCCGTGCAGGTCGCCGGTCGCGTCGGGAAAGCCCGCCTGCTCGAGCTCGGCCTTGTTGCGGTAGTTGTATTCCACCGGCGCCACCGACTCGTCGAGCGTCACGTGGAAGTCGTAGTTGAAGTCGCTGCCGAACGAGGAGTACCAGGGGAAGGTCCAGCCCACCCGCTTCTTGAAGGGCTCGATCTTGGCCAGCGGGGCGCGTGAGACGACGGCGATCGTGGTGTCGCGGGCGTGGAGGTGCTTCAGGGCGCCGTACTGGTCGACGCGGCCCGCGCAGCTGGGGCAGCCGTCGTCGGAGTCCAGATCGGGCCACATGTAGTGGTCGACGATGAGCTGGCGCCGGCCTTCGAACATGTCGAGCAGGCTCACCCTCCCGTCCGGACCCTCGAAGACGTAGTCCTTCTCGATCGCGACCATCGGAAGCCTGCGCCGATCAGCATTGAGCGCGTCGCGATCCCGCGTGGCCTTCTTCTCCTTTTCGAGCAGGTCCTTGCGAGCAACGAGCCATTCGTCCCTCGAGACGATCTTCGGAAGGGTCATCGTCTCAATGGTCGCACCTGGTCCACTTCGTCACCAGAGAACGCCGAGGTCCAGGCGCGCGGTCCTGATCCGCCACCGGCACGATCACCGTCCCGATCTCGGTTATTTCGCTCATCGCTCCAGCACCTCCTTCAGGGTCGCGACCCGCTCGCGCCAGTAGGCCTTCATCCGGTCGGCCTCCTGGGCGTCTGGCAGCTTCTCGTGCGCCAGGCCCACCGTGCTCTTTGCATCGCCCTTGGACTCGAAGCCGACCACCACGCGGGTAGAACCGTCGCCCCAGTCGAAGCGGGCGTTCTTGGGCTTCGTGGCCGACCGCTCGCTCAGCTCGCCGTCGGACAGCCACTGCGAGCGCAGCGACTCGTCCACGAACGCGTCGAACAGCTGCTCGACCGGCACCGCCACGGTCTTCGAGGCGGTGATGGCGAAGCCGCCGGCGTGCTCACCAACGGCGCGCATTCCGCGCGCCCGTTCGTAGCTCACGGTGATCGACTGCGACGACCACCCGTCCAGCTCCTGCTCATCGCGCAGCCAGCGGACGATCTCCGGGTGCTTCTTGTCGATGGCGCCCGACTCATCCAGCAGGTCGAACCACTCCTCCCAGCCGCGGCCGGTCCTGGCCCGGATGGCATCGTCGGAGATGGTGAGCTTGGGGCCCTCGCTCGGCTTGGCGTCGTCGGGGGCGGCCAGCAGGGCGGCGCGTGCCGCCGTGTAGCTCTCCCCAGTCTTCTCCGTCCGCGCGCGGACGAGACGCTTGAAGGACTTCTGCCTGGTCATTGTCTGCTCCTCTCGTGGCGACGGCCGTCCGACTCACGCTCACGACGGCCCCACCGGGAAAGGGCTACGACATTGACCGGCATCCCGAGGACTCAAGCCCCCTTTGCCTCCGCTTCAGCCGGCGGCGTGAGCGCCGGAACCGGAGGTTGGGCGCGAGACAGCGCCAAGGGCAAGATAGCGCTGGTGCGCTCCGCAGACAACCCTCATCAACTCGGGCCTTCCTAGCGCTTGTCCCGCGAAGCGGTCGGGCGTCTCCAGCCGTGGGAGAAACGGCTACGCGACCGCGGCTCCGCGCGCGGTGAGCTGGACAATCGGGATCGTTCGGTTGGCCTTCGCCGCGTCTCGACGGTACGTGGCGTACGGCGCGAAGACGCGGTCGGCGAGCATCCACAGCCGTTGGCGCTCGGCCTCGTCGCTGATCACCGACGCCCGCATGGGGATCCCACCGAACGTGACGTCGGGGAGGGCCCGAAGATTGTGAAACCACGCCGGGTGTCGTGCGTCGCCGGCCTTCGAGGCAATGATCGTGACCCGGTCACCGTCGTGGAAGTAGATGACCGCGTTGCGCCGCACCTCGCCGCTCTTCGCGCCCCGGGTCTCAAGCAGGGCGGTGGGGAGGACGAAGCCCATGCCGACGCGCCCTCGAGTCGCCCGCAACAGATATGGATCGACCTTCCAAACGACCTTGGCCGAGAGCAACCTTCCCAGGCGGGTGGCGGAGAACGCGGCAAAGGCGCGGCTGAACAGGCTGCGCGGGCGGTTGGGGTCGACGTACTTGAGCCGAGTAGGCATCGCGGGGATTATCCGTGCTGGTGGAGAAGTATCGAACGATCAGTCGGGCGGATGTGCCGGCGTCGAGCACACAGCGAAATCCGCCAACGCCCCTTCCGCGGGTGGCTCCGGGAAGCCGCTTCGGATCGGGCGCGCAGCGAGCGAGGCATCAGCGGAGGCCGTGGCGGAGCGAGCGCTAGCGAGCGGAGCGCGGAGCTGCTGCGCCGGGTCGAGCGAAGCGCCCGGTTCGAAGAGGCGGACCGGAGACAGGACCCGCGGCCACCAGCGTCTGCCTACTTCGCGTAGTCCGTAGCCCGCCTCTCGCGAATCACCGTCACCTTGATCTGCCCCGGGTATTGCAGCTCAGCCTCCACCTCACGCGCGATCGTGTGCGAAAGCAGCGTGGCCGCGTCATCGTCCACGTCCTCCGGGCACACCATCACACGGATCTCGCGGCCGGCATGCATCGCGTAGACCTTGTCCACGCCGGCATGGCGGGATGCCAGGCCCTCGAGATCGTGCAGGCGGGTCACGTAGCGCTCGAGGGACTCTCCCCGCGCGCCCGGGCGAGCGCCTGACAGCGAGTCGACGATCTGCACGATCACGGCCTCCACCGTCGCGGGCTGGACCTCGTTGTGGTGGGACTCCATGGCGTGGGCCACCGCTTCGTCCTCGCCGTAGCGCCGCGCGACCTTGCCCCCGACCAGCGCGTGTGGCCCCTGCTGCTCGTGCGAGGTCGCCTTGCCGATGTCATGTAGCAGCGCCGCTCGCGCCGCTGTCTTGGGGCTCGCGCCCAGCTCGGCGGCGAGCATGGTGGCCAGGCGTGCGCACTCGATCGAGTGGGCCAGCACGTTCTGGCCATAGCTGGTGCGGTACTGCAACCGGCCGAGCAGCTTGGTGAGCTCGGGATGCAGCGTCCCCACATCGGCCTCGAAGGCGGCCTGCTCCCCCAGCTCGGCTATCCGCTGGTCGATCTCCGAGTGGGCCTGGTGGTAGGCCTCCTCGATGCGAGCGGGGTGAATGCGCCCGTCTTGGAGCAGCCGCTCGAGCGCAAGCCGCGCGATCTCCCGGCGCACGCCGTCGAAACCCGAGAGCAGTACCGCGCCGGGCGTGTCGTCGATGATGAAGTCGATTCCCGTTAGGTTCTCGAGGGCACGGATGTTGCGTCCCTCGCGGCCGATGATGCGGCCCTTGAGCTCATCGGACTTCAGTGCCACCGTCGAGACGGTGGTCTCGTGCGCGTGGCCACCCGCCACGCGCTGCATGCAGGTGGCGAGGATGCTGCGCGCACGCCGGTCGGCGTCGTGACGGGCCTCGCCCTCCACCTGGCGCACCATCCGGGCGCTGTCGTGGCGAACCTCGTCCTCCAGCTCGCGAAGGAGGATCTGCTTGGCCTGGCTCGAGCTCAGCCCGGCGACGCGCTCGAGCTCGCGGATCTGCTCGCGCTTGGCCTGCTTGAGCCTCTCGGAGTTGGCGTCCAGATTGCGTGCCGTGTCGTCCACCGTCGTCTCACGCTGCTCAAGCGCTCGCCCACGTGAGGCGAGCGACTGCTCCTCGGCCCTTAGGCGCTCCTCGAGGCGCGCGATCTCTTCACGCCGGGCGCGCAGCTCGGTCTCAGCATCGCCGGACGCCTGGCGGGGGCCGTTCACGGGCCGCGTGGCGGCCGAGCGGGCCTCGCCTTCGGCGCCGGTCGGACCGGGCGCAGGGGGGGCAGGGGGCGCGTCCACGCTCGCGAACGAGGCGGTGGGTAGCGAGCCTCGTCCGCGAAGCGCAACGAGCACCACGGTCGCGGCCACAGCGGCGGACACCAATGCCGCCAGCAGGATCTCCATGTCGCAGTCTCCTCCCCCGGCCGTCAGTGGCCAGGTCCGGTTTCTCTGGTCGAGCGCTCGGCTCGCCACCGCGAAACACCAGGACTGTTCTAAGCGGGCGCGCGCCTTCCGGTAGCACGCGGGACTTCATCTACAGACGCGCCCGGCCGCTCCTTTCGCGCTCGCCCCGGGGCGGTCCGTTCTCAGTCGAAGGTGATCTCATCACTAGATCTCATCAGGTACCGGAAAGTCTCAAAAACCGCTGCAAAAGTAGCCAAGTATCGAATCTGGGTTCTCACGGCGACCACACGGATCGCTCTCGCGTCCAGGGTACCCGGCAGAGATACTGCGCGCAACCGAAACGAGCCTCGCGAGCGCTCAGTGGCGGTGTCAGGCGGCCGCCCGGCGCCCGGACTGGCGCACGGCCTCATAGGCCAGCTCCGGCTCGTAGCCCTTGCGCACCAGCAGCCGCCAGGCGCGGTCGCGCTCGCGCTCGCCCTCTAGCGGGCCGGCCTTCTGCGCGAGAATGTCGATGGCTGCGGCGAGCTCGCCGTCGCGGTCTTGCTCGCCCGCCGCTGCGGCGATCGCGTCGGCCGGCACTCCGCGGCGGCGCAGTTCGCGCTCGATCCGTTCGCTGCCCCACCGCTCGATGCTGCGCTTGTCCTCGGCGAAGCGCTGCGCGAAGCGTTCGTCGTCGAGCCACCCCGCGTCGCTCAGCTCGGACAACGCGTGGTCGATCGCGGCCGGCGTGACCTCCTTGCGCTCGAGGAAGCCCCGCACCTCCGCCACGGTGCGGTCGCGTCGCGAGATCGACCGGTAGGCCAGCTCGACCGCCTTTTCAAACGACTCGCGGCCGCCGGGCGACGAGGTCTCGTCGATTGATTCCATCCGCCCGGAGCAGAGCGGCGAGCGCTAGGCCGCTTGCTCCTCGACCGGCGGGGCAACCTCGGGCGGGGCCTCACCGGCAGGCTCATCGACCGCGGCGACGGCGGGGCGCCCGGGCACGATGCCCACGGCTTCGTAGATCTTTGCCTCGATCTCGCGCAGGCGCTCCGGGTTCTCGCGCAGGTAGGCCTTGGCGTTGTTGCGCCCCTGGCCCAGCCGCTCGTCGGCGTAGGAGAAGAACGAGCCGGACTTCTGCACGATGTCGTGCTCGATCCCCAGGTCCAGGATGCACCCCTCGTTGGAGATGCCCTGGCCGTACTCGATGTCGAACTCGGCCTGGCGGAACGGGGCGGCGACCTTGTTCTTGACCACCTTCACCCGCACCCGGTTGCCGACCGCCTCGGTGCCCTCCTTGAGGGTTTCGATGCGCCGGATGTCGAGGCGCTGCGATGAGTAGAACTTCAGAGCGCGCCCGCCGGGCTGCGTCTCAGGGCTTCCAAACATTACGCCGATCTTCTCGCGGATCTGGTTGGTCAGCAGACAGAGCGTGTTCGCGCGGTTGAGGTTTCCCGCGAGCTTGCGCATGGCCTGGCTCATCATGCGCGCCTGCAAGCCCACCGTCTGATCACCCATCTGGCCCTCCAGCTCGGCCTTCGGCGTCAGAGCGGCCACCGAGTCGATGGCAACCACGTCGATCGTGCCCGAGCGAATGAGGAGGTCGGCGATCTCCAGAGCCTGCTCGCCGTTGTCGGGCTGTGAGACGAGCAGCTCGTCCACGTCGACCCCGATGCGCTTGGCGTAGATCGGGTCCATCGCGTGCTCGGCATCGATGAAGGCACAGATTCCGCCTTGCTTCTGGGCCTCGGCGAGCACGTGGTAGACCAGGGTGGTCTTGCCCGATGCCTCCGGGCCGAAGACCTCGACGATCCGCCCGCGTGGCAGGCCACCGACGCCGAGCGCGAGGTCGAGCGACAGGGCGCCCGTGGATATCGCCTGAACGGACACGGCGAACGCCTCATCCCCCATCTTCATGATCGATCCCTCGCCGAACTCGCGCTGGATCTGGGTGATCGCGCTGTTCAGCGCGGCATCGCGGGCCTTGGCGGCCTTCTCCTGGTCCTTGTCCATTTCCGGTCTCCTCCGAAGTCTCTGGGGGGGGGAAGCAATTGGCAGGGATGCCGAATCCTTCGAATCCGTATCGAGAGAATGGCGGGCGGATCGGACGGCTTGGGTGACGTGAGTTACGGCTCTGCGACAGGACGCAGACAACCGTGGAACGGCGAGGCTGGGTGGCCTAGTCGAGCTCGCGCACGAGCGCCTCGACCCGGCGCGCGATGTCGTCGCGGATGGCCCGGACTTCATCCACCGGACGGCCCTTGGGGTCAGGGAGGTCCCAGTCGATGTAGCGCTTCCGGGGGAAGTAGGGGCACTCGTCGCCACAGCCCATCGTCACGATCACGTCGGCTTGCTCGGCCAGCTCCGCTGTCAGCGCCCGCGGTGTGCGGCCCTCGAGGTCGATGTCGATTTCGCGCATCACGGCCACAACCTCGGGGTGGACACGTTCCGACGGGGTCGTACCGGCCGAGAGGCCGGTGTGGCCGGGCCCTGCTTGCTGCTCGAACATGGCCTGGCTCATCTGCGAGCGGCCGGCGTTGTGGAGGCACACGAAGAGGGCGGTCGCCATGGGTTGAGCCTAGATCGGGCACTCGTATGCGTCCGGCGGGCACGAGATGAGATCCGTCGTGACGAGCCACACGAACACCAGGTAGTAGCCGAACGGCATCGCGGTGACCAGCCAGGCGAGTCCGAGCAGCAGTCGGTTGCGGACACAGCTTAGGGACCGTTGGCACCTGCGAAACTCGGCAGTGTGGAAGACCCTTTCGCGACCGTGGACAGCCAGGAGAAGCTGCGCGCGCTCTACCCGCCCGTGCTCGAGCGCGCGATCGTGAAAGACATCGGCCGCATCGACGACCTCTGCCGGCGGCTGATCGCGGCGTCGTCGATGGTCTTCGTGGCCAGCCACGACTCGGACGGCCAGAGCGACATCACGCCTCGCGGGGGCCAGCCGGGCTTCGTGACCGTGCTCGACGACCACCGGCTCGCCATACCCGACGCCACCGGCAACCAGCGGCTGGACACGCTCGCAAACATCGTCGACAGCGGGCGTGCGGGGCTGATCTTCGTCATCGGCGGACGCGACACCACGCTGCGAGTCAGCGGGCGCGCTTGCGTGACCGACGATCCCGAGTTCCTGCGGCGGATCGAGCCCGTGGGCAAGGCGCCACGGACCGCGATCGTGATCGAAGCGCAGGAGGTCTACGCGCACTGCCCGAAGGCCTTCGTGCGCTCGAAGCTGTGGGACCCCGAGTCCTGGCCCGCCCCGGAGGCCCTGCCCTCCCCCGCCGAGGTCTCCCTGGCGCATCGCCGCCAGCCGGGGCTGACGATCGAGGAAGTCGAAGCCGAGCAGCGCGAGAGCCTGCGAACCCGTCTGGCCTGACGGCCTCAGTCGCCGCGCACCAAGCCGAACATCACCGCGTCGTCGCGGCGGTCCTGCTTGTTCGCCAGGTAGGAGCGCATCACGCCCTCCCTCGTGAAGCCCGCCTTCTCGGCAACGCGCAAGGAGGCCACGTTGCCGACCGCCGCGATCAGGTCGAGCCGGATCAGGTCGAGCTGAGCGAACGCCGCCGAGGACAGCAGCCGCACCGCTGCGGTGGCGACGCCGCGGCCCCTCCCCTGGGGCGCCACCCAGTAGCCCACCTCGCCGCGGCGGTTCACGGCATCGAAGCTCACGAGCCCGACCGAGCCGAGCATGGTGAGGCTGCGGGCATCGGCGATCGCCATCTCCAGGGTCTGGCCCAGCCTGCGGCTCTCCTCCCGCCCCTCGAGGAATTGGCGCGCGTACTCCTCCTCGTAGAAGGCGGGCACCTCCGTCCAGCGCTGGATCTCCGAGTCCGTGTAGGCCCGCGCCACCGCTGGCACATCAGCCTCCGTCCAGTCGCGCAGGGTGATCGTGCCGTCGGTCGGCGGCCCGCTCAGGCGGGGAATCGGCACGCGGGTCATGCAGGCAACGCCAGGGACTCGAGGGGCGTGTAACGGGGCCCTCCCGGGGAGGGCACTGAGCGGTACAGAGTCAATGCTGGGGCAGTGAACGCATCGAAGGGCATGACCTCGGAGACTGTCAGCGGGCGGGCGCGAGCGCCCTTGCGCACGCGGGCGAGCGTCACGTGGGGCCAGAACGAGCCCTCCTCGGTGCGCGTCAGCGCCCCCGCCACGCGGTCGTGCAGGCACCCGGCGCGGTTCTCGGCATCGTCGAGATCCAGCGCGAACAGACGCGGCCCGCGCCGGGGGACGCCCCTTACTCCCATGGGGGTCAGCGAGGGGGCCTGCAGCCCGAAGGCGGCAGCGGCAGCGGATTCCCACAGACCGCCGACCTGTCCCGGCGGCGTGGCGCCCAGGAAGATCACGGTCACGTGCAGCTGCTTCTCCGGGACCGGGCGCAGCTCGGGGCGGCCCTCGGTGGCCGCGCCCCGCCAGCGCGCCAGCTCCGCGCGGGCCGGCTCGGGTAGATCGAGCGCGATGAACAGCCGCCACGGGCGCTCAGGGGCGTCGGGGCGCCGGCTCAGACGGACAGGTCCTCCCCAAGCAACAGCCGCCGCAGCATGTGCATGGCGACCGTGGTCGATCGGTCGCGGATCTCGGCGCGGTCTCCGGGCATGTGCGTGTCGCGGGAGAGAACACCACCGTCGGCCAGGCGCGCGCACCAGCACACCGTGCCCACGGGCTTTTGCTCGGTGCCCCCGCCCGGCCCCGCGATGCCGGTGATGGCGATCGAGGTGTCCGCGCCGAAGCGCTGCAGCGCCCCGCGAGCCATGGCGTCGGCCACCTCGGGCGAGACGGCCCCGTGGCGAGCTATCAGCTGGGGGTCGACGCCCAGCTGCTGGACCTTGGCCTGGTCCGCGTAGGTGACCACCCCACCCGCGAGGTAGGCCGAGGCGCCGGGTCGCTCCGACAGCCGGGCGGCCATGAGACCGCCCGTGCACGACTCGGCCACGGCCATCGTCCTCTCGGAGAGCAGCTGCGCCACCTGCTGGTCGATGCTGGAGCCGTCTGTGGAGAACAGCGTGTCGGCGTGCCGGGCGGTCACCAGCCCCGCCAGCGCCCGCCAGGTGGCCTCGGCGTCTGGCTCCCAGCGCACCACCACCTCCACCTCTCCCCGGCGCAGGCAGGTGGTCACCTCCAGCGCGTCCAGCCCCTCGATCTCCCCATCGGCCTGGCGCAGGGTGAGCGCTATCTCGGATTCGGGGATGCCGAACAGCCGGAGCATCGATTGCTCGTAGCGCCGGGCCTCGCCCAGGGCGGCCCGGAGCGCCTCCGTCTGCGCTGCCTCTGCCCACATCGCGTGCAGTTCGCGCGGCGGCCCCGGCAGGACGACGACGGTGGGGCCGTCTCCGTCGCGCGGCGGCACGACCATGCCGGGCGCCGTACCGGCCGGCTCTATCACCGTTGCGCCCTCGGGCACCAGCGCCTGTTTGCGATTGGCCTCGCGCACCGAGTCGCGGTTGACATCCGGCCAGCGCTTCATCAGCGGCTCGAGGATGGCGGCGATGCGCCCCTCCAGCCCCTCGTCAAGCCACAGCGAACGGCCGGCGAAGCCCGCGACCACCTCCAGGGTGAGGTCGTCGGCCGTGGGGCCCAGCCCCCCGCTGGTCACGATCAGGTCCACCCCTTGGTCGGCGTGGAAGCGCAGCTGGGACTCCATGTCCTCCGGGCGATCGCCGCAGATCGTGATGTGTGCCAGCTCCACCCCCAGCTCCAGCAGGCGGTCCGAGAGCCAGGGGCCGTTGCGGTCGGCCACCCGCCCGGTGAGCACCTCGGTCCCCGTGACGACGATGCCCGCGCGCGCAGGCATCAATGGCGCTCCGCTGGTGCTAGCCGCAAGGGGTGGGGCCCTCGACTATCTCCTGCGCCCCCGCCCGGGTGACCTCCAACCCGATCGGGTCGGGGCTCTCCTCTATCTGTACCGGCCGGCCGTTGGCGCGCAGTGACACCGAGCGCTTGCCGAGGTTGATGCGCAAGCGCCGGGGATTGCGAAACGCGCGCGGCTCATCCAGCGTGCCCTCGAAGACCACATCGGTCCCCGCGCCGGTGTCCACGCAGGCGTAGGTGGGCACCTCGGGCGCCACTCGCATCACCACTCCCGCGGGGCGGGCTCGGGGCTGGGCCGCCGGGCGCTCCTGGCGGGCGCGGGGGCGCTCGTCGGTGGCCTGCCGGGAAGTCGGGTCCTCGTCGGCAGAAAGCCCGAGGGCCAGAAGGACGCCCACGATGACGACGCCCGCCATGACGACGCCCGCGAGCACCAGCAGCGCTGCCGGCCGTGGGGGGCCAGGTGGGCGGGCACGCGACCTTTCCGCGCGGCCGACCGCCGCGGGAGGCGTGGCCAGCGGCTGCAGGTCGGCTTCCTCCTCCTGGTGCGTGGCGCGGTACTCGTCCACCAGCAGATGCGGGTCCAGGCCCAGGAGCTCGGAGTAGGTGCGCAGGAAGGTCTTGACGAAGGTGGGACCTGGGAGGGAGTGCCACTCCTCGTTCTCCAGGGCACGCAGGTACTTGGCGCGGATCTTGGTGCGATCCTCGACATCGGCGATGTCGAGGTCCTGGCGCATTCGCGCTGCCCTGAGCGTTGATCCGATCGGCGGCATCCCGCCGTGCATTCTGGCGGACCAGATGGACTATGCAGTGGAATTGCCGGGCGCGGCGCCAACGCCGGCTGAGGTGAGCGGCTCCTCGAGCGCCGCCAGCACCCGCGGCAGGTCGGCCTCCGTCACGAGCACCTTGCGGGCCTTGGAGCCCTCATAGCCCGAGATCACGCCCCTGCGCTCGAGCATGTCGATCAGGCGACCGGCTCGCGTGTAGCCGACGCGTAGGCGGCGCTGGAGCATCGACGTGGACGCCGTGTCCATCTGCACCACGGTGCGGATCGCATCGGCCATCAGGTCGTCCTGGTCGGGATCGAAGTCGCCTTCCGGACCGGCATCCTCGGCGTCGTCCTCCACGGCCTCCAGCAACTCCTCGCGCAGCTCGGGCTCGCCCTGCTTGCGCCAGTGGCTGGTGATCTTCTCGATCTCCTCCTCCGTCACGAACGCGCCCTGGATGCGGCTCAGCTTGGTGCCGCTGCCCGGCCGGAAGAGCATGTCGCCCTTGCCCAGCAGCGACTCGGCGCCGTTCTGATCGAGGATCACGCGCGAGTCGGTCTGGGAGGACACCGCGAAGGCGATCCGCGCGGGCACGTTGGCCTTGATCATGCCGGTGATGATGTCGGCGCTCGGGCGCTGGGTAGCCAGCACCAGGTGGATGCCCACCGCCCGTGACTTCTGGGCCAGGCGGATGATCGCGTCCTCGACCTCGCCGGGGGCGATCATCATCAGGTCGGCCAGCTCGTCGATCACACACAACAGGTAGGGCAGCGGGGCCTCCCCATTGCCCGCCCGCACGCGGTTGAGCTCCTCGAGCTTGCGGGTGCGGGCCGCGCTCATCAGCGAGTAGCGCTCCTCCATCTCGCGGATCAGGTTCTGCAGCACGTTGGCGGCCAGGCGCGGGCTGGTGACCACGGGCGTGACCAGGTGAGGGATGTGCTCGTAGAGGTTGAGCTCCACCTGTTTGGGATCCACGAGCACCAGGCGCACCTCGTTGGGCGTGGCTCGCATGAGGATCGAGGCCAGCATGGCGTTCACGCAGCCCGACTTGCCCGAGCCGGTGGTACCGGCCACGAGCACGTGGGGCTGGCTGGCCAGGTCGATGCCGATCGCGCGGCCGTCGATGTCCTTGCCCAGCCACGCGGTGAGCGGCGACCAGCCCTCCGGCGAGGCCTGGGCCACGTCGCCCAGGTGGACCATGTTGCGCACCCGGTTGGGCACCTCGACACCCACGGCGCGCTTGCCCGGGATCGGGGCGAGGATGCGCACGTCGTCGGCGGCCAGCGCATAGGCCAGGTCGTCGCGCATGCCGGCTACCTTGGACATCTTGATGCCGGGCGCCAGACGCAGCTCGTAGCGGGTCACGTGCGGGCCGGTCACCCCGCCCACGACCTTGGCCTCCACGCCGAAATGACCGAAGGCCTCCACCAGCTGGGCGCCGATCCGCTCGTCCGCCGCAGTGGCCACGTTCTGCTTGCCCGAGGAGCGCTTGAGAGCGGAGGTGCGGGGCAGCGTGTACTGGAGCTCGTCGGCCTCGGTCACGCTGGTGCGGCGGTTGCCCATCGGGGTCAGGGATTCCTGCCGGGGCCCGCCCGGCCTGAGCACCTGCTCGGCGGTCACGCCCGGCTCATCCTCGACGGTGCCCACCTCCGGATCGTCCGCAGGCGGCGCTTCCTCGGGCGGCTCGGGCTCGGGCCGGTCTGCGGCGAACAGGTCGGGGAAGCGCTCCTCGGCATCCAGCGCCGGCGCCTCGACGTGAGTTGCGTGCACCACGGGCTCCACCCCAAGTGGCTCCGGCGGGCCCGGGTGGTCGTACTCCGGCGGGGTGGCCACCGTCTCTCGCGTCAGCCCGTTGGTGGCCTCGGTCGCCGTTCGGCGAACGCGCTCGGTGGTGGCCGCCATGCGCTCGCGCGTGCTGTTTACGTGGCGCCCGGTGGCGCTCACCACCCCGGCCACGGACGCACCGGTCACCAGCAGCAGGCCGCCAGTCATCAGAAAGACGAACAGGATGTGGGCGCCGGCCGTGGAGAACAGCGCGGCGGCGGCCTTGAAGAGAATCTCGCCGAGCGCGCCGCCCCGATCGGACACGTAGTCGGAGTCGAGCAGGGGGGCGTGGTCGGCGGGACCGGGCCCGAGTCCCAGCGAGCCGGCCGCGAGCCCCAGCGTGAGGCCCAGCAGCAGGCAGACGGCTCCGGCCCGGAAGGGCTTGACGGTGGGCAGCAGCGGGCGCAGCACGAAGATCACGCCGGTGGCCAGCACCGCCAGGGGAGCCAGGTAGGCCGCGCCCCCGAGCCCCAAGCGCAGGCCGGCCCTGCTGCCCTCCCCCACCTGGCCGCCCGCCTGGCCGGTGTAGAGCACAAAGGCCAGAAAGGCGGCGAGGGCGACCAGCCCAAGGCCGATCAGGTCGAGGTGGTGCTGCTCCAGCTTGGGCAGGGACGGCCAGGCAGGGGCGGTGCTGGCGCGGCGGCGGCGCGCGGGCGTGCTCGTACGACGGCGGGTTGCCATGACTGACTTGCAGATTTCGACGGCGGAGCGTCCGCCCCTCCCTACCATCCGGCCGGTGAGCGACTCGCCGCGAGTGCTGGTGGTCGAGGACGACCGCGACATCGCGGACGTGCTCCGGCGCGCGCTGCGCATGGAGGACTACGAGGTGCGCCTGGCCTCCGACGGCGAGGAGGCCCTTGCTGCCGCGTCGGACTTCTCTCCTGACGCGGTGGTGCTCGACCTGGGCCTGCCCACGCTCGACGGCGTGGAGGTGTGTCGCCGGCTGCGCTCCGAGGGCGATGTCCCGATCCTGATGCTCACTGCGCGCGACACCGTCGACGCGCGCGTGGAGGGCCTCGACTCGGGTGCCGACGACTATCTGGTGAAGCCCTTCGAGCGCGCCGAGCTGCTGGCGCGCCTGCGCGCGCTGCTGCGCCGCCGGCCCCCCCGCGGCAGCGCTTACCTGCTGAGCGGCGACCTGCGGCTGAACCCTGCCACGCGCGAAGCCCTCCGTGGCGAGCGCGACCTCGAGCTCACCGGCCGCGAGTTCGAGCTCCTCGAGCACCTGATGCGAAACGAGCGGCTGGTGGTGACCCGGGAGAAGTTGCTCGAAGAGGTGTGGGACTACGACGCGTACGCCGAGACGAACACCATCGACGTGTTCGTGTCCAACCTGCGGCGCAAGCTCGAGGCGGGCGGCGAGCCGCGCGTGCTGCACACCGTGCGCGGGTCGGGATATGTGCTGAGGCCCACGTGACCCGTCAGAGCCGAGCCCGCAGCGCCATCGAGGGCACCCGCCTGCGCCTGCCGATTCGCATGAAGCTGGCGGTGGTCTCGGCCGCACTGACCTTCGTGATCCTTGCGCTCTTCGCCCTGGTGGTGGGCGGGCTCACCGAGCAGCGGCTGAAGGCCAGCTTCGACGACGACCTGCGCGCCACCACCGCCGACCTGCAGGAGCGCTTCCGGGTGCGGGTCGTAGGCGGCGAGACGCGGCTTGAAACCGACGCAAAGCTGGTACAGGGCGCCGCCGCGGGCGGCGAGGCCATCAGGGTGGTGGACCGCGACGGCCGCGTGCTTGATCAGACGGCTCTCTCCCCCGACCTCGGCGATCCGTTCGAGGGCGTGCGCGACATCGGACCCTATCGCGTCTCGGCGCGGCCGCTGTTCGAGGGCTCCCTGGACCCCACCGGTCGGCTCGACCTGGATCCGGGCCCCATCGACGGCGCCGTGGCCTTCGTGCAGTACGCCAAGCCCAGGCGCAACCTGGAGTCCACCACCGGAAACCTGCACCTGTTCCTGGCGCTCGGCATCCTCGGCGGCACGGGCCTGGCCTTCCTGGCCGGCTTCGCCGTGGCCCGGCGGGCGATGCGGCCCATCGCCGGGCTCACCCGGGCTGCGCGCGAGGTGGCCCGCACGCGGGATCCGGCGCTCACCCTCCCCCACCCCGCGGCCAACGACGAGGTGGCCGAGCTGGCCGAGACGCTGGAGGACATGCTCCGCCAGCTCGACGCCGCGCGCGCCGAGACCGAGCACGCACTGCAGCGCCAGCGCGAGTTCGTGGCCGACGCATCCCACGAGCTGCGCACCCCCCTGACGAGCATCCTGGCCAACCTGGAGCTGCTCGAGGACGAGCTCAGCCGGGTGGGTGGCCCGCGCGACGCCGAGGCAGCCGGCGAGATCGCGGGCTCTGCTCTGCGCTCCTCTCGCCGCATGCGCCGGCTGGTGGGTGACCTGTTGATGCTGGCCCGGGCGGATGCCGGCCGTCAGGCCCCCCGCCAGCCGGTTGACCTGAACGAGGTGGTCTGCGAGGCCGTGGCCGAGGCGGCACCGCTCGCCTCCGGCCACCAGGTGCAGGTGGACCTCCGAGGCGAGGAACCCGCCCTGATCGAGGGATCGCCCGACGACCTGCACCGGCTGGTCCTCAATCTCCTGGAGAACGCCCTGATCCACACCCCCGATGGAACGCCGGTGATCGCCTCCGTGCGCCGATACCGGGACGAGATCGAGCTCCAGGTGGCCGACCGCGGCCCCGGCGTGCCATCGGCACTGCGCGACCGGGTCTTCGATCGCTTCGCGCACGGCACCGCACCCGGGGCGGCCGGCGGCAGCGGGCTCGGCCTGGCCATAGTCCGGGCCGTGGCCGATGCCCACGGCGGCACGGTGCGCGCCGCGGACGCCGAGGGCGGAGGCGCCCTCTTCGAGGTCCGCCTGCCGGCCACCCGACCGGTCCGAATGCCCGCCGGCGGTGTTCCGCAAGGACTGCCCGAACCCCAAGCCGACCCCAAGGGAGCCCCTTCCTCGTGATCCGCAAGCTCGTTCGCCGCCCCTCGCCCGCCACCGCGATCGCCTCGCTCGCCCTATTCGTGTCGCTCACCGGCGTTTCCTACGGCGTGGCCACCGGCTTCATCGACAGCCGCGAGATCCGCGACAACACCGTCTCGACGCGCGACGTCAAGAACAACACGGTGACCACCAGGGACCTGCGCAACAACGAGATTCGCGGCCTGGACGTGCGCAACAGCAGCCTCACCGGCCGCGACATCGGGCTGGACAGCCTGGGCGGACTGGACATCAACGAGTCGCGGCTGGACATCGACGAGTCCAAGCTTGGAAAGGTCGGCGATGCCGACACGCTCGACGGAGTGGACTCCGCAGGCTTCCTGCGGCCCGACGGGACCGGGTTCGCCGCCATCCCGGGCGCGACGGGCACGCCCGCTCCCGCGTTCGACGTGGACCCGCTCGGTTACGTGCACCTCCAGGGTGCGGCCGCCGATGACAACGGCGTGCTCCCCCCAGGCGCGCGTCCCGCGGCCACGCGCAGGTTTGCGGTGGCCGAGGGGGCCGGCGACGCCGCCACGGTGCTCGTGATCCAGAGCAACGGCCAGATCAGCTCGCCGGGTCCCGGCGAGGTCTCACTCGACGGCGTGACTTTCCGCGCCGCCGGCTGACTAGCGCGCGTCTGCTAGCGGGCCAGCCTGAAGACCTGTCGCTTCGAGGCCCTGTTGCCGTTGCGGTCGACGGCGATCGCCTCGAGGCGGTGGCGTCCCCGTCGCACCCCGCGCAGGTTCCAGGAGTAGCGCAGCCGCGGGCCGCGAGCCAGCTTGCGCCGGCGTCCGTCGATCTTCAGCGCCAGCCGTTCGATGCCCCCGGCGTCCGTGGCGGAGACAGAAACGACCACCCGGCGTGATCCTCGCCGCCTGGTGGAAAGACGCAGCCCCGGCCCTACCAGATCCGGGAGAGTGGCCTGCGTGGCGGCCGGGGCGGGCGGTGCTTCGGCGGCCGCCTCCAGGACGAACGGCTGGGAGCGCCGGCTCACATTGCCGGCCCCGTCTAGGGCCGCCACCTCGTAGGCATGCGCCGCCGGCGTAGCAGTGGCGTCCGTGAAGCCCGGTGCACCGGCGATGCCCACCCTGGCCCCATCGCGGTAGACCTCGTAGCTGCTCACCCCACGGTCGTCGTCGCTTGGCGCCCACGTCAGCGCGACGGCCCCGCTGGAGCGCCGGCCGGCGAGCCCTGATGGCGTCGTCGGCGCTTGCGTGTCACGCGGCAGCGGGATCTCCACGTCCACGGCCGCCCGCCCCCCTGACGGTGGCGCGACAAGGGTGATCTCGATGCCTGCGTGACTGAAGGTCTGCCCCGGCAGGAGCGTGGCGTCGAAGAAGTTGTCCGCGGATGCCGGGCGGCCGTCGAGCAGGTAGGTCCGAAGTGGGCCCGTAGCGGTGCCGGTCATACGGATGCTCACCCCGCCGGTGGCGGGATGGCCGCTTGGGAATGCCTCGAAGACGCCGCCGCTCTCCCGGATCTCCAGCGACAGGTGGTCCAGTACCCTGCCGTCAGCGCTCCGAGTACGCGGGATCTGCAGGCTTGTGACATCGGGGGATTCGTCCAGGGCCGAGCGCAGCTGGTAACGCCCACTCGCCTCGATGGTCTGCACTTTGGACGCCGCAAGGAAGCCCAGGCGCTCGAGATTCCATCCGTGGTTGTGGCGCACAGGGGTGTAGGCCCCCATCATGTCCCAGGGATCGCGGTACTCGCGTTCCTGGCAGTCGTCTCCGAGCGTTACGGCCACTCCGCCGCTCGTGCAGAAGAGGGTGTTGGCATGGTGCAGGCTGAGGTTGTGCCCGAGCTCGTGGGCGGTCACCCGGACGCTCAGCTCGCCGTTGATCCAGCTCTTGGGCCCGCCGAGCTGGCCCTGTCCCGCCCAGGTGCAGCTCCGATAGGGGATCATGTACATCACGTTGTCGTAGGCGCTGAGATTCCGCCCGTCGGCCAGAGCCGCCGCGTCAGCGGACGCGGTCCAGCCCGTGCTGCAGGGGTCCGCGGACGGGGGCACCGTGTACCAGCCGAAGACATCCCCGCCGGCGTTATCGCGTCCGGCAAGGGTCGTCCGGCCATAGGACTCTTCGGAGAAGAAGGCGCTGGTGGAATCGGCAGCGGTGAAGACGCGATCGCGAACCTCCTCTCGAGTCCACGGCTCGCGCGGGTCGCCCTCGAAGTTGACCAGCACGACGGCCAGGCTCCGGGGTCCCGGCGCCGCCCGGGGAGGCGCCTGCCGGAGGCGTACGTCGCCCACGATGTGGCCTTGCTCGAGCGATCCGGTGATCCTGACCCGGGCCCCGTCGTCGGCCTGGACCACTCCCGTGGGCAGCACGGAACGGCTGCGGCCGTCTTGTTCGAGCCGATACTCGGTGGACGCGCTCCCGTAGCCCGCCTCGTCGATGACCACTGCGCGCAGGGTGCCCTCGAAGGTCTGGGCCGCCTGTGCGGGCCCAGCGCAAGCGCCGGCCAGGGCCACGGCCATGGCCGCCAGCCCGGCGTACCGAGACGCCTGCGCTGTTCGTGCGATATCCATCCCCTGCCGCTGAAAAGGTCACCGGTCCGCTCCTATGCTACGGCCTGCCTTGGAAAAGTACCGCCAGGCGCCGCGGCCTAAACCTCCACCACGACCGGGAGCACCATCGGCCGGCGCTTCAGGCGCCGGTAGACGAACTCCGCCAGGTCGTCGTGCAGGTGGGTCTGCAGCAGTGAGATCTCGCTGACGCCGTCCTTGGCGGACCGCGCAAGCGACTCCACCACCGCTGTGCGCAGCTCGCCGACCAGACCCTCGGCGTCGGGGAAGGGCACGCCGCGGAAGATGATCTCGGGCTCTGCGACCGAGCGGCCATCCTGCTCTGAGACAGTGGCCACGATGATGAAGATGCCATCGGCGGAGAGCATGCGCCGGTCGCGCAGCGCCACATCCTCGATGTCGCCCACGTCCACGCCGTCGACGAAGATCAGGCCGGAGTGCTCGCGCTTGCCGAAGCGCGCGCCCTTGGCGTCGATCTCCAGCGGCAGGCCGTTCTCCCCCTGGAAGATCCCGGCCGGGTCGATGCCCACCGCCTCTGCCAGATGGGAGTGCAGGTGAATGCGCTTGTAGTCGCCGTGCGCAGGCAGCACGTAGCGAGGGTTGGTGAGGTTGAGCATCAGCTTGAGCTCCTCCGCGTACCCGTGGCCAGACGCGTGGATGGGCGCGTCGCGGGTGGTGATCACGTCGGCGCCGAGGTGATAGAGGCGATCGATCGTCTCGTTCACCGCGCGTTCGTTGCCCGGGATCGGGGTGGCGGAGAAGATGACCGTGTCCCCCTTGTGCAGGTCCACGTGGGGGTGATCGCCCCCCGCCATGCGCCTCAGCGCCGACAGCGGCTCGCCCTGGCTGCCGGTCGAGATCACCACGAGCCTCTCGTCTGGGTAGTCCTCCACCTGCTTGGGCTCCACCAGGATGCCGTCGGGCACCTCGATATGGCCCAGCTGGCGGCCGATGTTCACGTTCTTGCGCATCGAGCGGCCCACCAGCGCGACCTTGCGGTCGAGCGCGGCCGCGGCGTCCACCACCTGTTGCACGCGGTGGATGTTCGACGCGAAGCAGGTGACCACGATGCGGCCCTCGCAGCGCGCGAAGGTCTCCTTCAACCTGGGCCCCACGGCCGACTCGGAGATAGACCATCCGGACCTGTCGGCATTCGTGGAGTCGCCACAGAGGACGAGCAGCCCCTCGCTGCCGAGCTCGGCCAGGCGCGACACGTCGGCCGGCACGCCGTCCACCGGGGTCTGGTCGAACTTGTAGTCGCCCGTGATCAGCGCTGTGCCCAGGTCGCAGGTGAGTGCGTATGCGAACATGTCCGGGATCGAGTGGGCCATCTTCACGGGCTCCACCTCGAACGGGCCGGCGTCGATCAGCTCGCCCGGCCGGATCTCCTCCAGGGGCACCTCCTTGAGCTTGTGCTCGTCGAGCTTGGAGCGCACCATCGCGATAGTGAGCGGCCCGCCGTAGATCGGGGGCCAGTCATCCAGCTCGCGCAGCACGAACGGCAGCGCTCCCACGTGGTCCTCGTGACCGTGGGTGAGCACGATCGCCTCGATGTCCGACGCCCGCTCGCGCAGGTAGGTGAAGTCGGGCAGCACGAGGTCGATGCCCAGCTGGTCGGGCGCGGGAAAGCGCAGGCCCGTGTCCACGACCACGATCCGGCCGCCGTACTCGACGACCGTCATGTTCTTGCCGATCTCGCCGAACCCGCCGAGCGGCAGGATGCGAAGGGTGTCGCTCAAGGGCGTCTAGACCCTTTCCAGGAGGCCCTGCGCCTCTAGTGCGGCACGGATGCCGATGCACTCCTGCTCGCTGGCGGCCACCAGGGGAAGGCGCATGCCCCCCACGTCGTGGCCGAGCATCTGCAACGCCGCCTTGACCGACGCGGCGAGCGGCGCTACGGCCAGCGCTTCGTAGAGCGGCAGCAGCGAAGCCTCGATGCCGGCCCGCTCGTCCGGCTCGGCCACCATCCGGCGCATCTCCGGGCCCACCAGGTGCGAGGCCACCAGGATGCCCCCCGTGCCGCCCATGTCGAGCACTCGGGCGAGCAGGTCGTCGTTGCCGGCCAGCAGGTCCAGCCCCTCGATCGGTGCCAGGTGCTCGTAGCGGGCCTGCTTGACGGCCACCACATTCGAGATCTCCGCCAACTCGGCCAGCAGGTCGTTGGGCATGTCCACCACCGACCGCGACGGGATGTTGTAGAGCACCAGCGGCAGGTCGGTGCTGGCGGCCACCGCGCGGAAATGGGCGGCCAGGCCGGCACGGTTGGGCTTGTTGTAATAGGGCGTGACCACCAGCGCGGCGCTGACGCCGGCCTGCTGGGCGCGCTCGGTGAGCTGCACGGAGTGGCGGGTGTCGTTGGAGCCGGTGCCGGCGATGATCGGTGCGCCGCCGGACTCGGACACACCGATCTCCCACAGCCGGACCTTCTCGTCATCGGTGAGCGTGGCGCCCTCGCCGGTGGTCCCGGCGAGCACGAGCCCGTCGGAGCCGCTTACAAGCAGATGCGTGATCAGGCGTGCGGCGGCGTCCTCGGACAGCTCGCCGTTCTCGCGGAACGGCGTGACCATCGCCGTGATGACGCCACCGACTGCCAAGGATCTACTGAAGCGGCTTGAAGGGGTCGGGACTGGCGTTCATGCCCTCCTTGGGAGGTGCCGGGGGCGGCACCGGTTCCGTGTCGGGCTCGGTGGCCGCCGGCGGCTCCACAGCCTCGGGCGGCTGGGGCACGCCCACGCCCTCTGCCACTGCGGGATCGCTGGCGGGCGCGGATGTCGGTGGCTGCTGGGCGGCCGGGTCGGCGGGAATCGGCCTGCCGTGCTCGTCGTAGCGAGCGCCGCCGCCCTCGGATCCGCCAGGAGACCTCGCGGACTGTTTGTCGTTGAACTGCTTCTGTGTCTCGTCGATCTTCTGCTGCGCCTGCTCGGCCATCTGCTTGGCCTTGTCCATGAAGCCCATATCGGTCTCCTCCTGGTCGCTCATATAGACCCTACCGGGCGACCCGTTCAGCGGCAGGCGGCTTGCAGTCCTTCGAGCCGGCCGCTGGTAGATGGCACAATCAGTGGCGGACCCATGGCCGAAAAGGACTACAGCCACCGCAGCGTGGCCCAGAAGCTGGGCATCAAGCCCGGCGCGCGCCTGGAGGTCTCCGGCGACGTGGGCTCCGGGCTGCGGGGCGAAGCCAAGGAGGCCGCCGGGCGGGGCCTGGTGCGTTCGGGGAATCTCGACGGCGCCGTCGTGCTGATCGAGTCCCTGGAGGAGGCCCAGGAGGCACTGGTGCGCTACCGCGCCCGGATGCGCGATGACGGCTACCTCTGGCTGGTCACCCGCAAGCGGGGTCAGAACGGCTACCTGAACCAGATGATGATCGTCCCCCATGCCAAGCGGGTGGGCTTGATCGACAACAAGACGTGCTCGATCGACGAGGAGCGGTCAGGCATCCGCTTCGTGGTTCCGCGCGCGCTGCGCGCGCGGAATGGGGACAGCGCTTAGCTCTAGAACAGCAGCTTCTCGAGCCCCACCGTCGGCGATTGCTCGAGCGAGCCCACACTGCGCACCGCCAGCAGCACGCCTGGCATGAAGGATTCGCGTGAGATGGAGTCGTGGCGGATCGTCAGCGTCTGCCCCAGGCCGCCGAACAGCACCTCCTGGTGGGCCACCAGACCTGGCAGGCGAACGGAGTGGATCGGCTCGTGCACGTTCGCCCCGGCCTCTCGCAGCACATCGGCGGTGTGCCCCGCGGTGCCGGACGGGGCGTCGAGCTTGCCGTCGTGATGCAGCTCCACGATCTCGCATTCAGGCATGTGGGCTGCCGCCAGCTTGGCCGCCTCGACCATCAGCACGGCGCCGACGGCAAAGTTGGGGCCGAAGAACAGGTTGGCCGAGCCCACGCCCTCGAGCTCTGAGAAGTCCGCCCCGCTCGTGCCGATCACGCAGTGCACGCCCGCTTCCAGACACGCGCGAGCATTGGACACCGCAGTGTCGGGCTGGGTGAAGTCCACCACCACCTCGGCGTCGCCCAGCACGTCGGCCAACCCCACGCCCAGCGTGGGATCGGCGCGGCCCACCAGCTCCATGTCGTCCGCCGTCTCCACGGCGCGGCACACCGTCTCCCCCATGCGCCCCGCGGCGCCCGAGACGGCTACCGCGATCAAGCCGCGGCTACCAGCTTCGGGTCGACCGCGGCGAGCGCCTCCCGGAAGCTGGACTCGTCGGCACCGACCCCGGCGGCCGACATCCGGGCCGGGTCGAACAGCTCGGCGGAGAGCGCGGCCACGTCCTCCAGGGTCACGGCGTCGATCCTGGCCAGGATCTCATCCAGGGTGAGCAGGGGAATGTCCATCAGCAGCGAACTGCCGTTGCGGCTCATGCGCGCCAGGGTGGACTCCATGCCCAGCGTGGTCCGGCCCTTGGCGTTCTCGCGGGCGCGCTCGAGCTCCACCTCGGTGATGCCCTCTTCGTGCACGCGACGCAACTCGGTGCCGATCACGTCCATCGCCTCGGCCACGTTTTCGGGACGGGTACCCACATACAAGCCGACCTGGCCCGAGTCCACGTACTGGCTGGCATAGGAGAAGACCGCGTAGGCCAGCCCCCTCTTCTCGCGCACCTCCTGGAACAGCCGCGAGGAGGAGGACCCTCCGAGCACCGTGTCCAGGACGCGCAGCGCAAAGCGCCGCTCGTCGCCGCGGGCCAGGCCCGGAGCGCCCAGGCAGAGGTGGTACTGCTCGGTGTCCTTTCGGAAGAAGCCAACCGAGGGAGCAAGCCCTTCAGGCACCGGCTCCGGTTGCTGCGCGCCGCCGCCGCCGCCGTTGGCGCTAGCGGCGCCGACCGCGGCCTCGGTCAGCCCGACCAGGTGGTCGTGGTCGATGCTCCCGGCAGCGCTGACCACCAAGTTGCCAGGCGCGTAGCGAAGGTCGTGATAGGCCGAGATGTCGGGCACCGGCACCGACGAGATCACCTCGGCGCGACCGATCACCGGACGCCCCAGCGGGTGGGCGCCGAAGATCGTGCGGGCGAGGATGTCGTGCACCTTGTCCGAGGGCTCGTCCTCGTACATGGCGATCTCCTCGATCACCACCTGGCGCTCGGAGTCGATGTCGGGGTAGGTGGGACGCAGCACCATGTCCTGGAGCACGTCGAACGCCTCCTCGAGGTGGCGGTCCAGCAGCCGCGAGTAGACCGAAGTGGTCTCCTTGCCCGTGCCGGCGTTCACCTCGGCCCCCATCGCGTCGAAGATCTCGTCGATCTCGACCGAGCTGAAGCGGTCGGTGCCCTTGAACAGCAGGTGCTCCAGGAAGTGCGACAGCCCGGCCTGCGCCGGGGTCTCGTCGCGAGACCCCGTGCGCACCCAGAACCCAAGCGCAACCGAGCGCACGCTCGGCACCCGCTCGGTCACTACGCGCACCCCCGAGCCGAGGGTGGTGACCTGTGCGGTGTCGGGCATGCGCT
>Ga0136620_10000263_pt1 | contig 23687 bp, 21 predicted proteins | sample AntDrymUQ4162106_2_FD_104806 | JGI IMG/M metagenome (GOLD analysis project Ga0136620, IMG submission 104806) | Polar desert sand microbial communities from Dry Valleys, Antarctica - metaG UQ416 (21.06) | ecosystem: Environmental > Terrestrial > Soil > Desert | place: Antarctica: Dry Valley... | reverse complement strand
CGGACAGCGCTCCCCCGCCGACTACGAGAAGATGCACCTACCCGTCATCGCACAAGAACAAGCTGCCTAATCAAACCCTGTCCACGGAAGCGGGGGAACTCCAGAACCCTGAGTCAGGGGGCGGTGTAGGTCACAGCAAACACCCCCAACGACACATAAGTCTTCGTGGTCGCAGATCCCATGCCCGGTTCCCGCTCGGATACCGAGTTACTGAAAGCTTGCCGGACTGACCCCGATGCGTTCGCCAGCTTCTACCGACGCCACGCCGAGGGCATCAATCGCTTCTTCCGTCGTAGAGTCGACGGGTCAGAGACGGCGGACGATCTCACCTCGGAGACATTTGCCGAGGTCCTTCGAAGTGTGAAGCGCTACCGCGGAACCAGTGACGAGAGCGCGGTTGCCTGGCTCTACGGAATCGCTCGAAACCTACTCCACCAATACCACCGCCGGAAGGCGGTCGCGATCACGGCTCGTCGCAAGCTGGGGATACCGCTCCGCGCGGAAACCCCGGCCGAGTACGACGAGGTGGATGAACGCCTATCGGCTCGCAGACACGATCTCGGAACGGCTCTCGACAAGCTGCCGGCCGGGCAGCGCGTAGCGCTCGAGCTTCGCGTGGTTCACGACCTTTCCTACGAGGAGATCGCCACTCGTCTCAACACCTCGCAGCTCACTGCTCGGATGCGGGTCTCCCGCGCGCTTCGTGCTCTGCACACGCACATGAAGGGAGCAAGCACATGACCATCTCGAACGAGCCGCTTCCCGCTCATCTCGAAAGGATTCTCGACGATCTGCTCCCTGCGGCGGATCGCTGGATCGCTCGTGCGCAGACGATGCGGCGCCGGTTCCGGATCGTGGCGGTCTCTGCCGTGGTCATGGCCGCGCTCGGCGGAGTCGCGGGGGCGGCCGGGCTCGTCCTCGGAGAGCCGGCTCCATCGAACATTCAGCAGGACTTCACCGACGTGAATCGCGGCCTGCCACCTGAACTCCAGCTCAGCGTCGACGCTGCTGGCGCGAAGTCGGTCGCAACGACGGGGGCCTCGACTCTCTACCTCGCCAAGGTGAACGGCGGCGGCTACTGCATGGAACTCGTGACCTCCAACGTTCGCGGTCGCGGAGTGGGCTGCGCGACTCCTGGCGAACGTCCGATCGGCGTGATGATCCCACATGACGAGCCAATGACGGCTGAGTCGCCGGTGACGCTCGCCGGCCATGTGAACGTCACATCCGCCACGTCGCTCGAGTTGCACTACGCGGACGGAACGACCGCAACGATCCCGTTCGGAATCGACCGCTTCTTCGTTGCCGACATCCCCGACTCGAAGCTCGCGCTGGCACACGGCGGCGAACTGCTTCTCGTCGCGCGCGACACAGGTGGCAACGTCGTCGCCCGCGAGCTGATCCCCGCTGACTGGGACGCGACGGCGGAAAGCGCGCCACGAGCGCCGATCGAGCTCAGCACCATTTCCGATCAGGAAGACCTGACCAAGGTCTTTGGCATGCGCGGTCTCGTGTCCGAGTCGGATGCGGTGGTGCTTGAGTTGCGCTACGCAGACGGCGAGACGGTGAACGTTCCACTCGACGGGAGCCGAAAATTCGTGTACGAGATCCCGGCCGAGCGACAGGACGACTTCATGCGCCCGCAAACACTCGTTGCGTTGGACGCGAACGGCGAGGTGGTTGCGACCACGCCCGTTGCCGCCGTTGCGTTCTGGCGGAAGGCGAAGGGTGACGGATAAGCAGGCCTCTCGCTTACCGTTTGGCTCGACCGTTTCTTGCTTCGATTCCGGCTCTCCTGTCGGCCGGAGTTGTAGCCGCGTGCACGGCCGATTCCAGCGAATCCGCGCGGTCAGGTCAAGACTCCGGCGGAGGCGAATCGCCTTCCACTCCGATCCGGGCGGGCAAGACGATCTGTTCGTCATTAACGCGGATGGCAGGAAGCTGCGCCGCCTAACGGCTGGTCTCGAACAGATCGCCGCGGCTCTCTGGTCGCCCGACGCAAAGCGTCTTGCCTTTCTCGCCCGCCCGACGGGTTCTTCCAACATCTACGTGATCAACGCCGACGGCGGCGGACGAAAGCGGCTGACCGGCTCAGAGGGCGACCACTACGACCTTGTCTGGTCGCCCGACGGCAAGCGGCTCGCGTTCAGCTGCTGTGACGAAACCGAGCAAGACATCTTCACGATCAAGATCGACGGCACCGGCCGCGAGCGGCTCGCGCGCAGAGCGGGCCTGCCCTCCTGGTCGCAGGACGGCAAGCAGATCGCGTTTCTCTCGTTCCGAGATGGCGACGTTGAGATCTACGTGATGCAGGCGGACGGATCCAACCAACGTCGGCTGACACGGAGCCGAGGCGAGGACGCCAACGCGGCCTGGTCGCCAGACGGGCGGAAGCTCGCGTTCAACTCTCGCCGAGACGGCGACGACGAGATCTACGTGATGAATGCCGACGGTTCCGGCCAACAGCGGTTGACGGCAAGCAAGGCGAGCGATCAGCAGCCTCGCTGGTCTCCGGACGGAAGTCGGATCCTGTTCACCTCGTTTCGCAACCGCGACCCGTTGCTGCGGGGGATCGGTAACGCGGAGATCATGGTCATGAACGCCGACGGGTCGCGGAAGAGCAACTTGACACGGAGCAGGTTCTGGGAAGGAGATCCAGCTTGGTCTCCCGACGGAAAGCGAATCGCCTTTGCAGTCCGACACGACTTCGGCCCACGCGGGACGTTCCAGGTGGCGCTGATGAATAGCGACGGCTCAGGCAAGCACATGCTCCCAAGCGTCACGGTCGCCGGTAGAGCCGCCAACAACTGCTGCCCTTCCTGGGCGCCGTGAGAGGCCGAGAGGCGGCTTGGCGCCGCGGCCATATCGGAGCGTACGCGGCGGCCGCCGCTGGTCTTCGGCGGGGCGCTCGGCGCGGTTCTGCGCAGCACGGCCGCGTCGCCATCAGGAACGGCTGAGCCTCGGCCAGAGGGTGCGCTCCCGGGGATCGCAGCAGCGTTCGAGGCACAAGTCCGGAAAGCGTGGGAAGAGAGAACGCAGCGGGGCTTCTGGTCCACACCGATGAACGCCCGATTTTTTCAGAGCGTTCGCGCGGCTAACCAGGGCCGTTCGGACTCGGCGAAGCTGCGCGTGCTCCTGGGCGACCCGCCGATCGACTTCAGCCGGATTCAGAACGAGCGACAGCTGGACTTCTGGATTCTGCAGCGTGACATTCACTTCGCCTACATCGTTCAGCGAGAAGTTTTAAGCCGTGGGCGCAAGGCATTGATCGTTGCCGGCACTGGTCACGTCATACGACGCCCGGGTGTTCCGACGCTCAGCGGTCTGATCGAAGGATGTGTCGCCTGCGTCCCCGACCCGGCAGCGGTCGGGGCCGGCGTCAACTGGTGCGACGACCTCTCCTCCTACGAGCCAGCTTCGACGTTCGTCATCATCCTCCACGAAGGCTTCACGGAACAGCCGGATCTCCAACGCAGGCTTTCTTCGTGGGAACTGCCAAGCTTGGCGTCGCTCAACGGATCGTGGCTGGGTGCGCCCGACACGACGGCGGTTTTCGCCGACCCTGTGGTCGTCGGCCCTCCAGACGAGCGGGCCGCCCCACGGCGAGCGGACATCCTTGAGGAGATCGCCGATGCCTACCTAGTCTTCAGTCGATGAGGCTCGTGATCGCCTTCGCGACAGCCGCGGTCGTTGTCGGAGTGCTCGTGGAAGCTTCAACGAAGGCAGGTACCTCTCCAGATACTCCTCCGCTCGCACGGCGCGGCGCGGCGATCGATCGGATTCTCCTCGACGTCTCGCGAGGGTCAGCGCCAGGAGCGCTGGCGGTTGTGCATGAATTCGACCGCGTCTGGCGTGGAGCCCGCGGCCTCGCGGTGCGCGACGGTCGAGTCGCCCTTCGCCCAAGCGACCGCTTCCGCATCGACAGCGTCACGAAAGTATTCATCGCCACCCTCGTGCTCCAACTCGTCGCAGCGGATGCGCTGAAGCTCGAGCATCCAGTCGAGCGGTTCTTGCCCGGTCTCCTGCCGGCCGGCGATCGGATCAGAGTTCGGCACTTGCTCAATCACACGAGCGGTTTGTTCGAATACATGGAGGATCGCGCGGTGCTTGCGCCTTACGAGCGCGATGCCTCGTACCTCTGGCAGCCGAGAGATCTCGTCGCGCTCGCGGCGAACCGCCCGCTACTTCACGCGCCCGGAGCTCGGTGGGCTTACTCCAACACGAACTACGTCGTGCTCGGGGCTCATCGCCGAAGAAGTGGTCGTCGAGCCGCTTTCCGAGCAGCTCCGCAGGCGGATCTTCGAACCGTCGGGTCTGCGACGAACGATGTTCGCGACCACGCCTCATGTCGACGGTCGCTTCATGCACGCCTACATCCGGGACCGGAGCGGCCGACTCGCGGACACCAGCGGCGTTAGTCCCTCATTCGCGTGGGCCTCGGGCGCAATCGTCTCGAGCGCGGACGACGTAGCCCGGTTCCTGAGTGCCCTCCTCGGCGGCAAACTGCTCCCGCCGCCCCTCTTGAGGGTATGCGCACGACCGTTCCAGTACGGGACGACTACTTCATCTCAGGCTACGGCCAAGGTCTCTACGCGATGCGGACGTCCTGCGGTCTCGTGTGGGGGCACGACGGTGAGATGCTCGGCTATCAGGCTGCCGCGTTTGGCCGCGAGCGTGGGCGGCGGGTCGTCGTAGTCGCGGCGAACGCCAGCGGCGAGCCCTGGTGGGTGAAATCGGTGGTCGAGGCGGCGTTGTGCCCGTAGCGAATTGCCGAGTCCGCGTTGCGCGCTCTAAGCCGCGTGCGGATCGCCGCTCAAGTCCTAGCGGACGGGCCGTATGAGTGAGTGACCGCTCCGAGCGAGGCTCAGCTCGCCCTGCTGCCTCTGCGCCGGTTGGCACAGCCTCCAGCGAGCATTCTCCGAGTGGTGTTGCGCTCGTTACCGGGGCGAGCCGTGGAGTCGCCCGCGGCGTCGCGATCGCACTCGCCCGCGAACGGTTTACCGTCTACATCACGGGACGGACTTGGACGGAAGGCACAGGATCCGCGAGGCGGCCCTTCAGCTCGCCGCCCGCAAGCATCCCGACCTCGTCATCGTCGACCTCGGACTGCCCGGCATCGACGGCGTCGAGGTGATCCGCGGCATCCGCGGCTGGAGCCACGTGCCGATCATCGTCCTCTCCGTTCGCGATCGGGAGGCGGACAAAGTCGCCGCCCTCGATGCCGGCGCCGACGACTACGTCACCAAGCCGTTCGGCATGGACGAGCTCCTCGCCCGCCTTAGAGCCGCCATGCGTCGGTCGACACCCGCCGAAGAAGAAGCCGTCGTCGAGACTGAGCACTTCTCAGTCGACCTTGCGGCGAAGCGGATCATGACCCCCGACGGAGAGGTGAAATTGACCCCAACCGAATGGAACCTCGTCGAGATCCTCGTTCGGAACGCCGGCAAGCTTGTCACCCAACGCCAGCTTCTCCAGGAGGTGTGGGGACCGCAGTACGAACGCGAGACGAACTACCTCCGCGTCTACTTCGCCCAGATCAGACGCAAGCTCGAACCCGATCCGGCACGCCCTCGCTACTTCATCACGGAGGCGCGGATGGGTTACCGGTTTTCTCCCAGCTGAGCGCGTTCGCATCCGGTCTACTCGGCGCTCAACATGTACCTCGCGCTTCCTTGACGCTACGCCCGCGACGCGAACACCGCCGGCGACTGCGCGGGTACAAAACGGGTACATCAGCGCGGCCCTGATCAAGCGAGCTGGAGCGCCGGCTCCGGCGAGCTTTTGCCGTTCTGCTCGGCCGCTTGCACTCCTATCGGCAGCAACCCGGAAACCATGTGAGTCCCAGCGAACCGACGGGATGTAGGCGGACCTCATCCGAAGGAGTCGACGCGATCCAAAGCCCGCCAGGTAAGACTTTGTCACCCGAACGGGTGATGCGTTAAGGGGCTAGCCAGACGAGGCTGCGGATGCGGCGGCGCGCGGGGTGCTGCGGTAGAGGGACGCTTGCCTCAATCCCGTTCAGGCGGAATCGGAGATGGAAGGAAGTGAAGCCTTGGTAGACGATGAGAGTCGCCCCGAGCGCACTCGCGCGGATGACGACGCGCAGAAGCTCAGAGCCGACGCACGCGACGCTGAGGCCGACGTGCGCGAAGCGATTGCGGACGTACGGAGAGCGAACGCCGATATGCGCGAGCTCATCGGGGATGCGCGTGGCGCTGAAGCCGATTCGCGAGAAGTGACCGCCGACGCTCGTGAAGCGAACGCCGACGCGCGCGAAGCGATTGCGGACGTACGGAGAGCGAACGCCGATATGCGCGAGCTCATCGGGGATGCGCGTGTCGTTAAAGCCGATTCGCGAGAAGTGACCGCCGACGCTCGTGAAGCGGACGCTGACGCGCGTGAAGTCAGCGCCGACGCGCGAGGCGTTAAAGCCGATTCGCGAGAAGTGACCGCCGACGCTCGTCAAGCCGACGCTGACGCGCGTGAAGTCAGCGCCGACGCGCGTGAAGCGGACGTCGACGCGCGTGAAGCGGCTGCCGAAGTGCGGGAGTCAGCCGCCGACGCACGAGACGCCGGTGCGCGCAAACCACTCCTCGACGTGCGGAGCCCGGACGCCGCCCGTAAAGCTGACGACGGCCAGCAGAGCGAATAGATCACGACACGGTCGCCTCAACCCGACCACTTGCGTTCGTGTCTTCGACGGTTAGCCGTGCCCAGTCCGCGCCCATACGCGGCAAAACCAAGTATGTGAAGCTAAGCCAATCGACGCGGACGCCCTCGCACAAAGGCCCCGCAAAAAGGCGGCTCGCGACACCTCGCGACAGCCGCCTCCACCCCGCCTGAGTGCACTCGTAATGAAGGGGTCCGCGGTTCGAGTCCGCGCGTCGGCCGGTGGCGCGCTCGACTGCGATGTGTGTCTTGCCGATCTCTGGCAGCGCTCTGGGCGGCTCGACCGACGCGGCGAGGAGGCAGTCGCGCGGCAGGCTCGAATGTAAGGGAACACCCGAGCGCCATCGTCGGTTCGTCGGAGCCTCCGGCCGGCCCAGCTCGATTACGGTTGCTGTGCGACCGAGCTCGTGGCGTAGCAGGCAGCCAGGCGATCTATAGTCGAAGCGTGAAGCTGGGAGCGCTCCTCGCAATCGCTCTGACCCTCGTGCTCGCCGGCTGTGGTGGGTCCGACGACGACGGCGGGACCGCGACCCAGGCCGGCGAGCCAAGTGGGGCCGAGCGCGGGAACCTCCTCCTCGACACGGAGGTTGCGAGCTACAACCTCTGCATCGACCTCGGCATCGAGCCCTGCGGCGACGAGGCGGGCTCGGTCGAGACAACCAACACGTTCATCGCTCAGGTCGAGCAAATCGCCGCGGACAACGGACTCGCACGCACGGCGGTCATCGATGCGCTGTCGAGCGCTTCCGCCGAGATGGGCGCCGCCTGTGACGAGTGCAAGCGGATCCTCGACGCCGAGATCGAAGGCTCCTAGGCTCGTTACCGCTTCTTGCCGGGATTCAGCAGGCCGGCGGGATCGAAGGCGGTCTTGACGGCGTCGTGCAGCGCGACCGCCGCCGGCGCCCACTGCCGCGCGAGCTGGCCGCCCTTCACCAGCCCCAGCCCGTGCTCGCCGGAGATGCTGCCGCCGAGACGCACCGCGAGCTCGAACAGCTCCTCCGCGGCGGCGTCTGCTCGTGTCAGCTCGGCCGCGTCCGCAGGGTCGACCAGGAACGTCGAGTGGAGGTTGCCGTCACCGGCGTGGCCCCAGCTACAGGCGGACAGGTCGTGCCGCGCGCCGATCTCGAGCGTCTCCTCGATCGCCTCGGCAAGCCGCTCGAACGGCACCACGATGTCCTCACTCGTCTTGCCCCCGCGCTCCACCTGCACGGCGATCGAGACGCCGTCGCGCCAGCGCCACAGCGCGGCGATCTCAGCCGCGCTCTCGGGCGCCCACACGAGCAGCGCGTCCTCTCCCACGGCTTCGAGCACGTCCACCCGCAGGCGCGCCACCTCCTCGACAGACCCGTCGACGTCGACGAGCACCATGAAGCCGCCGCGTTCCAGCCCGATCGGGAATGCATCGGCTGCGCGTCGTACCGTCTCCGCATCGAGGTACTCGAGCGCGGCGACGGGCAGACCGCTCCCGAGGACGCGGGCGAGGGCGTCGCAGCCGCTCCGCGTGCCGTCGTGCAGCGAGACGACGGGCGCGACGGCCTCCGGCGCGGGTGTCAGGCGCAGCCACACCGACGTGATCACGCCGAGTGTCCCCTCGGAGCCGACGAGCAGGCTAACGAGGTCGTAGCCGGCCATGTCCTTGCGGATCGCGCCGCCGACGCTGACGAGCTCTCCCGGCGCGACGACCGCTTCGATGCCCGTGACCCAGTCGCCGGTGACGCCGTACTTGAAGGCATGCGGGCCGCCCGCGTTCGTCGCCACGTTGCCGCCGATCTGCGACTGCTCCGCGGCCCCCGGGTCCGGCGGGAAAAGCAGCCCGCTCTCGCGCGCGCGGCGCCGGACGTCGAGTGTCGTCACGCCCGCCTCCGCCTCCATGCGCCACAGCTCCGGATCGAGTGACCGCACGGTGGTGAGGCGCTCCAGTGCGAGCACGACCCCGCCGAGGGGCACGGCGCCGCCGGCGAAGCCCGTCCCGCCGCCGCGTGGCGTCATCTGGGCGCCGTGCTCGTAACACCACGAGACCACCTCGGCCACCTCCTCCGCGCTCCGCGGCAGCACGACGGCATCGGCGCTGCCGCGCAGCCCGCGCGCCTCGGTCGCGTCGGCGAGGTAGAGCGGTGGCACACCTCTCAGCACGACCTCGTCGCCGAAGCGCGCCCGCAGCGCAGCCTCGACCGAGGCCGGGGCCACGCTCACGCGCGCCCTACCGCGTTCGTCGGCGTGCCGACGCCTTCGATCTCCATCGTCTCCTCGTTGCCGTCCTGCAGGTAGACGGGTGGGGTGCACACGAAGCCGACATTTGGCGCGTCCCGAGGATCTGACGTAAGCGACTTACCTCGGCGACGGAGAAGATCATGTCCGCGGTCGTCGCGTCCTTGAGCCCCTCGCCTTTCAGCAGGCAGCGGATCCGTACCGCCTGCGGATCGGGGACCTGACCGGACCGGCGCACACAAGCTCCGGCCCCACGGGGCAGAGGCATTTAGTGCTCCTCCGGCGTGGGCGCGGGGCTGAAGACCTTGCCCGGGTTCATGATCCCGTGAGGGTCGAAGACGTCCTTGATCCGGCGCATCAGCGGGACGAGGTCGCCGTGCTCGAGCTCGAGCGCGCGGAGCTTGCCCAGGCCGATGCCGTGCTCGCCGGTGCACGTCCCGCCGCGGGCGAGGGCGTCGGCGACGAGGTTGTCGACGAGCTCGTCGGCCCGTGCGGTCTCGGCGGCGTCGTCGGGATCGACCCAGAGCGAGACGTGGACGTTGCCGTCGCCGGCATGGCCGAGAATGCCGCCCACGAGGGCGAGGCGCTCGAGCTCCGCGCGCGCGAATGCCACGGCTGCGGCCAACTCGGAGACCGGAACGCACGTGTCCGTGGTCCGCTCGCGGCGCCCTGGGGAGGCTGCCGCCGCGGCGTAGGCGGCCTCGTGCCGCACGGCCCACAGCCGCGCGCGTGCATCCGGCTCGCGTTCTTCGGCGATCGCGGTCGCGCCCCCGACACGCGCGGTCTCCCGCACGAGCGCGAGGTCTGCCTCCACGGTCGCCTCGCTCCCCGCTGCCTCGACGAGGAGGCAGGGCCCTTCGTCGTAGGCGGTGCCGAAGTGCCTGTTGATCGCGGCGAGCGACCAGGCGTCGAGCAGCTCGAGCCGCGTTACGGCAGAGCCGGCTGCGACGACCGCAGCCGCCGTGCGGCAGGCGTCCTCGACGCGGGGAAAGGAGATGCGCTGCGCGACGACGTGCTCGGGGATGCCGAGGAGGCGGACGCGGAGTTCGGTGATCACCGCGAGCGTGCCCTCGGAGCCGACGAGCAGTGAGGTGAGGTCGTAACCGGCCGAGGTCTTCGGTGCGGGGCTGCCGGTCCGGATGACGCTCCCGTCGGGCAGCACGGCCTCGAGCGCCAGGACGTTGGCGCGCATCTTCCCGTAGCGGATCGTCGTCGTGCCGGCGGCGTTCGTGGCGGCCATGCCGCCGAGCGTCGCGTCCGCGCCCGGATCGACGGGGAAGAAGAGGCCGCGCTCGCCGGCAGCGCGGGCGAGGGCGCCGCGCGTGACGCCGGCCTGCACGGTCGCCGCCAGGTCGCTCGCCGAGATCTCCAGGATCCGATCCAGGCGCGAAAGGTCGAGGCTGATGCCGCCGCGCGTCGGGATCACGTGGCCCTCGAGGCTCGAGCCGGCCCCGAACGGCGTCACCGGGATACGGCGGCCGTTCGCGAACGCGAGCACGCGCGAGACGTCGCCCGTCGAAATGGGATAGACGACGACGTCGGGCCGCCGGGGCCGGTGGAAGCTGATGTCGGCCGCGTGGAGGTCGAGGTCCGATTCGCCGGTGGACGCGCGGCCGCCGTCGCCGAGCGCCGCCTCGAGCTCGAGCCGCAGCGCGTCGGCAACGATGTTCATGCGCCGCTTGCCGACTCCGACGGCAGGTCGCCCGCTACCCGCTCGACCGCCCAGCTGAGGCTCTCCTGCACAGTACGCTCGGCGGCAGCTCCGTCGCGCACTTTGCAGGCAGCGAGGAACGCGGCGTAGCGGCCAACGGACTCCCGGAAGCGCCGCGGCGTCGAGAGCACGATCCGGTTGTAGCGCTCGGAGCGGCGGTAGAGCCGTTCGACCTCGGCCACGAGCCGCGGCCTGCCGCTCGCGCGGTAGCAGGTGCCGTAGAAGTCCCAGCGGAGACCCAGGTAGGTGTCGACGTCCTGCATCCTGGCAGCGTCCCGGAGCCCGCCGAGATACTCGCGCATCGGCTCGAGCTCGTCCGGGCCGACGGCCTCCGCGCCTACCCTCGCCGCCAGCCCTTCGAGGCCGTAGCGAGCCGCGTAGATCTCCTCGAAGTCCTCCCGGGTGAGCCTGTTCACGACGGCGCGGCCGGTCGGCCCGAGCGCGACGAACCCTTCGCGCTCCAGCTGGCTCAGACCCGCCCGGATGGGGGTCTGAGAGACACCGAGCCGGGCTGCCAGCTCACGCTGGACGAGGGGCGTGCCCTCCTTGAGGTGCCCGGAGACGATCAGCCCGCGCAGCGACTGCGCGACGCGCTGCTCGATGGACTGACGCTTCCCGAGGGGGTAGAGCGGAACGTCGTGGCCGAGGTTGCCTTCCATTTACCCGCAGTCTCGTTTACGCTCGCCCGTGCGCGCAACATGATATTTCAAATTTCATCCATCAGACGCTAAAAAGTACATGTCGGATCTGATCTCCACCGCCGCCGTTCTTGAGGCCTCGGGTGGACGAGCGCAGGCGGTGCGGGGGCTGTCGCAGCTCACGCTGATGGACGCGATCTGCGCGCCCGCGGCCACGTGCGCGTGCGCACCGGTAGACAACCTCGCTCTGCACCGGTTGCTGCAACAGGCGCCCGAGGCGGCCGCGCTCGTCGTCGACGCGGGCGGGCGCACCGACGCGGGCTACTTCGGCGAGCTGATGGCGATGGACGCTGAGGAGCGGGGTCTCCAGGGCCTCGTGATCGGCGGCTCCATCCGCGACGGCGGCCTGATCGCAGTGGTCGGCTTCCCCGTCTTCCACGTAGGCTTCGCGCCCGCCACGTGCGTGAAGGAGGTGGCGCCTTCGGTTGCCGAGCCGGTCGAGCTCGGCGGCGTGACGATTGCCCCGGGCGACCAGATCGTTGCCGACAGCGACGCGGTGCTCGTCGTGCGCGCGTCGGACTGGCCGGCCGTCGAGGCTGCGGCGCGCGAGCTCCAGGCCCGGGAGGACGACCTGCGCACGCACATCCTCAGGGGCGGACGTCTCGCCGACCAGCTCGAGCTGCCGGAATGACCGCAGGGGAAGTCGCGGCGCGCGTCGGGGTCGACGTCGGCGGCACTTTCACGGACGTGATCCTCCATGGTGGCGAGGGGCGCGTGCTCGTGCGCAAGCTGCTCTCGACGCCGCCGAGCTACGACCGCGCCGTCGTCGAGGCGGTCGACGCGCTGGCGACCGACGACGGTGGGCAGGTCGCCGAGGTCGTCCACGGCACGACGGTCGCCACGAACGCGGTGCTCGAGCGCCGGGGCAGCCCGACCGCGCTCGTCACGACCGCCGGGTTTCGCGACGTGCTCGAGCTGCGTCGGCTGCGGATCCCGCACATGTACGACCTCTTCTGGCGCAAGCCGCCGCCGCTCGTCGAGCGCCGCTTGCGCTTCGAGCTCGACGAGCGCGTCACCGCCGACGGCACCGTCCTGCGCCCGCTCGAGGACGGGGAGTGCCGCCGCCTCGCCGGGCGGCTGCGGGCCACGGGAGTAGAGTCCATCGCGGTCTGCTTCCTGCACTCGTATCTCCACCCCGACCACGAGGAGCGTCTCGGCGCGATCCTGGCCGATGAGCTCCCGGCCGCGACGATCTCCCTCTCGAGCCGGATCCTGCGCGAGCAGCGCGAGTACGAGCGCACGGCGACGACCGTTGTGAACGCGTACGTGCGGCCGCTGATGGCGTCGTACCTCGACCGAATCCGCACCGGCCTCGACGGCATCGGCCTCACGGGCCCGCTGCAGATCATGCAGTCCTCCGGCGGGGTGATGACCTCCGACGACGCGAAGCTGAGGCCCGTCTTCGCGCTCGAGTCTGGCCCTGCCGCGGGTGTGGTCGCCGCACGCGGAATCGCCGAGCAGCTCGGCCTGCAGAACGTGATCGCGTTCGACATGGGCGGCACCACGGCCAAGGCGTCCCTCATCGCCGACGGGGCGATCTCGCGCGGACGCGAGTACGAGGTCGGCGGCTCGATGTCCGCGGGCAGCCGGCTGATCCGCGGCGCCGGCGAGCTGCTGCGCATCCCGACGATCGACATCGCCGAGGTGGGCGCCGGCGGCGGCAGCATCGCCTGGATCGACCCGGCTGGCGGCTTGCAGGTCGGGCCGCGGAGCGCCGGGGCCGATCCCGGTCCCGCGTGCTACGGGCGCGGCGGGCTCGAGCCCACCGTCACCGATGCGAACGTCCTGCTCGGCTTCATTCCGCCGGGCCCGGTCGCGGACGGGCAGATCACGATCTCGGTCGAGCTTGCAGAGGATGCGATCCGCCGTGTGGCGGAGCCGCTCGGGCTCGAGGTGCTCGCCGCCGCGAGCGGAATCCACCGGATCGCGAACGCGCGGATGACGCGTGCCTTGCGCTCGGTCTCCTCGGAACGGGGTCGGGACCCGCGCGACTTCGCGATCGTCGCCTACGGCGGCTCCGGCCCGATCCACGCGGCCGGGCTGGCGGTTGATCTCGGCGTCGCTACCGTGGTGGTGCCGGCCGTCGCCGGCCTCTTCAGCGCCGTCGGCCTGCTCTACGCGCGGCCCGAGTTCCACGAGGTGCGCACGTGCCAGCTCGACGTCGACGCCTGCGACCCGGCCGCGATCGCCGCACCGTTTGCCGACATGGAGGCGCAGCTCGCGCCCGCTCTGGAGGGTCTCAGCGAGGTCGAATGGGTGCGGAGCGCAGACCTGCGTTACGGCGGCCAGAGCTGGGAGGTCGAGGTGGAGCTGGCGGCGGGTCGCCTCGATCGCGACGCGCTCGACGCCCTGCGGGCCCGCTTCGAGGACGAGCACGAGCGGCTGTACGGCGTGCGCGACAGGCCCGGCTCGCCGGTCGAGATCCGCGCGCTCCGCCTCGTCGCGCTCGGCGCTGCGGCGCAATCCCGCTCCTTTCACGTCGACGGCGGTGGGCCGGCGTCCGGCTCGGCGAGCCGCCCAATCGAGTTCGACGGCGAGCGTCACGACGCGCCGGTCCGTCTCCGGCTGTCGCTCGGCGAGGCACCCGAGCCCGGGCCGCTGCTCGTGGACGAGTACGACACGACGGTCGTCGTCCCGCCCGACTGGACGGCGCGGCGACATCCCGCCACGGGAGCGCTCGTGCTCGAACGGATGGGCTCGTGACCGCGGCCACCCGGGTCGACCCGGTCACGCTCCAGATCGTCGGGAACGCCCTCGCTTCGATCGCGGACGAGATGGCGACCACGATCTTCCGCACGGCTCACTCGACCGTCGTGCGCGACGGGATGGACTTCTCGGCGTCGGTCTGCGACGCGCAGGGGCGCACGGTCTCGCAGGCCGTCACCGTCCCCTTCCATCTCGGCTCGGTGCCCACCGCGATGGAGACGCTGCTCGAGCGCTACGAGGGCCAGATGAGCCCGGGCGACGTCTTCCTGATGAACGATCCGTTCGACGGCGGCATCCACCTGCAGGATCTCTTCGTCTTCAAGCCGGTCTTCGTGGAGACCGAGCTGATCGGCTTCACGTGCACGACCGCGCACCACGGCGACGTCGGCGGCCGGCTGCCCGGCTCGAGCGCCTGCGACAACACGGAGATCTTCCAGGAGGGCATCCGCCTGCCCTGGCTGAAGCTCTACAGCGCGGGCGAGCCGGTCGAGGACGTCTTCAAGATCGTCGAGGCGAACGTGCGCATTCCGCGCATGACCTTCGGCGACCTCGGCGCGCAGGTCGCCGCCTGCACGGTCGCCGAGCGGGAGCTCCAGGCGCTGGCCGTCCGCCACGGGACGGCGGCGCTCGCCGCCCTCACCGCGGCGCTGATCGACCACACCGAGCAGCTCGTGCGGCAGGAGATCGCAACGTGGCCGGATGGGACGGCCTCCTTTACCGACTTCCTCGGCTCGGACGGGATCGACGTCGTCGACGTCCCGATTACGGCGCACGTGACGATCGCCGGCGACGAGGTCACCGCCGACCTGACCGACTCGGCTCCAATGGTGCGCGGCGCCCTGAACAGCACCCGCTCCTTCGTACAGGCCTGCGTCTACCAGGCTGTACGCGCCGCGCTGACCGTCGAGGTGCCGAACACAGCGGGCGCGTTCAGCCCGATCCACGTGCTCACGAAGCCGGGCACCGTCGCCGAGGTGGTGATGCCGGGCGCGTCCTCGATGCGCGGCGTAACCGGCTTTCGCGTGCTCGACGCCGTCAACGGCGCGCTGGCGCAGCTGATCCCGGAACGGGTCGCCGCAGCGGGGGAGGGAGGCAACACGCTCGCGATCTTCGGCGCCCAGCTTCCTGAGGCTTGGCAGCCCGAGGGCGGCCGCTTCGTCTTCTACGAGCTCGTCGTCGGCACGTGGGGTGCGACGCCCGAGGGCGACGGGAACGACGGCCTGACGAATCCTGCGAGCCTGGCGGCGAACATCCCCGTCGAGGTGGCCGAGCAGGAGTACCCGATCGTCGTCGAGCGCTACGGGCTCCTACCGGACTCCGGCGGTGCCGGACGATATCGGGGCGGGCTCGCCGTGGAGCGCGTCTGGCGCTGCCTCACGCCTGCCACCTCGCTGATCGTCCGGTCGGATCGGGCCGAGCACCCGCCGTATGGGCTGGCCGGCGGCGCGCCCGGGGCCACCTCGAGCAACATGCTCGAGCGGCCGGACGGCACGAGCGAGACGCTGCCGCCGATGTTCTCCACCGAGATCGACGTCGGGGACGTCTACGTCCACCGCACCGCGGGCGGAGGCGGCTGGGGAGATCCGCTCGAGCGCGAGCCCGAGGCGGTGGCACACGACGTCGCGAACGAGAAGGTGAGCGCCGCGGCGGCGCGGGAGCTCTACGGCGTCGCGATCGACGACGTCGGCGCAGTCGAGCGCGACGCGACGGAGACCCTCAGGGCCGAGAGGAGGAACCGTGATCGCGACGGCTGACGCGGTCGTGCTCGGCGCGGGGATCGTCGGCGCGAGCACCGCGTACTTCCTGACCGAGCTCAACTTCGGCGACGTTGCGCTCGTCGAGAAATCGAAGGTCTGCGGTGGCTCGACCCAGTTCTCCGCCGCGCACGTGCGCCAGCACTACACGAACGAGGTCGCGATCCGGCTCGCCGTCCGCGGCGTGGAGATGTTCGCGAACGCCGAGGAGCGACTCGGGGGGCCAGCGGGCTTCGTGCGGCACGGCTACCTGGTGATCGCCCCAGAGGAGCAGGCGCAGGCGATCCGGGACGTCGTGCCGGTACAGCAGGCGCTCGGCGTACAGACCGAGATCCTCACGCCCGAGGAGGTGCAGCACCGCTGGCCGGAGCTGAACCTCGACGGGGTCGCTCTCGCCTGCTTCGAGGAGACGTCCGGCTATGCCGACCCGGTGCAGACGACGCGATCGCTCGTACGCTCGGCGCAGGATCAAGGGCTGAAGCTGAACGAAGGCTGCGCTGCGCTCGACATCACAGTCGAGGGCGGTCGCGTCACCGGCGTCGTCACGGGGGACGGCACCATCGCGACCGGTGTCGTCGTCAATGCGTGCGGTCCCTGGGGCGACCGGATCGGCCGGATGCTCGGCGTGGACTACCCGCTCACGTTCAGCCGCGAGCACGAGGCGATCTTTGCCGTGCCCGAGGACTTCGGCGAGCTGCCGGTTCTGTCCGACGCGGCGCAACACCTCTATTTTCGCCGCTACGGCGAGGGCAAGGTGCTCGTCGGCGAGGGCTGGCCGAAGGAGAAGGAGACCGCCGACCCCGAGGACTACGACGACGGCACCGACGCCGCGCACCTGGAGCGGATGGTGCCGAAGCTGCTGAACCGGCTACCGTCGCTCCGGCCCACTCTCGGCGCCGAGAACTACGGCGGCACGTTCGTCACCGGCTACTCCGGCGTATACGACATCACCGAGGACTGGTACCCGATCGTGGGGCCGGAAGAGGTCGATGGCTACTACTCGGCCTTCGGCGGCAGCGGCCACTGCTTCAAGCTCGCGCCCGCCATGGGCGAGTCGCTGGCGCACGTGATCGCAGGGCAGGAGCCGCCGATCGACATCTCCAGCCTCTCGGGCTCCCGGTTCGCCGAGGGCCGCACCTTCGGCTCCGTCTGGGGGCCTGGCAACCGCGCGTGAGGATCACCGCCGTCACGACCACGCCCCTCGCGATCCCGCTCGAGCGACCCTTCCACTGGCGCTCCGGCATCCAGGAGGGCGCGAACCTCGTGCTCTTCGAGGTCGAGACCGACACTGGCGCGAGCGGCTACGGCGAGTCGATCTGCGAGGACCCGGCCGCCGTGGTCGCCTACGGCAATCTGATGGCCAAGGCGTTCGTCGGCCGCTCCCCCGGCGAGGTCGAGGCGATCCTGGGCGAGCTCTGGCGTGACGGTCGCTGGCGCTTCACGCCGCACTGGTCGCAGCAGATCCTGAGCGGGCTCGAGGTCGCTTGCTGGGACGCCCTCGGCAAGGGACTCGGCGTGCCCGCATCCACGTTCCTCGGCGGCCGCGTCCGCGACGAGGTCGACTTCATGGCCTTTCCCCAGGGCGACACGGCCGAGGAGCTCGCCCGAGACGCCGCGGCGCTCGCGGCCGAACGGCATCGCGTCGTCTACCTCAAGGTCGGGCGTGCGCACCGCGACGACGAGGAGATCGTGGCTGCTGTCCGGGACGCGATCGGCTCCGAGCCGCTGCTACGTGTCGACGCGAACGAGGCCTGGGACGTGCCGGGCGCGGTCGACGCGATCCGTCGCCTGGAGCAGTACGACCTGGACTGGGTCGAGCAGCCCGTGCCGGCCGCGAACGTGGCCGGGCTCGCCTGGGTCCGCCGTCGCGTCGGAACGAAGATCGCGGCCGACCAGGCCGTCCATACGACCGCCGAGCTGCGCGCCGTGCTGGAGGCCGAGGCCGCCGACGCGATCGTGCTCGGCAGCCACGAGACGGGCGGCCTCTGGCGCTGGCGCCAGCTCGCCCACCTCGCCGAGGCGCACGGGATCCCGCTAAACCGGCACGCCTGCGTGGAGAGCTCGATCTCCACCTTCGCTGCGCTGCAGCTGATGGCGTGCGTTCCCAACCTGACGCTCGGAAACCAGGTCATGCACCACTTGCTCGCCGAGCAGGTCGTGTCGACGCCGCTCGAGCTCCACGGTGGTCGCGCGACCGTTCCCGCCGCGCTCGGCCTCGGCTTCGAGCTCGACGAGGAGGCCGTCGAGCGCGCGCGGGAGCGGTACGAGCGGCAAGGGCCGTACTGATGGACCCGATCACGTTCGAGGTGATCCGCAACGCTCTCGTCGCCGCGACCGACGAGATGGTGCTCGCCCTCCGCCGGAGCGCGTACTCGACGAACATCAAGACGCGCTCCGACTTCTCTTGCGCCTTCTTCGACGCCGAGCTTCGCTCGGTCGCGCAGGGCTTCACGCAGCCGGTGCACCTCGGCTCGATGGTGGAGCAGGTGCCGTGCGCGGTGAACGACTACGGGGCGACGAACCTCGGCCCCGGCGACGTGTTGATCACGAACGACCCCTTTCCGAGCGGGGTCCACTTGAACGACGTCTCGCTGATCTCGCCGGTGCACCACGAGGGCGAGCTGCTCGGCTGGGTTGCGAACCTCGCGCACCATGTGGACGTCGGGGGCGGTGCGCCCGCGTCGATCGGCGCTTTCCGGGAGGTGTTCCAGGAGGGCGTGATCATCCCGCCGGTCAAGCTCGTCGAGGGCGGCCGAATCGTCGAGGACGTCTTTGACCTGATCCTGGCCCAGATCAGATCCAAGCACGAGACCGCCGGCGACTTCCGCGCCCAGATCGCCGCGAACACGACCGGCATCCGCCGGCTGCGCGCCCTGGCCGACAGCCACGGCCGCGAGACGCTGGTGCGGGCGATGCAGGAGCTGCTCGAATACACCGGACGACGTACGCGATCTGCGATCGCAAATCTGCCGCACGGTATCTACGACAGCGAAGGCTGGGTCGACGTGGACGGCTACACCGACGAGCCCGTGCGCCTGAGAGCGCGAGTCGAGATCAGCTCCGACGGTGTCAGCTTCGACCTCACGGGCTCCGACCTGCAGCGGCGCGCACCGGTCAACTCCACGTACGCGCAGACCTTCTCCGCCTGCGCCTACGCGCTGAAGTGCCTCGTCGACCCCGATCTGCCGGTGAACGACGGCTTCTACCGCCTCGTCTCGGTCGACGCTCCGCTCGGCAGCGTCACCAACTGCACGTGGCCGAGCCCCGTGGTCGGAGGCTGGGAGACGCAGACGCGGCTCGTCGACGTGGTCTTCCGTGCTCTGCTTCCCGTGCTGCCCGAGCGGCTCCCCGCCGGCACCAAGGCGATGATGTGCCACGCGGGCTTCGGCGGCGTCGACCCGCAAACGAACGCGTACTACTGCTTCCTCGAGACTTTCGGCGGCGGCTACGGCGCGCGCGCGGCGAGCGACGGGCCGGACGCCGTGCAGGCGCACGGGCAGAACACCGAGAACGCACCGGTCGAGGAGACGGAGCTGAACTACCCGGTGCGCGTTGCGCGGCTCTCGCTGGTCGAGGACTCCGAGGGGCCGGGGCGCTTCCGCGGCGGGCTCGGGCTGCGCAAGGACTTCCTCTTCGACCGGCCGACGACGTTCACCGTCCTGGCCGACCGGACGCTGCGCGGGCCGGCCGGAGCGTTCGGCGGCGGCGACGGCGCCGTGGCGGAGTACGTTCTCATCCGAGACGGGCAGGAGAGCCGCCTGCCCGCCAAGGGCACGCTCGAGCTCCTGGCGGGCGACACGGTCAGCTACCGCACCTGCGGCGGCGGCGGCTACGGGCCACCCGGCGAGCGCTCCCGAGAGCTCGTCGCGCGCGACGTGCGCGAGGGCAAGGTCAGCGAAGAGCGGGCGCGGCAGGTGTACGGATGGTTTCCAGGCGGCGCAGGCTCGACGGAGCCGCCCAAGAGAGCGGCATGATCGATCCGATCTCCTTCGAGGTGATCCGGAACGCGATGGTGGCCGCGACCGACGAGATGGTGCTGGCGCTGAAGCGCAGCGCGTACTCGACGAACATCAAGACGCGTTCCGACTTCTCCTGCGCCTTCTTCGACGTGTGGCTGCGACCGGTCGCGCAGGGGTTCGCGCAGCCGGTGCACCTCGGCTCGATGGTGGAGCAGGTGCCCAAGGCGGTGCAGCTGTATGGCGCCGACCGGCTCGGCCCGGGTGACGTGCTCGTCACCAACGACCCGCACCCGAGCGGCGTGCACCTGAACGACGTCTCGCTGATCTCGCCCGTCCACGACGACGAGGGCCTCGTCGGCTACGTCGCGAACCTCGCCCACCACGTCGACGTCGGCGGCGGTGCGCCGGCATCGATCGGCGCGTTCCGCGAGGTGTTCCAGGAGGGTGTGATCATCCCGCCGATCAAGCTCGTCGCAGACGGCCGGATCGTGTCGGACGTGTTCCGGCTGATCCTGGCGCAGATCCGCTCGAAGCACGAGACGGCGGGTGACTTCCGCGCCCAGATCGCCGCCAACGCGACGGGCGTGCGCCGCGTGCAGGCGCTGGTCGCGCGGCACGGGCGCGAAACGATCCTCGCCACGATGGAGGAGCTGCTCGAGTACACCGAGCGACGCACGAGATCAGAGATCGCAACTCTGCCGCATGGTGTCTACGAGGCCGAGGGCTACGTCGACAACGACGGCTACACCGACGAGCCGGTGCGGCTGCGCGTGCGCATCGAGCTCGGGCCCGACGGCGTCCGCTTCGACACCGCGGGGTCGGACGAGCAGCGGCGCGCGCCGGTCAACTCCACTTGGGCGATGACCTTCTCGGCCTGCGCCTATGCGCTCAAGTGTCTGATCGACCCCGACCTGCCGGTGAACGACGGGTTCTACCGGCTCGTCCACCTCGACGCGCCGCCCGGAACGGTCACCAACTGCACCTGGCCGGCGCCCGTGGTCGGCGGCTGGGAGACCCAAACGCGGCTCGTCGACGTGATGTTCCGCGCGCTCCTGCCGGCGTTCCCCGAGCGGCTCCCGGCCGGGACGAAGGCGATGATGTGCCAGGCGGGCTTCGGCTCGCTCGACGTCGCCGCCGGCACCTACACGTGCTTCTATGACACCTTCGCCGGCGGCTACGGCGGTCGCTTTGCGAGCGACGGCCCCGACGCCGTGCAGGCGCACGGGCAGAACACCGAGAACGCGCCCGTCGAGGAGACCGAGCTCAACTACCCGGTGCGGATCGACGGGCTCTCGCTCGTCGAGGACTCGGAGGGCCCGGGCAGCTTCCGCGGTGGGCTCGGCCTCCGCAAGGACTACCGCTTCGACCTGCACACGACCTTCACCGTGCTCGCCGACCGCGACCGCAGCGGCCCCTGGGGCGTGCTCGGCGGCCACGACGGGCGCGTCGCGGAGTACGTCCACGTGCGCGACGCCAAGGAGACCCGGCTCGGCTCCAAGTCGACGATCGAGCTCGTGCCGGGCGACGTGATCAGCGTCCGCACGTGCGGCGGCGGCGGCTACGGCCCGCCCGAGGAGCGGCAGCCGGAGCGCGTCCTCCGTGACGTGCTCGAGGGCAAGGTGAGCGCCGAGCGGGCGCGGGAGATCTACCGCGTCGCGGTCGCGGGACGTGCGCTCGACGAGAGCGCCACCGCCGAGCTGCGGAGGAGCGCATGAGCGTCCGCCTGGCGATCGACATCGGCGGCACCTTCACGGACGCGACACTGATCGACGAGGAGACCGGCAGCGTGGCGATCGCCAAGGTGCTGACGACGCCGGCCGACCCGTCGGAGGGCTTCATGCAGGCGGTCGGGCGGGCGCTCGCCGAGGGCGGCGTCGCCGCAGGCTCGGTGGGTTTCGTCGTGCACGCGACGACGGTGGCCACGAACGCGATCATCGAGGGCAAGATCGCGCGCAGCGGCTTCGTCACGACCGAGGGCTTCCGCGACCTGCTCGAGATCGCGCGCCAGGTGCGCCCGAGCCTCTACGACACGCAGTTCGAGAAGGCCAAGCCGCTCGTCCCGCGCGACCGCGCCGTCGGCGTGCGCGAGCGCCTGGGGCCAACGGGAGAGGTTCTGACCGCGCTGGACGAGAGCTCCGTCCGCGAGGCAGCCGCGCTGCTCCGGCGCGAGGACGTCGAGTCGGTCGCGGTGTGCCTGCTCCACTCCTATGTCAATCCCGCGCACGAGCTGAGGGTCGGCGAGATCCTGGCGGAGGAGCTCCCGGGCGTGCCGGTGTCGCTCTCGGCCCAGGTCGCGCCCGAGTTCCGCGAGTACCTGCGCGCCTCGACCACGGTGATCAACGCCGCCATCCGGCCCGTCGTGGAGCGCTACCTCGAGCGGATCGAGGAGCGGCTGGCCGACGCAGGCATTGAGGCGAAGCTGCTCGTGATGCAGTCGAGCGGCGGCGTCTTCAGCGCCGAGGCGGCACGCAGAAGGCCCGTCTTCATGGTCGAGTCGGGGCCGGCGGCGGGCGTGATCGCCTCCGCCCACCTCGGGGCGACGCTCGGCCGGCCCGACATCCTCTCCTTCGACATGGGCGGCACCACCGCCAAGGTCGGCCTGATCCAGGGCGGGCAGCCGTCGGTGACGAAGGACTACAACGTCGGCGGTCACGCGGGGGCGGGCATCGGCGGCATGTCCCTGTCCGGCTACCCCGTGCGGACGCCCGTCGTCGACCTCGTCGAGATCGGCGCCGGCGGCGGCTCGATCGCCTGGGTCGACTCCGGCGGACTGATGCGCGTCGGCCCGCAGAGCGCGGGGGCCGATCCCGGGCCGGTCTGCTACCGGCGCGGTGGGGTCGAGCCGACCGTCACCGACGCCAACGTCGTGCTCGGCCGACTCAACCCGGCGTACTTCCTCGGCGGCGAGATCGGCCTCGACGTCGACGGCGCCCGGCGCGCGATCGACGAGTGCTGCGCGCAGCCCCTCGGGCTCTCCGTCACCGAGGCCGCGAATGGGATCGTCGAGATCGCGAACGCGGCGATGGTGAACGCGCTGCACCTGATCTCCGTCCAGCGCGGCTACGACCCGCGCGACTTCGTGCTCGTCGGCTTCGGCGGCGCAGGGCCCGTGCACGCGAACGCGCTCGCGCGCGACGCGCAGATGCCGACGCTGCTGATCCCACGCAGCCCCGGCATCTTCTCGGCCACCGGCCTGCTGACGACCGACCTGAAGCGCGACGCCGCGATCACGATCATGCGGCGGCTCGACGAGCTCGACGACGCCGAGGTCGAGGCGCAGTTCTCGCAGCTGGAGGCCGACGGCCGCGCGGAGCTCGAGCGCGAGGGCCTGAGCGGGGACGCGATCGAGTTCGTCCGCCAGATCGACCTCCGCTACGTCGGCCAGAGCTACGAGCTGATGGTGCCGGCGGGCGGTGAGCTGCTCGAGCGCTTCCACGTCGAGCACGACCGTACGTACGGCTTCAGCGCGCCCGCCGAGCCGGTGGAGGCGGTCAGCCTGCGCCTGACGAGCGTGGGGAGGATCGCGAAGCCGCCGCCGCGGCCCCTCGAGAGCGGCGGCGCCGCCAAGACGAAAGAGCGGCGCCCTGTCTACTTCGCCGAGGCGGGCGACTACGTCGACTGCCCGATCTACGACCGCTACGCGCTGTCGGCCGGAACCTCGCTCGCGGGCCCGGCGGTCGTGGAGGAGTTCGACTCAACCACGCTCGTCCACCCGGGCTTCACCGTCGCGGTCGACGAGACTGGAAACCTGCTCATCGAGAGGGAGCAGATATGAGCAGCCTCGGATCGGCCACAGACGCCCGCGCGCTCCTCGGGTGTCGCTCGCAGTGCCCGGCCGGAGGGGACAGTACGCGTGGTACGGACCCGGAGAGCCGGGTGCTGCGAGCGGCGCCAGGCGCCGGCGGAGCCCGGCTCCGCCGGGCGGGAGCCGGTGCCGGCGAGGAGCGCGCATGAGTTACGGGATCGTCATCGCCAAGAACGT
>Ga0136620_10000261_pt1 | contig 23701 bp, 28 predicted proteins | sample AntDrymUQ4162106_2_FD_104806 | JGI IMG/M metagenome (GOLD analysis project Ga0136620, IMG submission 104806) | Polar desert sand microbial communities from Dry Valleys, Antarctica - metaG UQ416 (21.06) | ecosystem: Environmental > Terrestrial > Soil > Desert | place: Antarctica: Dry Valley... | reverse complement strand
GCCCTCGAGCACGATGATCTTGGGGTCTGCCATCGCCGACCGAGGCTACCGGCGGCGGCTCAGGCTGTGCGCGGGACCAGCTCTAGCTCCTCGGCGCGCCCCTCGAGCGCCTCGATCACGACGGCGAGGTGCTCGTCGAGATCGACCCCGAGCTCCTCGGCGCCGCGGCGCACCTCGTCGCGGTTGACCGCGGCCGCGAAGCTCGGCTGCTTGAGCTTCTTCTTGACCGACTTCGGCGTCATGCCGTGGATCCCGTCGGGGCGCACCAGCGCACAGGCGGCGACGAAGCCAGACAGCTCGTCGACGGCGTAGAGGGCCTTGGCGAGCGGGCTCTGCCGCGGCACCTCGAGAAAGTCGGCGTGACCCGCCACGGCATCGACCATCGCCTCCGGGTAGCCGCGCCGGCGCAGCTCCTCGATCGCCATCCGAGGATGGCCGGTCGCGAGATCGGGGAAGCGCTCGTAGTCGAGGTCGTGCAGGATGCCGGTCGCCGCCCACAGCTCCTCGTCCTCGCCGAGCCGGCGCGCGTAGGCGCGCATCGCGGCCTCGACGCCGAGGACATGCTTGCGCAGCGAGTCCGACTCGGTCCACTCGCAGAAGAGCCGCCAGGCCTCGTCGCGGGAGACGCTCACCCGGCAGACCCTAACGACCGTAGGAGCGAAGCAGCCGCCGGACGGCGCTCGCGTACGTGTCGCCATCCGCTTCGAGGCGCCAGCGGATCGCGATCCGCCCGCTGGCGCCCGGTAGGCGGATCGAGCGCCCGCGGCGATCGAGCCCGGGGGCCCGCACCGCGCGCACGCCCGCGGGCACGGCAAGGCTCAGGTCCGCCGCTGCCGGACCGCGCCACGCGAGGACCGCGCCGCCGGGCCGCGCCCGCAGGACGAAGGAGACCCGTCCTGCCGGCGTGGGTGCCGAGCCGACGCGCACCGCTCGCCCGGGGCGCAGCCAGTCGGACGAGAGCGCCGATCCCAGCACGATCCGTCGCCCGCCATCGTCTCGCACCAGCATGTTGCGCAGTAGGGCCACGTACTCGGCGGCATACCAGCCGTGCGGCGAGGGGTTGTCGTCCACCGAGCGGCTTCCGCGCGGATGGACGCCCGTCTCGAAGCCGGCGTGGGTGGTGCTCGTGTGGGCGAGCGCGTCGTAGAGGCCACGCACCACGCGGCGCTGCCGGCCGCGCAGGAGCTCGGTCTCGAGCACTCGAAAGCCCAGGTAGTGATGGAGCAGGCGACCGTCCAAGTACGTCGCGAGCCCCTCACGGAAGCGCGCGCGTGTGTGGCGGGTCGTGGCCTCGACGGCGGGGTCCGAGGCGGGGAGCACCTGGGCGGGGTAGGAGGCCCAGAGGTTGCCCCAATCCTGCCCGCCCGCAGCATCGAGCGCCGGCGGGATGCGGCCGCCGCTCGCGCGCGCGGCCACGCGGACCCGCGCTGTCACCGTGGCTCGGAGCGCTTCGTGCTCGGCCTCGAAGCGCGCGGCGGCCTCGTGCTCGCCGGCCATCCGCGCGAGCTCGACGGCACGCTCGAGCCCCGCGACCGCCCAGAAGTTGTCCCCCGAGAGATGCCCGGCGACGAGCTCGTTGTCGCGCGGGTCGCCGGCGGGCACGAGGCCGAGCGGATCCCGGCGACGAGCCGCGGCGAGCCAGTCGACGGCCCGGCTGACCGCGGGGAGGGCCGCGCGCGCGAACGCCGGGTCGCGTGCGCGGAGTGCGTGCTCGCCGAGCGCCCACAGAGCCTGTCCGTGGCCGTCGTACTGGCCCGGGCGCGACATGAAGAGCCCGTCAGCGTCCTGCCATGCGCCGAAGAAGGCGAGGTTCTCGCGCGCGAGCCCGTGCAGGCCGACGAGGTCGAACGAGTTCGTGATGATCGCCGCGTCGCGCAGGTAGAACGAGTGGTACTGGAGCTTGTTGACCGCCTGGACCCACTGTCCGTCGCCGGTGCGGTAGCGCGACTGGGCGTTCGTCACGAGCGCCGCGTAGAAGGCGTCCTCGACCTTCTTCTCCGGGAGGTCGATGCGCATCGCAGGCGACAGCACGCCGCGCCAGTAGCGCAGCGTGCGCGCCCGGTGCACACGAGCCGACGCGCGCGCGATCGCCGCGAACGCGGCACCTGAGGGGGCAAGCGGGGTCACCGGCAGCTTGAACTCGAGCACGACCCGTCGTCCTGGCGCAAGTCGTGCGGAGTAGTCGCTCTGCCCCAGGATCGTGTCCGGGCGAACCGTCCCGGCGCCGCCGGGACGCAGCTCGCGGCGCAGCCGCACGCCCGGCGGGGCGGGCGGGAAGAGGTAGAGCGCGCGCCCGGCGCGGGTGAGCGCGCGCCCGCTGAAGGCGTGCAGCGCGCCGGGGTCGAATGCCTCGCCCGGCTGGAGGTAGAGGCCGGGCCGCTCTGGCGCGGCCGGGCGCCGGAAGCGAAAGCGCGGGGCGCCAGACGCCGTCAGGCCACCGCCCGCGTGGCGCACCGCCGCCGCGAAGCGCGCGCGTGCCGGCCGGCGCGAGGTGTTGCGGAGCTCCACGCGCACGAAGTCGACGGTCTGGCCTCCGACTGGCGAGGCGAACAGCTCGAGCCCGTAGCGCACGCCGCCTGAGGTCCGTTGCGACGAGACGACCGGGTAGCGCCCGCCGGCGAGCGTGCGCAGTGGCTGTGCGAACGGACGCAGGCGCGGGCCGAGCTTGAAGATCAGCTCCGTGTGGCCGGTGTAGAGGTAGCCCTCCGGCGTGATCTCCGTGCCGGCCGGCTCGCCCGGCACCGCGAGCTGGTCGGTCGGCGTCTTCAGGAACGAGAACGGCTCGCTCGGCGCGGCCGCGGCCGCCGGGCTAAGCGCGAGCAGCGCCCCGACGGCGGCGAGCGCCGCCCGTGAGAATGCTCGGCGAACGTGGTCCATCGCGAGTCATACAACCCCGGCCCGCCGCCCGAGGTTCGCGCTCACGACGATCGCCGCGCGCGGGCGCTCGTGTTCGCCTCGGCACTCCTGCTGGGGCCACCGGGAGGGGAGCGGGCTGGGAGACCGAAAGGGAGTGCTAGATGCGCTCCGATACCCTAAGCGCCGCCGCGCGAGCCCCCGACCCACCGGCACACAAGATGGAGAAGTTCGTCATAGAAGGCGGATATCCGCTGTCGGGGACGATCGTGCCCGCCGGCAACAAGAACGCCGCGCTGCCGGCGCTCGCGGCGTGCCTGCTCACCGAGGAGGACGTGGTGGTGCGGAACGTGCCCCGCATCCGCGACGTCGAGGCGATGCTCGCGCTGCTCGGAGGCCTAGGCGTGCGCGTGGCGTGGCGCGACGAGAACGTCGTCGCGTTGAACGCGGCCGACGTCGACCACACCGAGCTCGACCCGGACCTGACGATGAGGATCCGCGCCTCCTTCCTGCTCGCGGGCCCGCTGCTCGCCCGCTTCGGCGAGGCCCACATGCCACCTCCGGGAGGCGACGTGATCGGTCGCCGCCGGCTCGACCCTCACCTCGAAGCGTTCCGCGCGCTTGGCGCCCGCGTCGAGGCGAGCCGCTGGTACCACCTGAGCGCCCCTACCGGGCTGCGGGCATGCGACTTCTTCATGGACGAGCCGTCGGTGATGGCGACCGAGAACGCGCTGATGGCCGCAGCGCTCACGCCGGGCGTGACGGTGATGCACAACGCCGCCGCCGAGCCGCACGTCCAGGACCTCGCCCGCATGCTGCTCCAGATGGGGGCTGACATCTCGGGGATCGGCTCGAACATGCTGGTCGTGGACGGCCGCTCGCGCCTCGGGGGCGCCGACCACACGATCGGGCCCGACTACCTAGAGATCGCCTCCTTCGCCGCACTCGCCGCCGTCACCGGGGGCGAGTTGCGCGTCAAGGACACCGTGCCCGCCGACCTGCGCATGACGCGGCTCGTGTTCGAGCGCCTCGGCTGCTCGATGGAGTTCGAGGGCAACGACCTGATCGTGCCCCCCGAGCAGCGCCTACGCGTCCGCGACGACGCGGGCGATGCGATCTCGAAGATCGAGGACGGGCCCTGGCCGGCCTTCCCGGCCGACCTGACGAGCATCGCGCTGGCGCTCGCGACCCAGGCGGAGGGGCTCGTGCTGATCTTCGAGAAGATGTTCGAGAACCGCCTCTTCTTCGTCGACAAGCTCGTCTCGATGGGCGCCCGCGTGATCCTGTGCGATCCGCATCGCGCGGTCGTGAGCGGCCCGAGCCGCCTCCACGGCGAGCGGATGGAGAGCCCCGACATCCGCGCCGGCATGGCGATGCTGATCGCGGCGTTGTGCGCGGAGGGGGAGTCTGAGATCGGCAACGTGCGCCAGATCGACCGCGGCTACGAGCGGATCGACGAGCGCCTGCGCGCCCTTGGCGCCCGCATCGAGCGGGTCGCCTCCGAGCGTGTGCCCGCCGTCTAGCACGAAGGCGCCGATGATCCATCCGACCCCGCCGGGCACGCGCGACGTCCTGCCGGACGAGATGCGCGAGCTGCGGGCGCTCGCCGCGGTGCTGCGCAGGGCATTCGAGGGCGCGGGCTTCGGCGAGGTGCGCACGCCCGCGCTCGAATACGAGGACGTGCTCCGCCGCGGCGACGAGCGCGCCGGCCCGCCCGGCTTTCGGCTGTTCGACTCCGAGGGCCACGTGCTCGCGCTGCGCTCCGACATGACGATCCCGATCGCGCGTGTGGTCGCCGCGCGCTATTCGGATGCGGAGCCGCCGTTTCGCCTCTGCTACTTCGCGCACGCTTTCCGCGCCGTCGAGCGCGGGCGCGGTCAGGCCGCCGAGTTCCTCCAGGGCGGGATCGAGCTCGTCGGCCCGCCTGCTCCGATCGGCGACGCGGAGGTCGTGAGCCTCGTGCTCGAGGCGCTCGACGAGGCAGGGCTCAGGCGCCATCGCATCGGGCTCGGCGACGCCTCGCTCTACCCGTCGCTGCTCGAGCGCCTAGAGGTCCCCGAGGAGGACCGGGCGCCGCTGCTCGAGCGCCTCGGCAGGCGTGACCTGGTCGGGCTCGAGGAGCGCGTCGACCGGCTCGACCTCGGCGGCGAGGCGCGCGAGCTGCTGGTGACCCTGCCGACGCTGCGCGGCGGGCCGGAGGTGCTCGAGCGCTTGAGTGGATCGCTCGCGCCGGCGGTCGAGAACCTGCGCGCGTGCTACGAGCTGCTCTCAGAGCGCGGCGTCGCCGAGCGCGTGATCCTCGACCTCGGCCTCGTGCTCGAGCTCGGCTACTACACGGGTGCGGTTTTCGAGCTCTACGACCCCGCCGTCGGCTTCACGCTCGGGAGCGGCGGGCGCTACGACGACCTGCTCGGCCGCTTCGGCCGCCCGTTGCCCGCCTGCGGGATGGCGCTCCACATCGAGCGCGTGCACGTCGCGAGGACGGCCGAGGAGCGGCTGCGATGACCGCCGGCACGGGCCTCACGATCGCCGTGCCGAGGGGGGCCTTGTTCGCGGACACGCTCGACCTGCTCGACCTGCTCGAGATCGACACCAGTGAGCTGCGCTCGGGCGATCGCCGCCTCCTGTTCAGCGGCCCGGCCCTTGCGCAACGGGGGATCGACGGGATCGTGACGATGCGCCCGAGCGACGTGCCGACCTACGTAGAGCACGGCGCGGCGGACCTCGGGGTGACCGGCAAGGACGTGCTGCTCGAGCAGACCGAGCGGGAGGTCTACGAGCTGCTCGACCTCGGCTACGGGCGCTGTCGGATGATCGTCGCTGCGCGTCGTGGCGACGACGCGCTCGCGGAGTCGCTGCGGCGCCTCGGCAGCGTGCGGATCGCGACCAAGTACCCCGGGATCGCGACGCGTCACTTCGCGGACACGGGTCGCCAGGCCGAGGTCGTGGAGGTGAAGGGATCGGTCGAGCTGGCGCCGCTCACGGGCCTCGTGGACGGCATCGTCGACCTCACCGCAACCGGACGCACCCTTGTCGAGAACGACCTCGAGGAGCGTGAGCAGATCGAGGTCTGTACGGCCCGCCTGATCGCGAACCCGGTCGCCCACAAGCTCAAGGCCCAGGCGATCGACGCGCTGATGGCGCGGATCCGCGGGCGGCCGTAGTGCCTCGGATCATGCGCATGGCCGCCACGGCCGGGGCGGACGAGCTGCGTTCGCTGGTACCGCCGGCGCGCGACGTCGAGGCGCCGGTGCGGGAGATCCTGGCCGAGGTTCGCGCAGGAGGCGACGCGGCGGTCGCGGCGCTGACCGCTCGCTTCGACGGCGCCCAGGTCGAACCGGATGCGCTGCGCGTGCCGGCGGACGAGATCGAGGCCGCGGCGGGGGCGCTCGACGGCGGGGTGGGGGAGGCGATTCGAACGGCGATCGCAAATGTCGGCGCCGTCGCCGAGGCCCAGCTCGTACCGACGGCCCCGGCGCGGCTCGCGCAGGGGCACGACGTCCAGGTCGTCGAGCTGCCCGTGCGCCGCGCCGCCGCCTACGCGCCGGGCGGCCGCGCGCCCTATCCCTCGACAGTCGTGATGTGCGCGGTCACGGCGCGCGTTGCGGGCGTCGAGGAGCTGGTCGTGTGCGCCCCGCCCGAGCCTGGCGGCAACGTTCACCCGGTGATCCTCGCCGCCTGTCACGAGTGCGGCGTCGACGAGGTCTACCGGATGGGCGGGGCGCAGGCCATAGCAGCGCTCGCCTACGGCACCGAGCGGATCGCGGCGGTCGACATGATCGTCGGACCGGGCAACGCCTACACCCAGGAGGCCAAGCTCCAGCTCTCGTGGCTCGTCGGGATCGACGGGATCAAGGGCCCGAGCGACCTCGTCGTGGTGGCGACCGCGGGCGCTGATCCCGAGCTGGTGGCGCTGGACCTGCTCGCGCAGGGCGAGCACGGCCCGGACTCGCTGCTGTGCGCGATCTCCGACGACACCGGGCTGCTCGACGCGATCGAGGCCCGAGTGCGGGCGCTCACGGAGGAGCGTCCCAGCGTGACCGACGCGCCGCTCGCGCTCGTGCCGCGCCCCGACGCCCGCGCCTGCCTCGCGCTCGCGGACCAGATCGCCCCGGAGCACCTCGAGCTCGTCGGCGCGGCGGCGGAGGCGCTCGCCGGCGAGGTCCGCTCGGCTGGCTGCCTGTTCGTCGGGCGCGACGCCGCGACGGCCTTCGGCGACTACGTCGCCGGCTCCAACCACGTGCTGCCCACGGGCGGCTCGGCGCGCTTCGAGAGCGCGCTTTCGGTCGCCACCTTCAGGCGGCGCATGGCTCGGGTATCGTTGCCGCCCGGCGCGGCGACGCGTCTCGCGCCGGCGGGCGCCGCGCTGGCTCGGGCGGAGGGATTCCCGGTCCACGCCGAGTCGATGGAGCGCCGCTCATGACCCGCATGGCAGAGATCTCGCGCCGGACCAACGAGACCGACGTGACGCTGCGCCTGTGGCTCGACGGCACGGGCGCGGGCACGCGCGAGACTGGCGTCGGCTTCTTCGACCACCTGCTCGACGCGCTCGCCCGCCACGGCGGCCTCGACCTCGACGTCGCGGTGAGTGGTGACCTCGAGACGGGCGCGCACCACACGGTCGAGGACACCGGGCTCGCACTCGGGCGAGCGCTCGACCAGGCGCTCGGCGATCGCGCGGGCATCGCGCGCTTCGGCGAGGCGATCGTCCCGATGGACGAGGCCCGCGCCGCCGCCGCGATCGACGTCTCAGGCCGCCCGCTGCTCGTCTTCGAGGGCGAGCTCGCGCCGGTCACGATCGGCGGGATGGAGGCCGACCTGTGCGAGGAGTTCCTGCGCGCGGTCGCGAGCACGGCGAAGCTGACCGTCCATGTGCGTATCCAGCGCGGGACGAACCCACACCACATGGTCGAGGTCGCGTTCAAGGCCTTTGCACGCGCGCTGCGCGAGGCGGTTGCGATCGACCCCCGACAGAGCGGGGTGCCCTCCACCAAGGGTGTGCTTTGACGCGGAGGCGGCCGCGGATCGCCGTGCTCGACTACGGCATGGGCAACCTGCGCTCGGCCGAGAAGGCGCTCGAGCACGTCGGCGCCGAGGCCGAGCGCACCCACGACCACGCGCGCATCCATTCGGCCGACGGGCTGGTCCTGCCGGGAGACGGAGCGTTCCCCAGGGCGATGGAGCGGATCCGCGCGCTCGGGCTAGACCGAGTGCTCGCTGAGCGCCTCGCCGCCGGCTCGCCCGTGCTCGGCATCTGCGTCGGCATGCAGGTGCTGTTCGAAGGCTCGACCGAGCTCGGCGGGGCGCCGGGTCTCGGCCTGCTGCGTGGCACCGTCGGGCGCCTCGAGGCACCCGGGCTCAAGCTGCCGCACATCGGCTGGAGCGCGGTCTCCTGGCGGCGGCCCTCGACGCTCGTCGAGGGCCTGGGGGACCCGTGCGCCTTCTATCACGTGCACTCCTACGCGCCGACCGGCGTCGACGAGGCGGACGTCGTGGGCGTCGCCGAGCACGGCGCGCCGTTCGTCAGCGTGGTCGAGCGGGAGGGGCTCTGGGGCGTGCAGTTCCACCCCGAGAAGTCGGCCACCGACGGCCTGGCGCTGCTGCGCAACTTCGCCGGCATCTGCGCGGCGCGCGCGCTGCCCGCACCCGCATGATCCTCCTGCCCGCGATCGACATCAGGGACGGCAAGGCGGTGCGCCTCGAGCAGGGCGACTTCGCGCGCGAGACCGTCTACTCGGCGTCTCCGGTCGAGGTCGCGCGCGCGTGGCAGGAGCAGGGGGCGGACGTGCTGCACGTCGTCGACCTCGACGGCGCGCGCGAGGGTGAGCCTGTCAACCTCGACCAGCTCGAGCGGATCCGCGCGCTCGGGGTGGCCGTCCAGTACGGCGGAGGCCTGCGCTCGCGGGCCGCCGTCGAGCGGGCGCTCGATGCGGGCGCGACGCGCGTCGTCGTGGGGACGGCGGCATACCGCGACGAAGAGTTGCTCGACTGGTTGCTCGAGGCCTGCGCGGAGCGTGCGCGCGTGGCGGTCGACGTGCGCGGAGGACGCGTCGCGGTCGCCGGGTGGGCCGAGCGCACCGTCGCGACCCCGGAGGAGCTGATCGAGCGCGTCCAGGCTCGGGGGAGCGTCGAGTTCGTGTACACGAACGCCGATCGCGATGGGATGCTCGAGGGCCTAGACCTCGACGAGGTCAGGCGCGTCGACAGCGTGGTGCGGTGGGGATTCGCCTACTCCGGGGGGATCGGCTCGCTGGCCGACCTCGAGGGGCTTGCCGCTGCCGGCCTGGAGGCGCTGTCGGAGGTCATCTGCGGCAAGGCCCTCTACGAGCGCCGGTTCTCGTTCGCCGAGGCGCAGGCGACGCTCGACCGGAACCGGTAGCCGTGGCGTTCAAGCGCGTGATCCCGTGCCTCGATGTGGACGCCGGTCGCGTCGTCAAGGGAGTCAACTTCGTCGGCATCCGCGACGCCGGCGATCCGGTCGAGCTTGCGCTGCGCTACCAGGACGAGGGCGCCGACGAGCTGTGCTTCCTCGACATCACCGCCTCACACGAGAAGCGCGAGACGATCGTCGAGCTCGCGCGCCGCACCGCCGACGAGGTCTTCATCCCGTTCACGATCGGGGGCGGCGTGCGCAGCGTCGCCGACGCACAGGCGGTGCTCGACGCGGGGGCCGACAAGGTGTCGGTCAACTCCGCCGCGGTGGCGAGACCGCGACTCATCGCCGAGCTCGCCGAGGTCTTCGGCGCCCAGGCCGTCGTGCTCGCGATCGACGCCCGGCGGCGCGAGGGCGAGCCGTCGCGCTACGAGGTGTTCGTGGCCGGCGGGCGGACGGCCACGGGTCGCGACGCCGTCGAATGGGCGCGCGAGGGCGTGGAGCGCGGGGCGGGCGAGATCCTGCTGACCTCGATGGATCGCGACGGCACCGAGGACGGCTACGAGCTCGAGCTCACGCGGGCGGTCTCAGACACCGTGCCCGTGCCAGTGATCGCCTCGGGCGGCGCCGGCTCGCCCGACCACCTCGTCGCAGCGGTCGAGCGCGGTGGGGCCGAGGCGGTGCTGGCGGCCTCGATCTTCCACTACGGCCAGTACACCGTGGAGGAAGCCAAGGCCCGCATGCGTGCCGCGGGGATCCCCGTTCGCTAGGAGGCCGGCAGTCGCTCCGGCACCGGGGCGCTGAGCGCCGCGAGCAGGCGCGTCAGCGCCGGGCGCAGGCCGGCTGGATCGATCTCGCCCGGCTCGGTCAGCGCCTCGAGCAGCAGCCCGTCGACGGCGGCGATGAGCAGCCGTCCGTCCGTCTCCGGCGCCGCGGAGCCGACTCGTCGCAACAACTCGGTCGCCAGCTCGACGTAGGCCTCCGTCGAGCGCCGTGCGCTCTCACGCAGCGCGGGGCGCCGGGTCGCTTCGAGCCACAGCTCGTACTGAGCGATCAGCGCCTTGCGCTCACCGGCGAGCGCCGCCAGCATCAGCTCCGCCAACCTCTCCGCAGGGGCGGGCCCGACCTCGACCGCGGACAGCAGCTCATCGGCCTCGACCCGGAAGCGAGCTATCTCCTCCTCGGTGGCGAGCTCGAGCGCGCTCGCGAGCAGGTCGTCGATCGAGCTGAAGTAGTACGTGGTGGCCGCGAGCGGGACGCCCGCCGCTCGCGCGACGCTGCGATGGGTGACGGCCCGGGGCCCGCGGTCCTCGATCAGCCCCAGCGCCGCGAGCAGCAGAGCGCGCCGCCGCCGCTCGCCGCGCGCCTGGGTCAGGCTCAGTGCGCGCCCGCGAGGTTGAGCGAGACGACGCCCGCGATCACGAGCGCCAGGCCGACGATCTTCAGCACAGACACCGCCTCGCCGAGGACGACCATGCCGATCAGCGCCACGAGCGCCGTGCCGGCCCCGGCCCAGATCGCATAGACGAACCCGAGCGGGAGCTGGCGCAGGACGATGGCGAGGAAGTAGAAGGAGAGCGCGTAGGCCACGACCATCACAACGGAAGGCACCGCGCGCGTGAAGCCCTCCGAGTAGCGCAGGGCCACCGTGCCGATCACCTCAGTCAGGATCGCGAGTGTGAGGACGAGTCCGGCCGCCATAGTGGTACGATAGTACCAGTGTTGGAGCGGTGCGACCCATCAGCACCAGGATCGCCGATGGGCCGGCGCTAAAGTGCCGTCACGGTTGCGGCATGAATTGGAGTCCCCGGTCAGCGGCGCCCCGGGCGCGGTGCCCGGCCTGCGCGAGCGGATCCGGGCGCTACCCCACGCGGGCGACCTGCTGGCGCTGCTCGAGCGACTGCCGCGGACCTACCTCGTCGGCGGCGCGGTGCGCGACCTGCTGCGGGGCGCCGGGGGAGTCGACCTCGACGTCGCGATCGAGGGCGACGCGCGCGCCGCCGCGGTCGAGCTCGCCGAGCGCCTCGACGGGCGGGCCGTGGTGCACGAGCGCTTCGGCACGGCGACGGTGCGGGCCGGGATGCTTGTGCTCGATCTCGCCACCACCCGACGCGAGCGCTACGAGCGACCCGGGGCGCTCCCGACCGTCGAGCCGGCTCCGCTCGACGAGGACCTCGCCCGGCGCGACTTCGCGATCAACGCGATGGCCGCAGGACTGCGCGGCGACGAGCTCGGGCGGCTGCACGATCCCCACGACGGTCGTCGCGACCTCGAGCACCGCGTCGTGCGCGTGCTGCACGAGCGCTCGTTCGTCGACGACCCCACGCGGCTGCTGCGCGCCGTGCGCTACGCGGGCCGGCTGCGCTTCGTGCTCGAGCCAGGCACCGAGGCGCTGGCGGCGGCCGCGATCGAGGGCCGCGCGCTCGAGACGGTCTCGGGCGCGCGCCTGCGCGACGAGCTGCTCGACCTGCTGCGCGAGCCGACGGGCCTTCCGGCCCTGACGCGCCTGCGCACGCTCGGCCTCGAGGGCGCGCTCATGCCGTGGCTCGCGGGCCCGGCCGCGCGCGCACGCGTGCTCGCCCAGGCGAGTGCCGCTCACCAGGCCGCCGATGCCACAGGCGCCGATCGAGCGCTCTCGGCGCTCGCCGCGATCGCCGCCTCCGACCCCGAGCAGGGCGAGCGGTGGCTCGACCGGCTGGCGCTCCCCGGCGCCGAGCGCGAGCGCGTCGCGCTCGCGGCCCGGGCCGCCCCGCTGCTCACGCGCGAGCTGCGCGGCGAGCTGCGCCCATCCGCGGTCCACGGACTGCTCGTCGCCGTGCCCGCCGAGGCGCTCGCCCTGGCGCTCGCGCTCGGCGCCTCGCACGAGGTCGTCGGGCGCTACCTGGCCGAGCTTGCCTCGACCAGGCTCGAGATCACGGGCCGCGACCTGATCGCCGCGGGCGTCGCCGAGGGACCGGCGATCGGGCTCGCGCTCGCCGAGACGCTGCGGCACAAGCTCGACGGCGAGGTCGCTGGGCACGAGTCGGAGCTTCGGCTGGCGCTCGAGCTCGCGCGGGGCTTCGGCGGGTGATCGAGCTCTCGTTCCCGGGCGCGCGTGTCGCCTTCTCGACCCGGACGGGCGGGGTCAGCGAGGGTCCCTACGAGTCGCTCAACCTCGGCATCCTCACCGAGGACTCACCGGAGTGCGTCGGTGAGAATCGCCGCCGCCTGGCCGAGCGCACGGGGCTCGCGTCCGAGCGCGTGGCGATGGGCTGGCAGGTGCACGGGGCTGACGTCCGCGAGTGGGCGCTGCCTCCACTCGAGGGCGGCTTCGCCGTACCGGGGGCGGAGCTCGAGCGGGTCGACGGGCACACGACGACCAGACCTGAGCTCGGGATGCTCGTGCTGGCCGCCGACTGCCTGCCGGTGGCGCTCGTGGGAGAAGGCCGCGTGGCGATGCTGCACTGCGGCTGGCGCGGGCTCGCCGCCGGCATCGTCGAACGCGGCCTCTCGCTCTTCGACGGGCCGCCGCGGGCGGCGATCGGCCCGGGCATCGGCCCCTGTTGCTACCGGGTCGGAGAGGAGGTGCTCCGCGTGTTCTCGGATCTCGACGGCGTCGCATCGGGCCGGATGCTCGACCTCAAGGCCGTGGCGCGGGGCAAGCTCGAGGCGGCCGGGGCGCGCGCCGTTGAGGACGTCGAGCTATGCACGAGCTGCCGCCCCGACCTCTTCTTCTCCCACCGTCGCGACAGCGGCGTGACCGGGCGCCAGGGAGGGCTCGCGTGGCTGACCGCTTGACGTTCTCCGCGCTCGAGGCGCACCGCGTGGCCGACAACCTCGCGCGCGCCCGCGAGCGGATCGCCGCCGCGGGCGCCGATCCGGCCGGCGTCGAGATCTGCGCGGCGATCAAGTACGTCGGCGTCGAGGAGCTGCACGCGCTTGCGCAGGGCGGGATCGAGCTGGTCGGCGAGAACCGCGCTCAGGACCTCGCTGCCAAGCACGCGCGCATGGGAGATACGTTCGCGTGGGACTTCATCGGCGCGCTGCAGAGCCGCAAGGTGCGCGACCTCGCCCCGCTCGTGCGCCTGATCCAGTCGGTCGCCTCCGAGTCGGCGCTGCGCCAGCTCGAGCGCCACCCGGTCGCCGAGATACTCGTCGAGGTGAACGTCGCCGGCGAGGAGGGCAAGGCGGGCATCGACCCGGCCGAGCTCGGCGACTTCATCGCCCGCTCTCCCGTGGCGGTCACCGGCCTGATGACGATGCCGCCTGCGGTCGAGCGCCCCGAGGACAGCCGCCGCCACTTCGCGCGGCTCGCCGAGCTCGCCGCCGAGCACGGCCTCGAGCGCCTGTCGATGGGCACCTCGCAGGACTTCGAGGTCGCGGTGGCCGAGGGCGCGACGATCGTGCGCCTCGGCTCGGTGCTCTACGCGTGAACGCCTCTCCGCTCGAGGAAGTCCGCGATCGCGCGCGAGAGCTGCGCGCCCTGCCAGGCGAGCGGCGACTTTCCCTCCTCCTCGACCAGCAGCTCGTTGTCGGGGAGGCGCTCGGCGTATGCCTCGGCGACCCACAGGGGGTGACCGGGGTCGGCCTCGTCGCGCGAGCCGACGACGAGCGTCGGGGCCTCGACCTCCTCGAGCTCCTCGAGCCCCTCGAAGGCCGACGATCTCGGGACCACGAGCAGCGCGTCCGCCACGGCCTCGGGGTGGCGGTGGCGCTCGAGGCGCTGGCGGGTGACCTGGATGATCGTGTCGTGCCAGCGCGGATCGGCCTTCGGCTCATACACCGACAGGAAGCCGTCGGCCCCACCGCTTCGTAGGCCCGCGGAGAGCCGCTCCCAGTCGGCGAACCCCGCCTCGTTCGGCTCCCCGGCGTAGGCCGGGCTCACCTGCACCAGCGCGCTGACCCGATCGGGGTAGGCGAGCGCGAAGGCGATCGCCGTCGCCGCCCCCATCGAGTTGCCGACGAGAACCGCCCGTTCGGCGCCGGCATCGTCGAGCACTGCGAGCAGGTCCGCGACGAGGTCGCGGTAGTCGTAGGCCGTCGCGTCATCGGCGGGGCTCGACTCGCCGTGGCCGCGCGCGTCGTAGGCGATCACGTGGTGGCCGCCTCGCTCGAGCAGCCGCGAGCCCTGGACGACGTAGCGACGGGTGGCCGTGACGCCGTGGAGCAGCACGATCGCGAGACCCTCGCCGCCGGCCTCGCCGTCGATCGTCGCGCCCTCGGCCGCGACCTCGAAGCCAGTGGGGCCGCCCTCGTCTACCACGCCTGCCCGACGGCGAACGCTGTAACTTGTAAAGCAAAGGAATCTCGCTGCATCAAGCGAACTCTCCCTCGAATATGGCATTTCGCGACACTTGGCATCGCACGCTCGTCTACTTCGGCCTGGCGGAGGAGGATGACGGTTATCGCGACGATCCGGAGCCCGAGCCCGAGGCGGAGCTCGAGGATCGCTACCGCGAGCGCCCCAACGTGCGCCGCCTGCAGAGCCGCCGTCGCCGCGACGAGATCGAGGACATCTTCGGCGACGAGCCGCGTGGCGGCGGACGCACGCGGGTGCTGCGCCCGGTGGCCGAGAACGGCGATCGCACCGCCTCGCGCGTGCACCTGGTCGTGCCGAAGAACTTCAACGACGCGCAGCAGATCGCCGATCGCTTCAAGGACTCGATCCCCGTGATCCTCAACCTCCAGAGCTCGGAGACCGACCTGTCGAAGCGCTTGATCGACTTCGCGTCCGGTCTCACCTACGCGCTCGACGGAGGCATGCAGCGGATCGCCGACAAGGTGTTCCTGCTGACTCCACAGGATGTCGAGGTCTCGGCCGAAGAGCGCGCCCGGCTGATCGAGAAGGGCTTCTTCAACCAGTCCTGACCGCCCGGTCGCGGCGGGGCAATATCCTTTCCGGCGCAATGGAGATCGGTCTCATCGGAGCGGGCAGCATGGCGAGCGCGCTCGCGCGCGGGATCGGTGAGCCGGTGCTCGTCTCAGACGCAGACCACGCGCGTGCCGAGGCGCTTGCCGCCGAGGTCGGCGGACAGGCGCTCGACTCGAACGGCGAGGTGGCCGAGCGAGCGGACGCGATCGTGCTCTGCCACAAGCCCGCGCAGCTCGACGAAGTCGCTCGCGAGCTCGACGGACGGGCCAGGGTGGTCGTCTCGATGCTCGGCGGCACCTCCGTCGCGCAGGTCGAGGCCGCCTACCCGGGCCTCCCCGTCTACCGGCTGCTGCCGAGCATCCCGGTCGAGGTCCGCCAGGGTGTCTTCTGCTATGCGCCGGGCCAGCTCGCCGCCAAAGGTCCGGAGCGCGAGCTGCTCGACCTGTTCGGCCGCGCCGGCGTCGTCTTCGCCCTGCCGGAGCACCTGATCGATCCGGCGATGGCGCTGATGAGCTGCGGGCCGGCGTTCTTCGCGCTGATGGTCGAGGCGATGGTGGACGCAGGCGTTTTGCACGGACTGCCGCCGGCCGAGGCGGCGCGCATGACCGTCGAGGCGATGGCCGGCACGGCGGGCGTCCTGCGAGCGACGGGCGACGACACCGCGGCGCTGAGGCGGCGAGTGACCTCGCCGGGTGGCTCGACCGCGCGCGGCTTGGCGGCGTTCGAGCGTGCCGGCCTGCGCGCGGCGGCGCACGACGCGGTCGCCGCGGTCGTCGAGGGAGGCCGGCGATGAGCTCGCTCGCGCTGGCCGTCACGAGGCTCGACGTGGCGCGCTACGTCAACACCCTGATCACGGTCTACATCATCCTGATCTTCATCCGGATCGTGATGACGTGGTTCTCGAGCGTGCCCTACAACCCGACGCTGAACGCGATCCTGTCTTTCGTCAGCGATGTGACCGATCCGTATCTGAACCTGTTTCGCCGCTTCGTGCCGGCGGTGCGCCTCGGTGGCGGCGCGCTCGACCTGAGCCCGATGATCGCCACCTTCGTGCTGATCGTCGTCGGTGGGATCGTCACCAACCTGATCGCGGGCGCATAGCGGGTCCACGCTGAGGTGACCGTGCGGGCCCGCGCGCAAGCCTTCGCCCGGGCTGGGCTGATCGCGTGCGTCGTAATCGTGCTGGACCAGGTCACCAAGGCGCTCGTGACGGGCTCGCTTCGCCGCGGCGATCGCGTCGAGCTGCTTCCGGGCCTTGACCTGATCAACGTCGGCAACACCGGTGTCGCCTTCGGCGCGCTCGCGGGCGGCGGGCGCTGGATCGTCGCGCTGACGGCCGCGGCACTCGTGCTCCTGCTCGCCTACTTCGTCCGCCATGCCGAACGCCGGCTGGCCTGGCTGCCGGTCGGGCTCGTGATCGGCGGGGCGCTCGGAAACCTCACCGACCGCGCGCGCGAGGGGGCGGTGATCGACTTCATCGACCCCGTCGCGTGGCCCGCCTTCAACCTCGCCGACTCGGCGATCGTCGTGGGCGTGCTCGGGCTGCTGATCGCGATCGAACGGCAAGCGGGCGCCGCAGGCCGGACCGGGCCGGCGTGGCCCGCGCCCGGGGCGCGCGCGCCGGCGTGGCCGGAGCCGCGGGGGCTGGCCGAGGCGCGGCGCGAGCCGGGGGCTCCGCGGTAGCCGCGCTCAATCCCGCCGCCGGCGGACCGCCGGCGTCGCTCGTCTGGGTCGCAAGCGGCGCGCAGGCGGGCGCACGGCTCGACGTCGCCCTCGGCGAGCGCCCCGAGGTCGGCTCGCGGGCTGCGGCGCAACGGCTGATCGAGGCCGGGCTCGTGACCGTCGACGGCGCCCCGCGCCAGAAGCGCCACCGGCTGGTCGCCGGCGAGCAGATCGAGGCGCGCACCCCCGCGAGCCCGGCGGCGGACGAGCAGGCGGGGGAGGGGGTGCCCTACGACGTCGCCCACGAGGACGAGCACCTGCTCGTCGTCGACAAGCCCGCGGGCGTCGTGATGCACCCGGCGCCCGGGCACCCGACCGGCACGCTCGCCCAGGCGCTTGCGGGGCGAGCGCGCGGCGGTCCCGACACATGGCGACCCGGAATCGTGCATCGGCTCGACCGCGACACGTCGGGGCTGCTCGTCGTCGCCAAGTCAGAGCGCGTCCATCGCGCCCTCCAGGGCCTGATCAGGTCGCGGGAGATGCGCCGCCAGTACCTGGCGCTCGTGGCGGGCGTGCCGACGGCCCGCACAGGCACGATCGATGCCCCGCTCGGTCGCGACCGCCATCAGCGCACCGTCATGTCGACGAGCAGCGACCGTCCTCGTGCGGCTCGGACGCACTTCCGCCTGCTCGAGGCGCTCGCACCCGTGGCGCTGCTCGAGCTGCGTCTCGAGACCGGACGCACACACCAGGTGCGCGCGCACCTGGCTGCGATCGGGCACCCGGTATGCGGCGACCGCCTCTACGGTGGCGTCGCCGCAGGCGCTCCGCTCGGCCTCGGCAGGCAGTTCCTGCACTCGAGCCGGCTTGCCTTCCGCCATCCGGCGACGGGGGCCGCGATCGACATCGAGTCATCGCTGCCGGCCGAGCTCGCCTCCGCGCTCGACGCGGCGCGCGGGCGCCGCCCAGGTTGAGCGCCTATCCTTCGAGGTTCGACCAGACCATCTAACCCGCCGACGGTAAGGCGCGGTCCTGCCCGGCCAGACGAGGCCGGGTCCGCGTGCGGGCCCCGGCGGCTTGCGGTAACCAACCATAAAGGGGAGTACCCAACTTGGCTCAGGTAGGCATCACGGACCTGCTGGAGGCCGGCGTGCACTTCGGCCACCAGACGCGCCGCTGGAACCCGAAGATGCGTCGCTTCATCTTCGGCGAGCGCGGCGGCATCCACATCATCGACCTGCAGCAGACGGTGCGCCTGCTCGAGCAGGCTCAGGAGTTCGCCGACAACCTCGCCGGGCGGGGCGGTTCGGTGCTGTTCGTGGGTACCAAGAAGCAGGCGCGTGACTCCGTCAAGGAGACGGCCGAGGCGGCGGGCATGCCGTACGTGAACCAGCGCTGGCTCGGCGGCCTGCTGACGAACTTCCAGACGATCTCCGGCCGCATCAAGCGCCTGCACGACCTGCGCGACTGGACCGAGAGCGGCACGCTCGAGCTGCTGCCGACGCGCGAGCGGCTGGCGGCGATCGCCGAGCGCGACAAGCTCGAGACGAACCTGGGCGGCGTCGCCGACATGCAGCGCGTGCCCGACGCGATGTTCGTGGTCGACCTCAAGACCGAGGAGATCGCCGTGCGCGAGGCGCAGCGGCTGAGGATCCCGATTATCGGCCTCGTCGACACCAACGTCGATCCGCAGCCCGTCACCTATGCGATCCCGGGCAACGACGACGCCATCCGTGCCTGCAAGGTCATCATCGAGGCGATCGGCGGGGTCGTGCAACATCGGGCCGGTCAGTTCCGCGCCGAGGAGGAGCGCGCGCGGCGCGAGGCCGAGGAGCAGGCACGGCGCGAGGCGGAGGCGAAGGCGCGGCGCGAGGCCGAGGAGGTCGCCCGTCAGGAGGCGGCAGAGCGCGAGCGGCGCGAGGCGGCCGAGCGGGCGCACGCCGAGCAGGTCGCGGCGGCGCAGAGCCAGCCGGCCCCGGACCAGGCTCCGGCTACGGCCGGAGTCGCCCCCGCGGCGCAGGCAGGAGCCGACTCCGGCGAGGCGGCACGCCGGCGCGCCACGCCGGCCGGTGCCGAGACCCCGCCCACGCGCCCGCGCGGTCCCGAGGGCGCCGACGTCGCGGGCGGCGAGCAGATCGACGAAGCGTCGAACCCGACGCAGGAGGTCAGCTCATGACCGCGGTCACCGCGGGCGAGGTCAAGGCCCTGCGCGATCGCACCGGCGCCGGGATGATGGACTGCAAGGCCGCCTTGCAGGAGTCGGAGGGTGACATCGATCAGGCGATCGAGATCCTGCGCGTGCGGGGCCAGGCCCAGGCCGCGAAGCGCGGGGGGCGGGTGGCGACCGAGGGCGTCGTGCAGTCCTACATCCACTCGAATGGAAAGATCGGCGTGCTCGTCGAGGTCGACTGCGAGACCGACTTCGTCGCACGCAACGACGATTTCCGCGACTTCGCCCGCCAGCTCGCGCTGCACATCGCGGCCGCCGCGCCGCTGTACGTGACGGAGGAGGAGGTGCCCGAGGAGGCGCGCGCCGCCGAGCTTCGGATCTTCGCCGAGCAGGCCGCCGACAAGCCGGAGCACGTGCGCGAGCGCATCGCCGAGGGACAGCTGCGCAAGTGGCTCGAGGGAATCGTCCTGCTCTACCAGCCTCACATCAACACCGACCTCTACGGCGGCAAGACGATCGAGGAGCTACGCGCGGAGACCGCCGCGAAGACGGGCGAGAACGTGGTCATCCGGCGCTTTGAGCGCTTCGCCGTCGGCGAGGAGTAGCGACGGTGGAGTCAGACGGGCCGGGAGACGGCGCTCGGACCAACGGCGACGCAACGCCGGCGGTGTTCGACCGGATCCTGCTTAAGCTCTCCGGTGAGGCGCTGATGGGCGAGTGGGAGTACGGCGCTGATCCGGTGCGCATCGCGGCGATCGCCTCGCAGGTGAAGCACGTCGCCGATCGCGGTGTCGAGATCGCGTGCGTCGTCGGGGGCGGCAACATCTACCGCGGGCTCGCCGGCGCGGCCGCCGGGATGGACCGCGCGACCGGCGACTACATGGGGATGCTCGCCACCGTCCTGAACGCGCTCGCGCTCCAGGACGCGCTCGAGAGGATCGGCGCCCACACCCGCGTGCAGTCGGCGATCCAGATCTCCGAGGTCGCCGAGCCCTACATCCGCCGCCGCGCGATGCGCCACCTCGAGAAGGGGCGGATCGTGATCTTCGCCGCCGGCACCGGCAACCCGTTCTTCACCACCGACACGGCGGCCGCCCTGCGCGCGCTCGAGATCCACGCCGACGTGATCCTGATGGCGAAGAACGGCGTCGAGGGCGTCTACAGCGCCGACCCGCGCAAGGAGGCCGACGCGGAGTTCCTGCCCGCCATCACACACCGCGAGGCGATCGAGCGCCGGCTGGCCGTGATGGACTCGACGGCGCTCTCGCTGTGCATGGACAACGGCCTGCCGATCTACGTCTTCAACATGGACGATGAGCGAAACATCGACCGGATAGTGTGCGGCGAGCGGGTGGGCACCCTGGTCTCGACATGAGCGACCTGACCGACGAGCTGCTCGCCGATGCCCGCGAGCGCATGACCAAGTCCGTCGACTCGACTCGTGGCGAGTTCTCGACGGTGCGCACCGGGCGCGCCTCTCCGCACCTGCTCGACCGCATCGACGTCGACTACTACGGCGCGCGCACGCCGCTCAGGCAGCTCGCCAACATCTCCGCCTCCGAGGCTCGCCTGCTGACGATCACGCCCTATGACAAGACCTCGATCAAGGCGATCGAGCGGTCGATTCTCGAGTCGGACATCGGCCTGACGCCCTCCAACGACGGCAACCTGATCCGCCTGACGATCCCCGAGCTGACCGAGGAGCGCCGCCGCGACCTCGTGCGGATCGTGCGCAACATCGCCGAGGAGGGCAAGGTGGCGATCCGCAACATTCGCCGCGGCGTGATGCAGGACCTGCGCGAGCTGAAGGACGAAGGCGAGGTCGGCTCGGACGAGGAGCGCCGCGCCGAGACAGAGCTCCAGCAGCTCACCGACTCCCACGTCAAGGACATCGACTCCTTCCTGGCCGGCAAGGAAGAAGACATCCTCGAGGTATAGGGAGACCTCCGCGGGGGTCATCCGGGGCGCATGGCGGCGCGCTATGTAGCGATCATCATGGACGGCAACGCACGCTGGGCTCGTGACCGTGGTGTGCCGGTGCTCGAGGGCCACCGGCAGGGTGCCCAGGCGCTCAAGCGCACCGTCCGAAACGCCGTCGAGCTCGGCATCCGGGAGCTGACCGTGTACGCCTTCTCGACTGAGAACTGGACGCGCCCGCGCACGGAGGTTGACGGGTTGATGCGGATGTTCGCCGGCTTGATCGAGTCGGAGACCGCGGAGCTCGCCGAGCAGGGCGTGCGGATGCGCTTCGTCGGCCGCCGCGAGGAGGTCTCGAGGCGCCTGCGCGAGCGCATGGGGTGGGCCGAGGAGCGGACCGTCGCCAACCAGCGGATGACCCTGTTCGTGGCCTTCAACTACGGCGGGCGGGCCGAGATCCTCGACGCCGCGACCCGCTTCGAGGGTGGTGGCGACGACGAGTTCGCGCGGCTCCTGTACGCACCGGACATGAACGATCCCGAGCTGCTGATCCGCACCAGCGGCGAGCGCCGGCTGTCGAACTTCCTGCTCTGGCAGTGCGCGTACTCGGAGCTCGTGTTCTCGGACTCGTTGTGGCCTGACTTCGACAAGCCGGAGCTCGAGGCCTGCCTCGAGGAGTTCGCGGCGCGCGAGCGCCGCTTCGGGGCCCGTTAGCGCCGTGTCCTTCCTCGACGGCCTTCGCGGCCGCGCGGCCGGCGGCAAGCGCGAGGATCGCGACGGCAACGGGCCGCCCGCGCCGCCGCGAGGGCGCCGGACCCGGGATCCCGACGCCCGCGAGCGCGCGCTCGCCCGTGCCCGTGCTCGCGCCGACTCGCAGGCGACGGGCCGCGAACGCCGTCCGCGGCGTCGCCGCGGTGGGAGCAGCGAGCTCACGGCGCGCGTGCTCGTCGCGATCCCGGCGGTGCTCGTCACCGTCCTCTTGCTGGCCGCCGGCGGTGTCTGGTTCGCGCTCGGCGCGGCCGCGATCGGGATCGTCGCCCTGCACGAGCTCTACTCGCTGATGGCCGCCGCTCGCCCGGTCAAGCTCGCCGGCTACCTCGCCGTGATCGCGCTCGCCCTGGTGGCCCTCTACGGCGACGACGCGCAGCTGATCGTCGTGCTCCTCGCGGCGTTTCCGTTCACGTTCTTCATGCTGCTCGGCCGTCGCCGCCGCGCCGACGTGTCGTGGGCGATCGCCGGCACGATGCTGGGGGTGCTCTGGGTCGGGCTGCCCGTGGCCCATGCCGTGCTGCTGCGGGAGCTGCCCCACGGCGACGGCCTGCTGCTCGACGTGCTGGTGGGCACGTTCGTAGGCGACAGCGTCGCCTACGCGGTCGGGCGTTCGTGGGGGGTGCGCCCGCTGGCGCCACGGATCTCGCCGAGCAAGACGCTCGAGGGCCTGCTCGGTGGCATCGTCGGGGGCACGCTCGCGTTCTGGGGCTTCGCGTTCGCCTACCAGGACTGGTTCCCCGGCACGGACGCGTTCGTCGTCGGCCTCTGCGTGGCGCTCGCGGCCCCGGTCGGCGACCTGTTCGAATCGCTCGTCAAGCGCGACCTCGAGGTCAAGGACGCCGGGAGCTTCTTCGGACCGCACGGGGGCGCCCTCGATCGCCTCGATGCCGTCCTCTTCACGGTCGTGGTCGGCTACTACGCGAGCCGCGCGCTGCTCTGAGGGACGCTGGTTGAACCTTCTGGCGGCCCGCCACGAAGGGGGTAAGGGTAGGCCAAACCACCACCGGGAGGGACCCTTGCCTCACACGTCAGCAGCTCATCCACGTACCCGGCGCGTCGCGCTCGCGATCGCGCTCGCCGGCGCGACGGCAGCGCTGATGGCGCTCGCCGTCCCGGCCCGGCACGCGCCGCCGAGGCCTTCGTAGGCGTCGACACAGCCGGCCAGCTCGTGACCTTCAGCAGCGACCGCGTCCGACCACGTCGGCGTGCGCTAACCGGCGTGCCGTCCGGCGAGACGATTCTCGGCCTGGATGTGCGTCCGGCCAACCGCCAGCTCTACGCGCTCTCGAGCGCCAGCCGTCTCTACACGATCGACGTGGGCACGGCGACCGCGACCGCAGTCGGAACGGCGCCTTTCGCACCGCCGCTCGACGGAGGCTCGTTCGGCTTCGACTTCAACCCGACGGTCGATCGCATCCGCGTCGTCAGCCTCACGCGCCAGAACCTGCGCCTGAACCAGAACGACGGCACGGCGACCCTCGACGGACGGCTCGCCTACGCGCCCACGGACGCGGCTGCCGCTGCCACCCCGATCGTCGTCGGCTCGGCGTACACGAACCCGGTGGCGGGCGCCACGGCGACGCAGCTGTTCGGCATCGACGTCGGCCGTAACTCGCTGGTGCTTCAGAACCCGCCGAACCCGGGCACGCTCGCGACGGTCGGCGCCCTAGGCGTCAACGCCACGAGCCCGGTCGGCTTCGACATCACGCCCGCGAACGGGACCGCCTATGCCACCTTCCGCGCGGCGGGCACGCGTGGCACGGTGCTCTACCGGATCAATCTCACGAACGGCCGGGCGACGCCGCTCGGCAACCTCGGCGGCGCCTCACTCCGCGCAATGGCCGTGCGCGGCACGCTGCCCTAGCCGGCAGCCGATAACAGCAACGGAGCGCGGACCGGTCCCCCCTTGGGGCCGGTCCGTCGCTTTCACGGGGCCGATGTCAGCGGCCCCGCGGCCCTCAGCGCCAGCTCGAGCTCGAATCGAGCCTGGGGGTCCTCGAGTGCTGCGCCGAAGAGCTCGCGCAGCCGGCCGAGGCGATAGCGCACGGTCTGCGGGTGCACGTGCAGGGCCTCGGCGATCGGCGGGATCCGGCCCTGGTGGTCG
>Ga0136620_10000260_pt1 | contig 23704 bp, 26 predicted proteins | sample AntDrymUQ4162106_2_FD_104806 | JGI IMG/M metagenome (GOLD analysis project Ga0136620, IMG submission 104806) | Polar desert sand microbial communities from Dry Valleys, Antarctica - metaG UQ416 (21.06) | ecosystem: Environmental > Terrestrial > Soil > Desert | place: Antarctica: Dry Valley... | reverse complement strand
TCAGAGCCCGAAGCGGTCGAGTTGCGCGTCGTCGCGGCGCCAGCGGGCGCGCACCTTGACCTTCAGCTCGAGGAAGATCCGGCGCCCCAGCAGCTCCTCGATCTCGGGCCGGGCACGTACCCCGATCTCACGGATCATCGCGCCCTTCTTGCCGACGAGGATCTGCTTCTGCGAGTCGGTCTCGACGAGCACGAACGCGCGCAACAGCTTGTCCTCGAGCTCGTCGACCTCGACCGAGATCGAGTGCGGCACCTCGTCGCGGGTCAGCTGGAGCGCCTTCTCGCGGATCAGCTCGGCGATCCGCTGCACGTCGGTCTGATCGGTGGCGGACTCGCGCTCGAAGAACGGCTGCCCCTCGGGCAGGAGGTGGATCAGGTCGCCGCGCAGCTCGTCGACCCCGTCCTTCGTCAGCGCGCTCACGGGATGCAGCGCGTGGAAGTCGCCGAGCGCCGCCGCCGCCTTCATCCCCGTGACGATGTGGCTCGGCTTGAGGTTGTCGACCTTGTTCAGTGCGACGATCACCGGAATCCCCAGCGCGTAGACGCGCCGGGCGATGAAGCGGTCTCCGGCCCCGATGCGCTCGCGCGCCGACATGACGAAGAGCACGACGTCGATGTCCGCAAAGGACGTGTCGACAGTGCTCTGCATCCGCTCCGTCAGCTTGTCCATCGGCCGCTGGAAGCCCGGCAGGTCCGCGAGCACGAGCTGGTAGTCCTCGCCGTTCGCGACGCCGTAGATCCGCCGCCGGGTCGTGTTCGGCACCCGCGAGGTGATCGCGATCTTCTCGCCGACGAGCGCGTTCACGAGCGTCGACTTGCCCACGTTCGGACGCCCGGCCACGGCGACGAAGCCCGACTTCACGCGTGAGCGGGCAGAAGTTGCACGTCGTACCGTTCGATCGCGCGGTCGGCGGTGACCAGCACCATTCCCTCATGGCGGGTCTGTGCGATCAACATGCGATCGAAGGGATCGCGATGGTGCAACGGCAGCGATTCCGCTTCGAGGGTATGGACGACGCGGATAGGAAGCTCGTCGAACTCCTCGCGCTCGATCAAGCTATCGACGTCGCCCTCGACCTCGAGCTTTCCCATCGTGCGCTTGATTGCGATCTCCCACGCAGAGACGGCGCTGACGAAGACCGAGCTCGCCGGGTCGGCCACGGCCGAACGCGCCCGAGCCCCAAGTCGCTCGTCCGCAGTCACCCACCAGATGAAGACCGAGGTGTCGAGCAGTAGATTCAATCGACGCCGAACGCTTCGGCGATCTCGTCCGGCAACTCGTCGAAGTCGGGAGCGATCCAGATCTTGCCCTTCATCGAGCCCGGTACGCGAGGCGCCTTCGGCGGGGCCGAGTAGGCAACGAGCTTCGCCACGGGGTCGCCGCCGCGCGCAACGATGATCTCCTCGCCTGCCTCGACCCGCTTCACGAGCTTGGAGAAGTTCGTCTTCGCCTCGTGCATGCCCACGATCGTCACGTGGACCAGTTTAGCTAAGCCTAGTCTAGTCCGCAAGCTCGAAGGAGTCGGGCAGTAGCTCGGCAGGCGTCAGGCTGACGACCTCGCCGCGGTTACGGAAGATCACGCGGTCGAAGCCGAGCTCCAGCAGCCACTGGCGGCAGCCGCCGCATGGGGAGGCATTCACGGCGATCGCCTCGAAGTCCCCCGCCCCGTAACCGCCCGTGATCGCGGTGCCGATCCCGTTCTTCTCCGCGCAGATCCCGAGCGGGTAGGCGCCGTTCTCGACATTGACGCCCTCGATCACGGTGCCGTCCCGCAGCAGCACGGCGCAACCGACGTGGAAGGTCGAATAGGGCGCGTACGCCTTCGCGGCGATCGCGTCGGCGCGGGCAAGAAGCTCTTGATCGGTCATGGCGTCAGCTGGAAGACTGCCAGGGTGACGAGCGCGCCGAGCAGGCCGCCGAAGAGCACCTCCATCGAGGAGTGCACTCCCGACTCGACCCGGGTCTGCGCCACGAGCAGCGCCATGATGAACGTGAGCGACGAGATCAGGAAGCGGTGGTCCGTGTCGTCGAGGATCAGCGTCGTCGCCATCCAGCCGGCGAACGCGACCGCCGAGTGCCCGGACGGAAGGCCGCCGCGCAGGGGCGAGCCGCTGCCCGTCAGAGCCTTCGTCGCGATCACGAGGATCGTGGTCAGGAAGAGCGCGATCAGCGTCAGCTCGGCGGGCACCTCGGAGAGGCGGTCGAGGAAGCGCGAGCTGCGCTCCGCCACTTGCCCGGAGAAGACGAGGTAGCCGATCGCGACGGCGACCGCGCTCGCGATCAGCACCGCGCCGGCCGCGATGTCCTTGGCGAGCTTCGCCATCGGGTCGAAGGAGGTCGTGGCCACGTCGATCGCGCCCTCGATCGCCGTGTTCACCATCTCCGTGATCAGCACGAACGCGATCGCGAGCAGCAGGGCGATCAGCTCGAGCTTGTCGACGCCGGAGGCCAGCGCGGCCACGAGCACGAGCGCGGCCACGACGAAGTGGATCCGCATGTTCCGCTGCGTGCGGAGCACGTGGATGATCCCCTCGAAGGCGTAGTTGAAGCTCTCGAGGACCGAGGGAGGCCTACGAGCGCTCATGCACGATGCGCGCCCTCACGCGCCTCCATCTCGGCCCCGTGCTCGTGGCCGAGCAGGTGCAGCAGGCCGTGCACGAGGGCCCCGCCCCACGCTGCGCCGACGACCTGCGGGCAGAGGACGACGTCGCCGAGCGCACGCGGCACCCCCTCCGGTAGCTCCCCGCGCCCGTCGATCGGAAACGAGAGCACGTCCGTAGCCTCGTCGATCCCGAGGTGGTCGCGCTTCAGGGCGCGCATCTCCTCGACGCCGACGAAGGCGAGCCCGAGCTCGCCCTCCTCGACCATCTCGGCTGCGAGAACGCGGCGGGCGAGCGCGACTGCACCCGCCTCGTCCACCTCCAGCCCGCTCCGGTTCTCGACCTCGACCGAGAGCATCAGACGCTCACCGGCTGCGCGCGGTGCCGGTCTCTTCCGCGTGGTGCTTGTACGCCTCGACGATCCGCTGCACGAGCTTGTGCCGGACGACGTCCTGATGGGTGAACTCGACGAACGCGATCCCGTCGATCGTGCCGAGGATCTCGCGTACCTGGATCAGGCCCGATGCCTGATCACGGGGCAGGTCGACCTGCGTGACGTCGCCCGTGACCACGACCTTCGAGCCGAAGCCGAGACGCGTGAGGAACATCTGCATCTGCTCCGGGCTCGTGTTCTGGGCCTCGTCGAGGATGATGAAGGAGTCGTTCAGCGTGCGGCCGCGCATGAACGCGAGCGGCGCCACCTCGATCGTGCCGCGCTCCATGAAGGCGGCCAGCTTCTCGGCGTCCATCATGTCGTAGAGGGCGTCGAAGAGCGGGCGCAGGTACGGGTCGACCTTCGCGAGCATGTCGCCGGGCAGGAAGCCGAGCCGCTCGCCCGCCTCGACGGCGGGGCGCGTGAGGATGATCCGCCCGACCTGCTTGTCGGCGAGCGCGGCAACGGCATGCGCCATCGCGAGGTACGTCTTGCCCGTGCCCGCCGGGCCGATCCCGAACGTGACGGTGCACTCCCGGATCGCGTCGACGTAGCGCTTCTGCGTGATCGTCTTCGGCGCGATCTTCTTGCCGCGGTGTCGCCACACGACGTCGTCGAAGACCTCCCGGATGTCCTCGGCCTGATCGAGCGCCGCGACGACGGCACCGACGGTGTCCGGCCCGATCTCGTGGCCGCCCTCCACCAGCTCGACGAGCTCGTCGACCACCGCACGCGCGGCGGCGACCCTGTCGTCGTCGCCCTCGATCGTGAGCTGGTTCCCGCGCAGGCGCAGCGTGCACCGCAACCGGGAGCGCAGCGAGTCGAGCACGCCGTCGCCGAGCGCGCCGAGCTCGGCGGCGACCTCGTTCGGCACGGAGAGGACGTCCTGCATCGCGCTCAGTCTAGGCCGGGGCTGAGGACGATGAGCCCGGCGGCCGCCCCGTCGGGCGATAAGTCGCCGGTCGTAACAGCAGAAAGCGCCTAGGTGTCACCGAGGGAGAGCACGGTGCCGAGATGAATCGCGTCGAGGGCGCGCAAGCGCGACGGGCCCACCCGCCGCGCAGCGAGTGGTCGAGCGACAGCGGAACAGCCCAACGGCGGCGGCGTTCGTTCCTTCGAGGTACGCGTTCGCGTCGACGAAGCGAGTGCCGTCAGGCCAGCTTCTCGCGGACGAGCTGGCTCACCGCCGACCCGTCCGCGCGGCCTGCGACCTGCGGCATCACGTCCGCCATCACCCGGCCGATGTCGCGCATCGACGTGGCGCCCACCTCCGCGATCACGTCGTCGACGATCTCCTCGACCTCCTCCTCGGTGAGCGGGTCGGGCATGAACTCCTCGAGCACGTCGAGCTCCGCCTCCTCCTTCTCGGCCTGCTCGTCGCGCCCCCCGGCGCGGAAAGCGTCCGCTGCCTCGACCCGCTTCTTCCGCTCGCGTTGGAGCACCTGCAGCTCCTCGTCCTCGTGCAGCTCCCGCTGCAGCTCCTTCTGCGCGCCCTGGAGGCTGGACAGGATCAGCCGCAGCGCGTCGCGTCGTGCCGCGTCTCCCTCGCGCATCGCGTCGGCGAGCTGCTCCTTGATCTCGGCGATCAGAGTCATTCGGGCATCTCTCTGATCTTCCCACCTAGGACGTGCCAGTGCAGGTGGAAGATCGACTGGCCACCGCGCTCGCCGACGTTGACGAGCACGCGGTAATCCTCGAGGCCGGCGGCGCGCGCCGTCCCGGCGACGAAGTCGAGCATCCGCTTCGCCTCGTCCGGCGGGAACGAGGACACCTCGCGGAAGGTGTCGACATGCCGCACGGGCAGGACGAGCAGATGGGTCTCGGCCTTGGGCTCGATGTCGCGGATCGCGACGAAACCATCCGCCTTGCCGACGTGATCGCCGTCTTGAACGAGCTTGCAGAAGAGACAGTCGGGCTGGATCGTGGAGGAGCGCGCCATCGGCGCGGAAACTCTAGTCGCGTAGGTGGAGATCCGCGGCCCAGCCGTCGCTCTGGACGCGCCGCTCGAGCCGGTAGCCCGCGAGCACAGGGTCGTCGCTCACGAGATAGCCCGAGGTGATCGCACGTGGCGCACGCAGCCTCGGCCCGAGCGACCCGACCGCGTCGCCCGCGATGTTCGCCAGGGCGAGATCGGCGTCGGGCAGCTCGGCGTCGCGGATGTCGCCGAGGCGAACCTCGATCTCGACGCCGTTCACAGCCGCGTTGCGCTCGGTCGCCTCGACCGCCTGCGGGTCGAAGTCGAGCCCCCGCACCGGCGCGAATCCGAGCTTCGATGCCGCGATCGAGAGGACGCCCGAGCCACAGCCGACGTCGAGCACGCTCCCGCGCTCCTCTGCCTCGAGCAGCTGGAGGCAGAGCCGCGTCGTCGCGTGTCCGCCCGTCCCGAACGCGCGGCCCGGGTCGATCACGACCGGGATCGCGTCCGCGTCGGGCCGCTCCCAAGGCGGGCCGATCCAGAGGCTGCCGACCCGCTGCGGCCGGTGGAACTGCCGCCAGCGCTCCTCCCAGTCGTCGTCGACGTCTGCTGCGCTCGCCGCGCCGCCGAAGGCCTGCCAGATGCGCTCCTCGCCCGCCGAGTTCGTGTACGCGACCAACTCGAGCGCGCCGTTCGAGTCGAGCTCCTCGAAGCCCTCCGGGAACAGCTCGAGCATGACGGCGCGCGCCTGCTCCCCGCGCGCCTGGGGTACGGCCACCGACACCCGCCGGAGATTCACTCCGTGATCGCTCAACGCAGCGCGCTCCTGAGCTTCTCGAAGAAGCCCTCGTCGCGGCGATACGTGTCCTCGGTCGAGATTCTCTCGAACTGCTCCAGCAGGCGACGCTGCTCGTCCGTCAGCCTCCGCGGCACCACCACGTCGACGAGCACCCGCTGGTCTCCGCGACCGTAGCGCTGGAGCACGGGCATGCCCTTGCCGCGGAGCACGCGCACCTCGCCGGGCTGCGTACCCGGCTCGAACTCGAACTCGACGTCGCCCTCGAGCGTCGGCACGGTCACCGTCGCTCCGAGCGCCGCCTGGACGAGGGTCAGATGCACGGTCGTCACGATGTCGTTGCCCTCGCGCTCCAGCCGTTCGTCCCGGGCGATCCGCACCTCGACGTACGCATCGCCGGCGGGACCGCCGTTCGCGCCCGCGTGGCCGGCGGCGCGCACGCGGATCTGCTGGCCGTCGTGGATCCCGGCTGGGATCTCGACGTCGAGGCTCTTCGTGCCAAGCGTCCGACCCTGGCCGCCGCATTCGCTGCACGGCGTCTCGATGACCCTGCCGGAGCCGGCGCAACCGGGACACGCACCCGTGCGCACGAACTCGCCAAAAACACTGCGGGAGACCTGCTGAACGCGCCCGGTGCCACGGCACGTGGGGCACGTCGCGCGAATCGTGCCGGGCTCGGCGCCGTCGCCCTCGCACCGGCGGCAGATCGCCGCCACCTCGAACTCGACGCGCTTCGTTATGCCTGCGTACGCCTCGGCGAGCTCGATCGTCACGCGCGCAGCTGCATCGCCGCCCCGGCCGGCCGCTGCCCCGCGCGCGGTTCGGCCGAAGAGGTCGTCGCCGAAGAAGGCCGAGAAGATGTCCCCCAGGTTGCCGAGGTCGAAGTCCGTCGGGGTGAAGCCACCCCGCCTCAGGCCCGCGTGCCCGTACTGGTCGTACAGCCGCCGGGACTCTGCGTTCGAGAGCACTTCGTAGGCCTGCGCGACCTCCTTGAACCGCTCGGGCGCATCGGGCTCCTGTGAGACGTCCGGGTGCAGCTCGCGAGCGAGCGCCCGGAACGCCTTCTTGATCTCGGCGTCGCTCGCTCCGCGGGATACGCCCAGGAGTTCGTAGAGGTCGCGTTCGGCAGTCGCCATCCGTCAAGCGTAGCGCCGCGCTCAGTCGTCCTCGTACGCGCTCTCGACGAGTCGTGAGAGCTCGGCAGCGGCGGCGCGTACCGTCCGGACCGCCTTGGGGTAGTCCATCCTGATCGGCCCGAGCAGCCCCACCGTGCCGAGCGTGCGCGTCGGCAGTCCGTACGTGGCGCCGACGAGAGCAACGTCGTGGAGGGCCGGATGCGCGAGCCCGACGCGGACGAACGGTCGCCGGACGTCGAACGCGTCACTCAGCAGCTCCAGGACGGCGGCGCGCTGCTCGAGCACGGACAGAAGCCTCCGGCAGGCCTCCAGCTCGTCTGCGCGCACGTCGTCGAGGAGCGAGGCGGCGCCCCCGACGTACAGCGCCTGCTCGGGCGGCGTCGCAAGATCGACGAACGCGGGCCGGAGGGCCTCGACGAACCGCTGCTCCCGAGGGGAGAGACTGGTGTCGTCGATCCGGCGGCGCAACTGCAGCGTGCCGAGCTGCACCCCGACGAGACGATCGTTCAGATACTCGTTCGCCCACGCTGCGAGGCCGGCGTCGACAGGCTCGTCGAAGGCGAAGAGCTTCTTCGCCACCCCGCCGGTGGAGGTGATCGTGACGACGAGCACCATGGTTGGCTGGAGGACGAGCACCTCGACGTGCCTGACCGTCGCGGTCTCGAGCCCCGGAGCCGAGACGAGCGCGAGCAGGTGCGTCACCTGCGAGAGCATCTCCGTCGTCGACTGGAGCGCCGCCTCGAGCTCGCTCCGCATCTCGGAGAGATCGAGCTGGAAGCGCTGTGGGCGCGGCTCCAGCTGCTCGAGCACCTCACCGGCGTAGTGGCGGTAGCCGGACTCGGTGGGAATGCGACCCGCCGACGTATGTGGATGGGTGAGCAGGCCGAGCGACTCGAGCTCGGCGAGCTCCGTCCGGACGGTCGAGGCGGAGACGGTCAGGCCGGAGCGCTCGACGAGGCCCTTGGAGCCCACCGGCTCGGCCGTCGCGATGTACTCCTCGACGACGAGACGGAGGATGTCGCGCCTACGCTCACTGAGCTGGATCGTCTGCAGATCGGCCATTTGCAGGGGATTTTACGCGAGCAGCTCGGCGGTGACTCCGCCGCCGAGAAATCGCCCTCTCTCGGTGAGCGCGAGCCGGGCGCCGCCGTCGAGCACGCGCGCAAGCCCTTGGCGCTCCAGGCGCGCGACGGCGGCCTGGTTTAGGGCACGATCGAGGCCGGAGAGCGCGAGCGGCTCGTCGAGGCGCAGACCCAGGAGGACGCGCTCCACCGCGCGGGTCGCGTCGTCCAGCGGCTCCTGCTCCCGCTCCGGCCGGTCGCCGCGGCCGAGCGCGGCGAGGTAGCGCGGCAGGCTGCGCGCGTTCCGCCACCGGAGGCCCGAGATCGTCGAGACGGCGCCGATGCCAAGCCCGAGGTAGTCGCGACCCTGCCAGTAGCCGAGGTTGTGCTGGGCACGGAGGTCTCGGGTTGAGTCCGCACGGCAGAAGTTCGCGGTCTCGTACCAGCGGTACCCCGCGCCGGCCAGGGTCGCGACCACACGCTCGAAGAAGTCCTCCAGCGCCTCCGCCTGCCGTTCGAGCTCCGCCTCGTGGGCCCCGGTGAAACGCGTGCCGGGCTTGGCCTCGAGCTCGTAGGCGGAGAGGTGCTCGGGCTCGAGCGCGAGAGCCTCCGCGAGGTCGCGCTCGAGATCGTCCCGAGTCTGGCCGGGGATCCCGTAGATCAGGTCGAGCGAGACGTTGTCGAAGCCCGCTCCGCGGAGGATCGCTACGGCGGCACGCACGGCGGCGGGCGTTGCGAGGCGCTCGAGCGTCTCGAGCAGGTGCGGCTGGAAGCTCTGCGCGCCGAGCGAGATGCGGTTGACGCCGTGCTCGCGCAGAAGCGCCGCGAGGGCGGGAGTGACCGTCTCCGGGTTGGCCTCGACGGTCAGCTCCCCCGCGGGAGGAAGCCCTGCGAACAGTCGCGCGAGCGCCGCCGGCTCGGTGAACGTCGGCGTTCCGCCGCCGAGGAAGATCGACTGCGGCCCTGCGGCGAGGTGCGACCGCTCGAGCTCGAGCTCCGTGAGGAGCGCGTCGACGTAGCGGCCGTGCTCGTCGCCGGCCCGCCGGGTGACGGTGACGAAGTCGCAGTAGCCGCACCGGTGGGCGCAGAAGGGCAGGTGGACGTACAGGTGCTGCGCGCCGGGACCGGTTTGCGGCGGTCCAGCGTCCCCCATGGGGGTAACCAGGCCCCCTTCCGGAACAGTACGCGCGAACTCCGCACGCGTGTGTGCCGACTTCGTGCCGATTCCGTGCCGACCGCTCACCGGTCTGTGTCGAGGTTGAGCACGGCCAGGAACGCCTCCTGCGGCACGTCCACGCCGCCCACCTGCTTCATCCGCTTCTTGCCCTTCTTCTGCTTCTCGAGCAGCTTGCGCTTGCGCGAGATGTCGCCGCCGTAGCACTTCGCGAGCACGTCCTTCCGCTTCGCCTTCACCGTCTCGCGCGCGATCACGCGTGCTCCGATGGCAGCCTGGATCGGGACGTCGAAGAACTGACGCGGGATCTCCTTCCTCAGCCGCTCGACGAGCAGCTTGCCTCGGTCGTAGGCGAACTCGCGGTGGATGATCAGCGAGAGCGCGTCGACGGGCTCGCCGGCGACGAGCACGTCGACACGAACGAGCGTGCCGGGCCGGAACCCGGACATGTCGTAATCGAAGCTCGCGTAGCCACGCGTGCGCGACTTGAGTTGGTCGTAGAAGTCGAGCACGATCTCGCCCAGCGGCAGCTCGTAGACGAGATGCACACGCTGCTCGGAGAGGTACTCCAGGTGGTCGAAGCTGCCACGGCGCTCGTTGCAGAGCTCCATCACGACGCCCACGTACTCCTTCGGCACGATCACGGAAGCCCGGATGTACGGCTCCTCGACCGCCTCGAACTCACGCGGCATGTCGGCGGGGTTGCGCACCTCCAGCCAGTCCGCGTCCGGCCGCGGCTGCACCCGGTAGGCGACGTTCGGGGCGGTCACGAGCAGGTCGAGGTCGAACTCGCGCTCGAGCCGTTCCCGCACGATCTCCATGTGCAGCAGGCCGAGGAAGCCGCAGCGAAAGCCGAAGCCGAGCGCCTGGGAAGTCTCGGGCTCGTAGAAGAGGGCGCCGTCGTTCAACTTCAGCCGCTCGAGCGCGTCCCGCAGCTCCGGGTACTCGTCGGAGTCGGTCGGGAAGAGGCCGGCGAAGACCATCGGCTTCACCTCCTTGTATCCCGGCAGCGGCTCGGCGGCGGCGCGCTGCTCGGCCGTGAGCGTATCGCCCACGCGCAGCTTCGAGACGTCCTTCAAGCCCGTGACGACATAGCCGACCTCGCCGGCCTCGAGCACCTTCACCGGGCGACGGTCGGGCGAAAGGAAGCCGAGCTCCTCCGCCTCGAAGCGCGTGCCCTGCGCCATCGCCCGCAGCGAGTCGCGCGTCTCGAAGCGGCCGTCGACGACGCGGACGAAGGCGATCACGCCGCGGTACTGGTCGTAGGAGGAGTCGAAGATGAGCGCGCGTGCCGGTGCATCGGGATCGCCGACCGGCGGCGGCGTCCGCTCGATGATCGCGTCGAGCACGTCTTCGACGCCCTGCCCCGTCTTCGCCGAGATGCGCAGCACGTTGTCGGGGTCGTCGCCCACGAGCTCGGCGATCTCCGCCGCGGCCCCGTCCGGATCCGCCTGCGGCAGGTCGATCTTGTTCACGACGGGCACGATCTCGAGGTTGTTCTCGATCGCGAGGTAGGCGTTCGCGAGCGTCTGCGCCTCGATGCCTTGAGCCGCGTCGACGACGAGCAGCGCCCCCTCGCAGGCCTGGAGCGAGCGCGAGACCTCGTAGGTGAAGTCCACGTGACCGGGCGTGTCGATCAGGTTGAGCTGGTGCCCCTTCCAGAGCACGCGCACCGCCTGTGCCTTGATCGTGATCCCGCGCTCGCGCTCGAGCTCCATCGAGTCGAGCAGCTGCTCCTTCATGTCGCGGTCGGCGACGGTGTCGGTGAGCTGCAGGATGCGGTCGGCGAGCGTCGACTTCCCGTGGTCGATGTGGGCGATGATCGAGAAGTTGCGGATATGTGCCTGGTCCATGCGCGATCAGTCCCGACGGAAGCGGTCTCGCAGCGATAGTAGCGTCGCGATCTCGGGCAGCCCGAGCGCCCGGCAGGCCGCGAGGTAGACCCCGCCGCCGACGACGAGCGCGGCTCCGAGCGAGACCAGCTGCGCGGGGAAGGAGCGGCCGAGGGTGTCGTCGAGCGCCCACCAGACGCCGAACGCGACGAGCGCGAGCGCTGCGGAGGCGAGGCAGACGAGCAGGAACGAGCGCGTCGTCTCGGTCAGGTCGACCCGGCCGATCCGACGGCGAAGCGCCACGAGCAGCAGCGCGACGCCCGCGACGTTCGCGAGCGAGATCGCGAGCGGGACCCCCCACGCGCCGACGCGGTAGAGGGCGAAGTAGAGCGCGGTGTTCAGGACGACGACCGCGAGCGCTACGAGTGTCGGTACCCACGGTTCCTGGAGACTGAAGAAGCCGCGGTTCAGCATCAGCATCATCCCGTTGAAGGTGAGGCCGAGCGAGAACGCGGCCAGCGCGGCGGCGACGACCGTCGTCTGATCCGGCTCGAAGGCGCCGCGCTCGTAGAGCAGCCGGATGATCGGCTCCGCGAGGACGACCGAGACCACCGCCGCCGGAACGAGGAGGAAGTTGATCTGCCTGATGCCCGACGCAACCGTCGCCCGGAACCCGGCCATGTCTCCGCGCGTCGAAAGCCGGGCGAGCGAGGGGTAGAGGACGGTCGCCACGGCGACCGAGAACATGCCCTGGGGCAGCATGTAGACCCGGAACGCCTTGTCGATCGCGCTCGGAGCGAGCTCCGGGTCGATCAGCTTCGAGGCGACGATCGTTCCGATCACCGCGTTCACGTTGATCAGGCCAAGGCCGAGCATGACCGGCCCCATCAGCTTGAACACCTGCTTCACGGCCGGGTCGCGGAGATCGAGCGCCAGTCGCAGGCGTCCGTCGAGCCCGCGCAGCCACGGCAGCGGCAGCAAGAGCTGGATCAGCGTCCCCACTACGATCGAGCCCGCGTAGACGTAGAGCTTGCCGCTGTTCGAGTCGGCGCGCGGCACGCCCAGGACGAGGCCGACGATGATCGCGAGGTTCCAGAACACCGGCGTCAGGGCGGGGATCGAGAACTGCTCGTAGCTGTTCAGGATTCCCGTCACGACCCCGAACAGGCCGATCAGGACGACGATCGGGAAGAGGATCTGCGAGAGCGTGACCGTCAGGTCGTCGTAGGCGTCGGCGAGCGGCGGCATCAGGATCGGTGCCGCGAGCACGAAGAGCGCCGTGATCCCGCCCACGATCAGGAGGAAGAGCCAGAACACGGTCGACGCGACGCGCCACGCTCTCGCCTTCTCGCCCTTCTCCAGCAGCTCGCTGAAGACGGGGACGAACGCGGAGGAAAGCGCCGCGTCGGCGACGAGCGCGCGCACGAGATTGGGGATCTGGAACGCCACCGTGAACGCGTTGATCGGACCGCGGGCGCCGAAGTAGTTCGCGGCGACGATCTCTCGCAGGAGACCGAGGACGCGGGAGAGCCCGGTGGCGGCCGAGAAGATCGCCGTCGACCATGCGAGCCTGCGCGCATTGGCTCGCGTCTCCACGCGCCCGAGTATAGGAATGGCCAGTATAGGAACGGGGTCAGCCGGCCCGGTTCCGGCCTTTGCTACAGTGGCCGACGCCCGCCGAGCGCGGGCTTTCTCTCGACATGCCGAATATCCAGCAACAGATCAAGCGGGTCCGGATCGCCGAGCGGCAGCGCGAGGAGAACCTCCGCTACCGGTCGACGGTCAAGACCGTGACGAAGCGGCTCGAGAGTGCCGCCGCGGACGGCGACACGGACAAGCTCGCAGCCGAGCACGTCCAGCTCGTCCGCCTGATCGACAAGGCGGCCGCGAAGGGCGCACTGCACAAGAACACCGCCGCCCGCAAGAAGGCACGCGCCGCGCGGCTGTTATCCGGCGCAAGCTGAGCATCCGCGGAAGCGGACGCCCAGCGCGCGAAGACCCCTGAAGGAGCCGCTTCGCGGCCCGACTTTGGGCTCGATCGACGTCTAGGCTCGACGACCCAAATCGACGAGGGCGCGTTGGAGCTCGAGGTCGGGAGTCAGCCTGCTCTTGCCCTTCAGCGCCAGGTCGAGCTCCGCGAGGCGCACGAGCGCGTCACGCAGCTCGTCCTCCGAGAAGTTCTTCGCCTGTCCGAAGACCTTCTCCGCGTAGAACGGGTGCAGCTTCAGCTTGCCCGCGGCCTCCCGCGGCCTGACCCCCTCGGCGGCGAGCTTCTGACACTGGCGCACGCGGCCGACGTGGTTGCCTAGGGTCGCGGCGAGACGCGGTGCCGTTTCCCTGCGGGCCCTGCCGTCGCGCTCGAAGATCGTCTCGCTGGCCTCCAGTGTCCGTCCGACCTCGCGGAGCGCCCAGGCGTCGGTAAGCGCGAACGTCGGGGTCTCCGCCAGGGCGGCGGCGAGCGCCTCCACCTCGCGCTCGCCGATCGGCTCGTCGCCCGCCCAGGTCGTCAGCTTGTCGATCTCGGAGGCGAGCTGGTGGACGTCGTCGCCGACGATCTGCAGGAGTGCCGCACACGCTTCGGGCTCCGCCCGGGCGCCGGCAGCCTTGAACTGCTCGGCGACCCAGCGCGCGAGGTTCCGCTTCGGCACCGCGTACGCGAGCACCTGGCCCGCTTTCGAGACGACCTTCGCGAGCGGCGAGTCGGTCTGCAGGTCGGCCGCGACGAGCGCGAGTACCGTATCCGGCGCGGGGCTCTCGAGATAGGCCGCCACGGCCTTCACGTCGGCGGCCTTCCACTTGTCGACGCCGGCCACGATCACGAGCCGGGCTTCTGCTGAGAAGAAACCGAGGGCGTTGCAGGCGGCGACTGCGTCCGCTCCCGCCGCAGCAGGTACGTCGAGCTGTTCGATCGCCTGGTCGCCCACCCGAGCACGAAGCCGTTGCAGGGCACGGCCGATCTTGGGCCGGTCGGTGCCCGTGAGCAAATAGACGGGCTTCAGGTCGGTCGCCGCGGCCATGGATCCAGCCTACTCCTCGGTTCGTACGCCGAGCGTCCGCCCGTCCGACTCGATCGTGACGCGACCGTGGACGTCCGTGCGGTAGAGGCTCAGACCGTCCACGGCGTTCAGCGCCGCGACCGTCTGTGGGCGAGGATGTCCATAGCGGTTCCCACGTCCCGCCGAGATCACCGCGACAGCCGGCCTCAACTCGCGCAACTCCGCCGCGAGCCCGGGATCCTCCGAGCCGTGGTGGGCCACCTTCAGGATCTCCACGCGGCGAGACAGGAGGTGACCCGTTACGTCCGTCTCCGCGTCGGCGGTCAGGAGAGCATCCACGGTGCCGTAGCTCGCGAGGAGCACGATCGGCAGCCCGTTCGGATCGTCGCTCGGAAGGCCCGGCCGGTTCGGCCAGAGCACACGCAACCGGAGCGCGCCCAGCCGCCAGGCGGCGCCCGCCCTGGTCTCGACGACCGGGATGCGCCGCCCTCTGGCCGCGGCGAGCGCCCCCTGCCGGTAGGGGCTGAACCGTGCGAGTCGCGGGTCGAGGATGCGGTCGACGGCGACGCGCCGGATCACCTCCTCGGCGCCGCCGATGTGATCTCGCTGAGGATGCGTCAGGATGAGGGCGGACAACCGGCGCACCCCGAGCTCGTGCAACTGCCGCGCGACACGTGCCTCGGGTGGACCCTGGTCGACGAGCACTGCGCCTTCGGGAACCTGCAAGAGGACGCCGTCACCTTGTCCGACATCGAGGAACGTGACTCGCAAGCCGGTGGGCGGCGGGAGCACGCGGTCCGGCCAGAGCTGCCACACGACCAAGGCCGGGAGGAGGGCGGCGGCGAGACCCGCGGCGGCCGGCCGGCGCCACGCCGGGATCCTCCGCAACAGCAGGAGCGCCGTCGGCGTCGTGAGCAGAGCTGCGACCGCGTAGCCGGAGGAGAGTTGCGCGTGCGGGAGCTCGCCGATCGCGCGTGCGCACGCAGCGATATACGCCGCGAGCCAGCCGTTCACCCAGGCGAGCGCGAGCGCGGCCGAGGGCAGCACCGGCTCGACGAGCGCGCCGACGAGCGCAAGCCCGAGGAGCGGCGGCATCGCGCCGGTCGCCAGCGCGTTGGCGAGCAGCGAGTACAGGGGCACCTCACCGAACTGGAGCCACAGGATGGGAGCGGTCACGGCGCCGCAGGCGATCGAAACGGCGAGGACGACCGCGAGCACCCGCGGGACCGGGTAGCCCTCGAGGGTCCGGACGAGCGGCGGCACGAGCAGGAAGATCGCCGCCACCGCCGCGAACGAGAGCTGGAAGCCCGGCTCGAGCAGCGACGCCGGCGTCCACGCGAGCAGGACGGCGGCACCGAGGGCGAGGAAGTGCCAGCGGTCGCGAGGGCGCGCCAGGAGCCAGGCAAGTGATGCGAGCGCACCCGCAACGCCCGCGCGGACGACCGACGGCTGCCAGCCGACGGCGAGGACGTAGCCGAGGATCGCCGCGAGCGCCGTCAGCTCCGCGAAGAGCCGAGGGATGCCGAGCAGCCACGCGAGCGCGAGGGCGGCCCCGGCTATGAACGCTACGTTCTGTCCCGACACGGCAAGCAGGTGATAGAGCCCGGAGACCTTGAAGCTCTCCTGCAGCTCACGCGAGAGCCCCTCGTCCTCTCCGAGCACGATCCCGACGAGGACCGCGCGGCGTTCTCCGGAGAGCCCGGCTGTCACCGCGGCAGTCAGATGCCTGCGGAGGCGGTCGGAGGCGCCCCCGATCCCGCCGCGGCGTCCCACGACGCGCCAGTCGCCACCGCGGAGCACGACGTGGACTCCGCGGCGCGCGAGCCAGCCGCGCTCGTCGAACTCGCCGTCGGGCTCTCGCGGTGCGACCGCCAGGGCGCGAAAGGCGATCACGGCGCCCTGAGGAGGCGAGCGGCCGACGGGCAGCTGGAGCAGCACGCGCTCTCGCACCTGCTCGGAGCCGAAGCTGCGCGTCTCGGCCGGGACGCGCAGGGCGAACTCGGTGCGACGCGCCGGACCGGTGACGACCGCCTCGACAGCTGCCGACCGTCCCAGCTGGGGTGCGAGCAGGCTCCGGTCGAAGGCGTCGAGCCTGGCGCTCCCCCACCACCAGCCCGCCAGCACGAGGACGAGCGACCAGACGAGTAGGTGTCGGCGCGGAACAGCGACCGCCACAGCGACCGCCGCCACGATCGCCGCGACGATCACCCCCGGCGCGCGCGCGACGAGTGCGAACGACATGCCGCCGCACGCCGCCAGGATCAGGAACGTCGGCCAGGACCGGGCGATCACGGCGTCACGAGGTCTCGGAGCTGCTCGATTCTCGCCGGACCGATGCCCGGGATCGCATCGAGATCCTCGACCGAGCTGAAGCCGCCGTGCTGGCTGCGGTGGTCGATGATCTTCTGCGCCGTCACGGGGCCGATTCCCGGCAGCGCGTCTAGATCCGCTTCGCTCGCGCTGCTCAGGCTGACTCGTGGCGCGGCCGCTCCCGGTCCCGCCGCCGGCCCCGCCGCACCGGCGACCCGACTCGGTATCAGCACCTGTATCCCGTCGGCGAGCGGCGCGGCGAGGTTCACGGCGGCGGTATCGGCCTTCCCCGTCGCACCGCCCGCTCGGGCGACGGCGTCGGAGACCCTGCTGCCCTCCTTCAGCTCGTAGAGGCCCGGCTGGCGCACGGCGCCCGCGACGTGCACGACGAGCGTCTCGACCGCCGCCGACTCCGGCGCGAGCGGAGCGACGGGCTGCACCGAGGGTGCTCCGGCGCTCGCGAGCATCCGGCCGGCGAGGGCCAGCACACCGAGCAGCACTGCCGCCGCGACGAGCGCATGGCGTCGTGGGACGGGCAGCCAGGGCATCTCTCCACGGTGCCGGGACAACCGTCACGGCTGTGTGCCGATTGAGTGTCGATTGCGCGCGAGCGCGCGCCGCTCAGATCGCGCGGATCAGATGACGAAGTTGACGAGCTTGCCGGGCACGACGATCGTCTTGCGCGGCTCGCCGCCGTTCAGGTGCGCACGCACGCGCTCGGAGCCGAGCGCGAGCGCAACCAGGTCGTTCTCGGCGATCGTCGCGGCCACCTGCAGGCGGTCACGCAGCTTGCCGTTCACCTGCACGGCCACCTCGATCACGTCACGTTCGAGCATCGCCGGATCCGCTGCCGGCCACGGCTGCTCCCAGAGGCGTTCGCCGCCGAGCCGCTGCCAGAGCTCCTCGGCGACGTGTGGGGCATACGGCTGGATCAGCGAGACGGCGGTCTCGGCGGCGAAGCGCGAGTCCGCGCCGGCGCGGTCGCGCGACAGCTCGTTGACGAGCTCCATCACCGCCGCGATCGCCGTGTTGAAGGCGAAGCGCCGGCCGATGTCGTCGGTCGCCTTCGCGATCGTCGCGTGTGCCTTCCGCGCGAGCGGCCCGTTCGCCGGCTCGCCTCGCGGCGCGTGCTCCGCGACCTCGTTGACGACGCTCCACAGCCGCCGCACGAAGCGCGCCATCCCCTCCGCCGCCTCCTCCGTCCACTCCATGTCCTGGTCGGCAGGACCGAGGAAGAGGATGCAGAGCCGCACGGCGTCCGCGCCGTGGCGCTCGACGAACGTGTCCGGCCCGATCGACGCACCCGCCCGCTTGGAGATCTTCGTCCGGCCGACCGTCACCCACCCGTTCGAGAAGAAGCTCGCGAACGGCTCGCGGAAGCCGACGAGCCCGAGGTCGTTCAGGACCTTGACCCAGAAGCGGGCGTAGATCATGTGCATGGTCGCGTGGTCGACTCCGCCGATGTAGAGGTCGACGGGGTTCCAGTAGTCGACGACGGCCGAGTCGAACGGTGCCGCGTCGTTGTGCGGGTCGCAGTAGCGCAGGAAGTACCAGGACGAGTCGACGAACGTGTCCATCGTCTCCGTCTCGCGTCGTGCCGGCCCGCCGCACATAGGGCAGGCCACGTTCACCCACTCTTTGGCCTGCGCGAGCGGCGGCCGCCCCTGCGGCTTGTAGTCGTCGACCTCCGGCAGGACGACCGGCAGCTCGCTCTCCGGCACCGGAACGATGCCGCAGCGGTCGCAGTGGACGACCGGAATGGGGCACCCCCAGTAGCGCTGGCGCGAGAAGCCCCAGTCGCGCAGCCGGAAGTTGACGGCGAAGCGCCCCCGACCGTCGCGCTCGAGCCGCTCGACGATGCGGCGGCCGCCCTCGGGCGCCGGCAGGCCGTCGAACTCGCCCGAGTTCACGAGCACGTCGTCGTCGCCATGCGAGACGTACGGCTCCGCCGCCTCGACCCCGGCGTCCGCGGGCTGCACGACCGGGCGGATGGGCAGGTCGAACGCGCGGGCGAACTCGTAGTCCCGCCCGTCGTGCGCCGGGACCGCCATGATCGCACCCGTCCCGTAGTCGGTCAGGACGTACTCGGCCACGTAGACCGGGATCCGATCGCCGTTCGCGGGATTGACGGCGTGCAGCCCCGTGAAGACACCGGTCTTCTCCTCGGCGGCGGCGCGCTCCTCCGTCTTCTTCGCGGCGGTCCGGCGCACGTACTCCTGCACTTCCTCCGCCTCGATCCGCGCGACGAGCTCGTGCTCCGGCGCGAGCACGAAGAAGGTCGCGCCGAAGAGCGTGTCCGGACGGGTTGTGAAGACCTCGACGTCCTCGTCCCACTCATCGATCCGGAAGCTCAGCTCCGCGCCGTCCGAGCGACCGATCCAGTTGCGCTGCCGGGTCTTGATCGACTCGGGCCAGTCGACCGTCTCGAGGTCGTCGAGGAGCGCCTGCGCGTAGTCGGTGATGCGGAAGAACCACTGCTCCATCACGCGCGACTCGACCTCGGCGCCGCAGCGCTCGCAGCTGCCGTCGGGGAGGACCTGCTCGTTCGCGACGACGGTCTGATCGTTCGGGCACCACTTCACGGGAGCGCCCTTCCGGTACGCGAGCCCGTGCTCGAGGAAGCGCAGGAACTGCCACTGCTGCCAGCGGTAGTAGTCCGGGGTGTGCGTGGAGAGCTCGCGCGACCAGTCGATCCACCAGCCGATCCGCCGCATCGAGCGGCGGATGCTCTCGATGTTCCGCTCCACGATCTCGCGCGGGTGGCCGCCCTCGCGGATCGCCGCGTTCTCCGCAGGGAGTCCGAATGCGTCGAAGCCCATCGGGTGCAGCACGCGGAAGCCGTTGCGCCGCCGGAAGTGGGTCGCGATGTCGCCGATCGTGTAGACGAGCATGTGCCCCATGTGGAGCGGGCCTGATGGGTACGGAAGCTGCTCGAGGACGTAGCTCTTGCGCAGATCGGCCGCGGCGCCCGGAGCGGGGTTCGCGACCTCGTAGGCGCGCTCGTCCGCCCAGACGCGCTGCCACTTCAGCTCGGTCTCGTTCGGGTCGTACCGCTCGCTCATATCGGTCTCCGGGTACAAAAAAGCCTCTCGAAGGAGAGGCCCATGGGAAGCTGTCGCGGCTTCGCCGCGCTGGCTTCCTGCGTTAGGTAAGAAGCCGCTGCATCGGACCCGATCGTAGCACCTGCTAGCGTCGGCGGCCATGCGGCGGACCCTGCGCGCGAGCGGCCGTTGATCGAGCTCTTCCCGCAGACGGCCACGATCGAGGACGGCGAGCTCCACCTCGGCGGTGTGGCAGCTTCCACGCTTGCGGAGCGCTTCGGCACGCCGCTCGTCGTCTACTGCGAGCGGACGCTGCGTGAGCGGGCGCGGATGTTCCGCCGCGCGGCGCCCGGGGCGCTGGTGGTCTACGGAACGAAGGCGTTCGCGAGCGTCACGCTGCTACGGCTCTTCGCCGAGGAAGGCCTGGGCGCCGACGTCTCCACGCTCGGCGAGCTCGCGTTCGCCCGGCGCGCGGGGGTCGGCGGCGACCGGATCCTCTTCCACGGCAACAACAAGTCGGACGAGGAGCTCGGTGCCGCAGCGGCGCTCGACGCGCTCGTCGTGCTGGACTCGCTCGAGGAGCCGCAGCGAGCGGCAGCGGCGGGCGTGCGCCGCGTGCTCGTCCGCGTCACGCCAGGAGTCGACGCGGCGACGCACCAGTCGATCCGCACGGGCCAGCGCGGCTCCAAGTTCGGCCTCGACGCCGATGATGCCCGCGAGGCGGTGCGGACGGCGCTCGAGGTGGGGCTCGGCGTCGAAGGCCTACACGTCCACGTCGGCTCGCAGCTCGCGGATGCGAGCGCGCACCTGCTGGCGGTCGAGCTGCTCGCCGGCTTCGCTGCGCGCTGCCGCGACGAGCTCGGCTGGACCCCCGCCGTCGTCGACGTGGGCGGCGGCTTCGGCGTGCGGCACGTCCTGGAGGAGGAGGAGCCGCCGGTGGAGGACCTTGTGGAGGCGGTCGTGCACGCGGTCGGCACGGAGTGGGAGACGCGCGCCCTGCCCGCTCCCAGGCTGGTGCTCGAGCCCGGGCGCTCGCTCGTGGGGTCGGCCGGCGTCTCGCTCTACCGCGTGGGTGCGCTCAAGCGCACGGGTGGCCGCAGCTACGTCGCGATCGACGGCGGCATGTCCGACAACCCGCGCCCGCAGCTCTACGGGGCGCGCTATGCGGCGCTGCTCGCAACCCGCGCGGACGAGGAGCCCGCGGCCGCGTTCACGCTCGCCGGCAAGCACTGCGAGTCGGGCGACGTGCTGATCGAGCAAGTGCGACTGCCGCAGCCGCGACGCGGCGACCTCGTGGCCGTTCCTGCGACTGGAGCCTACACGCTTGCGCTGAGCTCGAACTACAACGGGCTGCCGCGCCCCGCGGCCGTGCTCATCGGCGACGGCGGCGCGAGGCCGATCCTGCGCCGCGAGACGGTGGACGACCTGCTCGCGCGCGAAGCCTGAGCGCGCGAGCGGCCTCAGCCGTCGGAGACGGTCGCCCCCCATTCCTCGGGCGCGACGTCGCGCGTCGGTTGCGCGAAGAACCAGTGGTGCCCCTCGGGATCGCGCGCGGTGTAGCGGCGCTCGCCGTACTCCTGGTCGGTCGGCTCCTCCCTGATCTCCGCGCCGGCGGTCCGGGCAACGCGAAAATGCTCGTCGACGTTGTCCACGAGGACGTAGATGCCGACCGTCTCCTGGCCCAGCTGCCTCGGATTGCGGTAGTCGTCGCCGGGATCGCCGAGGTAGATCTTTCCGTCCCCGGCTCGCATCTCGGCGTGGTTGACGTAGCCCGCCTCTCCCGTGTAGCGGAGCACCTCCTCGAAGCCGAACGCCCTCGCGAGGAAGCCGAGGGCCGCGTCCACGTCCCCGTAGAGCAGATACGGAGTAATGGTCTGCATCAGGTCGTCTCCTTCCGTGTCGGTTGCCGTCGCCGAAGCTCCGTGTCCAGTGCGTCGAGGCGATTCGTCCAGAAGCCGCGGTAGCGCTCGAGCCACGCGTCCAGGTCGGCGAGCGGCGTCGGGTCGAGCGAGTAGAGGCGCTTCTGAGCGTCGTTGCGCATGCGGACGAGGCCGTGCTCGCGCAGCACACGCAGGTGCCGGGAGACGCCCGGACGGCTCGTCTCGAAGTGGGAGGCGATGTCGCCGGCGCTCCGCTCGCCGTCGGCAAGCAGCTCGACGATCCGCCGCCTGGTCGGTTCCGCCAGCGCTTCGAGCGCGTTCACTCCCGCTCCACCTCGACTCCGAGCAGCGCGTCCAGCTGCTCGAGGTGGCGCTCCCAGAGGCGCATCGTCCTCATCCCGCGCCGAGCGTCGATGCGGCGGTGGTCGAGCACGAGCACCGTGCCCGCGCCGTCGGCGCGGAGCTCGAAGCAAACGACCGAGGGCTGCTCGCCCGGCGGCTCCCAGTCGAGCTCGAGGAATCTGCCGGCCTCCGACGCGCGGACGCAGCCGTCAAGTGAGCCGGCCAGCGGGCCGAGCCAACGGGCGAGCGAGCCCGGCTCGGTGAGCGCAGCCCAGACGACGGCGGGAGAGGCGTCGTAATGGCGCGTGAAGCGGAGAGCGCACACACTTCCCACGCGGCGAGTGTAACTGAACACTTACGTAACAGCCACGTTACCCAGCTTGAGGTTGTCGCGGGGTTTCGCGCTCGCGAAGGCGGTAACCCTCGAGCGATGAGTGATCACACAGTCGAGATCTGGAGCGACTACATCTGACCGTTCTGCCGCGCGAGCCAGCCCACGGCCGCGTGGCTCGGACGCCGGTTCGGCGCGGACGTGACGTGGCTGCCGTTCGACCTCCATCCCGAGTACCCGCCGGGTGGGATCCCGCGTGGGCAGCTCGTTGCTCGCTACGGCCCCGAGATGACCGACCGGATGCGCGCCTTCTTCGCCGAGCGCGGCCTGACCTACAACCCGAACCCGGACGTCGTGCCCAACTCGCTGCGCGCCCTCCGGCTCACCGAGCTCGCCCGCGAGCTCGGCCTGCACGCGGCGGCGCACGACCGGCTGATGGACGCCTACTGGGCGGAAGCGCGCGACATCGGCGATCCCGACGTGCTGCGCGAGCTCGCGGCGGAGATCGGGTTGCCACCCGAGCAGGTCGAGGGGGTGCTCGCGGGCGACCGGTTCGGCGGCCGCGTGCGAGATTCGACACGCCAGGCCGGCTCGATCGGCGCGAACGCCGTGCCGGCGTTCCTGCTCGACCGCCGGCTGCTCGTCCTCGGTGCGCAGCCGGAGTCCGTCTTCGAGCAGGCGCTCGGGGAGCTCGCGACGCCGTGAGACCCCCTGTGTCAACCTCCGACACCCGCGCGCTCCTCGGGCGACGCTCGCAGTGCCCGGCCGAAGGGGACAGTACGCGTGGTACGGCCCCGGAGAGCCGGCTGCGAGCGGCGACCTGGCGCCGTCGGAGCCCGACGTTGCTCGCTTCAACTGCGGGCCGGGCGGGAGCCGGAGCCGGCGAGGGGCGCGCGTGAGCGTCAGGTTCGTGGACGAAATGGACGGCGTGCTCGGCTGGATCGAGGACGCACGGATGAGCCGGACGTCGCACGCCCTCGCCGCGGGCGGGCGCGTGTGGATCGTCGACCCGATCGAGGGCGAGGAGGTCGACGAGCGGATCCGGTCGCTCGGCGAGCCCAGCGGCGTAATCCAGCTGCTCGACCGGCACGAGCGCGACTGCGAGTCGTTCGCGAACCGGCTCGGCGTACCGCTGCACGTCGTGCCGCGGTCGCTCCCGGGCTCTCCCTTCGAGCTCAGGCCGGTGGTGCGCCTGCGGGTCTGGCGGGAGGTGGCGCTCTGGTGGCCCGAGCGCCGGATCCTCGTCTGCGCCGACGCTCTGGGCACGATTCCGTTCTTCCGGGCGGGCGACGAGTCGATCGGACTGCACCCGCTGTTGCGGCTCCTGCCTCCCCGCGGACTGCGTGGGCTGGACGTGGAGCACGTGCTCGTGGGCCACGGCGAGGGTCTCGCGGACGGACCTGCGGTGGAGCGCGCGCTTGCGACGGCTCGCCGAGCGATCCCCCGCTGGCTCGCAGGTCTGCGCGGTGCCTTCGGGGACCAGCGCTGACGCGGAGCAACCGTCAGCGCGCGCGGGCGAGCAGGCCGGGACGGACGAGCCGCGAGGGCGCCTTCAGGCCCGCGTCCTGCACCGGAGGATTGCTCGGATCCGCGAGCGGCGCGGCGCCGAACGAACGGGCACGCTGCTCCGCCGGCGCGTCGCCGTAGAGCGTCGTCCGCTGGCGCGGCACGCGGCCGCAGGCGCGGATCAGCGCCTCCATCACCTCCGGTGCCAGCTCCTGCCCGTGCTCGGAGCCGGCCGCGCGCGAGATCGACTCGTTCATGAGCGTCCCGCCGAGGTCGTTCACACCGGCGCGGAGCACCTCCGCGACGCCGCGCCGGCCGAGCTTCACCCACGAGGCCTGGATGTTCGTGATC
>Ga0136620_10000259_pt1 | contig 23715 bp, 19 predicted proteins | sample AntDrymUQ4162106_2_FD_104806 | JGI IMG/M metagenome (GOLD analysis project Ga0136620, IMG submission 104806) | Polar desert sand microbial communities from Dry Valleys, Antarctica - metaG UQ416 (21.06) | ecosystem: Environmental > Terrestrial > Soil > Desert | place: Antarctica: Dry Valley... | reverse complement strand
GAAGCTCGACGAGAGCGTCCAGCGGCGCGCCGTCTACGCGCCGCTCGTGGACGCCGGCTGGGTGCTCAGCCCGCGAAGCTTCCGGATCCCGGCGAAGCAGAAGCGCATCCCGCACTCGTTCGTAGCCGACCCACGAGGGCTGTTCCGCATCACCTCCGGAATGGATTTCAGCAAGGGGTTCGACATCCACTCGCTGCTCCTGCACATGCACCGGCTTGGAAAGGGTGGCGAGGTCGCGATCGAGCGCTCCTCGGGGACGAAGGAGGTGCTGCTGAAGATTCCACGCTGGGACTTCAACTGGCAGCGCGAGTACCACCTCGCCTCCTCGTCCGCGTTCAGTCCGGGCGACCGGCTCTCGCTCAGGTGCGAGCACTCGAACCCCACGCGCACGACGAAGACGTGGGGAGAGAACTCCTCGGACGAGATGTGCATCGCCTTCTTGTACGTCTCCGAGCGCTAGAAGGTCGATGCCCCGATCTCGCGCCGAGCCCGCTCGGCCCACGGCGCTGCTCCGAGCCGCTCGAAGGTGCCCGGGGCCGCCGTCAGCTGGCGCCGCGCGTCGCCGTTCTGTCGCGACCGCCGCAGCCGCTCGCCGTAGAGGAGCTCCGTCGCGCCGGGACCGTTCCAGGAGGGCACCCGTCTCCTCGTACCGCTCCAGGTGAAAGAGGAGCGTGGACGCTCAGTACATCGTCTCCGGCTCGTCGAGATCCCGCCCGAGCGCCTCCTCGAGCATTCGCTCACCGTCGGCGGCTCGCCTTGCGTACAACAGCAGTGCCGCTCCCGTCACACCCGCAAGCGGCGCCCGTATGAGCCCTGCGGCTTCCGAGATTTCCGCGCTTCGGCGAAGCGCAGCGTCCGCGCGCGTCGGATCCACGTCGAAGGCGAGCGGGGCCGCCTCTACGAGCAGGGACTGCCGCAAGAGCCGGGTCCTCCGCCTCGAGTCGCGCCGCCTCGGGATGAGAAGCTCGGCCCCGGCGAGCGGGTTGCGTGTCGCCTTCGCAGCCGCAGCGTCGAGAAAGAGGCGATCGGCGGACTCCATTTCCTGACCGTATCGGCAGGGCTAGAGATTCCCTGGTCGAGGGGTTTAGGCCGGCGCCTCTGCGGCTTGAAGCTCCCGCCGCAGTTCCTTGATCTCGTCCCGCAGCTTGGCCGCATACTCGAACCTGAGGTCGTCCGCGGCGGCGAACATCTCCTCCTCCAGGGTCACGACGAGACGTTGCAGCTCGGACGGGCTCATTCCCTCGACCTGCTTCTTCTTGCCGCGGCGGCCCTTCGGCACCGTCGGCGCCTCCAGCGAGAGGAACTCGGCGATGTCGGACACCCCCTTCTGGATCGACTCCGGCGTGATTCCGTGTTCCTCGTTGTACGCGACCTGGACGGCGCGGCGACGGTCCGTCTCGTCGAGCGCCCCTCTGATCGCCTCGGTCTGCTTGTCCGCGTACATCAGCACCTTGCCGTTCGTGTTGCGCGCAGCCCGCCCGATCGTCTGGATCAGCGCAGTCTTCCCGCGGAGGAACCCCTCCTTGTCGGCATCGAGGATGGCGACGAGGGACACCTCGGGCAGGTCCAGGCCCTCACGCAGGAGGTTCACGCCCACGAGAACGTCGTACTCGCCCAGGCGCAGGTCGCGAATGAGCTGGATGCGCTCCAGGGTGTCGATCTCGGAGTGCAGGTACCGCGCCTTCACGCCCGACTCCAGCAGGTAGTCCGTCAGGTCCTCGGCCATCTTCTTCGTGAGCGTGGTGACGAGCGTCCGCTCCTCCGCCTCTTCGCGTCTCCGAATCTCGTTCAGCAGGTCGTCGATCTGGTTCTTCGTCGGGCGGAGCTCGACGTCGGGGTCGACGACCCCGGTCGGGCGGACGAGCTGCTCGGCGATCCGGGTCGAGTGGCGCAGCTCGTACGGTCCCGGCGTCGCCGAGACGAAGACCATCTGCGGCACCTTCGCCAGGAACTCGTCGAAGCGCAGCGGCCGGTTGTCGAGCGCCGACGGAAGCCGGAAGCCGAAGTCCACGAGCGTCTGCTTCCGGGACCGGTCGCCCTCGTACATGCCGCCGATCTGCGGGACCGTCTGGTGTGACTCGTCGATGAAGATGACGAAGTCGGACGGGAAGTAGTCGATCAGCGTGTACGGCGCGGAGCCCGGAGGCCGCCCGTCGAGGATGCGGGAGTAGTTCTCGATCCCGTTGCAGAAGCCGAGCTCGACCATCATCTCGAGGTCGTACTCGGTGCGCTGCCGGATCCGGTGCGCCTCGAGCATCCGGCCCTCCGACTCGAAGAGCCGCACCTGCTCCTCGAGCTCGTGGCGGATGTCGTCCACGGCACGCTCGATCGTCGGTTTCGAGGTCACGTACTGCGTGGCCGGGAAGACGTTCAGGTACTCCAGGCGGCCGTGAACCTCGCCGGTGAGCGGGTCGAAATGCGTGATCTGCTCGACCTCGTCCCCGAACATCGAGATGCGGTAGGCCGTCTCCTCGTAGGCCGGCTGGATCTCGACCACGTCACCCTTGACGCGGAACCGCCCCCGGCCCAGGAAGGCGTCGTTCCGCGTGTAGTGGATGTCGATCAGCTTCCGGAGGAGGACGTCGCGGTCGTGCTCCTCCCCTACTTGGAGCATGACGAGGCGGTTCTCGTACTCCTCGGGCGAGCCGAGCCCGTAGATCGCCGAGACCGAGGCGACGACGATCGTGTCGCGCCGCGAGAGCAGCGACGAGGTCGCCGCATGGCGCAGGCGGTCGATGTCGTCGTTCCGGGACGAGTCCTTCTCGATATAGAGGTCCGCCTGAGGGACGTACGCCTCGGGCTGGTAGTAGTCGTAGTAGGAGACGAAGTACTCGACGGCGTTCTCAGGGAAGAACTCGCGGAACTCGTTGCACAGCTGCGCCGCAAGCGTCTTGTTGTGGGCGATGACGAGGGTCGGCTTCTGCACCCGCTCGATCGTCCACGCCATCGTCGCCGTCTTTCCCGTCCCGGTGGCGCCGAGGAGCGTCTGAAACCGGTCGCCGGCGTCGAGGCCCGCTGACAACTGCTCGATCGCTCCCGGCTGATCGCCGGTCGGCTGATAGCCGCTCGATGTCTTGAACTCGGCCATCCGGGGAAAGGCTAGCCGCGATGAACGAACCGGACGAACGACCGCCGTATGGCGTCTACGCCGCGATCCTCGGCACCTTCGTGGCCGGTCTCGGCGTGGTGGCAGCTGCCGCCCGGCGCTCGCCTCCGGCCACCGCGCTCGAGCTCGTTGCTCTTTCCGCGGCGACGTTCAAGGCCTCGCGCACCCTCTCCCGCGAGAAGGTCGCGAGCTTCGTCCGCCAGCCGTTCGTCGAGGGAGAGGCGGAGCTCGGAGAACACGAACGTCCCGCCGGCGAGAGCGTGCAGCGCGCGATCGGCGAGCTCGTGACCTGCCCGCGCTGCGTCGGAACGTGGAGCGCCGCTGCGCTCGCGTCGTCGCAGATGCTGGCGCCGCGCTTCGGGCGGGTCGTGACCTGGACTCTCGCCGCCGGGGCGGCGAACGACTTCCTCCACGCCGGCTTCAAGGCCCTCTGCGCAAAGACGAACGAGCTGGAAGAGCGACCTTAAGCCGCTTCCGCCGGCGCCTCGCGCAGCCGCGGGATCGGCGAGAAGACGAGCCACAAGACGCCGGCGAGCGCCCCGACGGCGCCGACCCACAATGTCGTCTGAAGACCGATCACGGTGCCGAGTGCACCGCCCAAAAGTGCCCCGATCGGGCGAATGCCGTAGTTGACGAAGCGGAACGTGCCCGCCGTCCTGGCGCGAATTCGATCGGGCGTGCGCATGAACTGCATGCTGACGGCCGAGACATCGAAGATCATCACGCCGACCGCTGAGAGGAACTCCGCCGCAGCGAGCATCACGCCGAGCTTCAGCTCGGAGCCGGAGGCAATGGGCACGAGGATCAGTGGAGCGGGGAACAGAACTGCGCCGATCACCATGGCAGGCCCGATCCCGATCGCACGCTCGAGCCGGGGGGCGCCGAGGGCGCCGAGGATCCCTCCCACAGCTCCCAGGCCGAGGGCGACACCGAGGGTCCCCGGCGCCACCCCGAGCTCCTTGGTCGCATAGAGGACGAAGATCGCATGGAAGACGTAGTTGAAGAGGTTGACCGTCGCCGCGCAGAAGAGCTCCGGCCGAATCAGCTCGTCCGTGAGCACGAACCGCATCCCGTCACGGAGGCTCCGAAGAACGCCGTTTCCATCATGCTCGACCACTGGTTCCTTCGTCCGGATGCGCGTGAGGAAGAGCGCCGAACCGAGGAACGAGAAGGCATCCAGAAGCAGCGTGACCGGCGCGGTCACCAGCTGGACGAGGAAGCCGGCGAGCGACGGCCCGGTGACGAAGGAGACCGAGCGGCTTAGACTGAGCTTGCTGTTGGCCTCGAGGATGTCGCGCCGGGGCACCACGGCGATGAAAAGCGTCGAATAACTGATGTCGAACATGACAGCGAAGCTGCCCACAGCGAAGGCGACCGCGTAGAGCTGCGGGAAGCTGAGGAGGTCGAAGGCCGCCGCTACCGGCACCGATGCGAGTAGCCCGGCTCGGGCGACGTCGGCGAGGATCATCAGGTGCCTCCGCCGCTGCGATCGCTCGATCCAGACGCCGGCGAAGAGCGAGAACAGGAGATGCGGCATCAGCTCCGCAGCGACCAGAAAGCCCATCTGCGCGGCTGAGGCGTCGAGCGTGAGGACGGCGACGAGCGGGAGCGCGAGCAGCGTGACCTGGTCGCCGAGCTGTGAGACCGACTGCGCGGCCCAGAGCCTCAGGAACTCGGGCTGCCTGAGCAGCGGAGGCGGCTCCGAAGCCGCCTCCGTCGTACCGTCGGCAGGGGGCTTCACGCGCGCCGGACGCTGACGTCGCCGCTCATGGTGGCGACGCGCAGCTCGACGAGCGGGCCCTCGTCGGCGTCGACGGGCGCACCGGACGCCAGCTCGAGATCGGAGGACGTCCCCCCGGAAAGCGACTGGGCGTCGACGAACAGCCGAGACCCCTTGGCGATCCCTACCTCGACGTCGCCCGAGGCCGAATTGACCTTGACCTGGCCCTCGGCTGCGCTTCGCAACTCGACGTCGCCCGAGGCCGTGTTCACGTCTACCCGGCCTTCCGCTCGATCGATCTGAACGTCACCGGAGGCCGTGTTCACCTTCGCCGAACCGACCTGGCCGAGCTGGACGTCGCCGGAAACGCTGTCGACCTTCGCCTCGCCTGCGATCACCTCGAACTGCACGTCCCCCGACGCGACGTCCACGTCCACCGCCGTGTAGAGGCCGCGGCCGGAGATGTCGGCGGAAGCCAGCTCGGCTCGCACGCTTGCCTTTTCGGGCGCCCGGATCCGGACGCGGTACTCGCCGTCGCGTGAGCGGAAGAGGCCGCGGTTCCCGTCGGCCTCGACGACGACCTCGAAGCCCTCGCCGCGCGGACGGAGCTCGATGCGAGCGTCGCGCTCGAGCTCCTCGGCGTCACGGCCGCGAACCTCGAGCTCGACGGCGGTCTCGTCGCCATCGCCCGTCTGGATGTCGACGTCACCCGCAGGGACGCCGATCGTGAGCTCGACCGGCCCGGGGGTGGAAAATGTCTCCGTTCTCATCGTGCTCCTCTCAGTTCCGGCCGTAGCCGGTCAGGCGGTTGCCGGTCCGGCGCGCCGGCGGAGCTGTGCTCCGCGACAGCGCGCGAACGAGCCAGGTGTTGAGCGACACGCCTTCGCGCGAGGCCGCGGTCTCGAGGTCGCGCTTGAGACCCTCCGGCAGCCGAAGACTGATCCGCGCCGTCAGCCCGTCTTCGGACGCAGGCACAGCGGGCTCGGCCGCCTCGCCCCCGACATAGACGAGCTCGGGGTCAGACCCTGCAAGCCGGACTTCGACGTGCCCCTCCGGCAGCTGACCGCTGATCTCCAGCGCAGCTTCTGCCAGCGTCTCCAGCAGACGCATGCCTGCCGAGCCGCGGAGGGCCTGGATCAGTCGCTCGGCGGAGGCGGCGGTGGCGTCGTCGCCGACCGCGGCGACTGCAGCGAGATCCCGCTCAAGCGCGTTGACGAATCGTGCTGTCTCCATGGCGACAGTATGACATCATCTTGATGTCTGTCAAGCATCACGGAAGCATCAACTCGTCGACAACGGACTCGACCCAGGCATCGAGCTCCTCGAGCGAACCGATGTTCACGTAGGAGAAGTCGGCGCGCTCGACCTTCTGCCGATCGTCGAGTAGACGCTCGGAGCGGCCGGCCGTGGGAACCCGGGCACGCGCCTCCCGGAGCAGCCGGGGCGCCGTGATGACGACCACTTTGTCGAAACGCTCCTCGGCCCCGACCTCGTAAAGGAGCGGAACCTCGGTCACGCAGACAGCGGGCGGATCGGGGAGGGCCGCCAACTCCTCCCGCCAGCTGAGGTACTCGGCCGAGACTCTGGGGTGGAGCAGCCCCTCGAGCCACGCGAGCGACTCGTGGTCGTCGAACACGATCTCCCCTACCTTCAGCCGGTCGATTTCGCCGTCGCCGAGGATCCCCTCTCCCAGCCGCTCGACGAGGGCCGTCTTCACCTCCTTGTCGTCCCGGAGCAGCCGGTGGACGATCTCGTCGCTCGAGATGACGGCCGCGCCATGCCGCGCGAAGGCTGCGAGCGCCTCGCTTTTCCCTGCCCCGATGCCGCCCGTGACGGCGACGGCGACGGGCCGGCTACTGCTGCTCGTCGGTCTCTTCGGTCGAGGCCGGCTGCTCTTCCGCAGCTTCCTGCGCTTCGGGCTCGTCTTCGAGAGCCACGTGCTCGGACGGAGTCTGGCTCTCGAGATCCGGCTCGGCAGCGGCAGCCTGAGGCTCCTCGGGCGCGGCAGGCTCGGGCTCCTCGGGCTCGGGCTCCTCGGGCGCGACCGGCTGAGGCTCTTCGGGCGCCGCAACCGGCTCCGGCGAGGGCTCTGATCCCGTCTCCGCACTCAGGGGACTGTCGAGGGCGACCATGGGTCCGCCGCTCTCCGCGAACACCTCATCCGACAGGCCGAGCTCGGATGCCGGCGTGGGCCCGTCGCCCTCCACACGCTTGAGGGAAAGCGAGAGGCGTCGGCGCTCGGCGTCGACTTCGATGATCTTCGCCTGAACCTGATCGCCCTGCGAGACCACCTCGCGCGGGTTCTCCACGTGGTGCTGCGCCAGCTCCGAGATGTGCACGAGACCTTCGACGCCGGGCATGATCTCGACGAAGGCGCCGAAGGTGACGACCTTCGTCACCTTGCCCTCGACGACGTCGCCCTCGTTGTAGGCGTCGAGCACCTGCTGCCAGGGGTCGCTCTGAGTCTGTTTCAGGCCGAGCGAGATCCGCTGCCGGTCCCGGTCGATGTCGAGCACCTTCACTTCGACGGTCTGTCCGATCTCGAGCACCTCAGAGGGGTGGTTCACGTGACTCCACGAGAGCTCGGAGATATGGATCAGGCCGTCCATGCCGTCGAGGTCCACGAACGCACCGAAATCGACGATGTTGGAGATCTGCCCCTCGACGACGTCGCCCGGTTGGAGGCGGTCGAGGATCTGCTGCCGCTGCTCCTTGCGCTCGTCCTCGAGGACGGCCCGCCGCGAAAGCACGACGTTGTTCCGGGAGCGGTTCAGCTCGATGACCTTGCAGCGGAGTGTCTGACCGAGGAACTCGTCCAGGTCCTGGACGCGGCGGATGTCCACGAGCGACGCCGGCAGGAAGCCGCGCACACCGAGGTCGACGATCAGCCCGCCCTTGACGACCTCGATCACCCGTCCGTCGATCGACTCCCCCGTCTCGGCCTTCTGCTCGATCGTCTTCCAGGCGAGCTCGAACCGCGCCCGCTTCTTCGAGAGGATCAAACGCCCTTCGGCGTCCTCCTTCGTGAGCACGAGCGCGTCGATCTCGTCGCCGACGGTGACCTCGTCGGCCGGGTTGACGGACCGGCGGATCGAGAGCTCGGAGACCGGGATGACGCCCTCGGACTTGTAGCCGATGTCGACGAGGACCTCGTCCTTGTCGACGCGGACGACCGTCCCGTGCACGACCTCGCCCTCGTTGATGGTCGGAAAGGTCGACTCGTAATCGGGGATCAGCTCGCCCTCGGGGCCTGTGGTCCAGACCTCGGGGTCTTCGAGATGGGGCTGCGTGTCCACGGTTTCGCTCACCACGAGCGCAGGAGTATATCTACGGTTTTTGCGCTAATCGGAGGCGCGAACGAGGCTAGAGCCCAGTTTCCCGACGAACAAGACCGCGTCCGTCGGGGAACTGGAGGTCAGCTCCGGTCAGCCTGTGAACGGTGGCCTGACCACCGGCCGCCCGGAGCTCAGAACGAGGTTGATGTGGGTGCCGCGCGCGACACGGATCCGTGCGCGGGGCGACTGCCCGGTGACACGCCCACGCGACGCCGCCGCAGACTTCCGCCGCGACACGGTCCCGACCCTGCAGCCCGCCCGCGTAATCGCGGCCCTGGCCTGCGCGAGCGACCGGCCACGCAAGTCGGGGACGCGGCAGAACTGCGCCTGCTGCGGCCCGCGCGGCTGCGGCTGCGGCTGCGGCTGCGGCTGCGGCTGCGGCTGCGGTTGCGGCTGGGGCTGCGGTTGCGGCTGGGGCGCCACCGCTGCACCCGTCGGGAACGAGAAGATCGCGACGCTCGGGTCGTGGTCGCTCGCGCCTCGCGGCCCATCGTCGGGGTAATCGGCAGGCCAGTCCGCGTTCACGTGCGCGACACGCACCTGGGCGAGCTCACCCCGCTGCGTCGGGCTCAGGAACATCGAGTCGAGCACCTGTGCCTGCCCCTGGAACACGTACGAGTAGGCGGAGGCAGGCACCTCGCTGAGGAGGACGTCATAGGTGTTGCCGAGACCGGCATCGTAGAGCGCCTTGAGCTGGTCGCTCGGGTGCCGGGGGTGGCCGACCGGGAACGGGTCGTCGGGCCGCGGGAACACGTTGAAGTCGCCGCCGGTGATGACGCGCTTCTCGGTGATAGCCCCCGGCAGCGCGGCGACGATCGCGGCGTTGTACGCAGCCTGCTCCTGTCGCTGTCCGACGCGCCCGTCGGGGCCACTCGAGAAGTGGTTGCTGATCACGTAGACGTCGAACGACCGCCCGACGCTGGTCGACGGCAGCCAGATGCGGAAGAGGCCGACCTGCGGGGCCCTCGTATACACGTTAGACCCGTCGGTGCCAGTGCTTCGGTCGACGTCGGCCGGGAGCACGGCGTTCAGCGCCTTCGGGTTCTGCGTGTCGCGGTTGTAGAGGAGCCCGGCCGAGCGATACGAGACGGTCGGCGAGTTTCCGAAGACCGGGTGGTCCGTGGACACCGGGAGCAGCTCCACCCGGTCGGTCCGGTAGAGGAAGGCGGAGACGATGCCGCGGTCGTCGGCGCCGTTCCGGTCGTACACCGCCTGGTACGCCGGGCCTCCGACGTCCTGGATCTCGAGCGCGAGCTCCTGAAGCGTGTCCGGTCGGCCGTCGGCATTGTCCGCCGTCCCGCAGCCGAGCGCGCCTCCCACGAGGGAGCAGATGTCCTGATCCTCGGCTTCCTGCGCCATCACGATCTCGGGCGACTTCATGTCGCCGACAATCTGCACGGCCAACTCGTTGAGGTGCGCCTGGTAGACGGCCTCGCTGGCCGGGACGTAGTCGAAGGGCGGATTGACGCCCGGACACCCGCCGTTTCCGGTGAAGTCGCAGCCGTCGTTCGGGTCGTCGCGGTAGTCGTAGAGATTCTCGACGTTGAACGTCGCCACCGAGTACTCCGACGGCCGCCGCGGCTCGCGCGGTGGCGCGTTCGTGGACGGATCCACTCCGGGCAACGCCTGGATCTGCTGGCCGACCATGAGCGCGTACTTCGAGAACGTGAAGTAGAGGCCGCCGACGGGAGCGTTCGTGATCGTGTCGAACACGCGCGCCGGAGAGATCAGAGTCGTGTTGTCGCCGGTAGTCGCCTTGATCCCGATGCTGCCCATCATGATCCGGTAGCCGTTGCCGTCGTCCCAGGTCTCCGGCTTATTGTCGAACGGATGCGGATCGCGGAACGAGCGACGCGTGAAGGGGTCGGCTCGCAGCGCCAGCGGATGGTCGGGCCGCATGACCCACACTTCGCCGTCAAGCGTGCTCCCGAACACGTCGCGGTCTGCGATCACGAGGCTGCCCGGGGGCACCTGACCGCGCATCCCTTCGCGGCGCTCCCAGTAGCGGTTGGCGACCGCCAGGTCGTCCGGAGGCTCGGCAACGAACGGCGGAAGCTCGATGTCTATCGCCGCCTCGCCAACGACGCGCACAAGCGAGGCGCTGCTCAGCTGTGTGAAGCAGAAGAACTCGCTGACGCGCCCCTGCAGGACGACTTCGTCGCCGATCCGGGGCGTATAGCCGCCGAGCAACGACGTGAAGCTCCCCACGAAGACGAAGATTCCGTCCGAGCTGGTCCCGTCGGAATCCTTCGTCAATGCCGTGTTCTGAACGAAGAAGCCGTTCTGGCTCCCGCCGCTGCTGGACCTCGCGAGCGTCTTCTGGTAGATGACCCCCTGAATCAGGACGGTCTGGCCGGCACTGTTCGTGTTCGAGGCGCACGGTGCCGCGGGGTTCGACGGGGCCGGTGCGTATGAGGAGCGGTGCGTAGGCCCAGTGTCCGCGTCCGAGACCGATCCCTGAATCGTCCCGATCGGCGTCGGTGTGACGGTCGAGAAGCTGAACGCATAGTCCGCGGCCATCATGTCCGGCGGGTCCGTGCTGTCCTGATCGGTCACCTGCGCAGCGACCACGGTCACCGTGCAGCTCTCGGTATCACGGAAGTTGACCGTCGGGTCGAGCGTGTAGGTCGTCGGGCCGCCGCTCAGCGTGGAGGCGTGGACGCCGGTAGCGTCGCACGAGATCGTGAACGAGCTCAGCGTCGTGTTGACCGGCTCGCTGAAGGTCACCGTGACGTTCGAGGCGAGCGCCACGTTGGACGCGCCATTAGTCGGGCTCGTGGCCGTCACCGACGGGGCATCGTCGCTCGGGCCGGCAGTGGTGAAGCTGAAGACATAGTCGGCCGCCATAGCGGTCGGAGTTCCGTCCTGATCCATGACCTGCGAGGCCACCACCGTCACGGTGCACGTCTCGCTGAAGCCGAAGTCGGTCGTGGGGTCGAGCGTGTAAGTGGTGGGGCCGCCGGCAAGCGTGAACGTGTGTGCTCCGCTCGTGCCGCACGAGATCGTGAACGAGTTGGAGGTCGCCGTCACCGGCTCGCTGAAGGTGACCGAGACGTTTGTGTTCGTCGCGATTCCGGTCGCCCCCCCGGTCGGGCTCGTCGAGCTGACAGTCGGCGGGTCATCCACGACCACGACGCATGGGTTGCCGGCGGAGGCGCTGTTACGCGGGGTCGGTGCCCCTGTCGCGAAGTCTGTGGCGTTATTGTCGGTGTCGGTGCAACCCCCGCCCAATCGGATGGCTGCTGTGGTGTTGCTCGGCGCGGGAGTAGGGCCGGCCCCCTCGTAGTTGGAGGCCGTGGTGCCGTAGCCGACGAAATCGACGATCGAGGGGTTCCCGATGCAGCTGGTGGTGGTTCCGCACGTCAGAGCGGTCTGATTCGAGACCAACGCCACCTTGCCGGCAGTCCCACTCATGTTTGTCGTCCCCACAACGTTGGGGGTAGGAAGATCCGTCGTCCCGGCGCCCCCTGCAGCCTGTTTCACGAGGAAATATCCGCCGGCCGGAACGGTCCCCGAGAGGTTGGTCACGGTCCATGAGTTGTTGGTTGCCGAGGCGTACTGCACCGACCACCCTGAGATGTCGATGGTCGACGACTGCGGGTTGAACAACTCCATGAAATCGTTCTTGAACGTCGCGCCGCTATTTCCGCCGCCGCCATATACCTGACTGATGACTAGCGACGTAGAGGCCCCCTGTGCAGGCTGAATTGCGAGCACGAGTACGGCCGCCAGCAACACTGCCCCGTACAGGCTCTTGCGAAGTCCACGAATCACCTAGCGACCTCCCCCTCGAATGTCTCCCCCTGTCCGTCTCGGCCAGGACGGGGGAGTCTACGACGGAAAAGGGCGCCCGACTAGCCGATTACGACTTTGCTTCATTCCAGTCGTCGCCGACCCCGACATCGACGGCGAGCGGCGGATCGAGGTCGAACGCGCGGCACATCTCCTCGCGAACCAGGTCCTTCACTGACAAGACCTCGTTCGCAGGGACCTCGAGCAGCAGCTCGTCGTGCACCTGGAGGACGAGGCGACCGGCTCTTCCCTCGTCGCGGAGCCGGCGGTGGATCGTGAGCATCGCCTTTTTGATGATGTCTGCGTTCGACCCCTGCATCACGAAGTTCACTGCGAGGCGCTCGCCGAGCGATCGCGTCTGCCGGTTCGAGGCCTGGAGCTCCGGCACCAGGCGCCGCCTCCCCAGCAGGCTCGTCGTGTAGCCGTCGCGCGTCGCCTGCTCGATGGTTCTGGCGATGAAGTCCTGGACGTGAGGAAAGCGGGCGAGGTAGGTGTCGATCAGCTCCTGCGCCTGGTCACGCGGGATCTCGAGGTTCTCGGAGAGCCCGAACGACGAGATCCCGTAGACGATCCCGAAGTTGATCATCTTCGCCGTCGAGCGGTCGGCAGTCGTCAACGCGGCCGGGTCCTTGCCGAGCACCTCGGCCGCCGTCGCCGTGTGGATGTCGTCGCCCCGGGCGAACGCTTCACGCAGCTTGGGCTCGCCGGAGACGTGCGCCAGGATCCGCAGCTCGATCTGCGAGTAGTCCGCCGAGACGAGCTTGTGACCCTGCTCGGCGATGAACGCCGAGCGAATCTCCTTGCCGAGAGCCGTTCGGATCGGGATCGCCTGGAGGTTGGGGTTCGTCGTTGACAGCCGGCCCGTGGATGCCACGGCCTGGTTGATCGTCGTGTGGAGCCGCCCGTCGCGCTCCGAGATCAGCGTCGGCAGGGGGCCCAGGTAGGTGTTGACGAGCTTCGAGTACTCGCGCCACTCCTCGATCACCTGGACGATCTCGTGGTGGCCCCGAATCGACCGCAGCACACGGGTGTCGGTCGAGTACCCGGTCTTGCCCTTCCGGCCCGGCGTCAACTCCAGCTTCTCGAACAGGATGCGCGCGACCTGCTGGGTGGAGCCGACGATGAACTCCTCGCCGGCGAGCTCGTAGGCCTTCTGCTCGAGCTCCTCGACCCTATCGGCGAGGCGCGCGGTGATCTCCCCCATGCGGTACTCGTCGATCTTCACCCCGGCGTCCTCCATCGCCGCCAGCACCTCGGTGAGCGGCAGCTCGATCTCCCGGTAGAGCTGCGCGTGGCCTCGCTCCTTCAGGCGTTCCAACAGAGGCGGAGCGAGCCGCAGCGCAGCCGCCGCATGACGGACGAGCATCGCCGTGTCCTCGTCGGCCGGCGGGTCGGGAACGAGCTCGATGCCGTACTCGGCGGCGAGGTCGTCCAGCTCGTAGGTGGCCCGCCCCGGATCGATCAGGTAGGCGGCAAGCAACGTGTCCTCCGCGGGCTCGACCCGCTGCGCCTTCGCGTCATGGGCCACGAACCGCAAGCCTTGTAACAGAGTGTTACTTGAGCCCAGAGCAGCTGGTCCAGCGCCCTGGAGACCTTGTAACACTGTGTTACTTGGTCTCAGGGAGACGATGACTTCCGCCTCCGTCGCCACCGCGACCCGTGCGTCGTCTGCGGCAAAGCCGACAGTGCCGTCCTCCGGAAGCTCGCCCTCACGCCACGGAACCGTCACACCCTCGACGACCAGTTGCGCGGCCGGGACCGTGGCGTCGAGCTCGTCGACACGGTTCAGGAGGTTCCGAAACTCGAACCGCCGGAACATCTCCTTGAGCTTCGAGCGGTCGGGCGGAGAGAGGACGAGCTCGCCGGGATCGCAGCCGAGCTCCAGATCCCGGCGCATGGTCGCGAGCTGCTTAGAGACCTTCGCCTGCTCCGCGTGCTCCGTGAGGTTTTTCCTGCGCGCCGGCGTCAGCTCGTCGACGTGCTCGAGGACTCCTTCGAGCGAGCCATACTGCTGGATCAGCTGCGAGGCGGTCTTGTCCCCGATGCCGGGAACGCCGGGAATGTTGTCCGAGTTGTCGCCCTTGAGGCCGATGAAGTCCGGGATCTGGTCGGGCGTGATGCCGAGCCTGGCCTCCACCCGCTCCGGGGTGTAGACGTTGACGTCGGAGACGCCCCGCGGGGTCATCATCAGCGCGATGTTCGCCGTGACGAGCTGGAAGGCGTCGCGGTCCGTGGAGACCACCGTCGTCTTGATCCCCGCCCGGTCGGCGAGCGTTGCGAGCGTCGCAATCACGTCGTCCGCCTCCCAGCCCTCGAACTCGAGGTTCCGGTAGCCGAACGCCTCGACGATCGGCCGAAAATGCGGGAACTGCTCCCGCAGGAGATCCGCCATCGGTCGGCGGTCGGCCTTGTAGTCGCGAGCGACCTCCAGCCGCTCCGCCGGGCGCGTGTCCCACGCGACCGCGACACCCTTCGGCCTGTAATCGGTCAGCAGCTTGAAGAGCATATTCGTGAACCCGAGCAGCGCGTTCGTCGGCATCCCGTCGCTCGTCGCAAGCTCCTCGGGAAGGGCGAAGTAGGCACGGTAGGCCAGGTTGTTGCCGTCAACGAGGAACAGCTCCGAGTCGCGAGCGGGAGCGTCGTCGAGCTGGAGCTCCTCGCCCGAGAGAGTCTTGGGGCTCACGAGGGCAACGGTATCGTCCTCCGCCGGTGCCGGGCCTCGAAATTCATCCCTTCTCCGACGAGCACCTGGCAGCGGCGGCCGGACTCCTAGCCGAGCGACACCGTCGTCACCGCACAGCCGAGCCGCTGCTCACCGACCCCGGCGACTTCGAGGCCGAGGTCAGGGCCCTCTGGGAGGCCGAGGAGGCCTCCGGCGTCACCGGCGTTCGGGGCGAGCACGTCGTCGGATACGTCCTCGGGATCCGCAAGGAAGACTCGATCTGGGGCGACAACGTCTGGGTCGACCCGGCTGGCCATGCGGTCGCGGAAGCCGAAGACCTGCGCGACCTGTACGCGGCGGCGGCGACACGTTGGGTCGACGAGGGCCGAACACGCCACTACTCCGTCGTGCCCGCCGCGGACGGCGCCCACCTCGATGCCTGGAATCGCCTGGGCTTCGGCCAGCAGCAGGCGCTGGCTATCAGAGAGGTTCCGGAAGCTGCCATGCCCGAAGGAGTTCGGCTTGCCAGGGAGTCGGACATCGATGCCCTGGTCGAGCTCGGGCCCATCCTCCCCGAACATCAAGAGCTCTCGCCCGTCTTCTCGAGCGTTCCACGCGAGACGGAGGAGGAGCTCCGGCAGGAGGTGCTCGACGATCTCGGCAACCCGGAGATCGGCACGCTCGTCGCCGAAATGGATGGACGCGTGGTCGGCATCTTCGTGCTCGCTCCGACTGCGCTCTCCTCGATGCACGCCGGCCTCGCCCGGCCCGCCGACGCACTACTGCTCGCCTGGGCCGTCACGCGCCCGGATGTGCGCGGTACCGGGGCGGGTCTCGCGCTCACCGAAGGGAGTTTCGCCTGGGCTCGAGAGCACGGCTACGGGACGATGGTGACGGACTGGCGCGTGACGAACCTGCTCTCGTCGCGTTTCTGGCCACGGCGCGGCTTTCGCGAGACGTTCCTCCGGCTGTACCGCTCGATCCCGTAGTGCGCGTCCCGCTCCTGGCCGGGTCGCGCCTGACCGTCGTCGACGCGCCGGACGACGCCGTCGTCCTCGGCGCTCCGCCGCCGGCCGAGCCGCTTACCGACGTCGGGGCGGCGGTTCGGGAGGCCCTGCGGTTTCCCCTCGCCGGCCGGTCCCTCGAGGAGCTCGTCGTCCCCGGCGCCCGGGCGACCATCGTGGTCGAATCTCCCGCCCTCCCGATCCCCTCCGCCGTGCGGGATCCCAGGCTGACGGCGCTGGCGGCGGCGATCGCCGAGCTCGAGCACGTCGGAATCCCGATGGAGCGCCAGACGATCCTCGTCGCCGCGGGGCTCGCGCGCCGGCCCTCTACCCGCGACTTCGACCTGCTCGTGCCTCCCGAGCTCGCGCGCCGGTTTTCGGGGAGCGTCGAGGTGCACGACGCCGCCGCACCCGATCTCGTCGAGATCGGGAGGGTTGGGCGGACTCCGCTCCGCGTGAACCGAAAGCTGGTCGAGTCCGATCTCGTCCTCGTCGTGACCGCCGCGGAGACCGTCCTCCACGGTGGCCCCGCAGCGCTCCTCGCCGCCTCCGGAGCGGACGCGCTCAGGGCTGCGGGCGCTTATTCGCTCCTCGAGACCGCGGCCTCGATGGGCTGGCGTCTCTCGGTCGAGATCGAACGGGAGCTCCTGAAGCGGCTCCCGGTCATCGCCGTGTCTCTCACCCTGAACCCCCCCGTCGTAACCGGCGCCTTTCAGGGCTACCCTCACGATGGTCGAGCGCTGGAGCGGGTCGCGGCTTCCCCGGTCAGGTTCGTCTTCAGCGTCGCGCCCGGCTTCGTCCGTAGTCGCCTGCTCGCGGCGATCCCGCGAGAGCTGACAGCGTCAGCGGTTTTCGGCGGCCCACCCTCGGTGGCGCACGTGGAGGCTCTGCTCCGGGGGGTGGACACGCGCTCGACGACGCTTCCGGAACCGGTGGACACGCTCATCATCGGGGTTCCGGCAACGACTCCCTACCTGCCACGCGAGCAGCCCAACCCGGTCCTCGTCGCGTACCTGGCCCTCGGGTTGGCGCTACGGCTCTGGCGCGACGGGTTTCCGGTGACGAACGGGGGTACGGCGATCATCCTGAGCCCTTTCGACCGCCGGTTCCCGCATCCCACCCAGCAGCCCTACAGGACGTTCTTCACCGCCCTCCGTTCGCTGGGCTCGCGGGCGGCCAGCGAACCGGGCGAGCTCGCCGGCCCCGAGCGGGCTGCCGCCGCCGACCTTCGCGCGGTCGAGGAGTACCGCGCCGGCCGTGCGTGCCATCCACTCCTGCCGTTCACCGACTGGGCAGCCTGTCTGCCGGCGATGGAGCGGCTCGGGTCGGTTCTCGTCGCCGGCTGCCGCGACGCGCTCGCAGCCCGCCAGTTCGGCTTCGTGCCCACACGGAGCCTCCCCGCGGCGATGGCGATGGCGTCCGCAAGGACCGGCGAGCAGGGCAGGACGGCGTTGCTGCTCGCCCCTCCCTATTTTCCGATCAGGACCGGGAGCGCTAGTCGGTGACACCGAGGTACGTCTTGCGCACCTGCTCGTTCTTCGCCAGGGCGCTCGCCTCGTCGGCCAGCGCGATCACTCCCGTCTCCATGACGTAGCCGCGGCTGGCGACATCGAGCGCCATCAGCGCATTCTGCTCGACGAGCAGGATCGGCGTCCCCTGCTTGTTGATCTCGCGAACGATCTCGAAGATCCGCTCGACGAAGATCGGCGCCAGGCCCATCGAAGGCTCGTCCAGGAGCAGGAGCTTCGGTTGCGCCATCAACGCGCGCCCCATCGCGCACATCTGCTGCTCGCCGCCCGAGAGGGTGCCGGCCTTTTGGCTCTTCCTCTCGGCGAGCCGCGGAAAGAGCGAATAGACGCGCTCGAGATCGTCTTTGAGCGTCGTCCGGTCGGTCCGCTGGAAGGCGCCCATCTCGAGATTCTCGAACACGCTCATCCGCGAGAAGAGTTTGCGGCCCTCAGGCGACTGGGCGATTCCGCGCTTGACGATCTTGTGCGGCACGAGGTTCGTGATGTCGCTGCCCTGGAAGGAGATCCGGCCCGAGCGCGGGTGGTTGAGGCCGTTGATCGAGCGAAGCGTTGTCGACTTGCCTGCCCCGTTCGCCCCGATCAGGGTCACGATCTCCCCTGCACGGACCTGTAGCGACACACCCTTGAGCGCGTGGATCGAGCCGTAATAGGTGTGGATGTTCTCGAGGTCGAGGACGATCTCCGGCTCGGCGGAGGGCTGAGCTGCCTGCGTCATGTTGCGCCCAGCCCGAGGTACGCCTCGATCACACGCTCGTCGGCCTGTACTTCCTTCGGCGTGCCCTCGGCGATCTTCTCCCCGTAGTCGAGGACCGTGACGCGGTCGGAGATCCCCATGACGACACGCATGTCGTGCTCGATCAACAGCACGGTGAGGTCACGCTCAGTCCGGAGCTTGTCGACGAACACCGTGAAGTCGGCCGTCTCCTGCGGGTTCATCCCTGCCGTCGGCTCGTCGAGGAGCAGCAGCTTCGGATTGGTCGCCAGCGCGCGCGCGACCTCGAGCCGGCGCTGGTCGCCGTACGGGAGGCTCCGTGCAAGCTGGTCGTCCCGTCCCCGCAGGCCGCTGAAGCGCAGCAGCTCCCGTCCCCGCTCGTGGGCCTCTCGCTCCTCCCGTCGAACGCCAGGCGTCCCGAGGATGGACGTGATGATCCCGCCCTTCAGCCGGGAGTGCATTCCGACGAGCACGTTCTCGAGTGCCGTCATCTGCTCGAAGAGGCGGATGTTCTGGAAGGTGCGCCCGATCCCGAGCGACGTGATTGCGTGCGGCGGCTTGTCCGTAATGTCGGTCCCCTCGATGATGATCCGGCCCGACGTTGCCGAATACATGCCGGTGAGCATGTTGAAGAACGTGGTCTTCCCGGCTCCGTTCGGGCCGATCAGGCTGACGATCGACCCTCGTGGAACGGTGAAGTCCACGTCGTTGACCGCGATCAGACCGCCGAACTCCTTGCGCACCGCCTCGGCGACGAGCAGGTTGCTCTCAGGGCTCATTTCGAGACTTCGTAGAGCGACTCGTCGTGGACGCCCTCTTCGAGCTCACGCTCCCGCCGGCGTTCGGGGATGAGCCCCATCGGGCGGAAAAGCATCATCAAGACGATGATGACGCCGTAGATCCCGAACTGGTACTTGGCGATCTCCACATCCGTGCCCGCGGCCTCGTTGAACTTGCTCCCGATCACCGCGAGCCCCTCGATGTTCAGCCACGACAGGATGATCCCGCCGGCGAGCACGCCCCAGATGCTGCCCATGCCGCCGAGGATCACCATGCAGAGCAGGAAAACCGAGATGTTGAAGTAGAAGTCAGCTGGGAAGGCCCCGTCCTTGAAGCTTGCGTAGTAAGCGCCGGCGACGCCGCCGAAGAACGCGCCGATCGCGTAGGCCCAGGTCTTCGTGCGCATGAGTGGAACACCCATCGCTGCAGCCGCCGTCTCGTCCTCGCGGATCGCGATCCAGGCGCGGCCCAGCCGTGAGTCGCGGAGTCGCCACGAGCAGAAGACCGTCAGCAAGAGCAGGGCAAGGATTCCCCAGTAGAAGAGGCGGTCCTTGTCGAACGACTGCTGGAAGTCGACGGGCAAACCGACGAAGCTGTTGATCGACTCGCCGAAGCCAGGAGCGTCGATCGGATTGATTCCGGAGGTGCCGTTGGTGATGTTTAGGCCGCCGATGCTGTCACCGTTGCGGACGACCTGCGGGATGATCTCGCCGAAGCCGAGGGTGACGATCGCGAGGTAGTCGCCCCGGAGCCGGAGGGTGGGGAGCCCGATTAGGATCCCGGTTACCGCGGTGAACATCGCCGCGATCAGCAACACCAGCCAGATGGAGATATGGATGCCGGTGGCGGTGTCGCGATCGAGCCCGACCGAGCCGAAGTGGAACGTGATCTGCTGGAAGTGCCCGGAGGCGAGCCAGCCCGCGGTGTAGGCGCCGGCGGCGTAGAACGCCACGTAGCCGAGATCGAGCAGGCCGCTATAGCCGACGACCACGTTCAACCCGAGCGCCATCATCGTGAAGACCAGGATGTACACGGCGGAGTTCAATGCCGGGAAGAAATCGCCGACCTCGCCCAGGCCTTTCAGATCGGCGGCCAGGTACGGATAGGAAACGGCGATCGCGAGGACGACCGCCAGCGGGATCCAGCGGCGAACCGGCTCGGGGATCCGGCGCCAAGGCCCGGCCGCGAACTCGAATGTGCCTGCGCTGGGATGGCGCTTGCGCTCGGGCTTCTCGGTGCTCGTCCCCCCGCTCACAGCAAGCTACGCCTCATGCTCGATCGGGCGTGTGTTCGCCCAGGAGCCCCTGGGGCCGGAAGACGAGAATCGCGATCAGCACCGCGAAGATGATCGAGCGAGTCCAGTCGCTTCCGGGCGTAAACCACGCAAGACCCTCGTTGAACGACTGGATCAGGCCGATCGTCACCGCGCCGAGGACCGCGCCGGTGAGGTTGCCGATGCCCCCAGCACTGCGGCCGTAAAGGCGATCAGGCCCAGCTCGAAGCCGGTGTCGTAGCGCATGTTGAACTGGAGCAGGAACAGCAGTCCGCCGACGCCCGCCAAGCCACCCGCGAGCGCAAAGGTGAACGAGATCGTCCGATTGACGTCGATCCCCACCATTGCCGCAGCGTCAGGGTCCTGCGCCGTTGCTCGCATCCCTTTTCCTTGGCGGGTCGAGCGCACGAGCCACGTAAGAGCGAGTAACACAGGAATCGTGATCAGCACGACGGAGAGCTTGTTCCACTGGTACTCGACCCCGCCGATCGAGAACACGTTAGAGCGGGGAATCAGCTCGGGCACCCGCCTGTGGTTCACGTCGTAGAGCGCGAGCGCGACGTTCTGCACGATGAACGACATGCCAACGGCGGTGATCAAGAGCGCGAGCCGGGGAGCGCCGAGCAGCCGGTGATACGCGACGCGCTCGATCACTGTGTTCAGCGTCGCGCCGAACGCCACGACGGCGACCAACGTGCCGAGCAGCCCGAGGACGATCATCACGGCCGAATCCAGCTCGGTGAGGTCGAAGATGGTGAGGATCATCGTGCTCGCGAGGAGGCCGCTGAACGCGAACACGTCGCCGTGGGCGAAGTTGATCAGCTGGAGGATGCCGTAGACGAGGGTGTAGCCCAGGGCGATCAGGGCGTAGACCAGCCCCGTCGTCAGACCGATCAGGAACACCGTGAAGAACCGCTCCGGGTCTTTGACCAGGTTGATCACGAGCCAGACTCCGACCAGCCCCACGAGACCCAACCCCACCAGTGAGATGACGCGGGGTCTCGGGCGACGGAGGAGAGCCGTCAGCGTCGAGCCCCACTCTGTCGTCGTCCGCATCGCCACGTCGGTATGCAGCGAGGGGGCGGCCGAAGCCGCCCCCTCGCTGTCGTGGTCCTAGCCTCCTGCGGCCTTCCGCGCCGCGTCGATCAGGTCTGCCTCCGGTTTCATCGTCTTGTGCGTCGTGAGCTTGTCGGTGCCCTTGTAGACGCTGAACGTGAGCACGGCACCCGAGGCGCCGGTCACGTCACCGTTCTCGTTGAACTCGAAGCTGCCGATGAAGCCATCTTCGATCTTGGTCTCGAAGGCTTTGGCGATCACGTCCCCTCGAGTCCCGTCAGAGCGCCCGATCGCGTCGAGCACGACATCCAGAGCCTGCACAGCGAGGATCGCGTACGGGTCGACCGGCTTCCCGCCGTTCGGGCCATCCTTGAAGCGCTTGCCGAACTCGCCGCCCTTGCCCGTGTAGTCGTCGACCGGGGCACCCGCGACGGTGAAGAACGCATCCCTCGCCTTCGGAGTACCACCCTCCTTCGCCTGGAACACCGCGTCGGTCGCGAATCCGTCCGGCAGGAACAGCTTCACGGTGCCGTTGTTCGGGCCGAGCACCGCGACCTTGTCGTTGATCAGCTGACCGCTGTTCTCGTCGACGAGGCCGCCGACGAAGACGGCGTCGGGATTCGTGCCCTTGATCTTCTGGAACAGCGCCTCGAAGTTCGCCGACGTCGGCGTGTACGCCTCGAAGCCGAGGACCTTGATCCCCGCAGCTTCAGCGGCGCCCCTGACGTTCTTTGTGACGCCGAGACCGTACGCCTCCTTGTCGTTCAGGATGTAGACGCTCTTGATGCCCTGCTCGCCCATCAGCTGCGCGACGACCGCGCCCTGGTTCGGGTCGCTCGGCGCCACGCGCGCGTAGTTGCGCGTGCCAGTCGGGTAGTACTTCTCCGGCTCGTTGCCCTGACACGGCTCCGTCAGACAGCCGTACGTGTTCGCCGGCGACATCATGAGCAACCCTCCGCCCGGCGCGTTGTTCAGAACGGGGATCTCGATCGCGGCGCAGCTCGAGTTGAACGTGCCGACCACCGCAATCACGCTCTCGTTGCCGGCGTACGCATTCGCGTTCTGGCTGCACTTACCCGAGTCCCATTTGCCGGCCTGAGCCGTCGCGTCGTCACAGTCCTGGTAGGCGATGTTGTACTCGCCCGCCTTCCAGCCCTCGTCCTCAAGCAGGAGTCGCATCGCCGCGACCATCTGCGTCGTCTGCAGCCGGGATCCACCCTGCCGCGGCAAGTCGCTCGCGACGATGAAGTCGGCCTCACCCTCGCCTTCGTATGCGACCGGCCGACACGACGAAGCCGGGAGCGCAGTGACTCCGCCGCCGCCGCCTCCGCCGGCACTGCCGCCGTCACCGCCGCCATCGTCGTCGCTTCCGCCACACCCGGCGGCCGCGAGGCCGAGGACGGCAATCAGCAGAACCAAGAATCCCAGTAACCCACGCTTACGCAAAACTCCGCCTCCTCCATCGCCGTTTCTGCCGCGCGGAAGCGACGAAGTGCCGCCGCCGATCCGCGCTCGGGGACAAGTATCGGTGAGAAGGCAGCGCGGGCGCAAGCCGGAACGGTTCGCTGGAAGTCTTTCGACTTCCAGCGACGGTCAACCGAAGAACGCCTTGGCGGTCTCGTACCAGTGCGGAGGAACCGTCTTCAGCCGGCTGGTCGCCTCTTCGAGCGAGACGTCGACGATCGCGTCGCCCTGGAGTGCGGCCATTCGGCCGAACCGACTCTCGTGCACGAGATCGGCGGCCTTCAGTCCGAAGCGCGTTGCCAAAATCCGGTCTCTGGGGGTCGGGGAGCCGCCGCGCTGGACGTGGCCGAGAACGGTCACACGCGTCTCATAGCCCGTGCGCTCCTCGATCTCACGGGCGAGGGCTTCGCCGACTCCTCCCAGCCGGACGTGGCCGAACTGGTCTGTCTCGACCTCCTTCGCCACAGCGCGCTGCTCGCCCGACTCGTACGTGAGCCTGTACCCCTCGCTGACCACGACGATCGAGAAGTCCTTGCCGCGCCCGTGCCGTTGGGCCAGCTCGGCACAGGCCTCTTCGACGGTGATCGGCTGCTCGGGGATGAGGATGACGTCTGCGCCTCCGGCGATGCCGCTCATGACTGCTATCCACCCTGTGTGGCGGCCCATGACCTCGACGACCATCACGCGGTTGTGGGACTCGGCGGTCGTGTGGAGCCGGTCGATCGCTTCGGTGGCGATCCAGACTGCGGTGTCGAAGCCGAATGTGTAGTCGGTGCCAGAGAGGTCGTTGTCGATCGTCTTCGGGACACCGACGACCGGGAATCCGTGATCGGCGTGGAGTCTGGCGGCCACGCCGAGCGTGTCCTCGCCTCCGACCGCGACGAGAGCGTCGAGGCGCTCGGCCTCGGCGGTCTGCAGGACGCGGTCGACTGCGCCCTCGCTCCTGTACGGGTTCGTCCGCGAAGTGCCGATGATCGTGCCTCCGCGCGGCAGGATCCCCGAGATCGTCCGGTAGTCGAGAGGCTCGAGCAGCCCCTCCACCAGCCCGCGCCACCCCTCGCGAACGCCGACGACGCCGTAGCCGCGGTCGAGCGACCGCCGCGCGACGGCTCGGATGACAGCGTTCAGCCCCGGGCAATCGCCGCCACCGGTGAGGATTCCGACGCGCTCAGGCACCGGGGCTATTCTGAGCCAAGCGCCGAAGTGGCGGAACTGGCAGACGCGCCGGACTCAAAATCCGGTTCCCTTCGGGGAGTGTGGGTTCAAGTCCCACCTTCGGCAT